>WNEY01000090.1_pt1 | contig 41804 bp, 43 predicted proteins | sample 5400531 | NCBI WGS metagenome assembly WNEY01 (sample SAMN13153338, study PRJNA577476) | soil metagenome | isolation source: 200 cm saprolite under Douglas fir tree site 1 | place: USA:California | collected 2015-04-18 | reverse complement strand
ATCTGCGAGGCGCCCTTCCTGGAGCTTCAGCCGGCGCCGCGGTGCGATCTCGATCGACCCGGCGGCCATGCGCAGGAACGCTCCTTCGACCGCGTCGACCGCAGCTTCGGGTGAGAGCAGCTGCTGTACGTCGCTCTCCGAAAGGAAGAGCGTCACTCGAGCTCGGTGTCGTCCCGAACGACGATTCGATCGCCGTCGATCCGGACCACTGCTTCCCAGGGAACCGCATTGAGGGGACGAGCTGAAGGCCGAAGGATCCCAAGATGCTCGAGCCACCCCAGTGGGCCGACGACGATGGCCTGCACCTCCGGCCGGCCACTACCAAGCGATGCTCGGAGGTCTCGGCACGCGCCGAACTTCCGGCCCGACTCGGTCTCGACCATGCGACCGAGAAACGAAGAGAACGTCCTCACCGTTCTGCTCCCGGGATCTTCTGGAGCAATGGGCGCAGACGATCGTCCCCACGTCCGAGTCCGAGCTCTTCCGCACGCTTGCGCAGCTTCACGTGCGCCGAGACTCCGGCAACCTCTTCCCAAGGAACGCGCACGACGCGGCCGCCGCCGATCCACGCTGCGAAGCGTCCGATGAGACCCGCGCGCCGACGCCAGGCACCTGGCCCGCTGAAGATTGCGACGACCTCCAGCTTTTCACCGGGCCCGCCTTCGAGAGCGAGGTCGTCGACGTTGCCGCACCGTCGGTCCTCCGAGTCCAGCAGCTGGCGATCGACGAGCTCCAGTCCGAGCACGATGGTCTTGCTCAATTCTGGCCCGCGTTCGTCAGGATCAGCAGCGGCACCGCCGTCAATGCGATCACCATGATCACCACCAGATAGAACAGCCCGAGCACATTCGCAAGACGTCCGTTCACGTATTCGCGCATGTAACTACGGTCATTCGCGACAAGCAGGATCGGGATGTACGTCAGCGGGAGCGCAACGGCGGAAAAGATCACGGCGTACTCGGTCAGTTGGACCGGATCTACGCCGGTCATGACGAGCCCGAGCCCGAGTACGAGCAGCACGAGCCAGGTCACGGTGAAACGCGGCGCACCGCTGTTGCTCCGGTAGCGCCCCCACTCCCACCCAAGGTACTGCGCCAGGTTGTACGCACCTGAAAACAGCGTGTCGATCGCCGCACCGCCGACCGCGAAGAGGATGCCGACGAGGGCGAGTAGCAATCCGATCTGCCCAAGTGGAACCTCTGCGCCCAGCGCGATCGAGCCCAGGAACTCGGGTTCGATCCCCTTGCCGAGGAAGAGCGCGCCGCCGACGATCATCAGCGCGAAGGAGAGGAACCCGCCGAGCCCATAGCCGATCATCGCATTCGCCTTGTTCAGACCGAGATCCTTCGGCCCCCACTGTTCCTCGACGGCGCCCGAGGAATAGAAGTAGACCTCGTAGGGCGTCATCGCGGCCCCCAGCAATCCGACCGCGAAATACGCATAGAGGAGGGGGCTCTGCGTAGGCACGTGAGGCACGAAGCCGTGGCCGACGGCGTCCCACGCGGGATGCAGCTTGACCGCAGCGACCGCGAACACGAGCAGGCAGAGACCGCCGTAGCCGAAAACTCGCTCGATCCAGTCGAACGACGTGGTCCACACGACAATCGCCAGCACAACACCGGCAATCAGGATCAGCCAGCGATACGGGAGCCCGGACAGCAGCTGCAGGCAGATCGCCACTCCGCCGATCTCTGCAGTCAGAGTCATGAGGTTGACCACCTGTGCGCTCACGAGCGCGGCCAAACTGGTTCGAAAGCCAAGCCGCTCTCGCACCGCGTCGAAGACCGCCTTGCCGGACACCGTCGCGACGCGGCCGCACATCTCCGAATACACGATGATTCCGACGACGCCAATGACGACGACCCAGAGCAGCTGGTAGCCGAAGGTCGCACCGGCAGAGACGTTGAAGACAAGGTCGCCGATGTCGACGAAGCCGCCGATCGCCGCGAGGATCCCGAGCGCAATCTGGAAGATCTTCATTTCGCGAGCTTGTCCGCCGCATTGACGTCGTCCATGAGCGGCTGCTTCAGTCGCTCGGCGAAGTTGCGGTCCGTCGGATGAAGGTGCAGCTGCTCCAGCTCTCGGGAAACCTTCCCCGCCAGCTTCGACAGCTTGCGGACATCGGACGTTATTCCGGGCGGCGCCGGGCGCTTGGCAAGCGCATCCTCGAAGTCCGAGGCGGCGCCCGACAATTCCTTCGCGTGCACGCGCACGAAGTACTTCGTCGATCTACCTTTCGACACATCGTCGGCCAGAAGCTCGCCCTCAGTTGCAAGCGAGCCCACCTTCTCGGCGTCACGCTTCAGTGCGTGCTTGTCGACGGTCCCGCCGTTACAGCCCGCCAGGGCGAACACCAGCAGAGCCAGGGCGACTCGAGTTGACTGTCCCTCTTGCACGAGGGTCACAGGTTCCCCCTCGATCAGTTCTGAATCCGCCCGGATCCGTTAAGTGAGCAACGCCCCGCTACACTGATCCGTCTTCTCAGAGCGCCCGTAGCTCAGGGGATAGAGCGCTGCCCTGCGGAGGCAGAGGTCGCAAGTTCGAATCTTGCCGGGCGCACTCCGCCGGAAAATCCGCCGCGCTACGCGCGGCATGATGATTTTCCGGCGTTCGCTCTTCGAATGCGAAGCGTTCTTCAGCGAAGTCGGGCAAAGCCCGCCTTCGCGCGGAACTTTTTTAAGCGGCGGTCACCGTTGCTTCTTCCTCGATCATCGGCGTCGTGAAATAGCGGGTTGCGAAGGGCTCCATTGGATCCTCGAAGACGGAGAGGACGGTGCTGCTCGAGAAGAAGCCGACGACCCGGAGCATCTCTTCGCCGATGTTCTTCACGCTGTGGGGGATGAGCGCCGGTACGACTGCGAGAGTGCCGGCCTGGACAGCGGCCCGCTCGTCGCCGATCGTTGCCTCGCCCTTACCCTCGAGGATGAGCAGGATTTCCTCAGCACTGTCCGTGTGGCTGCCGAGATGCTCGCCGGGCTCCAACTCGAAGTAGACGACAGCCGTGCTCTTTGTGCCGGTGCCTGAAGAAATCGGGAAACCTGCGCGCACGCGCATTCCCGTGTCTCTCTGCGACCAGGCTTCGAACAGCTCGAGCTCATCGATCCGGACCGCTTGCATGGGACTCTCCTTTTTGGTTTTACACGGTGTCATGCCATCTTGACCCATGGTTTACACTGTGTCAAGTGAAAAAAGGAAATCAACGCGAATATCACCTGAAGGAGCGCGCGCAGCAGCAAGCAGAAACTCGGCGCCGGATCATCGAGGCCGTGATTGCCCTGCACGAGGAAGTAGGCCCCGCACGCACAACGGTCGTCGAGATCGCCGACCGGGCGAAGGTGAGCCGGCCCACCGTCTACAGCCACTTCCCCGACGAGCGGTCGCTCATCACCGCCTGCTCGCAACACTGGTCGCTCGCCAACCCCCGTCCCGACACTGCCGCTTGGAAGGAGATCGCCGATCCGCGAATGCGCCTGCGCACAGCGCTCGAGCAGCTCTACGCCTACTACGCCCCGCGGGAGCGGATGCTTGCCAATGTAATCCGCGACTCCACACTCATGCCGAGCGTTTCCGAAGCGCTGCAGCACACGATCGGCCCCTATTTGCAGTCCGCAGCGGAAGCTCTGGCGACGGGATGGGAAGGCCGGCCACGCGACCGCCCGAAGCAGTTCGCCGTGCTCGAGCTTGCACTCCACTTCCACACGTGGCAGACACTGACAAGAAGTGGCGGGCTGACGAACAAAGAGGCGGCCCGATTGATGGCCGAGCTCGTCGAAAAAAGCGTTTGATCAGCGAAGCCGGGCCAAGGCCGTCTTCGCGTCGAGTTCTAATTGCGCGTCGTTCGGGACTTCGACCCGCACATAGCCGAGCGCCAATCCTGGGACTGCGCTCGTGATGCGGCCAACTTTCTTTCCGTCGAGTAGCAACTCATCTCCGGGCGCGGCTTCACCGTCGATCTCCAGCACGCGCAGCTTGCGGTTCACCTTGCCTCGGTGGCGCTGTCTTGCGATTGGCTCCTGGCCCGGATAGCAGCCCTTGCTGAAGCTGATGTGCGTTTCGTCGAGGCCTGCTTCTGCGGGCAGGATGCGGTCGTCGATCTCACGGCCCCAGCGCGGGATTCCCGACTCGATTCGCCAGCGCTCTAATTCCTCTTCGCCGACCTCTTCTCCCGCCGGACGCTCGTCGACGACTTCGTCTCCGCCGAGGACGAGCCACGACTCGTGTTCCTCGGGCTCGATCTCGGTCTTGGCGGCGAAGCGCATGCGGACGAGCTCCGTGCGCACGATCTGCCCGAGCTCGGGCTCGGTCAGCAGCAAGAAGTCATCGGCGCCGCGCCGCAGGATCCGCAACGGCGCGATCACCCGGGCCTTCGCGGTCAGCAGCAGCGCATCACACGCCTCGCCCACCGCCAGCGCCTCGACGTCGTTCGAGACCATCCGCTGCAGGTAGTCCTCGGCGTCGGGCCCCGACACACGAACGAATGCCCGCGGGCGTCGTGCAACGGCCGGTGACGTAAGGCTCTGCATCACAATTAGTGTAGGTACGCATGGCCCTCTTCCGGTCCAAGGCGGAGCAGAAGCTGGTCGAGAAAGGGCTCGACCCCGCCCGGCTCCCGCCCGGCCAGTACCTGACAGAGAAGTGGCCCGTCCTGCACGCCGGCACCGTTCCGCAAACCGATCTCTCGACGTGGGACTTCAAGGTCTTCGGCGAGGTCGAGGAACCGGTCACGCTCAGCTACGACCAGCTGCAGGCGCTGCCGCAAACAGAGATCACGACCGACATTCACTGCGTCACTCGTTGGAGCCGCTTCGACACGACGTTCAAGGGCGTGCATTGGCGCGAGCTCGCAAAGCTCGTACGGCCCAAAGCGAGTGCACACTTCGTGCTCGCACACGCCGAGCAAGGCTTCACCGCCAACGTTCCGCTCGAGGCGCTCGAGGATGACAAGGCTTTGGTGGCGTGGGAGGCCGACGGGGAGCCGCTCGAGCCCGACCACGGCTGGCCGCTGCGACTCGTCATCCCTACGCGCTACTTCTGGAAGAGCGCCAAGTGGCTGCGCGGCATCGAGCTGCTCTCAGCCGATCAACCCGGCTTCTGGGAGCGCTACGGCTACCACAACGACGCCGACTACTGGAAAGAAGAGCGGTACGAGTTCTGACTAGCGCATTCCCCCTTTCGAGGGAGAAGCCTCACCCGGCAAGTAACCGATATCTCTTGCGAACCACCTCCCCCTAATCCCCCTCGCAAAGCGGCCCTCCCCGGGCCGTTTTGCTGTTCAGGCTCGGGTTCAGAACGACGAAGGCCGGCTTGCGCCGGCCTTCGAAGTCAAGCGAGCGGGCGGCTCGCTTACATCATGTCCATGCCGCCCATGCCGCCCATGCCGCCCATGCCGGCGCCGGCACCCTGCTTCTCTGGCGCCTCGGCGACGATCGCCTCCGTGGTCAGGATGTTCTTGGCGATCGACGCGGCGTTCTGGAGCGCCGAGCGAACGACCATCGTCGGGTCGGTGATCCCGGCCTTGACGAGGTCCTCGTACTCATTCGACTCGACGTTGAGCCCGAAACCCTTCGGAGAGTTCCGGATCTTGTCGACGACGATCGAGCCCTCGAGACCCGCGTTGTTCGCCAGCTGGCGAACGGGCTCCTCGAGCGAGCGGACGACGATCGTCGCGCCGGTGCGCTCGTCCCCTTCGTAGTCATCGAGCTTGATCGCGTCGACGGCGTTCACGAGCGCGACTCCGCCGCCGGGAACGACGCCCTCTTCCAGAGCGGCACGTGCCGCCTGGAGAGCGTCCTCGACGCGGTGCTTCTTCTCCTTCATCTCGGTCTCGGTTGCAGCGCCCACCTTGACGACAGCAACGCCGCCGGCGAGCTTCGCGAGCCGCTCCTGGAGCTTCTCGCGGTCGAAGTCCGAGTCGGTGTTCTCGATCTCGGCCTTCAGCTGCTTGATCCGGGCCTTGATCCCATTCGGATCGCCTGCACCGTCGATGATCGTCGTCGTGTCCTTGTCGACGACGACGCGACGAGCGTGACCGAGCTGCGCGATCTTCGTGTTCTCGAGCTTGAGGCCCATCTCCTCGGTGATCACCTCGGCGCCTGTGAGGATCGCAATGTCCTCGAGCATGCGCTTGCGGCGGTCGCCGAAGCCCGGAGCCTTGACCGCAACAGCAGTGAACGTGCCCCGCAGCTTGTTGACGACGATCGTCGCGAGCGACTCGCCCTCGACGTCCTCCGCCACGATCAGCAGCGGCTTGCCGGCCTGGATGACCTGCTCCAGAACGGGCAGGAGATCTTTGACCGCACCGACCTTCTGGTTAGCGACGAGGATGTACGGCTCATCGAGAACCGCCTCCATGCGCTCGGGGTCGGTCACCATGTACGGCGACAGATAGCCCTTGTCGAACTGCATGCCCTCGGTGAACTCGAGCTCGAGGCCGAAGGTCTGGCCCTCCTCGACGTTCACGACGCCGTCCTTGCCGACCTTCTCAATCGCGTCGGAGAGGACCTCGCCAATCTCACGGTCCCGAGAAGAGACAGTCGCCACGCGGGCGATGTCCTCTTTGCCGGAGATCTCCTTGGACTGTGACTTCAGGTTCTCGACAACCGCCTCGACGGCACGCTCGATGCCGCGCTTGATCGCCATCGGGTTCGCACCGGCGGCGACGTTGCGGAGACCGTCCTTGACGATGGCCTGAGCGAGGACGGTGGCTGTCGTGGTGCCGTCGCCGGCGACGTCGTTCGTCGACGTTGCGACCTCACGGACGAGCTGTGCGCCCTGGTTCTCGAAGACGTCCTCGACCTCGATCTCGCGTGCGATCGTGACGCCGTCGTTCGTAATCGTGGGCGCGCCGAACTTCTTGTCGAGCACGACGTAGCGCCCCTTCGGGCCAAGGGTGACCTTGACCGCGTCGGCGAGGATGTTCACACCGCGCTCGAGAGCGCGACGGGCATCCTCGTTGAACTTCAGCTCCTTGTGAGCCATGTGATTTCTCTACCTCCGTTACTTGCTGGTTACGACTTAGCGCCCGCGAGCTCGCGGTCGCCGATGACCTTCGCTAGAACGTCCGACTCGCGGAGGATCAGCACCTCGTCGGCACCGACCTTGATCTCCGTTCCGCCGTACTTGCTGAAGATGATCTCGTCATCCTCGGCGACGTCCATGGGAATGTGCTTCCCGTCTTCGTCCCGGGCACCGGGACCTACGGCCAGGACGCGGCCGCGTTGCGGCTTCTCCTTCGCCGTGTCGGGCAGCACGATGCCGCTGATGGTCTGCTCCTCTTCCTCCAGGACCTCGACGATCAGGCGGTCACCAAGCGGCTGCAGGTTCATCCACATTCCTCCTGTTCAGACGACTTTGTGACATCCATTGGCACTCTCATGGTGTGAGTGCCGAGGCATTCTAGCGTGCCTTGGCCGACCGCTGCAAGACCGCACGTACCACTGTGTTACAAAGTCGTGGTGCGTCGCGAATTCTCGGCGGGAGGCGTCGTCGTCCGGAACCTACGCGGGCGTCCCGCGCTGGCCGCGATCCGGCCGGCCGGCAAGCCGGAAGGCACCTGGGCCCTGCCAAAAGGCCTGATCGGGCCCGGTGAGCGGGCCGAGGTGACTGCTCTGCGGGAGGTGCGCGAGGAGACGGGGGTGGAGGCGACGCCCGTCGAGAAGCTGGGGGACGTCCGCTACGTCTACACCTGGGACGGCGAGCGGGTCTTCAAGGTGGTCAGCTTCTTCCTGTTCCGCTACCGGGCCGGGCGCCTGGGCGACATTCCGCCCGAACACGGCCACGAGGTCGCGGAGACCCGTTGGCTTCCGCTCGAGGAGGCGCCCGAGCTGCTCGCGTACAAGGGCGAGCGGGAGATGGCGGCAAAAGCGCTGGAGCGGCTCTCGCGTTAGCGTTAGGCTCCCGCGCGTGAGCGAGCCGGAGACCGAGGCACCGCCTCCCGAGCCCGAGGCAGCGCCTCTCGAGGTTGAGTCCCGCTTCCGGCGCGGCATTCGCTACTCGCACCGGACCGGGCTCTATACCTCGCTCGTCATCGCAATCGCGACCATCGTCTTTCTCATCCTGCTGGTCGCCCGCAACACACGCCGGGTGAAGGTCGACTACGCCTTCGGGAGTACCCAGGCACGCCTGGTCTGGCTCGTGATCATCAGTGCGATCACGGGCTGGGTGCTCGGAATCGTGACCGCGTTCCTCATCCGCCGCCGTACACGCTGGCGCCGGCCCACGTGACCGAGGCCATGTACGCGCTCAACTTCTACTCCCCGATCGTCGTGGAACAGCTCCGCAGCGGTCGGAAAACCGCGACGATCCGGCTCGGCGACAAATCCGCGAAGTACCGCAAGGGGATGATCGTCCAGGTGCTCGCGGGCATGCGCTTCAGCCCGCGGGAGCGAGTGTTCGCCGCGGTGATCGACAAGGTGGAAGTGAAGATGCTGTCGGAGCTGTCGCCGCGGGAGATCGAGCATGACAACCCAGAGATCCGCCGCACAGAGGACATGGCGTCGTTCCTCAGCCAGCTCTACAACCGCGAAGTCACGCCCGACGACACGGTGACCGTGATCCGGTTCTCGCAGATCAAGGACTGACGCATCCGCGTCACAGTTTCGTACCCGTGCCTGGCACCGGTACGCAACGAGAGGCGCCCCGCCACGCGGACTCGTGGCTTGAACCGCGACAATCTCGTTCCGGTTTCGTACCCGTGCCTGGCACCGGTACGAGCGGAAGGAGCTAGCGCCTGCGGATCTTCGTCCCGAAGAGCTCCGGCTCCCGGAGCTGTTCGCCGCACGACTCGCAGTCCACCGCAAACGTCGAGCTGAACGGGGCCGAACAGGACGGGCAGCGGCGGAGCATCCTGCCGCCGCACTGCGGGCACTCCTCCGGCACCTCCGCTTCGAAGTCGTCGAACCATCGCCGCGCGGCGCCGCAGCCCAGACAGAACGCCACCCAGTCGCCGAGCACCTTGCGGCGCTCCTCGCGGAGCCAGTCCGAGGCCTTGCCCATCAGCGGTTCTGGAGCGTGTCCAGCCCGATCGCGAGCGCGATCCCGAGACGACGATCGAGCTTGCGCTCGTGATCGGCGCTCAGATCCAACACGTACCGGTCGCGCAGCTGGAACTTCCTGTTCATGTGACCGATCGCCTGACCGTCCATCAGCAGGTCGAAGTTGTAGGGGATCGGCAGCCACTCGCCGTACGGGACAAAGTCCACCACGCGGCGTGCGATCGCCATCGGCAGGCTCCGCTCCTGCGCCGTCACCACCTCACCACCGTCGGCGTCGGTCACCTTCCAGGTGGATCGGAACAACGACTTCCCGAACACGTGCTCGAGAACGCCGATCGGCGACCCGTCCGGCTCGGTCACGTCATAGCGGGCGCCGCCGATGTCGAACATCGAGCGCGCCTTGATCCGGAAGAGCTCCTGCGTCTCCTGCTCATCCGCGAAGAAGCGGATGTCCTCCTTGATCGCCATTCGCTTCTGTCGCACGAAAGCGATCGGCCCTCCGAGAGGCGTCTCCCCGGCCGCCAGGGGCGTCACCCGGTAGAGATTGATCATCGGCCGCACGAGCTGGTCGACGAGGAAGCGGTCTTGGGCGAAGCGTTCGTCCTGCACGGGAGACGATGGTAACCCCAGTCGTTAGAGTGCGACGGCCATGGCGATAGCCCGGGAAGCCGAGCCGGTTGGTTCTCTGAAAGAGGTCCGCGAGGCGGGCCTCCTCCGCGAGGATCTCCTCGGCATCTACAGAAACATGGTGATGAGCCGCGGGATCGAGGAGCGCGGCCACATCCTCTATCGCCAGGGCAAGATCCCCGGCTCGTTCTACACCGGCCGTGGGAACGAAGGCGCCGCCGTGGGTGTGGCGACCGCAATGGGCGCCGACGACGTCGGCACGCCGCTGCACCGCGACATGGGCGTCCACGTCGTGCGCGGCGTCGAGCCGTGGCGGATCTTCGCGCAGTTCATGGGCCGGGCGGACGGCCCGACGAAGGGCAGGGACGGCAACGTCCACATGGCGGATTCCAAGCTTGGGCTGATCGCGATGGTCAGCCATCTGCCCGCGATGCTCCCGGTCGCAGTCGGCTGCGCGCTCGCCTTCCGCATTCGTGAGGAGAAGCGCGTCGCCGTGGGCTGGTTCGGCGAAGGCGCTTCGGCGCGCGGGGACACCCACGAATCGATGACCCTGGCCGGCGTGCGCAAGCTTCCGATGGTCTTCATCTGCGACAACAACCAATGGGCGTATTCGACGCCCACACACCTCGAGTTCGCAACGCAGCACGTCGCCGACCGCGCAGAGGCGTACGGCTTCGAGGGAATCGTCGTCGACGGCACCGACGTGCTCGCCGTGTACCGCGAGGCAAAGCGCGCGATCGAGAAGGCGCGCGAGGGCGGCGGGCCGACTCTGATCGAGTGCGTCACGCTCCGGATGGAAGGCCACGCCGTGCATGACGACGCTTTCTACGTCCCGAAGGAGCTGTTCGAGAAGTGGGCGGAGAACGATCCGATCGAGCGCTTCCGCACGTGGCTGCGTACGAACGCGGACATGTCCGACGAGGAGGAGGACGAAATCACCGGGGAGGTCAAGAAGACTCTGAACGACGCCCTCAAGCGGGCTGAGGAATCGCCGATGCCGGATCCTGCGACGCTCCTCGAGGGCGTCTACGCAACGCCGGAAGATCTCGACACTCCGCACCACAAATAGTGGCTGAGCTCACCTACCTGCAAGCAATCTCTGACGGGCTACGCACCGAGATGCGGCGCGACAAGCGCGTCTTCGTGATCGGCGAGGACGTCGGCGTCTACGGTGGCGCCTTCAAGGTCACGCTCGGCTTCCAGGAGGAGTTCGGGCACTGGCGTGTCCTGGACGCGCCACTGGCCGAGACGGCAATCGTCGGCGCCTGCACCGGCGCGGCGATCATGGGCCTGCGGCCGGTAGCGGAGATGCAGTTCGCCGACTTCATCTCGTGCGCCTGGGACCACCTCGTCACCGTCGCCGCGAAGCAGCGCTACCGCGCCGGGACACCCGTCCCGATTACCGTGCGCTTGCCATCGGGCGGCGGCTTCTCCGGCGGCCCCTTTCACTCGCAGAATCCGGAATCGTCGTTCGCGCACATCCCCGGCCTCAAGTGCGTCTGCCCCGCAACTCCGGAGGATGCGAAAGGACTGCTGATCAGTGCGATCGAGGATCCGAATCCTGTCCTCTACTTCGAGCACAAGCACCTCTACCGCCGCATCAAGGGCGAAGTGCCCGAAGAGCGTTACACGGTGCCGATCGGCAAAGCCCGCACGCACCGCGAAGGCGACGACATCTCGGTGATCACGTGGGGCGCGATGGTGTACACGGCCGAGGAGGCAGCGCAGCAGCTCGAAGCGGACGGCGTGTCCGTCGAGATCATCGACCTGCGCACCGTCATGCCGTGGGACAAGGCCGCTGTGCTCGAGTCGGCGCGCAAGACGTCAAAGGTGCTCGTGCTCCACGAGGACACGCGCACGGGCGGCTTCGGTGCCGAGATCTCAGCCACGGTGGCGGAGGAGGCTTTCGAGGATCTCGACGCCCCCGTCAAGCGCATCGCCGCGCCGGATACACCGGTCCCGTTTTCACCGCCGCTCGAGAAGGCATTCATTCCGCAGGTGGACGACGTGACCGCAGGCCTGCGCGAGTTGGCGGAGTACTAAAGAGATATGGCCACCACCGAGGCAATCGACGTCGTCATGCCGCAGATGGGCGTGTCCGTCTCCGAGGGCACGGTCACCAAGTGGCTGAAGCAGGAGGGTGAGCAGGTCGAGGCAGACGAATCGCTCCTCGAGATCTCGACCGACAAGGTCGACACCGAGGTGCCGAGCCCTGCGTCGGGGACGCTGACGCAGATCCTGGTGCAGGAGGGCGAGACGGTCGAGGTCGGCACGAAGCTCGCCGTCATCGGCGGGGACGGAGCCGCTGCTGCGCCGAAGGAGGACGTGCCCGAGCCCGCGACGGCTCAGGCCGCAGCCGAGTCGGCGGCCGTGTCCGACGCGCCCGCATCACCGCCGACCGCCAACACTGTCGATGAAGCGAAGCCCGCGCCCGCCGCCGCGAGCGAGACGACAGAGGAGCCGTCCACCAACGGCAAGACGTTCGTCTCACCGGTCGTCGCCAAGATCGCTTCGGAACACGGCGTGGATCCGAGCCAGGTAAAGGGAACCGGGCGCGGCGGCCGCGTTACGAAGAAGGACATCCTCAACTTCATCGAGTCGGGCGGACAGGCTGCACAGCAACCGGCCGCGCCGGCGCCCGCACAGGCTCCGAAGGCGCCTGCTCCGGTTGCGGCACCGGCGCCCGTGCCGACACAGGTGGGCGAGAGCTTCGAGCCGATGACCGCGATGCGCAAAGGCATCGCCGAACACATGCGCCGCTCGCTCGACACTTCGGCGCACGTCACGAGCGCGATCGAAGTCGACATGTCGAAGGTCTCGGCGATCCGCTCGAAGCTGAAGAAGGAATACCAGCAGAGCTACGGCGTCAACCCGACGTACCTCATCTTCGTCGCGCGCGCGGCGGCCGAGAACCTACGGGAGTACCCATGGATCAACGGCGAGATCCGTGGCGACCAGATCGTGACACGCAGCTACGTCAACCTCGGCTTCGCCGTGGAATTGCAGGACGGCAAGGGCCTGATCGTTCCGGTCGTCAAGAACGCCGAGACGCTCAACCTGCTCGGGCTGGCGAAGGCCGTCACCGACATCGCACAACGCGCCCGCGACAAGAGGCTGCTGCCGGACGAAGTCCAGGGCGGTACGTTCACGATCACCAACCCCGGCGGCTACGGCACCTTCCACGGAACGCCCGTGATCAGCCAGCCGCAGGCCGCGATCCTCGGCACCTACGCAGTCGTCAAGCGCGCCTGGGTCATCCAGGACGACATGGGCGAAGACGTGATCGCGATCCGCCCGATCATGAACCTCACGCTGACGTACGACCACCGCCTCGTGGACGGCGCACTTGCCGGCCGCTTCCTGCGCGACCTGCGCCATAAGCTCGAAACCTGGGACGAGTCGACGTACTAATCAGCTGGTGCGGCAGCATGCCGCACAGTGAACGCGATGAACCAGTCCTCTTTGGTCTCGTCGTCGATCGTCAGCCTTAGCTCGTAACGCCCGTCTTCGAGCTCCAACGGGCCGAAAGGGACGACCAACGGCGCGTCGACCGGCGTTCCCGGCCGAAGCCCGGCGGGGCGCCCAACCTCGAATTCGCCTTCCGCCCGGACGGTCTCGCCGCTCGGAATCGGAACGCCCTGTCCGTCGGCGTCGAGCAGCTCGAGCCTGAACCGATGCTTCGCGTTTGTCTGGTCCCAGGGAATCTGGAACAGCGCGGCGACGAAAAAGCCGAACGGGCCCTGCGCGTTCATCACCGACCAGCCGCCGCCGATCACGTCGAGCTTGCCGTTCGCGACGCGCGCGAAGTCCGCGATCATCAGGGTGACCTTCACGTCGCGGGGAAGCTTCGCAGGTCATAGCTAACCTGCAACGGATGACTCGCGGGGCGTACCTCCTCGACCTGGGCCTCGTCCCGTATCGAGAGGCATGGGACCTCCAACGCTCGCTCGCAGGCGCGGTCTCGCAGGGCGCGATCCCTGACACAGTCGTCTTCCTCGAGCATCCGCCGGTCGTGACGCTCGGACGGCGCACCGACTCGGGGGAGCTGCACGTCCCGGAAGGAGCGGAGGTGGAGGTCGTCGAGACCGATCGCGGGGGCAAGTCCACGTTCCACGGGCCGGGCCAGCTCGTTTGTTACCCCATCCTCGACTTGAAGCGCCACGGCAAGGACGTGAAGAAGTACGTGCGCGACCTCGAGGAGGCGCTCATCCGCACGACGGCCCCGCTGGGAGTGGAGTCAACGCGGATCGACGGCCTCACCGGCGTGTGGCTCGAGCGACCGCCGCGCAAGATCGCTTCGATCGGCGTGCACATCTCACGCTGGGTGACGACGCACGGCTACGCGTTGAACGTCGATCTCGATCCTGCGCCGTTCACGGAGTGGATCACGGCCTGCGGCCTCGACGACGCAGCCTTCACGACGATCGCGCGCGAGGTCGGCAGGCCCGTGTCGGTGGACGAAATGAGGCCACACGCACACAGCGCGCTCGCGGAGGTCTTCGGCCTGACGCTCGAGCAGATTCCGGCCGACGACGGCCACGGGCTCTGGAACCAGCCCATCCACGGACAGCTTGCCGCGAAATAACGGTGCGGGGCCGGCGAGGGCCCCGCACCGAGCGATCGATCCTACGGGGTGAAGTTGGCGACCAGGACGTCCTGGTTGGGTGAAGTCACACCCGGATTCCCACGGAAGTCCGTCCAGGACGCATGAGCCTTACCATCGGTGCCCATTGCCACCTGCGAGTAGTCGCCGATGAACGAACCGTCCGCGAACTGTACGAACGGGTTCGAGCTCTCGTTCGAGAGCCGCCGCTGCGACGAAAAGCCGCCGCCCGCGGTCCACGTCTTGGACGCGTAGTCCATGCAGACAGAGACTGCGGAAGGTGACGGGGCGATGACCCCGCCTCCCCCGTCGTGCGTCCGCCAGTGGCAGACGTCCGCGACGGAAGAGATCCCGTACTCACGCGTGTAGTACGAGATCACGACCGTGCCGTTGTAGCTCGCAACGGACGGGAACACCGTGTCCGCTCCGGTGGTGACGGTCGTGACGGCTGCAGAGCTGATTACCGCCCAGCTGCTGCGAATCAACCTCACCTGGTTCGACGTCGTACCTGCGAACGAGCTGCCGCCGCCTCCGCACGTCCCCGAGCCCTGCTGGTCGGTCCAGACGAGCGAGATCACGCCGCTGACGGGGTCGATGCTCATGGATGGATAGCTGTTGAGACGGAAGTGCATGTTCGACAGCGTCTGCCGTCCTCCGAAGGTCGGATAGCAGTCGAGGTCGTCGTAGACGCGTTTGAGCTCCTTCGTCTGGAAGGTCGCTCCATCATCGGTCGACCGCGCGATGATCATCGCGTCCTGTGAGTACCCGCTCCCCGGAGTAGCACCCTCATAAGCAACGTACAAGGCGCCGTCAGGACCGTATTGAACCTGGGAGCCCTGGTCGAAGGGGTGCGCGTTGTCGGACACGGGCGAGCCCGCGCGGTTCCAGGTCTTGCCGTAGTCCTTCGAGAAGGCGCTCACGATCGGGGAGGAGTTGTAGCCCGCGCCCTTCGGCCCGAGGCTGAACCGCGTCCACGTGACGACGACCTTGCCGTCGGGCCCGGCGCCAATCCACTCCTTGTCGTGGAAGAAGTTGCCGGCATTGACGAACGTGAGGAGGTTCGGATCGCTCCACGTCTGGCCACCGTCGCGAGAGACACTGACGGCAACACCCGAGGCGAAGCTCACCCGGCTGAAGACGATGTTGGCGTAGTAGGCAACTCCGTCAGGGCTGAACGCGATGGCCGGATCGCCCGCGGAGTCGAACTTCTTGAAGACACCCTGACCGCCTGTCTCGGCGGTCAGCCCGGGAAGCTGAACGTTGCCCCAGGAGGCGCCACCGTTCGTCGAGTAGTACGCCCAGCCGGTTGCGTCGTTCAGGGCCGTGAAGTCGCAACAGACGCGATAGTCGTTCGACCCGGAGATGAGGTTGTTCGGATTCGTCGGATTGACAGCGATCGTGGTCTCGTTCTGCGGCGTCGTGCAGCCGAAGTTCGAGAAGCCGCTGTTGCCCACGGGATCGTTGACGATCGCGTCCACCTCGGTCGCCGCGAGCGCCGCATAGGCACCCGGCACGTTGACCGGAGCAGAACGGCACAGCCCGGCGGCCGCGGCCGGCGTGTCAAGGGCCGTTTCGTCGTCCTCCTGCGCCCACGGCGCGTTGATCGTCGGGTCGAACTTCCAGTTGTGTGTGGTGGTGGCAGCGGTCGAAGCTCCCGCCATCGCCCACATGGCGACGACGGCGCCGGCCGCTGCAAAAAGCACAGCGAGACTGCGTCTCACAAATCCCCTCCTTGTTGGTTTCTCCCCGTTGCCCGTTCCTGTGGGCCGTCCGACTCTACCGTGCCTTCGTAGCGTGCTCCGCAGTAGCCACCAACCCTATTACTAGACTGACTCCCATGGAGAACTCGCTGCCCGTGGCCGAGCGGCCTCGCCGGCCGGAATGGATGAAGGTTCGGGCACCGAGCCAGGATTCGCGCTACTACGACGTGAGGAAGTTGATCCACGGACAGGGCCTCCACACGATCTGCGAGGAGGCGCGCTGCCCCAACATCGGAGAGTGCTGGGGCCGCGGCACCGCGACCTTCCAGATCCTCGGCGACACGTGCACGCGCGCGTGCCGCTACTGCTACGTGCACAGCGGCAGGCCTGACAGCGCGCCGGACCCGCTCGAGCCGCTACGGCTCGCAAACGTCGCGGCCCAGATGGAGCTGAAGCATGTCGTCGTCACGTCGGTCGACCGCGACGACGTTGCCGACCGTGGTGCCGGCCATTACGCGGCGACGATCCGCGCGCTGAGGAAGAAGCTTCCGAACGCGTCCGTCGAAGTGCTGACGCCTGACTTCCTCGATGTCGAGGAAGCCGCGCTCCAGACGGTCATCGGCGCCCACCCGGACGTCTTCAACCACAACATCGAAACGGTCCGCCGCCTGCACGCGCGCATGCGGGGCGCGAAGGCGAGCTATGACAAGGCGCTCTGGCTTCTGCAGCGTGCGAAAGAGATCGCCGACTATCCGGTGCTGACCAAGTCCGGAATCATCGTCGGGCTCGGCGAGACGAACGGCGAGGTCGTGGAGACGATGCGGGACCTCCGGGCGCACGACGTGGACGTCGTCACGATCGGCCAGTACCTCCAGCCGAGCTCGAAGCACGCGCAGATCGACCGGTGGGTGCACCCGGACGAGTTCCGCTGGTTCCGGGAGCAGGGCGAGGCCCTGGGCTTCGGATCGGTCTTTTCAGGCCCCCTCGTTCGCTCCAGTTACCGGGCAGACGAGCAGCGCCACGCGGCCGCCACTCACCGCGGCGCCGTAGCTTATTAGCGAATCCCGGTGTCGATGTCGAAGTTCTGGTGCCTCCATACAGCACGCACGCGAACGCTCGCAGGATCGATGCGTCCGCCAATTCCGCTTGCGGGCGCACCGGCGACGCGGACCGTGTAAACGCCACGCGGCAGCCGCACGCGGTAACGGCCGCTAGCGTCCGTGACCGTGGTCGCCACGACCACCGTGCTGCGCAAGAAGCGAAGTCTGGTGTGCGCGGCCGGCTCGCTGCAAGAGTCCTCGGCCGAGCAAACCGGCTTCGTCGGCCCGCGCGTCACCAGCCCGTAGAGCCCCTGGCCTGTCGTTGCGCCCGCAGGAGCCACGAACGCCAGCGCGAGGAGCGCGATTCCGCCGGCCTTTCTCACTCCCAGATGATGCCTGAAGCCGGGAGGGCCGGTCGATCGACCGGCCCTCCCTCCCTTTCCACTGGACTGTTGCTAGGGCGTCAGCTTCGTGATCCGCGTGGACCAGTTCCCGAGCGGCCCGCGCGTGTTGCCGCACTTCCCGCCGGTCGCCTTGTACGTCGCGTACGTGCAGGAGTGCGCGATGTACTCGCTGGCTACGAAGATGTTGTTGCCGTCGACCGCGGCGGCGCCATAGTCGCCCCAGCGCGGTCGCGGCGTTGCCCGTCCACCCTTGAACGCCCAGTAGCCGGTGAAGCCGTCCTGCGCGTCGGCTCCCAGGGCGGCGACGTGGATCTCGCCGGCTCCGACCTTGTCATCGAGCGCCGCATAGGCAGCACTCGGGTAGAAGTCCGCCCCGACCAGCGTGAACGCGAGCACGCCTTTGCCGTTGCGAGTCACGCCGACAGTCGGGTACGTCAGGTTGTTACCCGTGAGTGCGAGGACGCCTTGCTTGGACACCTGAGTCGTCGAGAGCGACGGCTTCAGGATGTACCAGGCGGCTGCGGTTTGGTTAGCGCCACCGACGCTCGCGGCGGTGCCGAGCGTTCCCCAGAGCTTCCCGTTGGCGTACATGACTCCTAGGAAGCGACTATCGCTCGAATCGAGCTGCGACTCCACCTCCGGGTCATGGCCGGCGAACGGCACTGCCCCAGTCGCGATTCCGCAGACCGCCGGCCCGTCGTGCACGCAGTTCGCAAGCGGGATGTTCCCGGCCATCTGACTCGAGCGCGACGGGACGCCGTACTCGTCCACTGTCACCGTCTCCGGCGTGAGCGTGAGGCTTGGCGTCGCGCCATTGAGCGACGACGTGTTCGTCTCGCGCCAGACGAGGATGCTGTTGGACGCACCGCTGTCCGTGAAGACGGCCCTCGAGCTCAGGAAATACTGCGTTCCGCCCGCATCGTCCGAGTACTGGTTCCCCGGCGTCGTCGCAGGCCAGAGCGTGAAGCCGGCGCCGTCTGGACCCATGCCGTTCGTGCTGGCGACGTCGCCGTTGATGGACAGGCCGCCCGAGACGAGCTGCTGCTTCGAGAACGAGTACACCTCGGCACCGATGAAACGCCCGGGCGAGAAGAGCTCGAACTCATTGGCCGTGATGTAGACCCCGTTCCGGTCGGCACCGATATGCGGGTAGTCCGCGAGGCACGGCCCGGTCACGAGCACGCCGCTCACCCGCTTCTGGCATCCGTGGTTCGGCGTTCCCTGCGTTCCGTCGTTCTGCGCGGGCACGTTGTAGATCGTCCACGTGCCGAGCGGGTTCGACGTGTTCGAGACCGCGATGTCCAGATGGTTCGGCCCCAGCAAAGCGCCGGCCGGCGTCTGCTCCAGCGTCAGGACGACCTGGAACCAGCGGCCGGTAGGTGAGTCGTAATAACAGACGGGATCAGTGATCGAGGGCCCGCGCGCGTTGCCCTGCGCGCGGTCGATCGCCGGCGCGTAGTGATAGAACGTGTTGAGGTCGACGGTGCCGAGCACCGTGTTGCCCGACGAGTCGAAGACCTTCAGCACGTCGTTGACGCTCTCGAGCACGAAGCCGTTCCCGGCGCACAGCGCCTGATCGGGTGGCTCGACCGAGAATTGATTGCCGTTGTTGGCAAAGCGCTGATCGAAGAAGTTCAGCCCCTCCCAGCCGGCCACGAGCTCCGGATTCGACTTCGCCTTCTTGCCCGAGGTGACCGTCGCCCCGGTCGCGACCTGCGCGGACGGGATCGTCCGATTTACCTCGCCTCCCTGTCCTTCTTCATCGCCGGCGTCGGCGGACTCCTTGAACCCACCGATCTCATCTGCCTGTGCGCCGGTCGGAGTGCCTTTCGTCGAAGCCTGAAACGACGTGGTTCCAGAGCTGACGATCGTGAGCTGCGAGCCGGCGTTCGCCGTCGCAGCTGTGAACGCAGTCGCAGCCGTAAGTGACACGACGACGACCAGCATTCTCAGTCTCCTCATCTCCCCTCCTTCTCTGTTGGCCCCAAGACCGCTGTGGAGATTACCCCCTCGTTTCGTGCGGTTTCGCCATCGCGCGGTAGTCCAGCGCCTTGTCCAACACGTCCTCGGCGACGCCGCGCTCCCGTGCGACCTCCCGCAGTGAGCGTCCCGACGAAGCCGCCTCTTTCACGATCTCACTGGCCGCGTCGTAGCCGATGTACGGGTTGAGCGCGGTCGCGGCCGAGAGTGTCAGCTCCGCGTAGCGCTCGCATGTCTCGCGATTGGCCTCGATCCCGTCGACGCACTTTTCGGCGAGCAGCCTCGAAGCGGCGGCGAGCAGCTTGATCGAGTCGAACAGGTTGCGCGCCAGCATCGGCACGAACACGTTCAGCTCGAAATGACCTTGCATGCCGCCCGCCGTGATCGCCGCGTCGTTGCCGATCACCTGCGCCGCGACCTGGGTCACGACCTCCGGGATGACCGGATTGACCTTCCCCGGCATGATCGAGCTCCCCTTCTGCAGCTCAGGCAGGAAGATCTCGGCGAGCCCGGCGCGCGGGCCGGAGCCCATCAGGCGGAGGTCGTTCGCGATCTTCGTGAGCGACACGGCAACGGTCTTGAGCGCGCCCGACGTTTCGACCAGCGAGTCGCGGGCGGCCTGCGCCTCGAAGGGATCCGCGGGGGCCGAGATCTGCAGGCCGGTGTCCTCCGCCAGACGACGGCGCACGCGCTCCGCGAACTCGGGATGCGTGTTCAGGCCGGTGCCGACCGCCGTGCCGCCGAGCGGGATCTGTCCGAGGCGCACGAGCGTGTCGCTCACGCGCGCGCGACCCTGACGCACCTGCGCGGCGTAGCCGCCGAACTCCTGGCCGAGCGTGACCGGAACGGCGTCCATCAAATGCGTGCGGCCGGACTTGACGACGTCGTCGAACTCGACCGCCTTCGCCTGCAGCGATTCCGACAGCTGGTGTAACGCAGGCAAGAGGTCGTTCGTGATCTCGTCGAGCGCGGCGAGATGTACAGCTGACGGGAAGACGTCGTTCGACGACTGGCCCATGTTCACATCGTCGTTCGCGTGCACGCCGTCACCGGCGAGCGAAGCAATCACCTCGTTCGCATTCATGTTCGACGAAGTTCCCGAGCCAGTCTGGAAGATGTCGATCGGAAACTGGTCGTCGAGCTCGCCTGCCGCTACCCGGTCGCCGGCCTCGGCGATGCTCTGGGCCTTCTCGTCGTCGAGCAGCCCGAGCTCGGCGTTGACGCGCGCTGCCGCAGCCTTGATTCGTCCCAGCCAGTGCGCAACGGAGCGCGGGATCGGTTCGCCCGAGACGGGGAAATTGGCAACCGCCTTACTCGTTTCGGGCCCCCAAAGCTCGCTCTTCGCCTCCGTCTTCGCCATTGGATCGAGTTTACTGGCGGGATGCGCGCAAGAGACCTCGGCATCGCGATCGGAGACGGGACTCCCGGCGCAAAGAACGCGATCACGGACGTCGGCGGCGTTCTCGTCGGTCACACGACGCTGATCGAAGGCGACTCGGTGCGAACCGGCGTGACGATGGTCGTCCCGCCCGAGACACCGCTCTTCGCCGGCTGCCATCGGCTCAACGGCAACGGCGAGCTGACCGGGCTGGAGTGGGTGCGCGAGTCGGGGCTCCTGACGACGCCGATCGGCATCACGAACACGTTCAGCGTCGGTGTCGTCCGCGATGCGATCGCCGCTGTTTCCGCGGATGAGGACGCCTGGTCGCTCCCCGTCGTGGGCGAGACGTTCGACGGCTTCCTCAACGACATCCGAGGCCAGCACATCACGGCAGAGCACGCACTCGCCGCACTCGAGGGCGCGCACGACGGCGAGGTCGAAGAAGGAAACGTCGGCGGCGGCACCGGCATGGTGTGCCACGAGTTCAAGGGCGGCATCGGCACGGCCTCGCGCGCTGTGGACAGGTACGTCGTCGCTGTCCTCGTCCAGGCGAACTACGGCCGGCGTGAGCGTTTCCGTGTCGACGGGGTCCCCGTTGGACAGCTGATCGGCGAGCGAATCCCCGGGCCGGTTCGTGGCGACGAGTCAGGTTCGATCATCGGCATCGTCGCGACGGATGCACCGCTCCTGCCGCATCAGTGCGACCGGCTGGCGCAGCGGGCCGGACTAGGTGTCGGCCGGATGGGCGGGACCGCTGCCCATTCGAGCGGCGATCTCTTCTTTGCCTTCGCCACCGGAAACCGCGACCTCGCCGCGGCCGGCGTGATCCCGCTCCAGATGCTCTCGGACTCCGAGATCACGCCGTTCTACAGCGCGGTGATCGAAGCGACCGAGGAGGCGATTCTCAATGCGATGCTCGCCGCCGAGACCATGACCGGCCGAGACGGCAACACCGTGCACGCGCTCGAACCGAAGCTGCTTGTAGAAGCCCTCAGGCAAGTCTGAGCCGACGACGTTCGAGCGGGCGGCCGCGCATGGCACGGCGCTCGTCCTCGCTGAGAGCATTGACCGGAGCCCAGCCAACGTACCCGCAGCGCGGGCAATCGGGGTTGGCCTGCCGCAGCGGATCCGACGCCAGCTTTCTGTGACTACCGCAGCGGAGGCACTCGACAACGAGCGGCTCCATGGTCTCATCTTCGCGGAGCCGGGAAGATCGGCGTCCCCCGACTGGGGGAGGGGAGCCCGCTACGTCCGCTCGGCAGCGACGCGCTTGGCGGCGTCGAGCAGCTCGTCCCAGGTCCGGAGCTTGACCCGGGGGCGGCCGAGCTTCTCCCCGGCCTCGCGCTCGAGCTCGTCGATCGAGGTCCAGCCGTGGTACATGACCGCTCGAACATCGCGCTCCGCAAGCAACGCCTCGACCGCATCAGCCGTCACCTCGTCCCGGTGCGAGACCCGGCCCGCTCCAACGTCCGCGAGCAGCTCCGTCACCGTCTCCGTCGCGTCCTTCTTGTTCGTGCCGATGATCCCCGTTGGGCCGCGTTTGATCCAGCCGGCGCAGTACGTCGCCGCAATGTGGGCGCCGTCGGCATTGACGACACGGCCGTTGTCGTTCCTGATCGTTCCCCGCCGCTCGTCGAAGGGCAGCTCGGGCAGCCCTACGCCGCGGTAACCCACGCTGCGAAAGACGAGCCCGCACTCGAGCGTCTCGTGCTCGTCGGTCGACACCGCGACCAGGCGGCCCTCGTGATCCTCGAGCCTGTTGCGTACGAGCTCGACCGACTCCACGCGCTGATCACCGCGGATCGCTACGGGTGAGGCGAGAAAGCGAAGTCGAACGGTCACGGGCCTACCCGTCGGCTCTCGTCTCGCGAAGTCCTTTAGGACCTCCAGGTTCCGCTGGGAATTCGTGTCGTGCTCGAGCGACGCTTCGCTCGCGGGATCGAGCTCGAGCTCGGCTGGATCGACGACCACGTCCGCGCCGGCGAGCTCGCCGAGCTCCTTGAGCTCCTGCGTTGTCCACGAGGCCTGCGCCGGCCCGCGCCGGCCGACCACGACGATGTCGCTGATCGTCGAGCTGCCGATCGCCTCGATCGCCGGATCGGTGGTATCCGTGGGCGCGAGCTCCTCCGGGGTGAGCGCGAGCATGCGGGCGACGTCGAGGGCGACGTTCCCGTTCCCGATCACGACTGCGCGCTCGACGTCGAGATCGAACTCGAGCTCCTGGAAGTCGGGGTGGCCGTTGTACCAGGCGACGAGCTCGGTCGCAGACCACGACCCGGGCAAGTCCTCGCCCGGGATGCCGAGCCGGCGATCGGTCTGCGAGCCGAAGGCGTACACGACCGCGTCGTAGAGCCGGGTCAGGTCGCCGGCCGACAGATCGCGGCCCACCTCGACGTTGCCGAAGAACCGGAAGCCCGGCTTCAAGGCGATCCGCTCGAAGGCGCGCGAGACCGTCTTCAGCTTCGGATGGTCCGGAGCGACGCCGAGCCGCACCAGACCCCAGGGCGTCGGCAGCCGCTCGATCATGTCCACCTCCACCGGGACGTCGGCGTCGAGCAGCGCGCCGGCGGCATAGAAGCCGGCCGGCCCGGAACCAACGACCGCGACACGGAGCGGCCCGCTCACAACGACGATGCTAGTGCCGGCTCAGGCGGAGCAGCCGGAACCGCAGCCGCCGACGGCGCCTTCGGCCTCGGCGCCTTCCTCCACCTGGAAGGAGTGGCCGCAGCCGCAGGAAGAGCTGGCGTTGGGGTTGTTGATCGCGAACCCGGCCGCCTGGATAGAGTCGACGTAGTCGATCTCGGCGCCCTTGAGGTACGGCGCGCTAAACGGATCGACGACGACCTGGACGCCGTGCATCTCGAACTCGAGGTCACCGTCGGCGGCGCCGCGGTCGAAACCGAGCCCATACTGGAAGCCCGAGCACCCGCCGCCCTGGATGGCGACGCGCAGAACGCTGACATCCTCCTCCTCGGCGATCAGCTGCTTGATCTTGACAGCCGCGGCCTCGGTGACGGTCATCAGGGGCAGGACTCTTTCCTGGAGCTCCATCGTGATCTGATCGTAGCAACGTGCGCGGCTCCTGTGGTACTCCGGAGGGGGGAGTTTGTAACACACGTCTCAGGCACGGTTGAGCGGTTTTCGCCATGCTTCGTGGCGTCGGAGGGAACCTGTTAGGTTCCCGTCGCCCAAGGGAAGGACGCGTGCTCGACAACTGGCTGCCGTTCCTGATCTACGCGGTTTTCGCGCTGATCATTCCCGCATCGATGATGTGGTTCTCGTTCGCCTTCGCGACGCGCCCGCACAAGCGCACGCGCTGGCGTGAGCTCCCTTTTGAATCCGGCGTCTCGACAGGCGCGCCCAGAGTTCAGCGCTTCACGGTCAGCTTCTACTTGACGGCGATGCTCTTCATCGTCTTCGACATCGAGATCGTGTTCCTGTATCCGCTCGCAGTGATCCTCCACGAGCTCGCGTGGTTTGGCTTCCTCGAGTTCCTGTTCTTCATCGTGATCCTCGTGATCGCCTACGTCTACGTCTGGCGAAAGGGGGCGCTCGATTGGCAATAGAGGACGGAAAGAAGCTCCGCGACTACGGGCTTCAGTCCGAGCGGCTGCTCTGGCCGACAAAAGGCCCGGGCATGTTCGAGCAGGAAGTCGCGTCAATCGAGCAGGCCGTGGGTCTCACGACGCTCGAGAAGGCGATCGCCTGGGCGCAGACAAAGTCGATGTGGCCCGACACGTTCGGGCTCGCCTGCTGCGCGATCGAGATGATGTCGATCGTCTCGGCGCGGTATGACATCGCGCGGTTCGGGATGGAGGCGTTCCGCTCATCGCCACGCCAGGCCGACCTGCTGATCGTCTCCGGGCGCGTGGTGCACAAGATGGCCGCTCCGCTCCGCCAGGTCTACGACCAGATGCTGGAGCCGAAGTGGGTCATCGCCATGGGCGCGTGCGCCAGCTCCGGCGGCATGTTCAACAACTACACAACTCTTCAGGGCGTAGACAAGATCGTGGCGGTCGACGTGCACGTGCCTGGATGTCCACCACGGCCGGAAGCGCTGATGGAGGGCATCGTGCGGCTCCACGAGAAAGTGATGGCCGGGATTCCGCCGGCGTATGAAATTCGCGGGGTCGCGTCCTGAACTACAACCGCGTCCCCGGGCTCGTCGAGGTTCAGGAACGGTACGCAGAGACGACGCTCGTCGTCGATACGCCGCGCCTGGTCGAGGCCGCCTTGCACCTTCGCGACGAGCTGGGCTTCAACTTCCTCTCGGACATCGCGGCCGCCGACTACCTCGGCTGGGGCGCGAAGGGCGTCTCCGGTTACATCGGCACGGCCCGCGGTCGTGATCTGAACAAGCCTTCGACGCAGGGTTACCAGCGTCTGCCAACGCCGAAGCCACGCCGATTCTCGGTCAGCTACCACCTGCTCGGGCTCCGTGCAGGCGCGCCGCGCGTGCGGCTGCAGGCCTGGGTCGACGAGGACGAACACGTTCCGAGCCTCGTCAACGTCTGGCCGACCGCGGACTGGCACGAGCGTGAGGCCTTCGACATGATGGGCATCCGCTTCGACGGCCACCCGAACCAGCGCCGCATCCTGATGGAGGACGACTGGGAGGGCCACCCACTGCGCAAGGACTACCCGATCGGCGGCGAGCCGGTCCGGTTCTCGGGAGAGGAGTAAGTGGCCGTCGCCCCCGAGCGTCCGAGGATCTACGAGGGAACGCGGATCCCCTCGCCGATCCCGAGCGTGCTCGAGGTTCGCGAGGACCTGAGGGCCTCCGAGGACGTCCTCACCGTGAACTTCGGGCCGAACCATCCCTCCACGCACGGCGTCCTGCGGCTCGTCGTCGACCTGCACGGAGAAGAGGTCGTCGGGCTGGCCGCGGTGGTCGGCTACCTCCACACCGGCTTCGAGAAGAACATGGAGCAGAAGAGCTGGTGGAAGGCGATCACGTACGCGCCGCGCATCGACTACGTGTCGTTCCAGAACAACGAGCTCGTGTTCGTCCTGGCGGTCGAGAAGCTGCTCGAGATCGAGGTGCCGTCGCGCGCGACGTGGATGCGCATGTTGCTCGCGGAGTTGAACAGGATCCACTCGCATCTCGTCTGGCTCGGGACGGCCGCGCTCGAGCTGGGAGCGATCTCGATGTTCTGGTACTGCTTCCGCGAGCGAGAGCGCATCCTCGATCTGTTCGAGCTCGTCGCCGGTTTCCGGATGCACACGCGCTACTTCCAGGTCGGCGGCCTCGCCGAGGACGTCCCGCCGGGCTTCTGGGACGAATGCGCGAAGTTCGTCGAGCTGATGCCGAAGGCGATCGACGACTACGAGGCGCTCGTCGATCGCAGCGAGATCTGGCTCGAGCGCACCCAGGGCGTCGGGCTCCTCTCCGCAGACGATGCGATCGCGCTCGGCCAGTCGGGCCCGGTTCTTCGCGGCTCGGGCGTCGACTGGGACCTCCGGCGCGCCCAGCCTTACCTGGCCTACGACCAGGTCGACTTCCAGGTGCCCGTGTACTCGGAAGGGGACGTCTACGCCCGCTACCGCGTGCGGATGGAGGAGATGCGGGAGTCCGTGAAGATCGTCGAACAGTCGCTGCGCCGGATGCCGGGCGGCCCGTGGATCGCCGACGACCGCAAGGTCGTGCTGCCGCCACGCGAGGAGCTCCACACCTCGATGGAGTCACTCATCCACCACTTCAAGATCGTCACTGAAGGCTTCCGCGTTCCGGAAGGCGAGGTGTACGTGACGGTCGAATCGCCGCGCGGCGAACTCGGCTGCTACGTCGTGTCGGACGGCGGGCCGAAGCCGTGGCGCGTGAAGTTCCGCGCCCCGTCGTTCGTGGCGCTCGAGGCCACCGCGACATGTATGCGGCAGGCGCTCGTCGCCGACATGATCGCGATCGTCGGCTCGCTGGACACCGTCATGGGCGAGGTCGACCGGTGAGCACCTACTACGAAGAGGTGCAGGCGATCAAGACGCAGTATCCGAACTGGCGCTCGGCCACGCTGCCGGCGCTGCGACTCGCGCAGGAGAAGCACGGCTACCTCTCGCCGGAGGCGCTGCGCGAATGCGCCGAGGCGCTCGGCACGACGCCGGCTTTCTGCGAAGCCGTTGCGTCCTTCTACGAAATGCTGCACCTCGCACCCACCGGCCGGCACATGGTCGAGGTGTGCACGAACGTCTCCTGCGCGCTCGTGGGCGCTCAGCAGGTGCTCGAGAGCTTCGAGCAGGAGCTCGGCATCCGCGCCGGCGAAACGACCGAGGACGGCGAGGTCACGCTGCGACCGATCGAGTGCCTGGGCGGCTGCGGCTGGGCGACTGTCGTCTCGATCGATCATCACTACCGCACGCATGTGAAGCCCGAAGACGTTCCCGCGATCGTGCAGGAGTTGCGCAGTGGCGAGTGAGCGCATGATCATCATGGCCGGCGCCGACGAGCGCGACCTGACCAAGCTCGCCGAGTACGAGGCCGTCGGCGGCTACGAGGCGCTCCAGAAAGCACGCGCGATGTCGCCGAACGCTGTGATCGACGAGGTGATTGCATCCGAGCTTCGAGGTCGCGGCGGGGCCTTCTTCCCAACGGGACGGAAGTGGTCCTTCGTCCCGAAGCCGGATCAGAACCCAAACCCGCACTACCTCGTCGTCAACGCCGACGAGTCGGAACCCGGCAGCTTCAAGGACAACGAGATCATGGCCCGCGTCCCGCACCGTTTCATCGAGGGCTGTCTCATCGCCGCGCATGCGGTCGAATCGAAGAGTGTCTTCATCTACATCCGCGGCGAATACACCGGGCCCTATGAAGTACTGCGCTCCGCCCTCGAGGAGTTGCGGGACCGTCCGGAACTGCGCGGCGACGTGACGATCGTGTTGCACCGAGGCGCGGGCGCCTACATTTGCGGCGAGGAGACCGCACTCCTGGAGTCGCTCGAAGGAAAACGCGGTCAGCCGCGCACGAAGCCGCCGTTTCCGGCGGTGCAGGGGCTCAACGCGTCACCGACCGTCGTGAACAACGTCGAGACGATGGCGACTCTCCCGCCGATCATCGAGATGGGCGGGGCCGAATACGCCAAGCTCGGCGTGCCGGATTCACGCGGTACTCGAGTCGTCTCGATCTCAGGACATGTGGAGCGACCTGGGAACTACGAGATCGAAAACGGCACCAGCATGCGTGCGTTGATCTACGACCTGGGGGGCGGCATTCCCGGTGGCCGCGAGCTGAAGGCCGTGATTCCCGGCGGCTCTTCGACCGTGATCCTGAAGGGCGACGAGATCGACGTCGGCTACGACTTCAACTCGTTGTTGAAGCTGAACACCGCGATGGGATCGGCCGGCGTTGTCGCGCTCGACGAGCGCTGCTGCATGGTGCAGCTCGGCATCCGCATCTCGGAGTTCTACGAGCACGAGTCCTGCGGCAAATGCACGCCCTGCCGTGAGGGCACACGCTGGATGACCCAGATCCTGCGTCGGCTCGAGTCGGGTGACGCGCTGCAGTCCGAGCTCGACCTCCTGCTGGACGTGTGCGACCGCATCAACGGCAAGTGCCTATGCCCGCTGGGCGAGACGGCGGCGATCGCAGTCGCGAGCTACGTCGAGAAGTTCCGAGCGGAGTTCATCGCGCACGTGGAGCAGGGCGGCTGTCCGTTCGGAGAATCGTCGCCGCTGCATGACGTGGTCGCCCCGGGCGCGATGCACCTGCACTCCGCGAGTTCCGCGGTGCCCGCATGAGTCACGTTGTCCCCGGACACGTACCGGTGCCAGGCACGGGTACGAAACGCTCACCAAGGCGTGCCGCATGAGTGCAGCCGAAACCGTCACGCTCACCATCGACGGTGTCGAGATCGAGGTGCCCATGGGCACCGGGCTCGTCGAGGCGGCGCTCGTCGCCGGGATCGAGATCCCAGTGTTCTGTTACGAGCCGCGGCTCGGGCCGCCGGTCGGCGCCTGCCGCATGTGCCTCTGCCAGGTGGAGCCCGGCCCGCCGAAGCCGCAGGCCGCTTGCACGCTGACTGCGCAGGACGGGATGGTCGTGCGCACCGCGCTGACGTCGCAGGTCGCTGCCGACGCGCAGAACGCAACTCTCGAGTTCATCCTCGTCAACCATCCGCTGGACTGCCCGGTCTGCGACAAGGGCGGCGAGTGCCCGTTGCAGGATCTGACGTTCCGCTACGGGCCCGGTAACACGCGCATGACGTTCCCGAAGCGCACCTTCGAGAAGCCGATCCCGGTCTCGCCGCTGATCGCCCTCGACCGCGAGCGCTGCATCCTTTGCTACCGCTGCACCCGCTTCAGCGAAGACGTGGCGGAGGACGGCCAGCTCGTCGCCGTGAACCGCGGCGCGGGAACGATGATCGCGACGTTTGGGGACGAGCCCTACCGCGCACCGTTCAGCGGCAACGTGATCGAGCTCTGCCCGGTCGGGGCACTGACGTCGACGACGTATCGCTTCGAGGCCCGGCCGTGGGAGATCCAGGATGTCCCGACCGTCTGCGGTATGTGCCCGGTCGGCTGCAACGTCAACGCGACGACGCGTGAGGGGAAGGTCAAGCGCATCCTCTCGCGGAACCATCCCGAGGTTGACGACGGCTGGCTCTGCGACAAGGGCCGCTTTGCGTACGCGCACCTGCATGCCGAGGACCGGTTGCGCGATCCGATCCTGCGCGTGCGCCGCCGTGGCTTCGAAGAGGTCTCCTGGGAGCGCGCGCTAGACGAGGCCGAGCGGCTGCTCCGCGAGTCGGACGGACGCATCGTCACCGCGCTCTCGGGCTCCGAGACAGTCGAGCAGGCATACGCGCTCGGCAAGGTGCTGCGCCGCGGCCTCGGTGCACACACCGCCTTCTTTCCGGAAGAGATGTCGGATGCACTGGACGCATTCCGCGTCCCGCTTTCGGCGATCCGCGACGCCGACGTCGTGGCGGTGCTGGGGGATGCACCGGTGGTCGAGCATGCTCCGGTCGTCGAGCTCTGGATCAAGGAAGCGCGGCGCCGAGGCGCACGCGTGCTCTACGAGCTCGACGAGGAAGCGGTGCGGAGCGCCGGGAAGGCGATCCTCGTCTGGTGCGGCCCGGGTGGCCACGGTGGCGCGACCGTCGCGGCGCTCGCGCAGCGTCTCGGGGCGAGCGGCGCCTTCTACATCCCGGACACCGCGAACGGACGAGGGGTCTGTGACGCCTGGTCGTGCTCCGATGATGCCGAGTCTCCGACCCCCGATCCGGTCGGCCTGCTGATCGTCTCCGGCGACGAAGCCGCTGCCAACCCGGACGTGCGGGCCCTCGCGGAGAAGGCCGAGCGCGTGATCGTGATCTCGATGTTCCAGGGCCTCGCGGCAGGCTGGGCTGATCTCGTCTTGCCCGGAACGAGCTACCTGGAGCGTGACGGGTCGTACGTCAACCTCGAAGGACGCGTCCAGCGGCTGCGCCGCACCGTCATACCGCCGGTGCCCGATGAGCTCGCGTGGATCTCGAAGCTCGCGGAGCGCTTCGACGTCGAGCTTTCTCCCTATCCGTCGCAGGTATTCGAGGAGGTCTCGGGGATTGCGTTCGGTGGGATCCCCTTCGGCGAGATCGGCGACCGCGCGCCCCTGCCTGCTGCCACGGCCGCGACCGCCCCGATCGAAGTGCCGCCCGAACCAACGCAAAACGGCGGTCTCCGCCTCGTTCGTTACCGCCCGCTCTTCTCGGGCCCCGCGGTCGACCGCGTGCGCGAGTTGGCCTTCCAGCGGCCGCTACCCGAGGCGGAGTTGTCGGAACAGGATGCGCGCACGCGCGGGATCAGAAACGGCGAAGAGATCACGATCCGCTCGAACGGCACGTCTGTCAGGCTCCGCACGCGTCTGAGCCGCGAGTTGCGACCGGGTGTCGTGCGCGTCGCCGAGGATTTCGCGGGCGACCTGCAGCCGACCGTGGAGATCTCGAAGTGAGAGAGCCCTGGTGGATCTCCTTGATCAAGGCCGGAGTGATCGTGAACCTGATCATGCTCGCCTTCGCGTACACGACGTGGCTCGAGCGCAAGCTGCTCGGACGCATGCAGAACCGCTACGGCCCGAACCGTGCGGGCCCATTCGGGCTCTTGCAGCCGTTCGCGGACCTGATCAAGCTCGTGCGCAAGGAGAGCTTCTTCCCGGTCGCCGCGCGCCAGCCGCTCTACATTGCCGCGCCGATCATCTCGATGTTCACCGCGCTCGCCGCGTTTGCCGTCATTCCGTTCGGCGCCGGCTGGCAGATCTGGCGCTACCACGTCGACGGTGAGATCGCGAACGTGTCGATCGCGCTGATCCTCATCTTCGCACTCGGCTCGATCGGCGTGTACGGCGCGATCGTCGGCGGCTGGGCATCGCAGTCAAAGTACTCGCTGCTTGGCTCGATGCGCACGTGTGCGCAGCTCGTCTCCTACGAGGTGTCGCTTGCGCTGTCGGTGCTCGGCGTCGTCCTGATGGGCCAGTCACTGAACCTCGTCGACATCGTCAACAAGCAAGGCGCGACAATCTGGTTCTTCATACCGCAGCTCGCGGGGCTGCTCGTCTTCTTCTTCGCGATGATCGCCGAGACGAGCCGGCCGCCCTTCGACCTGCCCGAGGCCGACACCGAGCTCGTCGCCGGTTACCACACGGAGTACGGCGGCATGCGTTGGGGTCTCTTCCAGACGGCCGAGTACATCAACATGATCACGCTCTCCGCGCTCGCCGTGACACTCTTCTTTGGCGGCTGGCACGGCCCGTACGCACCGCTCGGGCCGCTCTGGTTCCTCCTCAAGGTCTTCATCTTCGTGTCGGTGTTCATCTGGATCCGCGCCTCGGTGCCACGGCTCCGTTACGACCAGCTGATGCGCTTCGGCTGGAAGATCCTGCTGCCCGTCGCGACGATCAACGCCGTCATCACCGCGCTGCTGGTGGTCTGGGTTTCATGAGCGTCGCTCGCCTTCGGCTCGCTCCCGTGAGGGAAACCATGTTTCCCCCACGAGCCCCCTTCTTTAGGGAACGCCTCGATGTCGCTCGCGGCGTCGCTGAAGAGGCCGTGCCGGCCTTGCCGGCGTGGCCACTTCCGCAGCGGGGAAACCTCCCGGTTTCCCCCTTCGCCCCTTCCACCGCTCATCGGCCAAAGGTCGGCCGGTGAGCCCGCAGCCGCTCGACAGCGTCAAGGGCTTTGCGGTCACCTTCCGCCAGCTCTTCAAGAAGCCGATCACGCAGCAGTACCCCGAGTACAAGCGTCCGGTCTACCCGCGCTTCCGCGGCCGCCACCGCCTTCACCTGCACGACAACGGTTTGGAGAAGTGCGTCGGCTGTTCGCTCTGCGCAGCCGCCTGCCCCGCTGACTGCATTCGCGTCGTCGCCGAGGAGAACACCCCGGACAATCGTGTCTCGCCGGGCGAACGCTACGCGCGCATCTACGAGATCAACATGAGCCGCTGCATCTTCTGCGGTTACTGCGAGCTTGCCTGCCCGTTCGATGCGATCACGCTCGGCAACGAATACGAGATCTCCGAGTACTCGCGCGACGATCTCATCTACACCAAGGACATGCTGCTCGCGGAGCCGATCAAGAAGACCCCGGTCGCCGACCGCGATCTCTACGACACGCCGATCCCGTACTACAAGGATCACTCGTGATCGTCGCCTCGGTCGGCAACGTCCTGGTGTGGGCCGTATGGATGGGCGCCGCGTTCGCCTGCCTCGGCTCCGCTGTCGCCGTCGTGTCGTTCTCGAACCCGTTCTTCTCGGCACTCGCGCTGATCGGCAATCTCGGCTCCCTCGCCGTCCTCTACCTGCTGCTCTCCTCGGAGTTCGTCGCCGCCGCGCAGGTGCTCGTCTATGCGGGTGCGGTGATGGTGATGTTCCTCTTCGTCATCGCCTACGTCGGCCCGCGCACGGAGTCACCCTGGACCGGCGGGCCGAGCTGGCAGGCGATCGGTGGAGTTCTGGCCGCGGGCGCGCTGCTGGTGGAGATCGTGGTCGTGATCGGGCTCAAGGCGGGTGGCGACCTGGCGCATTCCCACGACGTCAGCGGCGCCTTCGGGACGCCGAGCTACATCGGCCGTCTCTTCCTGACCGATCACCTGCTCGCGTTCGAGATCACCTCGATCGTTCTGCTCGTCGCCGCGATCGGAGGCGTCATCCTCGGAGCGCACTCGCGCACGGTTCAGGGGGACGAGGTGCCGCCGCTGTGATGGGGCCGGGTACCGCGTGGTACCTCAGCGTTGCCGGCTTCCTGTTCGGCGTAGGCACGCTCGGGGTCCTGCTCCGGCGCAACCCGCTCGTCGTCCTGCTCTCGCTCGAGATCATGCTGAACGGGGCAAACCTGGCCCTGATCGCTTTCGCGCGCCACCTGAACAACGGCGACGGGCAGATCTTTGCGCTGGCCGTGATGGCCGTCGCGGCCTCGGAGGTGGTCGTGGGCCTCGGCCTGATCGTCGCGCTCAACCGCAAGCACGTCCCTCTCGACGTCGACCGGCTCAACTCCCTCCGCGGCTGATGATCTCCGGCGCCTGGATCTGCCTGCTCTCGCCGCTCGCGGCTGCGGGAGTGATCACGCTGGCAGGAGAGCGCATCTCCCGCCGAGGCGCCGGCTACCTCGCGACGCTGTCTTGCTTCGTGGCCTTCGGCGGCGCCGTCGCAAGCTTCTTGGGGCTACTCGCACGGAATGGTGAACAGCGTGCCGTCGTCTCGACGGCATGGACGTGGATCTCCGGCGGCTCGTATCGCTCCGGCTTCGAGATCATGATCGACCCGCTCTCCGTCTTCATGATGCTGATCGTCTCCGGCGTCGGCGCGCTGATCGTCGCCTACTCGATCGGCTATATGGACGGCGACAACGAGGAGCGTCGCTACTTCGCCTACATGGCGCTGTTCGTCTTCTCGATGCTCCTGCTCGTCCAGGGAGGCAACCTGCTGCTCCTGCTCGCGGGCTGGGGCATGGTCGGCCTCTCGTCCTACCTGCTGATCGGCTTTTGGCACGAACGGCCGAGCGCGATCGCGGCCGCGAAGAAGGCGTTCATCATGAACGCGATCGGCGACGCGACGATGGCGCTCGCGCTCTTCCTGCTGATCAAGAAGGCGGGGTCGGTCGAATTCGGCATCCTCGGCGGCCAGTACAGCTCGACGGTCGCGACCCTCGTCGCGCTCGGTCTCCTCGGCGGTGCGGTAGCAAAATCGGCGCAGCTGCCGCTGCAGACGTGGCTGCCCGACGCGATGGAAGGCCCCACGCCGGTCAGCGCCCTGATCCACGCGGCGACCATGGTCACCGCCGGCGTCTACCTGATCGTGCGCACGCACGCGATCTTCGAGTCGGCCCCGCACGTTGCCGACCTCGCTGCAGGGCTCGGTGCAGCGACCCTCCTCATCGCCGGCCTGATCGCACTCGTCCAGGTCGACATCAAGCGCGTGATCGCGTACTCGACGATGTCGCAGATCGGCTACATGTTCCTCGGCATCGGCCTGGGCGCGTACGCGAACGGGATGTTCCATCTGATGACGCACGCCTTCTTCAAGGCGCTGCTCTTCATGGCCGCCGGCATCGTCATCCACGCGCTGGCAAACGAACAGGACATCCGCAAGATGGGCGGCCTGCGACAGTTGATGCCACGCACACACCTCGCGTTCGCGATCGGGTCGCTCGCCCTCGTCGGCATCTTTCCGTTTGCGGGCTTTTTCTCGAAGGACTCGATCCTCGCGGCCGCGCTGGACCGTGGGGCTTACGGCTACGTCCTCTGGATCGCCGGCCTCGCCGGGACGTTCCTCACGGGCCTCTATACGTTCCGGCTGCTCTTCGTCGTCTTCTGGGGCGAGCCGAGCCCGTTCGTACGCGAGCACTTCCACGCGCTGGAGCGGGACGTCGTCGGCCTGTCGCTCGCCGTACCGGTCGCAATCCTCGCCGCGCTGTCCGTCGCAGGCGGCTGGGTCCAGTGGGCGCCGCTCTGGCACCCGATCGAGACGTGGCTCCGGACAGCCGCGGAGCCGACCGTCAGCCCGGAGAGCTGGCAAGAAGGGGTGTCGTCGGCGCTCGCGCTGCTCCTCGGCCTCGGCGGGATGTACGTCGCGTGGCTCATGTACGGCGTACGCCGGTTGGCCGTGCCGCGCTTCGCGTTCCCGCAGCGCGTCCTCGAGCACAAGTTCTACTTCGACGAGCTGTACGACGCGTTGTTCTACCGCCCGACCGTGTGGGCCGCGAAGGGCTTGCACCGCTGGATCGAGGAGCCGCTGGTCGACGAGTCCTCGCGCTCGCTCGGACACGACACGCGTGATCTCGGCCGCGTCGTCGCGCGGGCCCAGACCGGTCTCCTGCGCACCTACGCCCTCGCGATCGCTTCGAGCGTCGCGGTCCTCGCCGTCGTCTTCGTGGCGGTCAGATGACAACCGTCCTCATAGTTCTGCCGCTAGCGGCTGCGCTCGTCATCTGGGTGCTACCGCTCAACGACATCTCGGCCGGCGCGCTCGCTCTGCTCGCGGCGCTTGCGGAGGTCGGCGTCTGGATCCAGCTCGTCGCCCGCTACGACTTCGGCCAGGGTGGCCTCCAGTTCGCGCAGCAATGGAACTGGTTCAGCGACCTGCACGTGTCGTACCACGTCGGCGCGTACGGATTCTCCGTGTGGCTGGTCGGGCTGACGGTCGTCGTCATGGCCGCCGCAATCGCCTACGGATTCTGGACGGGCCGCGAACGAACGCGTGCGTACCTCGGGCTGATGCTCTTCCTCACGGGAGCGGTCGTCGGTGTCTTCACCGCGCAGGACCTACTCCTCTTCTACGCGTTCTTCGAAGCGATGATGATCCCGCTCTACGTGCTCGTCGGTGTCTGGGGCGGGCCCGGACGCATGGCCGCGACCCTGAAGTTCGTGCTCTTCACGATGGCCGGGTCCTTGCTGATGCTCGCCTCGATCGTCGTCTACGGGCTGTCGCAGAACACGTTCGACCTCGTGCAGATCGGCCAGAGCTCGAGCAACTGGATCTTCCTCGGCTTCGTCGCCGCGTTCGCGATCAAGGCACCGCTCTTTCCACTGCACGGGTGGCTGCCGGACGCATACCGCGAGTCCTCGCCCGAAGTCGCCGCAATCCTCTCCGGCGTCGTCTCGAAGGCCGCAGCGTACGGCTTTCTCCGGATCGCGATCGCAAAATTCCCCGAGCCTACGCAGCACTATCGCAACACCATCCTCGCCCTCGCAGCCGTCGGGTTGATCTACGGCTCGTTGCTCGCGTTTCGTGCACCGGACATCCGTGGCGTGATCGCGTACTCGTCACTCGCGCAGATGGGACTGATCACGATAGGCGTCTTCTCGGTCAACGACCTCGGGCTGGACGGTTCGGTGCTCCTGATGGTCAACCACGGCCTGGTCTCGAGCACGCTGTTTCTGCTGGCCGGAATGGTGGAACGGCGAACGCTCACGGGAGAGCTAGCACGCCTTGGAGGGATGGCGCGCGGCCGTCCTGCTCTTGCCACCTTGCTGCTGACGACCGGCGTGATCGCGCTCGCGGTCCCGCTCTCCTCAGGATTCGCGGGTGAGTTCCTGGTCCTCGCCGGAGTGTTCCGGCAGGGGTGGGGCTGGTCCGTGGTCGGCGCTGTGGCGATCGTGCTCGCAGCGGCGTACGTGCTGCGCCTGGTGTCGGCGATCCTCCATCGCAACATCGGGGCTGCGGTGTCCGATGCTGCACTCGACCTTCGCCCGGCAGAGCTCGGGGTCGTCGTGCCACTGGTGGCGTGTCTCCTCGCACTCTCGGCGTGGCCCGCCGCGATCACGCAGCACTCGTTCCGTGGCGATCACGGCCAGGCCGACGTGGCCCGGGGGTTCAAGTGACCGCGGCGATCGCTACACCGCACATCGACTGGCTCGCACTCGCGCCGGTCAATGCATTGCTCGCAGCGTCAGCGCTCGCATTGCTGTGCTCAGTGCTCGTGCCGAGCGCCTCCCGGAAGCCGGTCACCGCTGCCCTCTGTGCCCTCGGGTATGCGACTGCGCTCGGCTTCGCGATTGCGCTCTACGTGAAGTCGGCGCACGGACACGGCGTCGTCGTCGACGCCTTCCGCCGCGACCGTCTCGCCGAGCTGACGGCAATCATCGTCGCGGGCTCGGGGCTACTCGCAATAGCCATCTCGTATCGCGAGCGCTGGCGGGAGGATCACATCGGCGAGTACTACGCGCTCCTCGCGGCGGCGGGAGGCGGGATGCTGTTCTTCGTCGGCGCGAACAACCTGATGACCCTGTTCCTCGCGCTGGAATGGTTCTCGATCTCGCTCTACATCCTCTGCGCGATCGATCGGGACCGGCTCAGCGGGCTCGAGGCGGCGCTCAAGTATCTGGTCGTCGGCGGGTTCGGCTCCGCCGTGCTCTTGTTCGGAGCCGCACTCGTGTACGGCGCCACCGGTGCGCTCGACTTTCCCGGCATTGCGGCCGCCGGCCACGCACATGACGCGCTGCTCGTGTTCGGTCTCGCCATGATCATCGCCGGACTGGCGTTCAAGGCATCCGCGGCGCCGTTCCACATGTGGACGCCGGATGTCTACGAGGGCGCGCCGACGCCGCTGACGGCGTTCATGGCGGCGGCTACGAAGACCGTCGCACTCGTCGTCACGCTGCGGCTCCTCGTCACCGCCTTCCCCGGCGACGCCTACGTCTGGACGCGCGCGCTGGCCGTGATCGCCGTCTGTTCGCTCGTGATCGGCAACTTGGCCGCGCTCGTGCAGAAGGGCGTCAAGCGCATGCTCGCCTACTCATCCATCTCGCACGCCGGCTTCATGCTGATCGCGGTCGCTTCGAACTCGAGCCTCGGCACGCGGGCGCTCCTTTACTACCTCATTCCTTACACGGCGATGTCACTCGGCTCGTTCGCAGTCGTCGCAGCGCGCGAGCGTGAGCTCGGAGTCCCCGTCACCTTCGCGAACATGGCCGGCTTCGGCTGGGAACGGCCAATACTCGGGATCTCGATGTGGGCGTTCATGCTCGGCTTCGCCGGCTTCCCACTCACCGGCGGCTTCGTCGGCAAGTTCTACGTCTTCGCCGCTGCATATCGGCACGGCTGGACGTGGCTCGTCATCGTCGGCGTGCTCGCGACGCTGGTCAGCCTCTACTACTACCTGGGTCTCGTGCGCGCGATGTTCATGCGTCGCAGTGAGGATCTGCAACTGGCGCCGATCGGCGGCTCGCCGCCGCGCGAAGCGCTGCTGCAGAGCGCGGTCCTCGCGTGCCTCGTCGTCACGGTCGGCTCCTTCTTCGCCGTCCAGCCGCTGATCGACCTCGCCAAGCACGCAGCGAATGCCTTACCGTTCGCCGGATGAAGCCGTTGGCGGTAGCAGCTGCCGGCTTATTCCTGCTCTCCGGCTGCGGTGGTGGCGGCGGCGAGAGCGAGGCACAGAAGGAGCGCGAAGCCAAGGCCGCGGCGTCCGCAGGGCTCCCGTCTTGCGACGCCAAGGCGACGAGCGCAGCTCTTCCCACGGCCTTCCCACTCGAGTTCCCGCTTCCGCCCGACACCGTCCTCACCTCGGTCGGGGAGGGCGGCGGCGGGACGTTCGTGCGCGGAATCGTGCCGATGAGCCTGAATGAGGCGGCCGACTTCTTCCGCAAGCAGGTGCCGGAGGCTGGGTTCGAGCCCGGGGAAGCCGACTCGGAGCTCTGGGAAGCGGAGTCGGAGTTCTCCGGCAAGGGCGTCGAGGGGAAGTGGAAGGTGAACGAGCTTCCGGGCTGTCTCGAGAAGGCCGCGCTGCTCGTCGCGGTCTCGTAAGAGCTTTGAGACGGAAGGCCCGGTGCGAGGCGCCGGGCCTTCCCGTTTCGAGACTGCTACTGGACGGTGGTCGTCGCGGTTGCGGTGTTGTTCGCCGTATTCGGATCGGGAGGCGACGCCGCCGTCACTGTCGCGGTATTCGTGATCTGGCCCTTCTTATTCGGTTTGACCGTAATCGTCACGGTGACGGTCCCACCGCTTGCAATCGTGCCGAGGTTGCACGTCACCGCCGTCTTGTCCGGCTTAAGGGAGCAGGTGCCCTGGGTCGTCGAGGTGCTTCCGTAACCCGCGTTCCTCGGTAGCTGATCGGTCAAGGTCACGCCGGTCGCGGCATCCGGACCGTTGTTCTGAACGGTGATCGTATAGGTCACGTTCTGACCGGCTTTCACCGGATCGGGCGAATCAGTCTTCGTCACCGACAGATCCGCCGCCGGCGCACCACAGCCAACCGTGTACTGCGTCCCGCCGCGCGACAGGTCACGCTTGGCATTCGCCTGCGACGTGAAGGTCTGGCCGCGGAGACCGGCGAGCACGGAGCCGGGAGCGATCGCCGGACCCTTCGTGACGAACGCATTCAAAGCGCTGAGCGGGACCTTCGCGGTGATCGTGCTCGTCGCAGTATCGAAAGACCCTGTTGCTGCGCCCCTGCGCGTGTAGGTGATCGTGCCGTCGGAGTTCCGGACCGCCGTCCCGTACGCGAACGGCGACTGGGTCGGATCGGTGGAGGCCCGTAGGTAGAACTGATCGCCGCGATCGGAGAGACCGAAGCTGTAATCGCCCGTGGGGCTCAGGACCGAGTTCGGCGCGTTTGCCGTGAAGTTCGTCCGCCAGTTGAGACCGGCCGGCAAGCCCACAAGCGAGCCCGAGACCCTCATGCTGGTGACAAGCTGGACACTCGAGCCGGACCCCTCGCACGAGTACTTGGTCGAGAGGATGTCGAGCGGGTCGTCGGTCGGGGTGACGACGAGCAGCCCGTCGGCGACGTCGTGCCTGAAGTCGGTCACCTGCGACCCGGGCTCGCCTCCGACGCTGGCAGCGCTCGGGAACGGCCCGGATTGCGGTGCCGGAGCCGGGCCGGGAGACGGCACGCTGCCTTTGCTCGGGTTGAGCCCCGGCCCACTGATCTGGTGCGTCACGTAGGTGTGACCGTCGAAGTCGTTGTGGTCGTCCGTGTAGGCGAGGACCGCGGCGCCGTTCGGATCGAAGGAGATCTGGAAGTAGTCGAGCAGGTTCCGGTTCGCCGTCCCGAGCGTGCCACCGGTGGAGATGTTGCTGGCATGAATGAGGTGGTCGCTCGCGCTGACCTGCCGAAAGGTCGGATTCGCGGAGGTCGCGTCATACGTCTGCGCGTAGAAGACCTTCCAATCGGCGCTGTCGACGTTCGAAGAGCTCGAGCTGCCGTACCACACGACGCCGACCGAGCCTGGCGTGGGGCCGGTCTCGAGCCAGGGCATCAGGCTCGTTCTCGTCTCTGCGCCGTTGTCCACCCTCACCGGCTGACTCCAGGTGGCGCCCTTGTCGAGCGAGTTCGTGAGGAAGATGTCGTGACCGTCGGAGTAAGCGACGTAGACGGTGCCGTCGGGGGTCCCGTCCTCTGCGACTTTCACGACGAAGAAGATGTTGGCCACGCTGCCCGTCGCGGCCTGATGGCAGCTGTACGCCGTCGGAGAGAGGTTCGGGGCGGTCGGCGTCCCCGTGCAGACCTGGCCGCTCGACCCACTGACATAAACCGTGCCGGTCGGCTGATGCACGTCGATGTAACCGACCTGGCCGATGGGGCCCGCGGTCACCGCCGGGCCATATGTGAGGCCGCCGTCGTCAGACCGCTGAATCTGTGACACAGCCGGCGCGACCGTGCGATACAGCAGATAGACGCTGTTCGGGCCATAGAACTCTTGCCACTGGCGATCGTCGATCGGTGCGCCTCCCGGCACGTTGCCGAGCGGGTTGAGCGTGAACGACGCACCCTTGTTCGTCGACTTGCCGACCGAGATGTTACTGAGGACGAGACTCGAGAAGGCGAGCGTCGGCGGATTCGGAGTCGCACCACGACCGACCGCGAGGTCGACGTCGCCGCCGCCGTCCGCGCCGACCGAAGTCTGCTCATTCCCCGTGAAAGAGTCGGGCTGGCCGCGATAGACCGAGTTCCGCATGAAGGGGTCGCTATTGAGGTCGTCGTACCAGAGGTCGACACCGGCGGGCACCCCTCGGATCCCGGCGGTGTAGTTGTTGCCCAACGAATCCGTCCGGTTGCTCGGCTCGCCGTCACGGGACGCGACGGGCGCCTTCGTGGTCACGTTCGGACTGAAGGTGATGCCTCCGTCGACATAGATCGCCGTTCGGGCCGTGGGCTTGTTCTGGGCCCTTGCAGTGCCGTGGTACTGCTCGCCCGCGACCGAGAAGTAGACGACGTGCACGGTGTAGGGGCCGGTTCCTTCCACCGACGGATCGAATGTGGCCTCTTCGTCGGTGTCGGGGGCGCCGCTTCCGGAGTCGGCCACGATCGGGCCGTCGTTCGAGCCCTTGTGGATGTAGAGGTCGAAGTCGTTCGCAGGGATCAGCCATGAGATCCTCACGTCGACGACCTTGCCGGTCCAGTCGGTGGGAGCACCCGAGACGTTGAGCAGGTAGGTATCGCAATTGACGCTTTCGACGCACGACGACTCCCCCGCGGAGGAGCCGCCCACGGCGGTGCCGTCCCACGCTACGCCGGATCCCGTGGGATTCACGGTCCCAGACTGCGGATTGGCCGCGACTGCCCCCCGCTGCGCAGACCCGAGCAGCAAGGCCGCGCCGAGCGCGAGGACGACGACGATCGACACACGCTGGAAAGAACGATGCGACTTCACCGCAGCACCCCCTGTTTCACCGCCTGAACCCCCGCCGACGTTCTTCCTTGGTCGGAGATGTCCCAAACACGGTGGACGCCGAGGGACGTTCAGGCAGACTCGGGAACGGCGGAGCCCTCAGGCAGGGGCTCGCTCGGCCGAGTGCGAAGCGGGCGCGCCGCCCAGTCGGGAAGCCACCAGTTCCACCGGCCCATCAGCATCATGATCGCCGGAACCAGCAGCGCCCGGATTACGGTTGCGTCGAAGATGATCCCGGCCGCTAACCCGATCCCGAACTGCTTGATGTCGGTGCCCGGGCCCGTCGAGAGGACGAAGAAGGCGAACATCAGCACGAGCGCGGCGCTGGTCACGAGCTTCCCTGTGCGCGCGAGCCCGAGGGCGACCGCCTCGCGCGTGCTCTTCGTCTCGTCGTACGCCTCGCGCATGCGCGTCAACATGAAGACCTCGTAGTCCATCGAGAGCCCGAACAGGAACGCAAAGATCATCAGCGGGATCCACGGGATGATCGACTGTGTCGCGGGCACGC
>WNEY01000088.1_pt1 | contig 41866 bp, 33 predicted proteins | sample 5400531 | NCBI WGS metagenome assembly WNEY01 (sample SAMN13153338, study PRJNA577476) | soil metagenome | isolation source: 200 cm saprolite under Douglas fir tree site 1 | place: USA:California | collected 2015-04-18 | reverse complement strand
ACGGTGCGCTTCTCGCCTTCCTTGGTCTCGTACGACCGCTGCCTGAGGCGGCCCTGCACGATGACCCGCATGCCGCGCTGCAGGCTCTCCGCGACGTTCTCGGCGGCCTGCCGCCAGACGTTGCAGGAAAGGAACAGCGAGTCGCCGTCCTTCCACTCGTTCGTGGTCCGGTCCATGAACCTCGGCGTCGAGGCCACCCGGAACGTGGCCACGGCCTGGCCGGTCGGGGTGTAGCGGAGCTCGGGGTCGGCAACCAGGTTGCCGACAATGGTGATCGCGGTGTCGCCTGCTGCCATCGGGGTACTCCTGGTCTTTCGGATGGGTGGGTGCTAGCCGCGCCGCGGTGAAACAGCCCGGCCGTGAATCGGCTCAGTGCGCGTCGGGGCGCAGGATCTTGGTCCGCAGGATCGCCTCGTTCAGGTTCAGCTGACGGTCCAGTTCCCTGACGGTGTCGGGCTCGGCGGTCAGGTCGATGACCGTGTAGATGCCCTCGGACTTCTTCTCGATCTCGTAGGCGAGCCGGCGGCGGCCCCAGACGTCAATCTTGTCCACGTTGCCGCCGGCCGTGGTCACTACCTTGAGGAACTGCTCAAGGGACGGCTGGACGGTGCGCTCCTCAAGCGAGGAATCGAGGATGATCATCATCTCGTAGTGGCGCATGCGCGTTACCTGCCTCCTCTGGACTGACGCGGTCACGGTCTCTCCGTGACAGGAGGAGCCGCGCGCCGCCTGGACGGCGGCCATCTGCGGCCGGGTCAGCTTACCAGGCACTCGGAGCCGGGCTGCCAGCGAAGGACCCGACGACCATTTATTACGAGCCCTCGGTCGCTGCTCCCGGGCGCTGGCACGCCCCGTTCGTGGCCGGCCGCAGGATTCCATTCCGCCGGTGACGGGAAGACACCCGGTTGACAGGTTAAGCAGCAGGACGCCCTCTGAAGGGGTGACAGCCGTGCCAGAGACGATCAAGGACAGCACCCGCCAGTCCGGCCTCGCCCAGGCCGGTCGGTCCGGCCAGGAACAGTCCAGTCAAGCACAGGACACCGACGGCGAGCGGCATCCGGTGCAGCTCGGACTCACCGCGTTTACCTTGCTGGCCGGCCTCATCGCGTTCGTGGCCGGCCTCATCGTGCGGCAGCACCTGGCCGCCACGGTGCTCGGCCTGGCAGGCCTGGTGGTCGGCCTCTACACGCAGATGATCTCCGCGACGAGAACGCAGCGGATCGTGCTGATGGCCGGGGTGGTGCCTGCCTTCGTCGGGATCTGCCTCGGCCTCGCGCACGGCGGCTTCGGCTGACCGGACGCCGCGGTAACCCGTGCATGAGCCGGTGGACATGGCGGTGGACACGAGGCCGGTGAGCACGGCGGTGGACACGAGGCCGGTGAGCAGGGGGCCGGTGGGCGCGGGCTGGTGGGCCGCGGGCGGCGGCGGGCCGGCTGGCCGGCTGGGGGCGTGCCATGGCCCCATCCGCATTAGGCTCTGAGCATGGTGCGCATTGGAGCTCATCTGCATGACGGTGACCCGCTGGCGGAGGCACTCGCGGCGGGCGCCGACGACGTCCAGTTCTTCCTCGGTGACCCGCAGGGCTGGAAGGCCCCGACGTTTCCCGGCGACAAAGACCCGGCCGAGATCCGCTCGGCCTTCGCGGCCGCTGGCGTGCACGCCTACATCCACTCGCCCTACGGCATCAACGTCGCCTCGCCGAACAACAGGATCCGGATCCCCAGCAGGAAGCTGCTTGCCCAGCAGCTTGAGGCGGCGGCGGCCGTCGGCGCGAAGGGGCTGATCGTGCACGGCGGGCACGTCACCGCCGGGGTGGAGCCGCGGGAGGGCTACGACAGCTGGCGCAAGGCGATCGAGCGGATCGACCGGCCGCTGCCGATGCTGATCGAGAACACGGCGGGCGGGGACGGCGCGATGGCCCGCAGCCTGGAGGCGATCGCCCGGCTGTGGGATGCCGTCACCGCGGGCAGTGCCGACGGCAGCGGCGAGGTGGGGTTCTGCCTGGACACCTGCCACGCGAACTCGGCAGGCGAGGACCTGGCCGATATCGTGGACCGGGTAAAGGCGATCACCGGCCGCATCGACCTCGTGCACTGCAACAACTCGCGGGACGAGTTCGGCTCGGGGCGAGACAGGCACGCGGGCCTGACGTCCGGCACGATCGACCCGTCGCTCATCGTTGGCGTGGTGCGGGCGGCCGGCGCTCCGGTGATCTGCGAGACGCCGGATCCGGCCGCGGACATCCGCTGGCTCCGCGGCCAGCTGGCCGGCTGACCCGCCGGCCGCGTCTGGCGGGGATTGCCGCGCCGCTGCCTGGCCCGGCTCCGCGGTCGCCGGCGTCCGGCCCGGCTCCCCGGCGGTCGCCGGCGTCCGGCAGGCCGGCTGTTGTCCCGCTCCGCCCCGGCCGCCGCTGCCGCCGGGGCAGGTTCGCGGCTATCGAGGCCGGGGCCGGGCGCCCGGCTCCGTCTTCCGCTGCCGCCAGGCCAGACTCGCCGTCATCTTGGCGATGCTCGACCGAAGCCTCGTAAAAAACCGGTCTTCGGTCCCTGACCGGGGCGAACAGTCCCCTGCGCGGCTAGCCGCCGCCCGTCAGCTTGCAGTTCCCCGGCGGCCCGGTACAGGTCGGCGACGGGCTTGGACCCGGGGACGGGGGCAGGGGGCTGGGCGTAGGAGTCGGGGTCGGAGTCGGAGTCGGGGTCGGGCACCCCTTCCTGCCGAAGAACTTACAGTGCCGACCCGGGGGCGGGGTAGGCGCCGGGGTCGGCGCCGGCTGGTGATGCTTGGGCGCACGCGGAACCTGGACCCACTTGCTGCCGGTGAACGGTGGCACCGGGAACTGCTTGATCGGCAGCTGAGCGAATTCCCGGTCGGCGAACGAGCGCCAGATCATCGCGGGCCAGGTGCCGCCGTATCCGCCCTGGCTCAGCCCGCCGAGGCCGTTCAGCGTCTGGCTGGTGTGATTGGACTGGTTCTGGGTGAAGATTCCCACGGCCAGGGTGTACTGCGGGATGCCGCCGATGAAGAAGGCGGACTGCGCGTTATCCGTCGTTCCGGTCTTGCCGATGATCGGCCGTCCGTCGGGCATCGCCGCGTTGGTAGCCGTGCCGTACTTCGTGTCGAAGGAGAGGGCATAGTCGATGTCGGCGGCCTGGCCGCGCTGCAGCACGGAGTTCTTCACGATCTTCAGCTGGACCGGGCCGGTTGGTGACGTGATCTTGCTGATCACGTGCTGGGTGGTGTCGATGCCGCCGGCCGCGAAGGTGGAGAAGGTATTGGCCTGCTCGGCCACCGTCAGCGACGACTGCCCGAGGGCCATGCCGACCCCGCCGACCTCGTTGCTGAGCCCGGACAGCTTCGCGTTCACGCCGAACGCCTGGGCCATCTTGACGACGTTCCGGGTGCCGACCCGGTGGGCCAGGTCGGCGAAGGCGGAGTTGGAGGACAGCGCGGCGGCCTTGGGGACGGAAATGGGCCCGAAGTTCTCGTGCGGGTCGGGCAGGTTGTACCAGCCGACCGAGTTCGCCGGCCGGGTCGTCCTGGACAACTTCATCCGGTCGGCCGCGGTGCTGTCCGGCGGGATCCACAACGGGGCGAAGCCGTCGAGGACGCTCGTCTTCACGTTCATCCCCTGCGATACCGCCGTCGCGAGCACGTAAGGCTTGAACGAGGAGCCGACCTGGTTCCTGCTCTGCAGTGCCATGTTGTACTGGCATTCGATTCGCTGGCAGCGGCGCCCGCCCAGGCCGTAGTCCGGCCCGCCGTACATGGCCACGATGGCGCCGGTTCGCGGCTGCTGCAGGACGGCGCCGATGTGCGCGTACCGCGGCAGGGCGCGGCCGCCCGCGGCCATCTCCCGCTTCTTCTGCGTCACCACCTGATAGAGCGCCCGCATCATCGGCTGGCTGAACGTGGTGACGATCTTCAGCCCGCCGGTGAAGATCTGCCGCGAGGTGTAGTGGTACCTGGTCTCAAGCTCGGTCTCCACCACCTGCATGATGTAGCCGCGGTAGCCGGTCCAGCCGCTGTTCCGCTGGCCCTTGACGATCTTCGGGAACTTCGCCTCGGCCTTCGCAAGCTGCTGCTGGGTGATGGCACCGTCCCTGACCATATTGGTCAGGACGTACTTCCAGCGTGCCACCAGCGGCGCGTACCCCGGGGTGTGCGGCGTCGGGTCGAAGAAGCCCGGCTCGTTGATCATGGCCGCGAGCATGGCGGACTGCGCGATGTCGAGCTTGCTGGCCGGCTTGCCGAAGTAGGTCTGCGCAGCCGCGCCGACGCCGTAAGCGTTGTCACCGAGGTAGATCGTGTTGAGGTACTGGGTCAGGATCCAGTCCTTGGACACACTGTGCGAGAGCTTGATCGCGACGAAGATTTCCTTCAGCTTGCGGCTGAGCGTCTGGCTGGTCCCGATGGTGGAGTAGTAGTTCCTGGCGAACTGCTGGGTGATCGTGGATCCGCCCTGGAACTGGCCGCCGGTGAGATCCTGGTACGCGGCGCGGACGATGCCGGTCGGCGAGACCCCGCCCTCGGTGTAGAAATGCCGGTCCTCGGCCGCGATCACGGCCTGCTTGAGCACCTGCGGGATCTGGTTCGTCGCGAGCATCTGCCGGTTCGTCCCGGTGCTGAAGGTGCCCACCTGGGTCTTGCCGTTGCTGAAGTAGACGACCGACGACTGCTGCAGCGCCGTCTCGGAGACCGCGTTGGGCACCGGGGTCTTCGAGTAGGCGACTGCGACGGCGATCACGGCGGTCACCATGACCAAGGCGCCGAGCGCGGTCGCCACGGCCAGTGCCTTCCGCCACGTCCAGTGCCGCCACCAGCGGCCCTTGGCCCGGGGAGGCCGGCCCCCGTCCCCGCCGTAGCCGCCTGGGCCGCCGTAGCCAGGGTCACCGTGCCGCTCGGCTAGTCGTTGCCGGATGCCGGTCCGGTCGATTGCCTGCTCGCGCAGGCCCGCGGCGCCGGGCCCGCCCGGCGCGCCGTACCCGGCCGGGTCGTCATAGCCGGCCGGGCCGTCATAACCGATCGGGCCGTCATAACCGATCGGGCCGCCGTAGCCGGCCGGGGGGCGGCCGGGCGGCAGGCGACCGCCCGGGCCGGCCGCCGCCGCGTACCCGCCGCCGCGCTGTGCGCCGCCCGGCCCGGGGTACCCGTTGCTGCCGCCGGGGCCGTGCCGCCCGGCAGATGCGTTCGTCGCACCCGGCCCGGCGTATCCGGCTGAGCCGTCCGGGGCGCCGCGCCCGGACGCCGTCCCGCGGTCATACCGGCCCGGCGCGGCCGCGAGGCCGGGGTCGCGGTCACGGCGGGATGGCCTGCCCCCGCGCCTGCCCCCCGGATCCTGGCCCGGGCCGGCCCCGTTGGTCATGCCCCCGTCCGCACGGTGGCCGCCACGCCGAGCACCGCGACCGCCTGCGGCACGGGCGTCCGGTCCCTGCCGGTAGCCGCGGCCGGCGTCTGGCAGCTGCCAGCGCGACTCGACGAAGTCTGGATTACTCACGCGCGTCCTCGCTGGTCGGGGTAAGCAGTCACGGGCGAGCAACGGTCCCGCCGGGAACTCAAGGTACCCGGCGGCTGGCATCCTCCCGGCGCGTTAGGGCGACTTCCATCTGCACCGCCTTGCGTGGCCGCGGAAAACGGCCGGCCCGGCCAGGGCCAGCTCGCTCACTCGCCGGCCCGGGCTCGCCGACTGCGCCTGGCCGGCTGCTCGCCCGTGCCGAGCACGTACGACGACGCGAGATGATTCCAGGAGCAACTCTGACAGACCTCGACGACATAGACCCGGAATTCCGCGTATTCCATGGCCATTTCGGCCAATTCCGGACCTTGCTTCACACGTCCCTCATAGCGCCCGAGTTCGTCTCCGTAGACGTAGGTGACGTGGGTTAGCTTGGCCCTCCGGCAGATGGGGCAGGCGGTATCGGTGGCCTCGCCGTGGAACTTCGCGGCTCGCAGCAGGTAGGGATGGGCGTCACAGACATCGGTGACCGTCGTGCGCCCCGCGAACACGGACGCAAGCGTTGCGCGGCGCGCAAGACCGTAATCGACGACCGATCGCCTCATGCCCGACAGGTTACGTCGGAACTGCGCTGATGCCGAGTCCAGGATCGCCTCCCTAGCTCGCGCCGCAGGTTACCGGGCAATTCCGCGATCGCTGCCTGGACACTGGCGTCTAGTGCCGAGGTCACCTCGTCGCAGACCAGCACCGTGGGACCGGCAGGCCAGCGGAAACGGCCGATGAACGCGGAGTTGCGCCCGGACAGCGCAGGACATATCTTTGCGATGTATCGATCCGATACATCGGAGCGAGACACTGCAGTATCGTGATCATGAGAAATCACGCTGATGCTAGTCCCAGGCAGCAGGAGGCGAGGCGAGCGTGAGCGGTCAGCGGTCGGGCGTGCTTGAGCTCGCCGTGCTTGGGCTGCTGCATGAGACGCCGATGCACGGCTACGAGCTGCGCAAGCGGCTCAATGCCGTGCTAGGGGCGTTCCGCGCGTTCGGGTACGGATCGCTGTATCCCTGCCTGAAGGGCCTGCTTGCCCGCGGCCTGATCGCCGAGGACACGGTTCCCGGCGCGCCGAAACCGCTGGCCGGGCGCCGGTCGAAGATCGTGTACCGGCTGACCGCTGACGGCAAGGAGCGCCTGCAGGACCTGCTGTCCCAGGCGGGCCCGGCGGCCTGGGAGGACGACGGGTTCGGGGTGCATTTCGCCTTCTTCGGCCAGACCAGGGCGGACATCAGGCTGCGGATTCTGGAGGGCCGGCGGTCCAGGCTCGAGGAAAGGCTGGAGAGCTTCCGCGCGGGTTTGTCCAGGACGCGGGAGCGCGTGGACAGCTACACCCTTGAGCTGCAGCGGCACGGCCTGGAGTCGGTCGAGCGGGAAGTCCGCTGGCTTAACGAGCTGATCGCCTCGGAACGGCAGACCGGCGCTGAGTCCGCCCGCCGCCCCGGGGGTCACACAGAAAGCGGCCCGGCGAGCACCGCTGGCTAGCGCCAGCGGCATGCGTCGCTGAGCGGCAGGAGATAAGGAGTTATCCTCATGGGTTCGATAAGGGTAGCCATCGTTGGCCTGGGCAACTGCGCGAGTTCCCTCGTCCAGGGCGTCGAGTACTACAAGGACGCTGACCCAGGGAGCCGGGTGCCTGGACTCATGCACGTCCAGTTCGGCCCGTATCACGTCAGCGACATCGAGTTCGTCGCGGCCTTCGACGTAGACGCCAAGAAGGTAGGCCGCGACATCGCCGAGGCCATCGTCGCGAGCGAGAACAACACCATCAAGATCTGCGACGTGCCGCCGGCCGGCATCACCGTCCAGCGCGGCCCCACCATGGACGGCCTCGGCGAGTACTACCTGCAGATCATCACCGAGTCCGACGAGCAGCCGGTCGACGTGGTGGCTGCATTGCGGGAATCGCAGGCCGACGTGCTCGTGTCGTACCTGCCGGTCGGCTCCGAGCAGGCAGACCGCTATTACGCGCAGTGCGCGATCGACGCGGGCGCCGCGTTCGTCAATGCGCTGCCCGTCTTCATCGCCTCCGATCCGCAGTGGGCAGCCAAGTTCACCGAGGCCGGCGTCCCCATCATCGGCGACGACATCAAGTCGCAGGTCGGCGCGACGATCACGCACCGGGTGCTGGCCAAGCTCTTCGAGGACCGCGGCGTGGAGTTGCTGCGCACGTACCAGCTGAACTTCGGCGGCAACATGGACTTCATGAACATGCTGGAGCGCAAGCGGCTGCAGTCGAAGAAGGTATCCAAGACCCAGTCCGTTACCTCGCAGATCCCGCACGAGATGGAGAAGGCCGCCGTGCACATCGGCCCCTCCGACCACGTGCCCTGGCTCGATGACAGGAAGTGGGCCTACGTCAGGCTGGAGGGACGTGCCTTCGGCGACGTGCCGCTGAACATGGAGTACAAGCTCGAGGTCTGGGACTCGCCGAACTCGGCCGGGGTGATCATTGATGCCGTCCGGGCAGCCAAGATCGCCAAGGACCGCGGCATCGGCGGCCCGGTGCTTTCTGCCGCCTCGTACTTCATGAAGTCACCGCCGGAGCAGTACAGCGACGACACCGCGCGCGATCTGGTGGAAAAGTTCATCCGGGGCGAGGTCGAGCGCTGACCCGCGGCGCCAGGTTCGGCCGGCGCCCGCCTTCGGCCCCGCCTCCGCCCCGGCGGCCGACCGGATCCGGCCCGCTGGCGCACGCCCCGCCCCGCCTCCGGCCGGATCCGCCGTAGGCTGAGGGCGTGCGCCTCCTGGCAGGCCGCCGCGGCGAACTGGCGGCATGAGCCGTGCGGTCAGCTTTCGTCTCGGACCTGCGCCTCGTGCTCGCCGAGCGGAACTTCCGGCGGCTGTTCGCTACCCGCCTCATCTCGCAGGCTGGTGACGGGGTCTTCAACGCTGGCCTCGCGGCCTATGTGTTCTTCTCCGCGCAGATCTTCCCCAACCCGGTCGCGGCTGCGGAGGCATTCGCCGTCCTCTACCTGCCGTATTCACTGGCAGGCCCGTTTGCCGGAGTCTTTATCGACCGGTGGCAACGCCGCCAGATCTTGCTCTGGTCGGCTGTCGTCCGCGCGGTCTTCGTGGCGGCTACGGCGTTCTTCGTCGGATCCGGCACCCTGGGGCTGCCGCTGTACCTGGCCGCCCTCGCGGTGCTCGGAGTGAACAGGTTCTTCCTGTCCGCGCTCTCCGCCGCCCTGCCGCACGTGGTCGCCGCGGACAAGCTGGTGATGGCGAACTCGGTGGCGCCGACGTCGGGCACGATCGTCGCGTTCGCCGGCGGTCTGGCCGGGCTCGGGCTGCACTACGTCATGGGCGGTGGCCAGGCCGGCTCGGCTGCCACCCTGCTGGTGGCCGGAGCCTGCTACCTGGCCGCGGGAGCGGCCGCGCTGCGGATACGCCGCGGCCTGCTCGGCCCGGAGCGCGCGGCGGACGGCGCCGGGCCGGGCGGGGTGGCGCACGAACGCGGGGTGGTGGTAACCGGGCTGGCCGCCGGGATCCGGCATGTCAGCCGGCGCCGGCCGGCCAGTGCGGTGCTTGCCGCAACCGGGAGTCACCGGTTCCTGTACGGGATCTTGCTGCTCATGTCGATCCTGCTGTACCGCAACTACTTCTACCCGTCGGGTAACGGCAATACGGCGCTCAGCCACTTCTCCCTCCTGGTCATCACCTCTGCCGTCGGCTACGGCACCGCTGCGCTGGTGACCCCGGCCGCCACCAGGCGGCTTGCCAAGTCAGCCTGGATCGCCGCGCTGCTGGCCGGCGGCGGCATCATGACCGGACTGCTCGGCATGACCTTCCGGCAGGTCCCGTTCCTCGTCATCGGGTTCGCGCTCGGCCTGGTCGCCCAGGGCGTGGCGATCTGCACGGCGACGATCCTGCAGCAGGAGGTGGACGACGAGTTCCGCGGCCGGGTGTTCTCGATCAACGACATGCTCTACAACGCGACCTTCGTGCTCGGCGCCGCGGTCTCTGCGGTGTTCATGCCGGTGAGCGGGAAGTCATACCCGATGCTCGCCGTGGTGGCGGTCGGCTACCTGCTGGCGGCCGTCGGCTACCTGCTGCTGAGCCGTCAGCCAGCCGGGGCGCCTGGCCCGGTCAGCCCCTCACCCGCCGCCCAGCGCAGCAGTTCCTGAGTGGCCCGCTCCCGGCCGAGCGGGCCGTGCTCCATCCGCAGCTCCAGCAGGTGCGCATAGGCCTTGCCGACCAGCGGGCCGGACCGGATGCCGAGGATCTGCATGATCTCGTTGCCGTTCAGGTCCGGGCGCAGCCGGGCTAGCTCTTCCTGACTGGCCAGCACGGCGATGCGCCGTTCCAGGTCGTCGTAGGACCGGGCCAGCCGCTGCGCCTTCGCCTGGTTCCTTGTCGTGCAGTCGGCCCTGGTAAGGGCGTGCAGGCGGGTGAGCAGGGGGCCGGCGTCCGCGACGTACCTGCGGACCGCCGAGTCCGTCCACTCGCCCGACCCGTAGCCGTGAAACCGCAGGTGCAGCTCGATCAGCCGGGCTACGTCCGTGACCACGTCCCTGCCGAAACGCAGCGCGGTCAGCCGGGATCTGGCCAGCTGGGCGCCGACGACCTCGTGGTGGTGGAAGGCAACCCGGCCGTCCGGCAGCAGTGATCGCGTCCTCGGCTTGCCGATGTCATGCAGCAGGGCAGCGAGCCGCAGCACCAGGTCTTGCGAAAGGCCGTACCGCTCCTCCAGCCTGATGGCCTGCTCAAGCACCGTCAGCGAGTGCCGGTAGACGTCCTTATGCCGGTAGTGCTCGTCAGCCTCAAGGCGCAGCCTGGGCACCTCGGGCAGGACGTGCTCGGCCACGCCGGTGTCGACGAGCAGTTCGATGCCGCGGGTGGGCCCGCCGGGATCGGCCGCCAGCATGAGCTTCGCCAGCTCACCGGAGATCCGCTCCGCGGACACGACCGTCGCGAGCCTCGGAGCCACCTCGGTCATGGCCGCGGCCAGCTCAGGCGTGACCGAGAAGCCGAGCTGGGCGGCGAACCTGGCGGCCCTGAGCGTGCGGAGCGGATCGTCGGTGAGCGAGTCGGCCGGCCTGCCCGGCGTCCTGAGCAGGCGGTCCGCCAGGTCGCGCAGCCCGCCGAATATGTCCACGAACTCGTACGAGGGCAGCCGCGCTGCCATCGCGTTGATAGTGAAGTCGCGCCTGGCCAGGTCTCCTTCGAGTGAGGTGCCGTAGCTGACCGCCGGCTTGCGGGACCCGGGCACGTAGTGCTCGCTCCGATAGGTCGTTATCTCAACGACCATGCTTCCCTTCCTGAGCCCCACGGTGCCGAATGCCAGCCCGGCCGCCCAGGTGCTGTCCGCCCAGCCCTTGGTGAGTTCGAGCACCCGCTCCGGCCGGGCGTTGGTGGCCAGGTCAAGGTCACCAGACCGCCTGCCGAGGAAGACATCCCGGACCGAGCCGCCGACCAGGGCGAGCTCGTGGCCACGGCGGGCGAAAAGACGGCCGAGCTCGGCCGCGGCTGGCGACGTGGCGGCAAGCAGCCGCGCCGCGGCCTTCCGCTGCTCCGGTCGCAGCGATGCGGAATCTGACACGGGCATTGAGGGTAGGTCCTGCACGTAAGCTAGGGAAACCCGGGGAGCCCGGAGGAACCCGTGAAGGACGTTCGAAAGACGTTCTCAGCCCGCGTGCCGCGATGTTGCCTGCCCGCCGGCGCGGCTGGCCGGCTGGCCGGAGCCGCACGCGCTCGGACCGGCCGCGGGAACCCGGCCGACGGCAATAGCATTTCCGTCGTGCCCCGCCCGTGCCCCGCCCGCTCCCGGCTAATCCTGGCGCCAGCCAGGCCGCCCGGCGGCGCAGGCCGCCCCTGCGGGCCAGTCCTGGCGCCGCCACCGCAGGCCTGCCCGCGTTCGGAGCACAGGCGTTCGGAGCACAGGCGTTCGGAGCACAGGCGTTCGGAGCACAGGTGAGGCGGCCGGCCAGGACCGCGGCGACCATCGCCATCGCGGCCGCCATCGCACCCGCGGCCATCGCGCTCGCTGCGGCAGGCCCGGCCGCGGCGAGCCCGGCAACGGCGGGCGCGGCGGGCGCGGCGCGGCAGCCTGGCGGCACCCTGCCGGTCTCGCTCGCTATCACGTCGATCCGCCCGGGGTACGTGACGCCAGGCAAGCCGGTGACGGTCACTGGTTCGGTCACGAACACGTCCCGCGCCCCGATCACCGGCATCACCGTGCGGCTCAGGTCGTCCCGCACGGCGTTCAGCAGCAGGGGCGGGCTCCAGGTCTACGCCGACGGCGCGACGGTCGGGGCGGATTCCCCGGTGGCCGGGGCGCAGACTGCCGCCTTGGGCACGCTCGCCCCGCGCGCGACGGCACCCTGGTCGATACGCCTGCGGGCCGGCCAGCTAGGCCTGGCCACCTTCGGCGTCTACCCGCTGGCGGCCGAGGCTGACGGCGCCACCGGCGCTGCAATCGTGACCAACCGGACATTCCTGGTGTTCTGGCCGGGCAAGCGTGCGCTCAACCCGGTGCGCCAGCACGTCGCCTGGATCTGGCCGCTGATCGGCCAGCCGCAGCAGTCACCGTGCCAGGGGCTGCTGACCAACAACCTGGCTAGCAGCCTCGGCACCGGAGGCAGGCTGTCCGGGCTGCTCGCCGAGGGCCTGGCCTACGCTGCCAGCGCCCACCTGACCTGGGCTATCGACCCGGCGCTGCTGTCCAGCGCGCAGATCATGACAAAGCCCTACCAGACCGGGGCGAGCGCGACCTGCGCGCACGCCCGGATGCGGCCGGCCAGCGCGGCAGCACAGAACTGGCTGGCCAGCCTGCTGTCCGGCACGGCTGACCAGCCGGTCTTCGTCACCCCCTATGCGGACGTCGACGTGGCCGCGCTGTCCCGCCATGGCCTGGATGACGACCTGGCCCGCGCATTCACCGTCGGCCGCTCCACGGCTAACAGGATTCTCCGCCGGGACTTCAGCACACCGCCAGCCGCGGCGCCGGGGCGGGCCACCGCGGAGCAGCTCACCGGCCTGGCGTGGCCGGCCGACGGGATCGCCAGCTACGGCACCCTGAACAGCCTCGCCGTGCTGGGGGTCAGCACCGCGGTGCTGGACAGCGCGACGATGCCGCCGTCCCCCAGCCAGAACTTCACCCCAAGCGCGGTAACGACCACCCCGTCCGGGGTCGGGCCGAGAATGCACGTGCTGCTGGCCGATGACACGCTCACCCAGATCCTCGGCACCGCTAATCACGGCCAGGCGCGGCCGGGCGCATCCTTCGCGGTCGCACAGCGCTTCCTGGCCGAGACCGCCATGATCGCCGCCGAGCGGACCTCGATCGCCCGTTCCATCGTCGTCGCGCCGCCGCGGCGGTGGGAGCCGCCGCCTGGCCTGGCCGCCGCCCTGCTCGGCGATACGGTCAGCGCCCCCTGGCTGCTACCGGTCAGCCTGCCCGGGCTGGCCAGTGCCGATTCGGGTCAGGGACAGGTACACCGCAAGCTGCTGCGGGTGACGAGCAAGGACGAGCTCGGCTTGACGCTGCTCCGCAAGATCAGGCAACTGGACCGGAGCGCCGCGCTGCTGCAGGGCATCCGGGTGCGGAAGGACCAGGCGCTGAGCTCAGCGATGCTGGCCGTGGAATCATCGGCGGGGCGGGGCGGCGGGGCGCGGGCACGCCGCGCCCGGAGCCGGCTCGGCCTGATTTCGGCGTACCTGTCCCGCCAGGAAAGCTCGGTCACGATCATCGGATCGGACCGGGTCACGCTGGGCGGCTTGTCTGGCACGCTGCCGGTGTCCATCTCCAATGACCTGCGCTACCCAGTCCGGGTCAGGCTGGCCGTCACGGTGCCAGCAGGGCGGATCACCGTCAGCGACCCGCCGCGCGAGGTAAGAATTGAGGCTGGCGCCGAAGTGACGCTGAAGCTGCACGTCCGCGCCGCCACGGTGGGTTCGACCACGATCCAGCTCAGCCTGCGCACGCCCGCGGGTGCGCCGCTGCCAGGTCGGCCGGTGGCCATGACGGTGCAGGCGACGCACTTCGGCACGCTCGCCCTAGTGATCATCAGCGCCGCGCTCGGCGTGTTCGTGCTGACCTCGGTCCGGCGCGCATTCACCCGCGGCCGGGGCGAGCAGCTAGCGCCCGGCGCAGGCGGGCCGGCCGCGGACGCAGGCGAGCCGGCCGCGGACGCAGGCGGGCCCGCCGCAGGCGCAGACACCCGGGATCCGCCCGGCCTGGCCGAAAGAGCCGATAACGTCGTGCCTGACCGTACCGATGCCAAGCATCCACCGGAGGATCCGGATGAGTACGCCAGCGCCCCCGGCAGGACCGACCGCCGCTGACAGCGGCAGCGGCCCGGAGACCGCAGGCCTGGACGCCGCAGCGGCTGCGTGGGAACGCCCGGCGACCGCGGATGACGCCAGCCTGGTCAGGTCCAGCGGCGTCATGGCACTCGGCACGCTGGCGTCGCGTGTCACCGGATTCCTGCGGACGGCCGTGTTCGGGTACGCGCTCGGCGCCGCTACCCTGGCCGACGCGTACAACAACGCCAACACGCTGCCGAACGTCGTCTACAACCTGGCCCTCGGCGGCATCCTGACCAGCGTCGTCGTGCCCCTGCTTGTCAGCGCGGCCAAGCGGGACGCCGACCGCGGCGAAGCATACGACCAGCGGATGTTCACGCTAGGCGCGCTGGCGCTCGGAGGCATCACGCTGGTGGCGACCCTGGCCGCCGGGCCACTGGTCGAGCTGTACGCAGCCTCCGTACACGGCTCAGAGCGATCCGTCATGGTCGTGTTCGCGTACTTCTTCATCCCGCAGATCTTCTTCTACGGAGTGAGCTCGCTCGCCGGGGCGATACTCAACGCCCGCGGGCATTTCGCGGCGCCGATGTGGACGCCCGTGGTCAACAACGTGGTGGTGATCGCGGTCGGCCTGCTGTTCATGGTCACGGCCGGCCTTAACCTCAGCACGGCGACGATCTCGCCTGGCCAGGTCCAGCTGCTGGGGATCGGCACCACCCTCGGGATCGTCGCGCAGACCGCCGCGCTGATTCCCGCGCTGCGCAAGGTCGGTTTCCGCTGGCGTCCCCGGTTCGACTTCCGGAAGGCCGAGGTAACCGAGATACGGCGGATGGCCGGCTGGATGTTCGGCTACATCGCCACCACCCAGGTGGCCTTCCTGATCACCACGCGGGTGGCCAACGAGGCTGCGGTGCGCGCGCATCACCTGCACGGGTCCGGATATACCGACTACAGCTACGCCTGGCTGCTGTTCCAGCTGCCATACGCGATAGTGGGCATCTCGGTGATCACTGCGCTGTTGCCGAGAATGAGCGCGCACGCGGCCGATCACCGGTACGGGCTGGTCAGCGACGATTTCTCGGCGGGGGTCAGGCTCTCATCCGTGATCGTGGTGCCAGCCGCCGTCGTGCTGGCGGTACTCGGGCCGCCGCTTGCCGAGGTCTTGCTCGGCTACGGCAGCATGTCCTTCGCCGACGCGAGGTACCTGGGCGAGGTGTTCGCGGTCTTCTCCCTCGGCCTGGCCCCCTACATGATGTTCCAGCTATTGCTCCGGGTGTTCTACGCGCTGCATGACAGCCGTACCCCGGCCCTCATCGGGGTCCTGACGATGGCCGTGAATATCGCGGCCAACCTCACCGCGCTGGCGGTGCTGCCGCCCGCGGACGTGGTGGCCGGGCTCGGCGCCGGGTTCGGGGCGGCCAACCTGGTGGGCGCGGTAGCCGGCTGGCTGGTGCTGAGCAGGCGGATCGGCGGACTCGACGGCCGCCGGATCGGCATCAGCCTGGTCAAGATGCACGTCTCCGCCATCCCCCCGGTGCTCTTCGCGGCTGCCGTGACCGTCATGGTCGGCGCGGTAGTGCCCGCCGGAACGCTGGCCGCGCTGATCATCGTCGCGCTGAGCGGCAGCGGCGCGCTGCTGCTCTACGTGCTCTTCGCGAAGGCCCTCGGCGTCACCGAGCTGACCGATCTGAGCGCAACGGTTACCTCCAGGCTGCGCGGCTGACGGTTCCCCCTGACGTCTCTCGGAGGTAACGGTTTGCGATGGTAGGGTGCGCAGGCCGCAGCGAGCGCCATCAGCCCCTTAGCATGTTGTGCAGCGCCATGATGTACTCCAGCCCGGCTGACCGCACGAGGCTCGGAAGGAGGTCGAGGGCCTGGCCCGCTCTTGATGCGACGAAATGAGCACGTTCATCTCTGAGCCCGGCACGCGGCTCGGCGGCCGCTACCGGCTCGAGGACCGGATCGCCGCAGCCGGTGGCTGGGCTGCGTGGAAAGCCATTGACGAGATACTCGCCAGGGCGGTGACTGTCGTCACCTTCGCGCCCGGCTTCCCGCGGATCCGGGAGGTAGTCACGGCGGCCCGGGCTGCCAGCAGGCTCACGGACGCGCGTCTCACCCAGGTGTTCGACGTCGAGGATGACTGGGACCGTGCCTATATCGTGATGGAGTGGGCGGCGGGCGACCCGCTCGACGACCTGCTTGCGGCAGGCCCGCTGGAACCCTCAAGCGGTGCTCAGATCATCGCCGAGGCCGCGGCAGCGCTGTCCGTGGCGCACGCTGCCGGACTGGCGCATCTCTGCCTGGTCCCCGGATCGGTCCGATGGACACCCGGCGGCGGAGTCAAGATCGTCGGCCTGGGCATTGACGCCGCGCTGACCGGCACGACCGCCGACGACCCTGCGCTCGCCGACACCCGAGGGCTGGCCAGGCTGCTCTACGCCGCGCTGACCGGCCACTGGCCCGGGCCGGACAGTGCGGTGCTGCCCACCGCTCCAGTGGCCGACGGGCTGCCGCGAAGCCCGAGGCAAGTCCGGGCCGGGGTCCCGACGGCGCTCGATGACATCACTTGCCGGGCGCTTTTCCAGGCCGAACGCCGGGGCGGCACCGCATTGACCACACCCGGGCAGCTGGCCGGGGCGCTGGCGGCGGCCATTCCGCCTGCTCCGCCGCCCAAGGCCGCACCGCAGAGGCCGCACTCGCGGGCTCCCGAGTTCAGCGAGACCGGCCCGATGGCCGCCAGGGATGGCGAGTACTGGCCCTACGACGGGGTCGCGGCCGGGCAGCGTGACCGGCCCACCCGGCCTGATCCCGGCAGCCGTGCGCCGGTGTCAAGGATCAAGGTCGGCGTGCTGACCATGCTGGTGCTTGCCGTGGTGGCCGCGGTAACCGCGGCAGCGCTCGCGCTCCGGCCGACGTCGCAGGGCGCTCGGCACGGTGGCAATAGCCCGACGGCCAGCCCGTCAGCGAGTGCCACCTCGGCAGTACTCATCCCGCAACGCGCGCGGGGGTTCGCCGAGACGAGCGCCGGCGCGGGCCTGGCCATCGACGGCAAGCCCAATACCGCCTGGCAGACCCAGTTCTACCTCAACAATCCGGTGTTCGGTGGCCTCAAGACGGGCTCCGGGCTGATCCTTGACATGGGCAAGGAGGTCGGGCTGAGCTCGGTCACCGTCGAGTTCGGGCCGACGTCCGGGGCCGACGTGGCGATCGAGGTGGGTAACGACGGCAGCCGTACCCAGGCCTCGCTGGCTACGTTCACGACGGTCGCGCAGGCCAGCGGCCTCAGCGGGACGCATGTCTTCCAGTCGCGGTCCGCGGCGACAGGACGGTACGTGCTCATCTGGTTTACCCGCCTGCCACCGCAGGCGAACGGGCCGAAGACCCACTACGAGGCGGAGATTTTCAACATCATCGTGACGGGCTCGGGCTGATAGATGCGCACGGCCGCGGGCCGATCGCGGCCGGCGGGATGCGAGCGGCCTAGGACCGAGCGGCAATGACCGCCCCGTGGGCCGAGGGGAGGGCGGCGACGGAACCGCACGAGGCGGCGGGCACCCGGAAGCAGCGCTCGCTGCCAGGGCAGCGTGTCGCACCGGACGCTCAGCCGCCCGATGCCGAGCTTCTCAGGCGGCACGTCGAGGGTGATCCCGACGCGTTCAGCCAGTTGTTCCTGCGCCACCGTGACCGGCTGTGGGCTGTCGCGGTCCGAACCCTCGCGGATCCAGAGGAGGCCGCCGACGCCCTCCAAGACGCGATGATCTCAGCCTTCCGGCGGGCCGGCGGCTTCCGCGGCGATTCGGCAGTCACCACCTGGCTGCACCGGATCGTGATCAACGCCTGCCTCGACCGGCTGCGGCGCAAGGCGGCGCGGCCCGCGGCCCGCGGCGCTGACGAGCGGGCCCTGGACAACCTTGCGCTGGGACGAGCCATCCCTGATCCGTCATCCGCCAGCGATACCACGATCGATGTCCATGCGGCGCTACGCACGCTGCCTGCCGACCAGCAGGCAGTGCTCGTGCTCGTGGACATGCTCGGCTACCCGGTGGCCGACGCCGCGGAGATTCTCGGGATTTCGCCGGGCACCGTCAAGAGCCGTTGCGCCAGGGGCAGGGCCCGGCTGCTGCCGCGGCTCGCGCACCTGCGCAGGGCCGCCGGGCCGAGAGCCGGGAACCGATCAGCCGCCGGGAACGTCTCACCAGCGCAGGGAGGGGGTGATGGCCAGCCATGACCCGGCATGTCGGCGCAACGGCGCTCGCCAGGTACCACGAGGGGGACTTCGGCAGCAGGAAATCCGCGCGAATCCGGGCACATCTGGCGGCCTGCCCTCGCTGCGCGGCCCTGGACACCGATCTTGCCGGGGTGACCGCGCTGCTGGCCAGGGCGCCTGCCCCAGCGATGCCGGACCAGGTCACTACCCGGATCCAGGCAGCGCTCAGGGCCGAGGCAACGAGCGCGCCGGCCGGTGCCCCGGCCCGGCCAGGAACGACCCCGCGGTCCGCTGAGGCAGCGCAGCACCGCCGGTCCCGGCATGCCGCAGGCAAATCCGCCCGCTGGCGGCGCTGGCGCCTGCCCGACCTGCGACCGCAGGTCGGGAGGCGTGCCCTCGGCGCCGCGGCGGCTGCCGTCGTAATTGCCGGCAGCGTATACGGGCTCGCCCAGCTCGCGTCTGCCGGTCAGCCGGCGCTCAGCTCCGGTGCGACGGGGGCCGGCTCGGCCGGAGCCGCGCAGAACGGGCCGGCTCGGCTCAGCGGGCCCTCGGTGCAGTATGGCCGGGCCGGGCAGCCGGCCAGTTTCACGCCGGTCTCGACCAACACCAATTTCCGGCGGCGGCAGCTCGCGTCCCAGGTCAAGAGCGTGCTACTGCGCTCAGCAGGCAGCAACCTGCCCACAACCGCGGTGCCTAACCCCGCCAACCGCGCTAGTCCGCCGTCCAGGCACGCAAGCGGCGGGGAGCAATCGTTTGCCGGCATCGCTGTCAAGGCGCTGCAGGGGTGCGTTGTTCGGGTCTCCGCAGGCAGGAAGGTGCTGCTCGTCGATGTGGACCGCTATCAGAGCAGGCCGGCCACGGTCATCGTGCTCGCGGGACCCGGCGGCGGCACGAGCGGCGCGCAGATCTTCGTCGTCGGGCCTGGCTGCTCGGCCTCGGACAGCGATCTGATCACCCGGGCCAGCCTGCCCGGCGGCGGCTGAGTTCACGGTCAGAGGGAATCTCCGGGCCCTAGGATCGGTTGACGCCTGTGCAACGAGAGAAGGGCGGTCAGACGGTGACCGAGGTTCGGGATGTCGTCATCATCGGGTCGGGGCCGGCCGGTTACACGGCGGCCTTGTATGCGGCCCGGGCGAGGCTGCGCCCGCTGGTGTTCGAGGGCTCGGTTACGTCGGGTGGCGCCCTGATGGGCACCACGGACGTCGAGAATTACCCCGGCTTCCCCGATGGCGTGCTCGGGCCGGACCTGATGGACGCGTTTCGCAAGCAGGCCGAGCATTTCGGCGCGGAACTCGTCGCTGACGACGTGACCGAGGTCGACCTGACGGCGAACCCGAAGGTGATCCGGGCAAGCGGCGACACGTTCCTGGCGAAGACAGTGATCATCGCGACCGGCTCAAGCTACCGCGAGCTCGGCATCCCCGGGGAGAAGCGGCTTTCCGGGCATGGCGTGTCCTGGTGCGCCACCTGCGACGGCTTCTTCTTCCGCGACCAGGATATCGCCGTGGTCGGCGGCGGTGACTCGGCGATGGAGGAGGCCACGTTCTTGACCCGATTCGCGCGCTCGGTCACGGTCATCCACCGTCGCGACGCGCTGCGGGCTTCGAAGATCATGCAGGACCGCGCGCTGGCGAACCCGAAGATCCGGTTCGCCTGGGACAGCGAGGTTACCGAGGTGATCGGTGCGGACCGGGTAACCGACCTGCGGCTCCGCGACGTCAACACCGGAGCGGAGAGCACGCTCGAGGTCAGCGGCATATTCATCGCCATCGGCCACGACCCGCGCAGCGAGCTCTTCACCAGTGTGCTCGAGACAAACGCCGAGGGATACCTGCTGGTGGACCAGCCGTCTACGCGCACTGCCATCGAAGGCGTCTTCGCGGCCGGGGACGTGGTCGACCACACCTACCGCCAAGCGGTGACCGCCGCGGGGACCGGCTGCGCCGCGGCGCTGGACGCCGAGCGCTGGCTTGCCGACGCCGAGTCCTGAAGCCGCGAGTCCCGATAATCCGCAACATCTAGCAGCATGAAAGGAAGTCCGCATCGTGGGCGCAACCAAGAAGGTGACCGACGAGAGCTTCGAGCTCGACGTACTGAAGAGCGAGAAGCCAGTCATTGTGGACTACTGGGCCGAGTGGTGCGGTCCCTGTCGGCAGGTCGCGCCGGTTCTGGAGGAAATCGCCAGGGAGCACGCCGACAAGATTGACGTCGTCAAGCTGAACGTCGACGAGAACCCGGTGGTCTCGCAGCGATACGGGATCATGAATATCCCGACGCTCAGCGTGTTCTCCGGCGGCGAGGTCGTCAAGGAGATCGTCGGCGCGAGGCCGAAGTCCGCGCTGCTGCGCGAGCTGGCCGAGTTCATCTGAGCTTGCCGTCAGCTCCGGCGGAGTCCGGGCGGGCGTGACGTGCTGCGCCGGGCGGAAGTGCCTAGGCCAGCCGGAACGCTCGCTCCGGGCTCATCGAGCCGAGCAGCCGCTCCAACGCGACCTCCACGTCTTCCCGCCACGACAGGGCGGTCTTCAACTCGAGTCTTAGCCGCGGGTAGTGGGCGTGCGGCCGCACCGTCTTGAACCCGACGGCCAGCAGGTAGTCCGCGGGAACCACGCATGACAGGCCCTGCCAGCGCAGGTCACCGAATGCCTCGATGGCCTTCACGCCCCGCCTGGTGAGGTCCTTGGCCATTCCCTGGATGAGCATCCGGCCAAGCCCGCCGCCGGCGAAGTCACCGAGCACATGCGCTGTCATCAGCAGGACGGCGTCCGCGCTGACCGGGCTGGTGGGAAAGGCCACTGACCGCGGGACATATTGCGGCGGCGCATAGAGCATGTATCCCGCTGGGATGCCATCGACGTAGATGATCTTCCCGCAGCTTCCCCACTCCAGCAGAACCGAGGAGACCCATGACTCTTTCTCCAGGGCGGAATCCCCGGTCTCCTCCGCCCTGGCATGGCTCACCGGATCAAGCTCCCAGAACACGCAGCGGCGGCACTTAGGCGGCACGTCATCGAGATTGTCCAGGGTGATACTGGCAAGACGACGCGACACCTGACACTCCTGTAGTCGTGACAGCGGTCGTGCCGACTTCGATGCCAGTTCTGGCAGCCCGCTGGCTTACCGGCGTGGCCCGGCCCGGCCCGTCATCGCATATCGTACCCATGCCAGGCCCGGCCCGCCGACGGTGATCGCTAAGCTCGGCTGATGGCTGCCTACCGCAAGAGCTTCGGGAGCGACAATCACGCGGGCGTGCACGATTCGGTCCTGCGCATGATCGGTACCGCGAACGAGGGCCGTTTCCCCGCGTATGGCGGCGATCCGTGGACCGCGCGGGTAACCGAGCAGTTGCGCGGCCTGTTCGGCGCCCGCGGCGGGGTGTACTTCGTTTTCAACGGCACCGCCGCCAACGTGCTCGGGCTGAGTCTCCTGATCCGGCCGTTCGAGGCGGTCATCTGCGCGGAGAGCTCTCATCTCAACGTCGACGAGTGCGGCGCCGCCGAGCGGGTGCTCGGCAGCAAGCTGCTGCAGGTCCGGGCACCAGACGGAAAGCTGACACCGGACCTGGTGGCAAGCCGGCTTGCCGGGCGCGGGGATGAGCACCACGCCCAGCCGCGCGCGGTCGCCATCGCCCAGGTGACTGAGCTTGGCACCTGCTACACGATGCGGGAGTTGCGGGATCTCGCCGAATTCTGCCGGGCTAGCGACTTGCGGCTGTACCTGGACGGCGCGCGGCTGGCCAATGCCGCAGCCCATCTCGGCTGTCAGCTCGGTGATCTCGCGGCTCAGGTTGACGTGCTCAGCTTCGGCGGCACCAAGAACGGCGCGCTCGGCGCGGAGGCCGTCATCGTGATGAACCCCGAACTCGGCGCCGAGACGCGCTTCCAGCGCAAGCAGCAGATGCAGCTGGCGTCAAAGATGCGCTACCTGGCTGCCCAGTTCGCCGCGCTGCTCGAGGACGAGCTGTGGCGCCGCAGCGCCAGCCGGGCCAACGCGATGGCCGCGCGGCTGGCCGAGGGGGTCAGCGGGCTGCGCGGGGTGGCGCTGCGCTATCCGGTCGATGCCAATGCCGTGTTCACGGCCCTGCCCGCCGGCTACATCGGGGCCCTGCAGCGCGACTGGGATTTTCATGTCTGGGATTCCGCCGAGAACGTGGTCCGCTGGATGACGGCGTTCGACACGACAGAGGCTGACGTAGATGCCTTCGTCGCCGCGGTGCGCAGGGTGGCCGCCGCGTGACGGCCAGGTGGCCGCCGCGGTCCGGCAGGCGGCACCGTTTCACGTGAAACCTGATTTCCCGCGTGCCCGGTCAGGCGCTGCGGGACTGCGCGCCGCTGGACTGGGCGCCGCGGGACTGCGCGGCGCGGGACTGGGCGCTGCCGGACTGCGCGCCGCGGGACCGGGCGGCGTCCGGCGACATCGCGGCCACGATTCTGGCCAGGTCGTCAAGCGAGGCGAACTCGACCACGATCTTCCCCTTGCGCTGGCCGAGCTCCACCTTGACCCGGGTCTCGAACGCATCGGACAGGCGGTCGGCGAATTCCCGCAGGACTGGCTCGGCCGGCGGCCTGGCGGGCGCCTGCCGGGGCGGCCGCGCGGGTTGCGCGCCGACCGCTACGATCTCCTCTACCGCGCGGACCGACAGGCCCTCGGCCACAATCCGGCGGGCCAGCTGTTCCTGGGCAGCGGCGTCCTGCACGGCCAGCAGAGCCCTGGCGTGACCAGCGCTCAGCACCGCGGCGGCGACCCGGCGCTGGACGTCAGGCGGCAGCTGGAGCAGCCGCAAGGTATTCGAGATGTGCGGCCGTGACCGTCCCACCCGCCGGGCAAGCTCCTCATGCGTCGCGCCGAAGTCATCGAGCAGCTGCTGGTAGGCAGCTGCCTCCTCGAGCGGGTTTAGCTGCTCCCGGTGCAGATTCTCGATCAGCGCATCCCGGAGCAGGTCATCGTCCGTGGTATGCCGGACGATCGCCGGGACGTGCGCCAGCCCGGCACGCTGACAGGCCCGCCAGCGCCGCTCGCCCATGACGATCTCGTAGTGCCCCGGCATGATGGCACGGACGACGACGGGCTGCAGCAGGCCCACGGCGCGTATCGAGTCAGCCAGTTCTTCGAGCGTGTCCTCATCGAATACCTGGCGCGGCTGGCGGGGGTTCGGCGTGATCGCCCCGGCCGGCACCTCGTCATAGTAGGCACCGGCCCGGTCGGCCGCTTCCGCGCCCGGCAGGGTGGCGGGCATGTGCTGGCCGGCCGCCATCTGGCCGGCCACCGGGTCCGCGGGCGGCGCTGTCGGGATCAGGGCACCGAGTCCCCTGCCCAGTCCCCGCTTCTGCTGCGGCATTGCCTCGCCTCTCCTCATTCTCCGGATCGGGCCGGCCTGCGGTTAGCGGCGGCATCCATCCTGTCAGCCGCCGCCCGGCCGCATGCGCTATCCGCGGTAGCGGCGCGGCCAGCGAGGGCAACGCTCACCGAGCGGCTGGGACACCCCGGTACGCCATCTCGCGCGCGGCCTCCAGGTAGGCCAACGCCCCGCTGGAGCCCGGATCGTAGGTCATCACCGACTGCCCGTAGCTTGGCGCCTCGGACACCCGCACGCTCCGCGGTATCACGGACCCCAGGACGATGCCGCCGAAGTGCTCCCGCACCTCGTCGGCCACCTGCGACGCCAGCCGCGTCCTGGCGTCGTACATCGTCAGCAGGATGGTGGTCACGGCAAGCACCGGATTGAGGTGGCTCTTGACCAGGTTCACGGTTCGCAGTAGCTGCTCGAGCCCTTCGAGCGCGTAGTACTCGCACTGGATCGGGATGAGTACTTCAGGGGCGGCAACCAGTGCGTTCACCGTCAGCAGGCCGAGCGACGGCGGGCAGTCAATGAAGATGTAGTCCAGATCCGAGGTGTTGTAGCCGCTCAGCGCGCGGCTGAGCCGGGATTCGCGCGCCACTAGCGGGACGAGTTCGATTTCCGCGCCAGCCAGGTCAATGGTCGCAGGCGCGCAGTACAGCTGCGGTATTCCCTCGACCGGCCGGACGATCGCCGTCAATGGCCGGTCATCGACCAGCACGTTGTAGACGGACGGGATTCCGGTGTGATGATCGACATCCAGCGCGGTTGACGCATTCCCCTGCGGGTCAAGGTCCACGACAAGCACCCGGCAACCGTGCAGCGCGAGGCAGACCGCCAGGTTCACGGCCGAGGTGGTCTTACCCACCCCGCCTTTCTGGTTCGCGATCGTGATGATCCGGCAGGCAGCAGGCCGTGGCCAGGCGGGACCGCCAGACCTCGCCACGAGCGCAGCCCGGGCGGCGCGCGCGATCGGCGTGTCGGCGGCTGCCTGCCTGGCCGCCGGGATCGCCATATCGGCATCGCCGTCCCTGCCGCGATGTGCGCCGATCGGCCCGGAATCACCGCCGGGCCCCGGTCCGGTGCCGGGCCGGGCGCCGTTGCCAGGCAGTCCTTCGCTACCTGCGTTTGCCCGCGCTCGCGCCGGGTCGTCTGTCATGTCGGTCTCGCCCTCTCGCGTTCGCGCGGTGCCGTCTGGATCACCGGCGACGCTGGTTTCACGTGAAACCTCTGCAGACTGAACATCCATGACCGGCCGCGCGGGGACTGGCTGATCCTGCACCTCGGGCCGGGAGAGATCCGGATCGTGCCCCGGCCGCCGCCGCGCGGGCGCCGGGTGGGGCTGGCCGGGCACGTCGCCAGGCCAGCCGAGCCCGGCCAGGTCCGTGCCGTGCGCCGGGACCGGCCCCGCCAGCCCGGCCTGGCCTGGGGCAGCCGCGCCGCTGCCCGCATGATTCCTCGCCGCCGGGTCGCGCCCGGCAGGCTGCACCGGCCATCCAAGGCCCGGCACGGACGCCATCATCATGCTCCTCTCACACCGCGATTAGCAGCCCCGCTATCCTGTCCGCGCTCCCGCATCCGTCCGTGCCACTGCCGCACTCCCGGCTGCCGCGGCCATGGCCGGCCGGGCGCCGGCTGCCGGTCAGCCGCCGCCCCGGCGGCCGCGATTGCGGCCAGGTAGCGCGCGGCGCGGCCGCCCGGCAGCATGGCCAGCCGGGCCGCCGGCCCCGGCGGTTCGGTCATCAGCGGCGGCGGCAGGCCGCCGGCCCCTGCTCCGCACCTGCCCGACGGTGAACCTGACTACTGTCGCAGCCGGATCGACCTTACCTGCTCCGGCATGCAGAACCCGTACGTCCCGCGCGCCCAGGCGGGCAAGTACCGGCCGTGCGCGGCTCAGTTCCGCCTCCGCTCCGGCGCCCTTGATCGCGAGAACCACGCCGCCCGGATTCGTCAGCGGGATCGCGAGACCCGCCAGCTTGTACAGGGGCGCCACCGCGCGGGCGGCTACCACGTCGGCAGACAGCTGGCCGGCCAGTTCCTCGGCCCTGCCCCGCCGGACTTCGGCCTTGCGCAGGCCCAGGATCTGGACGCATTCCGCAAGGAAGGCCGCTCTCCTGGCGAGCGGCTCAAGCAGCGTGACCGTCACGTCCGGGAGCAGCATCGAGAAGACGATGCCGGGCAGCCCGGCGCCAGAACCGAGGTCGATGAGGGTGCAGCCAGACGGCACCAGCCCGGCGACCACGGCGCAGTTGAGCAGATGCCGGTGCCATACCCGCGAGGCCTCTACCGGCCCGAGCAGCCCGCGCTGCACCGCGGGCCCGACGAGCAGCGCGGCGTAACGCTCGGCCAGGCCAAGTGCGGGCCCGAAGATCTCGGCCGCCACTCGCGGCGCGGCCGGCACCGCAGCCGCCAACGGCACGCCCGGCATCGCCGACGTGGTCCCCGCGTCGTCGGGCCTGGGCATCGGCAGCGCACCTGATTTCCCCGGCCGCCAGCCGGCCGGCCGAATCTTTGCGTACTCCTGCGAGCGCCCTGGCCACCAGGCCAGCCACCGGCCGGGAAGGCGTCGCCCAGGCGCCAGCGTTACGGCAGCACCACCACGCGTCGATCCGGCTCCTCGCCCTCGGACTCACTGCGCAGCCCGGCTGCCGCGACTGCGTCGTGCACGACCTTCCGCTCGAACGGGTTCATCGCGGCAAGCTTCTTCGCGACGCCGGTGCGCCGTACCTCGTCCGCCGCCGCCCGGCCCGCCTCGGTCAGCTCGGCCCGGCGCCGCTGCCGGTACCCGCCGACATCCAGCATGATCCTGGTCCGTGCGCCGGTCTGCCGGTGCACGGCGAGCCTGGTCAGCTCCTGCAGCGCCTCAAGCACCTCGCCGCGGGGGCCGACCAGCTCGTCAAGCGTCGCCCCGACCACGGAGACCAGCGCCCGGTCGCCTTCCACGTCCATGTCGATGTCGCCATCGAGGTCGGCAACATCGAGCAAGCCCTCTACGTAGTCCGCCGCGATCTCACCTTCCAGCTCGAGATCCGCCAGGCCCAGTCCGGCGGCCTCGGCCGCGGCCGGCGGATGCGCTGCCGCGCCCTGGGCCCCGGTCGCCTCGCCCGCCGGCGACGCGGCCGTGTCACCGGCGACCGCCTGCGCCGGATGCTGACCGGCGGCATCTCCGTACGGCTCGGCGACCGCGTTCTCGCCTTGACTCACTACCGGGCCCTCCTACTGTCGGGTCGATCTCTCCTGGCAGCGCGGCGATCCCGGCTGCTGGCCTACCGCTTGCCCGAGCGCTTGCTGCGCGACTGCCGCTGCCGCTGCTGCCTGACGAGCTTAACCTCGGGTGCCTCGGCCTGCGGCTCCGGCTCCGCCCGGGCTCTGCCCAGCCGGCGGATCATTCCGCCGGCACCGCCTGCGTTACTCCCGCCATCAGCGCTTTTGCCGTTAGCGGACGGCCGCGCCGGACCAGCGGGCTTGCCCCGCGACGATGACTGAGACGTCCGGCCCGGCTGTCTTCCCGCGCCCTGGCCGGAGGGCTTCCCCGCGGCCTGGCCCGGCTGCTTGCCGCCGCGGGCGGGCGGGCGGGCGGCCTTGCCTGCCCCACCCGGCGCGCGGCCAGGCCCGGTGGCGCGGGATCCCGCCGACCCGTTCGGCTCTGCCGCTGGCCGCAGCGCAGGGGATGCCGTCCCGGCAATGGTCCCGGCGCCAGCGCCTGCCGCAACCGGCTGCGGGTATCTCATGAACAGCACGTACTGCTGCCCGAGCGTCCAGAGGTTCGTCGTCACCCAGTACAGGACGAGACCGAAAGGCCAGTACAGGCCGGACAGCGCGAAGAACGGCATGATGTACGCCATGTACTTCTGCGACTGCCCCATCGGGTTGTCCGGGGTGGCCGCGGGCATCATGCCCCGCTTCATGCTCTGCCGCACCGTGAGGTAGGTGGTCACCATGCTCACCACCACGGTCAGCAGGATGACGATCCGCACGTGCAGCGGGGTGCCGGCGGACAGGAACTTGTCCGCGATCGTCACGCCCAGGATCTTCGCGTTCTGAGCGCTGGCCACCATCGCGTGCGTCATGCCGTACTTGGTCGGGTCGCCCGGACTCCACTCGGCGATCGCCCTGAGCACGCTGAACAGCGCGAAGAACATGGGCAGCTGGGCGGCAACCGGGAGACAGCCCATCAGCGGGTTGACGCCCGCCTCCTGGTAGAGCTTCATCATCTCCTGGTTGAGCGTCTGCTTGTCGTTCTTGTACTTCTTGCGCAGCACGGTCATCTGCGGCGCGAGCGCGGTCATCCGCCGGGTGGTGTGCATCTGCTTGATGAACAGCGGCACCATGAGCAGCCGCATGAAGACCACAAGCAGCACGATCGTCAGCGTCCAGGTCCATCCGCTGCTATCGCCGAAGACCGGGCTCGCCGCGCCGTAGATGCGCGAGAGCACCCACGCGACCGCGTCGTAGAGCGGGTTAAGCGGGTTCACCAGCTAGCTCCCTTGTGATCTCATCGAGACTGCCGGCTCGCTGCCCTGCCGCGTCAGCTCCGGCTTGCGGGCCGGCACCGGGTCAAGGCCACCGGAGTGAAACGGGTGGCACCGGCTCAGCCGCCGTAGCGCGAGCCAGCCGCCACGCAGCGCGCCGTGCGTCTGGACCGCCTCCAGGGCGTAGGCGCTGCAGGACGGAAAGAACCGGCACCGCGGGGCAAGCAGCGGGCTGATGAAGCGCCGGTACCCGCCGATCAGCGCGGCCAGCATCCTGGCCGCGGCCGATGGCCGGTCCCTGGTCTCCCGCCGTCTTATCGTCACCGACGCGATGCCTCACCCTGCCGCCGCAGCAGTATGCCGAGTACCAGGTCGAACTCGGCGGCGAGATCCGCCTGGCGTGCGGTCGACGCCCGGGGATTGGCGCGTACCACAAGCAGGCTACCTCCAGGAAGCGACCCTAGGTACCCACGGGCCAGGTGGCGGAGCCTGCGGCGGACCCGATTGCGCACTACCGCCGTGCCGACGCCACGGCCTACCACGAAGCCCACCCTGGGCGGATCATCACGCCCGGGGCGCATCAGCAGGTGACCGGCAAGCAGCGCCCGGCCCGCGCGGCGGCCGCCGCGGACGGCCTCGGTGAACTCCGCACGCCGCCGCATCCTGGCCGCCGCCGGAAGCATTGCCGATCACCGCGGCCGGGGGTAGCGGCGCGGGTCAGACACTGACCCGCGCGCGGCCCTTGCGGCGCCGTGCGGCGAGGACGGCGCGCCCGGCCCTGGTGCGCATGCGTAGCCGGAACCCATGCGTCTTGGCACGGCGTCGGTTGTTCGGCTGGAACGTGCGCTTGCTCACTGAGGCTCCAGATACGGTGCAGGTATAGATACGGTGCAGGTTTGCGGACGGTGATCGGCCGGCCCGCCAAGCCCCGGCCCGCTTCAGCACAGCCGAAATCAGCGCCGGGTGACCGGACCAATGAACGTTACGCGCACCGGCCAGTCCCGGTCAAACGGGCCGGTCCGCGCCGCCCGGCAGGGACCGGGCCGGCCCGGCTGCCGCACGTCCCGCCAGTCCGCGCCGCCCGGCAGGGACCGGCCCCAGGGCGGCTGCCGCCCGCCCCGCCGCGGTGCAACAAGGCTATTTGCGCCGCGCGCGCCTGGGCCGGGCCCTAGGCTGTGGACAACGGTCCAGGGAGGCGGGTCCCGGGGCCCCGGCCAGCAGCGGGTTAGCGGGCCGGCCGACGGCAAAGGAGCGGCCACAGGGCGGAATGCGACGTGCACAACCTGTGGAAAAAGCTGTTGATCACATGTGGGGGCTGGCGCGAGATGAACGGTCGATGAGCGAAGCAGACCTCGCGGAGGTGTGGGCCCGGTCCCTCGACGAACTCGCGGAAATGCACATCGAGCCTGCTCAGCGGGCCTGGCTGCAGCTAACGAGGCCGCTCGGGCTGGTGGAGAATACGGCACTGATCGCGACCCCGAATGAATTCGTGAAGGAACAGCTTGAGACCAGGCTCCGGTCGCTGATCACGAACGCACTGTCCAGGGAACTCGGCCGCAGCATCCAGCTGGCCGTTACCGTCGATCCGGCCGTCATCTCGGCGATGCCCATGACCACGGCCGGACACGAGCACCCGGCGCCCGGCGCGGCTGGCAGCCCGGAGCCGGCCATGCCGATGGACCACCGGATGCCCGATCTCGACGGCGGCCGCGGCATGGCCCGCCACGGGCAGGCGATCGGCGACCAGGCGGCGGGCTCCCTGGGGCCGCCGCGCAGGATCGGCATTGACGGCAGGCGGGCCCAGGAGCACGAACTGGCCGGCGGCGGGATGGATCCCGTCACCGGCAGGCCCCGGTCATCGGCCATCCCCGGCCAGACCGCGGCTGGCCAGGGGGCGCCGCGACCCGGGCAGGCAAGGCTGAACCCGAAGTACACCTTCGAGACGTTCGTTATCGGGTCGAGCAACCGGTTTGCGCACGCCGCGGCTGTCGCTGTCGCCGAGGCGCCGGCGAAGGCATACAACCCCCTCTTCGTGTACGGCGACTCCGGGCTGGGCAAGACGCATCTGCTGCACGCCATCGGCCACTACGCGCAGAGCCTTTACCAGGGCGTCCGGGTGCGGTACGTCAGCTCGGAAGAGTTCACCAACGATTTCATCAACATGATCAGGGACGGCAAGCAGGACGGGTTCCGGCGTCGTTACCGCGACGTGGACGTGCTGCTCGTGGACGACATCCAGTTCCTGGAGAACAAGGAAGGAACTCAGGAAGAGTTCTTCCATACCTTCAATACCCTGCACAACGCGAGTAAGCAGATCGTGATTTCGAGTGATCGCGCGCCCAAGCGGCTGGTCACCCTGGAGGACCGGCTGCGGAGCAGGTTCGAATGGGGACTGCTCACCGATGTCCAGCCGCCCGAGCTGGAGACCCGCATCGCTATCCTGCGCAAAAAAGCGGTGCAGGAGGGCCTCAACGCGCCGCCCGAAGCACTGGAGTACATCGCGAGCCGCATCTCCACGAACATCCGCGAGCTTGAGGGTGCGCTGATCAGGGTCACCGCATTCGCCAGCCTCAACCGTCAGTCCGTCGACCTGCAGCTGGCCGAGATCGTGCTGAAGGACCTGATTCCCGAGGCGCAGGGACCGGAGATCACGGCCGCCACCATCATGGGCCAGACCGCGTCCTACTTCGGGCTTTCCATCGACGACCTGTGCGGGACTTCCCGGTCACGGGTCCTGGTCACCGCCCGGCAGATCGCCATGTACCTGTGCCGTGAGCTGACCGATCTGTCCCTGCCGAAGATCGGGCAGCAATTCGGCGGCCGCGATCACACCACCGTGATGCACGCCGACAGGAAGATCCGCTCCCTGATGGCTGAGCGGCGGTCCATCTACAACCAGGTCACCGAATTGACCAACCGCATCAAGCAGCAGGCCCGGTCCGGGTGAACGGTTACATAACAGCGCCGCACGCGACAATCAGTGCGCACAGGCTGTGGACAAAGCTGTGGACGCGCTTGGGAAAAGCGGAGGACAACCCCATCCGGCCGGGGGGTAACCGCGCGGTGAATGGCGGGGGGCGCGCCGGTATCCACAGCGGCCGCCCGCCGGGCGAGCCGCCTGGCACAGTCGCTGTGGATGCCCGCACCCGCCCTGACCTGCGGCGGCGGCTGATGTCCCCAGTGTCCACCGACCCTATGACTACTACGTTTCGCTATTTCGCTGAGATACCAAGTACCAAGCAGGCAAGCCGGGAGCTGAGCCCGGCGGCCCGCTGGAACGTCCCGAGAACGGGAGGCAGCTTCCTGTGAAGATCGGTGTAGAACGCGATGTCCTGGCCGAGGCGGTGGCATGGACCGCGCGCGCGCTCCCGGCCCGCCCGACTGTCCCGGTGCTGGCTGGCATGCAGCTGCAGGCCGGATCCGAGCTCACGCTGTCCAGCTTCGACTACGACGTGTCGGCGCAGGCGCGGGTGCCGGTGACGACGGAGGAGGAAGGCAGCGCGCTGGTCTCCGGGCGGCTGCTCGCCGAGATCAGCCGTAGCCTGCCAAGCCGGCCGGTCCAGATCGCCGCGGACGGCACCCGGGCGGTCCTTACCTGCGGAAGCTCCACCTTCACGCTGCTGACCATGCCTGCCGACGAGTACCCGGCCCTGCCGGAGATGCCGCCTGCGGCCGGCTCGGTGGGCAGCGATGCGTTCGCCTCCGCGGTGAGCCAGTCGGCGACGGCGGCAGGCCGGGACGACACGCTGCCTGCCCTTACCGGGGTCAGGATCGAGATCGAGGGTGACGCCATCACGCTGGTCTCGACCGACCGGTACCGGCTGGCCGTACGCGAGCTGCGCTGGTCTCCGGCGCGGCCTGACCTCTCCGCGGCCGTGCTCGTGCCGGCCAGGGCGCTGGCCGAGACCGCCCGGGCGCTGACCTCGGGCGCGGAGGTATCAATCGCGCTCGCGCTGCCCGGCGAGGCCGGATCCGGCGGCGACGGCATGATCGGCTTCGAGGGAGCCGGGCGGCGCACCACGACCAGGCTGCTCGGCGGCGAGTTCCCGCGGTACCAGGCATTGCTCCCGACGCACGTCAACTCGGTCGCCGAGATCTCCACCGGCCAGCTGGCCGAGGCGGTCAAGCGGGTGGCGCTCGTCGCCGAGCGGAACACCGCGGTGCGGCTCGCCTTCACCCCCGGCCAGCTCGTCCTCGAGGCGGGGACCGGGGACGAGGCGCAGGCGGTGGAGATCCTGGAGGCGAGCTACGAGGGCGACGACCTGTCGATCGCCTTCAACCCGCAGTATTTGCTGGACGGCCTGGCCGCGATCGACTCGGACACGGCCAGGATCTCGTTCACCGAGCCGGGCAAGCCGGCCCTGATTACCGGCAAGCCCGCGCCCGACGGCAAGCCCGATTACCGGTACCTGCTGATGCCCATCCGGCTTGGCGGATAGGCGCGGACAGGCATGGCCGGGCGCACCGCCGTCAGGTCCGCTGACACGGTCGGCCAGTAGTCTGCACTGTCGTGCACATCACCCGGCTCGCGCTGACCGATTTCCGGTCTTTCGCATCGGCCGACCTCAGCCTCGCGCCCGGCGTGAGCACGTTCACGGGAGCCAACGGCCAGGGCAAGACTAACCTGGTGGAGGCCGCGGCTTACGTCGCGACGCTGGGCAGTCACCGGGTCGGCAGCGACGCGCCGCTGGTCCGCCGCGGCGCCGAGCGCGCGATCTTGCGCGCGATGGTGACGGCGGATGCCAGGGACAGCCTGGTGGAGATCGAGATCAACCCGGGCCGGGCGAACCGGGTCCGGCTGAACCGCGTCCCGCTGTCCCGCCCGCGCGAAGTGCTCGGGACACTGCGCTGCGTGCTCTTCGCACCCGAGGACCTGGCGGTGGTTAAGGGCGATCCAGACCAGCGCCGCCGCTACCTTGACGACCTGCTGGTCGCGACCGCGCCGCGGTACGCGGGCAGCAGGGCCGAATACGAGCGAGTGCTGCGCCAGCGCAACGCCCTGCTCAAGTCGGCCAGGGCGCGCGGCGGCGTGCCGGGCGCGCTCGACGCCTGGGATGAGCAGCTGGTCAGGCTGGGCGCGGAGCTGACGGCCGGCCGGCTGGCCCTGGTCGCCGCGATCCGGCCGCTGGTAGCGAAGGCGTACGCGGCGGTGTCCGGGGATGACGGCGCGGCCGGGATGATCTACCGTCAGCCGTCCGGCGGAAAGGGCGAGCCGCCGGCCGGCCTGGAGCAGTTGCAGGACATGCTGCGCAAGGCGCTGGCGGCGGCCAGGACGGCCGAGCTTGAGCGCGGCGTCTGCCTGGTCGGCCCGCACCGGGACGAGCTTGAGCTCAGCATCGGCGACCTGCCTGCCCGCGGCTACGCCAGTCACGGTGAGTCATGGTCCATGGCGCTGGCGCTCCGGCTGGCCGCCTATGAGCTGCTGCGGGCTGACGGCGAGGATCCCGTGCTGATCCTCGATGACGTCTTCGCCGAGCTTGACGCGGGCCGCCGGGAGCGCCTTGCCAACCTGGTCGGCGATGCTGAGCAGGTGCTGGTGACCGCGGCGGTGCCCGCCGACGTGCCGTCGGCGCTGGCCGGCCCGCGGTTCGATGTGGCAGACGGGGCGATTGCCCGTGCGTGAGGGCGATGCCGGAAACCCGGAGAGCGCGGTGCCCGGCGACGGAACCGCGCCCGCGCGCGGTGGCGATGCCGTGCCCGGTGGTGGCGATGCCGTGTCCGGCGGAACCGGCCGGGCCCGGCAGCCGGACCAGGCCAGCCGCGCGCAGCTCGCCAGGGAAGCCCTGCTCGCCGCGAAGGCTGATGCCGCGGCCAGGGGGAACCGGCCCGCCCGGCCCGGGAGCCTGGCGGCGGGAACCCCGGCCGGGCCCGGCCGGCGGCGGCAGCGCCGGGAGGATCCGGAGCCGCTGAATGCCGCCATCAGCGGGCTGATCGACGCCCGCGGCTGGCAGCTCGCCGCCGCCGCGGGCTCGGTGTTCGGCCGGTGGGAGCAGATCGTCGGCCCCGAGCTTGCGGCGCACACCAGACCGGACGGCTTCACCGGCGGTGAGCTGACCGTGACCGCCGACTCGACGGCCTGGGCGACACAGGTCCGTCTGCTCGCTGCCGCGCTCGTGCGCCGGGTCAACGCCGAACTCGGCGATGGCGCGGTAAAGCGGGTGAAAGTGCGCGGCCCGGCCGGGCCGCGGCGGCCCGGGCAGTGGCGGGCACGCGATAGCCGCGGGCCGCGTGACACGTACGGCTGAGCCTGACGGTACTCCCAGGTAAAATGGTAAGCGCACCAGGGCGGACGGCGGCGGGGGGCTCGCGCTGCCCGCGGGTGTCCGTTCCAGGAGGAGTTTCCACTTTGTCGTATGACGCACGGTCGATCACGGTCCTTGAGGGCCTGGAGGCGGTACGCAAGCGCCCCGGCATGTACATCGGCTCTACCGGTGAGCGCGGACTGCACCATCTGGTCCAAGAGGTAGTCGACAACTCCGTAGACGAGGCACTGGCCGGATACTGCGACCGGATCGAGGTGACCCTGCTCGCCGACGGCGGCGTCCGGGTCTGGGATAACGGACGCGGTATCCCGGTCGACAACCACCCGGCGGAGAACCGTCCCGCGGTCGAGGTCGTGCTGACCACGCTGCACGCGGGCGGGAAATTCGACGGGAAGTCCTACGCGGTGTCCGGCGGGCTGCACGGCGTCGGGGTGTCGGTGGTGAACGCGCTCTCCGCGCGGCTCGAAGCTGAGATCCGCCGGGATGGCTATACCTGGCGGCAGTCCTATGAGTTCAGCCAGCCGGTCAGCGCGCTGGTCCGGGGCGAGCCGACGGAGCAGACCGGCACCACGATCTCGTTCTGGCCGGACAATGCGATCTTCGAGACGACTGCCTGGTCATTCGAGACGCTGTCCCGCCGGCTGCAGGAGATGGCGTTCCTGAACCGCGGCCTCGCGATCGTCCTTACCGACGAGCGGCCCGATCACATGAACGGCGAGCCGCACGTCGCCAGCTACTGCTATGACGGCGGTATCGCGGACTTCGTCCGCTACCTGAATGCCTCCAAGGAAGCCGTGCACGCGTCGGTGATCGACTTCGGCGGCGAAGGCGACGGGATCTCGGCCGAGATCGCCATGCAGTGGAGCGGCTCGTACACCGAGTCCGTGCACACCTTTGCCAACACCATCAACACGGCCGAGGGCGGCACGCATGAGGAGGGCTTCCGCGCGGCGCTGACTACCATCGTGAACCGGTATGCCCGTGACCAGAACCTGCTGCGGGAGAAGGACGACAACCTCACCGGCGACGATGTGCGCGAGGGCCTGACCGCGATCGTCCACGTGAAGCTCGCCGAGCCGCAGTTCGAGGGCCAGACCAAGACCAAGCTTGGCAACACCGAGGCCAAGTCGTTCGTGCAGCGGGTATGCAACGACCATCTGCGGGACTGGTTCGAGCGCAATCCCGGCGAGGCCAAGGCCATCATCATCAAGGCGACTCAGGCTGCGCGGGCCAGGATCGCCGCCCGGCAGGCCCGCGACCTGACCAGGAAGAACCTGATGGGCGGCTCCGGGCTGCCGGGGAAGCTCGCCGACTGCCAGTCCGGCGATCCGGAGCAGTGCGAGATCTACGTGGTGGAGGGCGACTCGGCAGGCGGATCCGCCAAGAACGGCCGGGATCCGAAGTTCCAGGCGATCCTGCCGATCCGCGGCAAGATCCTGAACGTCGAGAAGGCCAGGATCGACCGGGTGCTGAAGAACAACGAGGTCCAGGCCATGATCACCGCCCTGGGCACCGGCATCCACGAAGAGTTCGACATCGCCAAGCTCAGGTACTACAAGATCATCTTGATGGCGGACGCCGACGTGGACGGCCAGCACATCACGACGCTGCTGCTCACCCTGCTGTTCCGGTTCATGAAGCCGCTGATCGAGGCCGGGCATGTCTACCTCGCCCAGCCGCCGCTCTACAAGATCAAGTGGGAGGGCCGGGGCGTGCCGCCCGGCTACGCATATTCCGATCCGGAGCGGGACGCGGTGATCGAGGCGGGCATCGTAGCAGGCCGCAAAGATCCCAGGCCGCGCGACGGCGTGCAGCGGTTCAAGGGCCTTGGCGAGATGAACGCGAACGAGTTGTGGGAGACGACGATGGACCCCGCCAGGCGGGTGCTCCGGCAGATCACGCTGGACGACGCCGCGCAGTCGGATGAGCTCTTCAGCGTGCTGATGGGCGAGGACGTGGAGGCGCGGCGGGCGTTTATCCAGCGCAACGCCAAGGACGTCAGGTTCCTGGACATCTGAGCGAGCGGGCACCCGCCCGCGGGCTCTCGCATGATCACGAAGGACCGGCGCCGGACGGAGCGCCGCATCCGCCGGGATCATGCGACTGGGACTGGTACTGGCTGAGAAGAGACGCGAAGTGACCGACGTGAACACGCCCGACGCCCCAGCGGACGGGCACGACCGCACCGAGCCTGTCGACATCCAGGTCGAGATGCAGCGCAGCTACATCGACTACGCGATGTCCGTCATCGTCGGCCGCGCGCTGCCCGACGTGCGGGACGGCCTGAAGCCGGTGCACACCCGCATCCTGTACGCGATGTACGACGGCGGGTACCGGCCCGAGCGCGGCTACTCCAAGTGCGCCAGGGTCATCGGCGAGGTGATGGGCCAGTACCACCCGCACGGCGACAGCGCCATCTATGACGCGCTCGTCCGGCTCGCGCAGCCCTGGGCGATGCGGATGCCGCTGGTCGACGGCCAGGGCAACTTCGGCTCGCCAGGCAATGACCCGGCGGCCGCCCACCGCTACACCGAATGCCGGCTCGCCCCGCTGGCCATGGAGATGCTGCGGGACATCGACAAGGAAACCGTCGACTTCCGGCCGAACTACGACGGGCGGTCCGCTGAGCCGGTCGTGCTGCCGAGCCGGTTCCCCAACCTGCTGGTGAACGGGTCGGAAGGGATCGCGGTCGGCATGGCGACCAAGATCCCGCCGCACAATCTGCGCGAGCTCGCGGCCGGCGTGCAATGGTTCCTCGACAATTTCGGCGCGACCGACGACGAACTGCTCGAGGCCCTGATCGAGCGGGTCAAGGGACCGGATTTCCCCACTCACGGGCTGATCGTCGGCCGCCGGGGCATCCAGGAGGCCTACCGCACCGGCCGCGGCTCGATCACCATGCGCGCCGTCGTCGAGGTGGAGGAAGACCAGCGAGGCCGGGCCTGCCTGATCGTCACCGAGCTGCCCTATCAGGTGAACCCGGACAACCTGGCAGTGAAGATCGCGGAGCTGGTCAAGGATGGCCGGGTCGCCGGCATCGCCGAGGTGCGGGAGGAATCAAGCGGCCGCACCGGTCAGCGCCTGGTGATCGTGCTGAAGCGGGATGCGGTCGCCAAGGTCGTGCTGAACAACCTGTATAAGCACACCCAGCTGCAGGACACGTTCGGCGCCAACATGCTGGCTCTCGTTGACGGGGTCCCGCGGACCCTGCGGCTTGACCAGATGATCAGGTACTGGGTCACGCATCAGCTCGAAGTGATCGTCCGGCGTACTCGCTACCTGCTGCGCAAGGCCCAGGACCGCGCCCACATCCTGAGCGCCCTGCTCAAGGCGATCGACCGGATAGATGCCGTAATAGCACTCATCAGGGCCAGCGCATCGGCGGCCGCGGCGCAGCAGGGCCTGATGGACCTGCTCGACATCGATGAGATCCAGGCCAGGGCCATCCTCGATATGCAGCTGCGCAAGCTCGCCGCGCTGGAGCGACAGCAGCTCATCGACGAGTACCAGGAGCTGATGGCGCAGATCGCCGACTACGAGGGCATCCTGGCCTCGCCGGAGCGGCAGCGGCAGATCGTCGGCACCGAGCTTGCCGAGATCGTCGCCAAATACGGCGACGACCGGCGCACCCAGATCATTGCCTATGACGGTGACGTGTCCGTCGAGGATCTCATCGCCGAGGAAGACGTGGTCGTCACGATCACCCGCGGCGGCTACGCCAAGCGCACCAAGACGGACCTGTACCGGGCGCAGCGCCGGGGTGGCAAGGGCGTGCGCGGGGCGCAGCTGCGGACCGACGACATTGTCGAGCATTTCTTCGTGACCACCACGCACCACTGGATCCTGTTCTTCACTAACAAGGGCCGGGTCTACCGCGCCAAGGCCTATGAGCTGCCCGACACGGCCAGGGATGCCCGCGGCCAGCACGTCGCCAACCTGCTCGCGTTCCAGCCCGATGAGCGTATCGCCGAGGTGCTGGCGCTGCGGGACTATGCGGTCTCCCCTTACCTGGTGCTGGCCACGTCGTCCGGGCTGGTGAAGAAATCCAGGCTGACCGATTTCGACTCGCCGCGGGCCGGCGGCATCATCGCGATCAACCTGCGCGAGGACGACGAGGTGATCGCAGCCCGGCTGGTGTCGCCGGACCAGGATCTGCTGCTGGTTAGCCGGCATGCCCAGGCGATCAGGTTCCGGGCCAGCGACGACGCGCTGCGGCCGATGGGCCGCGCCACGTCCGGGGTGATCGGGATGCGGTTCATCGACGGAGACGATCTGCTCGGCATGCACGTCGTCCGGGCGGGCGCAGATGTCCTTGTGGCCACGGGCGGTGGCTACGCCAAGCGAACCCCCGCTGACCAGTACCCGGTCCAGGGCAGGGGCGGCCGCGGCGTGCTGACCGCCAGGATCGTGGAGACCAGGGGCGAGCTCGTCGGCGCGCTGATGGTCCGGCCTGAGGATGAGGTGTTCGCGATCACCTCCGCTGGCGGCGTGATAAGGACTGCGGCCGCTGAGATCAAGATGTCGGGCCGCCAGACCATGGGCGTGCGGCTGGTGAACCTGGCGGCCGGCCAGAGCCTGGTCGCCATCGCAAGGAACGCCGAGTCCGCGGCGGCCGTCGGCGAGACGGAAGCCGAGGACGGCGCGGACGATGATGCTGGCGCCCAGGAGGCCGGGGAAGCAGACACCGAATCCGCGCCCTCTACAGAACTGTGACCACTAGGGTGTGCGGACCTAGGGTGTGCGGGCCATTTCTGCCGCAACGGCCGGGCAGCCAACGACGAGCCGCGGGGGGTGCGGAGATGGCCGCAGGTCGAAGGACGCAACGAAGCGGGTGTCAGCCGCGTCTAATAGGTGAGGCCTAATAGTGAGGACGCGGATGATGGCCGGGCTCTCGCGGCAGGACCTGTCATCTGGGGATAACCTCATGACAGGCGACTTTCCGGAGGAGGACGACGTGGATCACCGCGTGGACCCACAGTCGTGGCTGCCCGAGAGGGCTACCCGAGATCAGGTCCCCGGCGAGGACCCGCTGCATCAGAGCGGGCAGCAGTCCGCGCTGGCGGACCCGCCCGGCGGCAGGAGCATTCCGCCGCTGGCCGGCGAGACTGGGACAGCGGCGAACAGGAACCCGATCCCGCCGCCCTACCCGGCGGCCGTCACTTCGCCGCAGCCCACGGCGGGCACGATGACTTCGCAGTTCGGAATCCTGACCAGTCCGGGTAAGCCCGAGAAGCCGCCTAAGGCTCCGAGGCCGCCGAAGGCCGTCAAGGCTCAGGCAGCCAGGCAAGCGCAGAACGGCACGCTGTCGGCCCGCCGCGCCCAGCTGGCGGTGATCAGGCTCGAGCCCTGGTCAGTAATGAAGTTCAGCTTCATGATCTCGCTCGTCGGCTGGGTCGTGCTCTTCGTCGCAGTCGCCGGACTTTATTTCGTGCTGTCCAAGCTCGGGGTATTCCACTCGATCGAGACGTCTGTGTCCAGCGTGACCTCCGGCAAGACCTCTGCCGGCGTAAAGGCCAGCAACTGGTTCTCCGCCTCCCGGGTTCTCGGCTACACGATGCTGGTGGGTGCCGTGAACGTAATCCTTATCACCGCGCTTGCCACGGTCGGCTCGGTGATCTACAACCTGGTCACGCATGTGGCAGGCGGCATCGAGGTCACGCTCAAGGAGACCGACTGACGCCTCGGCCGGCGCTTGCGGTAATCTGTCCCGGCGGCGCACGGTATTCCGGTTCCTGCCGTCACCCCGAGGGCCTGTAGCTCAGCCGGTTAGAGCGCTTCCCTGATAAGGAAGAGGTCGGAGGTTCAAGTCCTCCCAGGCCCACCCAGGTCAGAGCCCTAGTGGCCATCATCTGGCCCTAGAGCTGGCCCTACAGTTTGTAGGGCCAGGCCTGGGGGCGAGTAGCTCAGCGGGAGAGCGCATCCCTGGTTCGATCCCGGTACCGCCCACAGCAGACCCCCCAGGAGGCCCAATCTCCAGGGGGGTCTGTCCGTCTCTCAGCGGGCCGTTTTCAGGCGGCCTGTTCGTCCGTTCCCCCGCTCCCGGGCTCTGCCGTCTCGTAGGCGTACAGGCGGCTGACCGCCTCATTCATGGCATCCAGGACGGACGCCCGGTCCTGGGCGAACAGGTGCCCGTAGATGTTCTTGGTGGTCTCCACTTTGTTATGCCCCATCTGGTGGGCTACCTGCATGTCCGTCGCACCAGAGGCAATGAGCAGGGACGCGCACACATGGCGCAGCTCGTGGGCCGTGTACCTGACAGGCCCGTCCTGGTGCGCTGCGGTATAGCCGTGCGCGAGGCTGAGGTACTTGCGCCAGGTCGCGTAACCGAGATAGCCGCCTCGGTCGCCGTTGATCAGCCGGGCGTAGAGCCTGCCGTCGCTCTGCTCACGACCTGCCGCGCCACGGTCTACGAGGCGCCGAACAGCAGGCATGGCGATGTCCGGGATCATGACCGTCCGGACCGCGGCCCGTGTTTTCATGTCGTCGCGCACGTCTCGGCGCCCGCCGGACTCGCTCGCGGTCCGCTCGATGGTCATGCACTGGCCCTCCAGGCTTACGCTGCCGATCAGCACGGCAACGGCCTCTTCCCACCGCAGACCGGTGAACGCCAGGACCATCGCCACGTCGCCGAGGCCCTTCTTGAACCGGTCAAGCGCCTCGGCCAGCCGCAGCACCTGGGGAATGCTGGGGATGATGACGCGGCGGCGCACAGACCCGCCCCAGCCGGTGCGCAGTTCCAGCGCCGGATTGGCGGGGATGATGCGTTCCTCACGTGCCCAGGCGAAGAGCCGCCGCAGGACGGACGCAACCGTGCTCTTGGTGCTCCCCGAAGCCGGGTTGCCGTCTTGCAGGGTCAGGCTCCTGATCGTCGCGTTGAGATCCGGCAAGTCCAGATCGCCCATCCAGGCGTTGCCGAGAGCGGGAATGATGTAGACGTTCAGGCAGGTCCGCTCCTTGGCCAGCGACGACTTCGGCCGTGGCGAACCGTCCCGCTTGACCTTGTAGGCGACCAGGTAGCGGGCCGCGACATCGGTGAACCGCACATGCTCGGCCAGCAACCGCCCCGGCCGCCGCTTGGCCTCATTGAACTCATCCAGTAGTTTCCTCGCGGCCTCCAGGCCCTCGGCCGTGCGCTCGATCTGCCGCTTGAGTACTGAATTCCACAGGCGGACGCGGTAGACCGGCGTTCCGTCCGGGGTAGTGACCTGCACGCTCTTGGTGCCCTGCTTGCGCACCTTCGGAGTAATCCCCTTGGGGAGATCACGCGGGCCGCCTCGTGACATGCCCATTCTCCTATTCTTTTCCGGCTCACCGCCCAATGGTGAGCCATTAGTCCTATATTATCATCGGGAACGCATTTTAGGTAGCGCTTTAAGGTACGAAAGCGGCTGGTAAATGCGGTTATTCGATAAGTGATTTCGGGAGGATTGACCGGGCCAGCGGCCGTCTCGGAGCTGGCGGAACTCGCGCGTGCCCGCGTTCCGGGTGTAGTGGTCCTGGCCTGCGCTTAGGCCGCGACCACTCTTCAATCTCCGCTTCCGGAAAGCGAAGTAAGTGACCGATCTTCCGGTAGGGGATGGCGTCCCGCTCGACCAGCTTCCGGGCATGCCGTTCGGTGATATTCAGCCATTCGCAAAGCTCGGCCAGGGCCAGCATGCGTGTGCCTTGCCCGTACGGAACACCCGTCATGCAGCCTCCCGCGACGTGACCATTCCGATCTGGCCCGATTCCCCCGCGGCTCTTCGTCTGGCTTCGTCGAGCGCTTGGCTCCAGCTGATGCGGTCGGCGACGACGCGCAGAAGCCGCTGGGCGGGTGGCATGTGGTCCGGGTCGCCCGG
>WNEY01001089.1_pt1 | contig 41945 bp, 40 predicted proteins | sample 5400531 | NCBI WGS metagenome assembly WNEY01 (sample SAMN13153338, study PRJNA577476) | soil metagenome | isolation source: 200 cm saprolite under Douglas fir tree site 1 | place: USA:California | collected 2015-04-18 | reverse complement strand
CCCCGGAAGATCTTCGGCTTCGTCAGGGAGATGGTGCAGGACGCCGCGCTGTGCCGGCGGCGCCTGGCCGAGGGACGCGAGTTCCTGCGTTTCCTCGCGCGCCGCCACTCGTCGGCGTAGCGCCCCACCCGCCCGCTCGATCCTTGAACTCACGTCAGCTAGCGCCGGGGCGGCAGGGCGGCGGGGGTGTGTGGTAGGGGGCGGCGGGACCCGTTCCCTCCACGCGGCGACGGACGTGGACGGCCCGGATGGAGCCCAGCCGCCCCGGAGTAGCGAACGCGCGCCGCGTGGTCCCGCGCTCCCTACCACACACCTCCGCCGCCCTGCCGCCCCGACCTCGCGCGTGCGTCGGACTCAGTCGTCGTCGAGAAGCTCGCTCACCGTTGCGAAGTCGTCGTCGAGAAGCTCGCTCACCGTTGCGAAGTCGTAGCCCGCCTCTCGCAACCCGTCGATCATGAGCGGAAGCGCGGCGAGGAGCCGCTCGGGCGCGCCCCGGACTCCTTCCGCGTCGTGCAGGTCCACGATGGCGCCGGGATGGGCCCGGCGCAGGACGTCGCGCGCCTGCTGCGTCGCCGGCGCCGGACGCAGGCGCTCGGGCTGGATCGACCAGAACACGCACCGCTCCCCGTGGCGTCGGAGCGCGCCGAACATCGCCGCGTTGACCATGCCCCAGGGCGGGCGGAAGTGACGGAGAGACCGGCCCGAGGCATCGGAGAGAAGGCGATGGGCGCGGCCGATCTCGGCCTCGGTGCGTCGGGGCCCGCAGAGCCAGAGGCTCCGGTGGGACCAGCTGTGACTGGCGATCTCGTGATCGGCCGCCGCGATCCGGCGCACGGTCTCGGGCGCCTGCGCCGCGCGCTCGCCGACCAGGAAGAAGGAGGCGCGAACCTCGCGCCGGGCCAGGAGCTCGAGGATCCGCTCGCTCCAGATCGGATCCGGGCCGTCGTCGAAGGTGAGCGCGATGCGGCGGCGCGTCGCCGGGCCGCGCCAGACGCAGCCGGGCGTGACCAGGTGTGCGCCCCACGTGTACGCGGCCCAGGCTGCGGCCGCCCCGACCGCGAGCCGCCCGAGAATCATGGCGCCGGGACGCGGCGCTCGAGCACGGCGCTGACGATCCGTCGGGTCGCGTCCGGACGCCGGAGCCGACGCATCCTCGTGCGCAGGTGCTCGAGCAGGTCCGGCTCGCTGAGCGCGTGTTCGAGGAGCGGCGTCAGCTCCGAGCGCATGCGCGCCACGAGCGCGATCCCCGCTCGCGCGGCGAATCGTTCGTTCCGTCGCTCCTGCCCGGGGAGCGAGCCGTACAGGAGGAGCGGGGTCTCGGCCGCCATCGCCTCCGCGAGCGTCATCCCTCCGGCCTTGGTCACGAGCAGGTCCGCCGCGGCCATGAGGCGCCGGACGTCCTCGATATAGCCGAGTGTGCGGATCGCCGTGCCGTCCGTCAGGCGCGCGAGCGCTGTCCGGAGGCCCGCGTCGTGGCCGGTGAGGATGAGCCCCTGGAGTGGCCGGCGCATCGCGCGAAGGACGTGGGCGACGTCGGGAAGACGGCCGACCCCGCCCTGCGAGCCGGCCATCGCGAGGACGACCGGCATCGCAGGCGAGAGTCCCAGAGCCTCGCGCGCCGCGGCCGGGTCGGCGGGCTCGGCAAACTCGGAGCGCACGGGTACGCCGGTCACGACGATGCGCTCTTCCGGAATGCCGCGTGCGATGTACTCGTGACGCACCTCGTCGGCGGCGACGCAGTAGCGGTCGACGTGGGGCGCGATCCACTGGCTGTGCGCGACGAAGTCCGTGACGACCGTGGTATGGGGCGGCACGCGGTTCCCCAGCCGGGCGAGCGACGACATCGCCGCCGCGGGGGTCGCGTGGACCGTGACGACGACGTCGGGCGCCAGCCGATCGAGCAGAGCGGCGAGCCGCTTGGTGCCGAGACGCGTCACCCCGAGCGTCAGGAAGGAGTCGCTCGCCATCCAGTCGCCGAGCGAGTAGCCCGCACCCCACAGGAAGGGCGCCCGCCTCAAGAGCCCGTGATAGAGCGTCCGGCTCGCGCGATCGAAGAGGGGATGGACCAGCTCGCGAAAATGGTCCACGACGGTAACGGCGGTCCGCTCGCGCCCGAAGGCGGCGGCGAGACTGCGGGCGGCGGCGTTGTGGCCCGAACCGTAGCTGGCCGTGAGGATCAGGACGCGCGTCATCGACCTGCCTCATCGTACCTTGTCTCGCGCGCTGGGGCTGGTTAGACTGCACTCGGTTCCTGGACTATGGACAACCCGCTCATACCATCGCTGCAACGCGAAGATCGGGAGAGTCAGGGACCGTCGCCGCGATGGTACGCCCATCCGTACAACCGCGTGGAGCTCTACCGTCTGACGGCGGCGTTGGGCTGGCTGCCGCGTCGGATGCGCCTCGGGCTGGCCCGCCGTGTCGGCCATCTCGCGCTCTCGTTCTTGCCCGGCGAGCGCGCCGTGGTCCAGAAGACCCTGGGTGTCATGACCGGAGCGACCGGCCGGCGGCTCGATGAGCTCACCGTCGAGGTCTTCGGCGAGTTCGCCATGTGCTTCAGCGACCTGATCTCGGCGAGCCGCCGGCCGGCTCGACTCGGCGCGTACGTGGGAGCCATGCGAGGTGTCGAGCGCCTGCAGGGGCTGGACGGAGCGGTGGTCTCGCTTACGGCCCACATCGGCAACTGGGAGCTGGCGGGTCGCATCCTGGCTCAGCGTTCCGCAGGCACGACCCACGTGGTGGTGGCGGTAGAGGAGGCGCGCGTGCTGGAGCGCTGGTTACGTCGCGACGGCGGCGGCGTTCGCTTCGTGCCCCGTTCGCACCCGACGGTCTCGCTGGCCCTGATGGCGGCGCTGCGACGCGGCGAGTCGGTCGCCCTGCAGGGAGACCGCGCGCTCGGCAACCGGGGCGACGTCTCGGTACCGTTCTTCGGGCATCAGGCGCCGTTCCCGATCGGCCCTTTCCAGCTCGCGCGCGCCGCGGCCGTTCCGCTCGTGCCCGCGTTCTGCACGCTCGACGCCAACGGTCGCTATGCCCTCAGAGTGCTGGAGCCCCTGACAATCGTGCGCGGAGGCGAAGAGGACGCCCTTCGGGTCTGGGTGGCCATGCTCGAGCGACTCGTCGCGCAGAAGCCGACACAGTGGTTCAACTTTTTCGACATCTGGAACCCGTTCGGAGCGTGAGCACGTCGAGAGGGCCCGCGAGCCGTCATGGCGGTTAGGGAAATCATCGACGTCGGGGATACCCACGAGATGGCCGGGGCGCTGGCCGAGGTCCTGCCGGCTCGGGTCAGGGCGCCGTTCACCGCCTCGTTCGTTCGCTCCGCTCGCCTGTACGACGAGTTCGTCCATCGTCTCGTGTTCTCGGTGTTCCGCGCGAGCGGGCTCGCGGCGGCGGTCGGCGGAGCGCCGGGCACGTCTGACGAGATCATGGCCCGCGCCGGCCTCGAGCCCGGGCGCGCGCGCGTGCCGGTCGACTGGATCCTGCGACGACTCGGCCACCGCGGGATCCTCGAGCGGACCGACGGCGCAGGCCGGCCGCGCTTTCGACTTCACGCGGGGGTCCCGGAGCTGGATCCCGGGGCAGTACGTGAAGAGCAGCGACGCCAGGACGCCGCGTGGCTGCCGTCCTATGTCCTGGCCGAGACGGTCGCCCAGGACTATCCGGCGTTCCTGCGCGGCGAGCGCACCGGCGAAGAGATCCTCTTCTCACCGAGCCGCCTGCGGTTGTGGGTGGACTTTTTCTCGAACGCCAACCCCCTCTACGCCGTGAACAATCTCGTCGGCGCTGGCGCGGCGCAGGAATGGATGCCGCCGACTCGGCTCGTCATCGTCGAGCTCGGAGGCGGGCTCGGCAGCGGTGCCGCCGCTCTCCTCGAAGGACTGCGGCGCGAGGGACGGTGGCCGGAGATCGACGAGTACCGCTTCACCGAGCTCGTTCCCGCCTTCCTGCGGCGGGGCCAACACGCATTACAGGCGCGGTTCCCGGACGCGTCATTCCTGAAGTTCGGGGCGCTGGACATGAACCTACCATTCGAAAAGCAGGGGGTCGCGCCCCGGAGCGCGTCACTGGTCTACGCCGTGAACACGCTGCACGTGGCGCGCGACCTCCACTTCACGCTTCGCGAGATCTTCGAAGTGCTGGCGCCGGGCGGCCGTCTCGTCGTCTCCGAGTGCATTCGCACGATACCCGCCCAGGCGATCTACGTCGAGTTCATCTTCAACCTGATGGAGACATTCCGGTCCCCGGTGCTGCACCCGAGCTACCGCCCCAACGGTGGGTTTCTCACCCCCGAGCAGTGGCGGGGAGCCATGGACGCGACGGGCTTCGTCGAGATCGCGGTCTTGCCGGACATCGCCGCGATGCGCGCTCGGTTCCCAGACTTCAACGTCGGCGCCGTCGGCGCGACCCGTCCCGCTACTCGAACTTGATGATCCACTTCATCTTGGGGAACTCGGGCGGCTTTCCGTCCAGGTCGACGATGCGCAGCGAGCGATCGGGACCCTCGAGGAGCAGATTGCCGCTGTTATAGGTCATGAACTTCCCCCACGCCTTGGGGATGGTGGCCTCCCTGACTTGCATGGACTGAGCCTGCGCCGGCGCCATCCGGAGCGCGTCGGGCCAGCCGGACTCGGGGAGCCATGGGCGCGCGGCGATCACGACGAGCGCCACGGCGATGACGGTCAGCACGGTCTTGACGTAACGATCGATGGTCATGGGGTGTCCTCCCTGTCGAGGGATGTTACTCGACTCCTACTGGTTCTTGACGCGCATGTCCTCGTAGGACGGCCAGACGGTCATCGGCACGAGGTTGATCGTGTGGTCGGCCATGCGCGGCCCGACGCCCATCAGCGCCCGCAGGTCCATGATCGGCGCGAACATCGCCCGGTCGATGGTCAGCTGCTGGATGCGATGGAGCAGCGCCTCGCGCTTGCGGACATCGCGCTCACCGGACTGCTGCTGAGCCAGGTCGTCGATGTCGGGATACCCGCCGTAGGCGTAGGCTCCCTTGGAGCTGATGAACTCCGCCACGCGGCTGGCCGCGTTGCCGGAGTTCCCCACCGCGGTCATGAACAGCCCGCGGAGCTTCTTCTCGCGCCACGTGGCGTAGAACGCCGCCCGCTCCATCGGCCGCATCTTCATCCGGATCCCCACCGCGTTGAGGTAGTTCAACGAGGCCTCCGCCACCGTGGGGAATCCGGGAATCGCCACGAAGTCCCCGGCGTCGAGCCCGTTGGGATAGCCGGCCTCGGTGAGTAGCTGCTTCGCCTTCTGCGGGTCGTAGGGCGGTGGCTCGACCTGCAGCGCAAAGTCCATGACGCGCGGCACGATGACGCCGGCCGGCGGGCAGAAGCCCAGACAGGCGGCCTCGTTCGTGGTCTTGCGATCGAGCGCGAAGTTGACCGCCTGCCGCAGGCGTTTGTCGTGCCACGGCGACTTCGGGTCCCACTGCTCGGCGAACTCGATCCAGAAGATCGACGCGTGGCGGGTCGACACGAGCTGAAGGCGCGGGTCACGCCTCACTTCCAGACCCTCGGGGCCATCCAGGGCGACCACAATGTCCGCCTCTCCGGTCTTCAGCATGGCCAGGCGCGTGCCCACTTCGGGCACGGATTTCATGACCAGCCGCTTCACGTCGGGCACGCGCCGCCAGTAGCCCGTGTACGCTTCCAGCACCACTTCCACGCCCGGCGTGTGGCTCACGAACTTGTAGGGCCCGGCGCCGATCGGATGCTTCCTGAATCCGTCGTCGCCGACCTGCGTCATGTACTTCTTGGGGACGACGATCCCGGCGCCCGTGGCCGTCGTTCCGTAGAACGTCATGAAGTCCGGCCAGGCCGCGTTCAGGCGAAAGCGCACGATGAGCGGATCGACGATCTCCACCTGTTTGACGCGGGACTGGAACTCCTTGGCGCCCGCCCCCTTGTAGCGCTCGAAGCTGAACTTCACGTCCTCAGCAGTGACGGGGTCGCCGTTGTGGAACTTGAGCCCGCGGCGGAGCTTGAACTCGTACACGAGCCCGTCGGGGCTCTCCGTCCACGACTCTGCCAGGCTCGCGCCCATCTTCTGGTTCGGCATCGGCCGAGCGAGAGCGTCGTGGATGGCGTAGAGCGTGCCGAAGGGCGTGATCTGGGGCGGAGCGGTGGACGGATCGAACCAGGTGGGAGCGATCGTGACGTGCCAGGCGATGATCACCTCTCCGGCCGGCGTCGCCTGACCGGCCGCTTCCTGGATCGAACCGAGCGTGAGGATGGCCGCCGTGAGCAACAGGGCGATACGTGCATACGGGGGCCGCATATTCGGTCTACCTCCCGGGAAGGGATTGTCTTCGGCTGCTCGCGATGCGCCGAGGATAGCATCATTCCCTTGACTTCACTCCGTGCCCATGGGAGGTTCGCCGCACTCGAGGCCGCTGTTTTCCCTTCGTCTAATGTCCGGACAGGGAGGAGAACATCGATGCCCGCCACCGACCCTCGCCAGACTACTCGCCGCGGCGTAACTCGACGTGATTTCCTCAAGCGCGCAGCCGTAGCCAGCGCCGGGATGACCGCGGTGGCTGTCGGCGCCGGTCGGCAAAGAGCCTCCGCCGCCTCGACGTATCCCGACTGGATCCCGGCGAGCCCCAAGCCGCCGAAGCGGGGCGGGGTCCTTACCCGGGCCTCGGCCTGGGACCCCCCGGTGATCGACCCGCGGCTCACCCAATCGGTCGGGCTGTTCCAGTTCGCCGGGCTCACCAGCAATCGCCTCCTGCGCTATGCGTTTGCCGACGAGGCGACTGGCTACATCGACCTGTCTCTCAAGGGAGACCTCGCCGAGTCCTGGCAGGGGAGCCCCGACCAGCGCGTGTGGACATTCAAGCTGCGCCGGGGCGTCAAGTGGCAGAACGTGCCACCGCTCAACGGGCGCGAGCTGGTCGCCGCCGACGTCAAGTACTGTTTCGAGGCCTACGCGAAGGAAGGCGTGCAGGCGTTCACGTTCCAGGAAATCGAGGGCATGGAGACGCCCGACACGCATACGCTGCGCATCTACCTCAAGACGCCCAACACACTGTTCCCGCAGAATGTCGCCGAGCCCGTCGCCGTGATCTTTTCGCGCGAGGTCCTCGAGGAGGACGGCGACCTCAAGAAGCGCCTGATCGGCACCGGACCCTATATCCTCAAGGAGCACACTCGCAAAGTGCGCATTGTGCTCCAGCGCAACCCCGACTACTTCGACACGGGTCGTCCCTACGTCGACGAGTACGTCATCCTCTCGACGCCGGACGCCGCCACCCGCATGGCGGCGTTCCGCACCGGCCAGAGCGACTTCCTGCCGGTGCAGAGCCCGTCCGAGGTGGAGGCCGTCCGCAAGACGAATCCCACCGCCCTCGTGCAGGCGCTCACGCCCGCGCTGGCGCCGTTCGGCGTGGCGTTGGCCCAGGACCGGCCGCCGTTCAACGACGTGCGGGTCCGGCGCGCCATCTCGATGGCCATCGACCGCCAGAAGCAGGTGGACACGGTATTCGAGGGCCACGGCATCATCGGGTGGGGCGTGCCGTACATTTACTACCAGGACACGAGGCCGACGGCGAAGGACCTCGGTCCCTGGTGGCAGTACCGTCCGGCCGAGGCGAAGAAGCTCTTGGCCGAGGCCGGTCACCCGAACGGCTTCGAGTCGACGCTGTTCTACTACGAGTACTGGCCGCAGATGACGTCCCAGATCCAGCTCGTCCAGCAAGATCTCAAGAAGAACCTCAACATCAACGTCAAGATCAGCAAGCTCGACTACACGAGCTACTACGGGCGCTACGTCGACGGCAAGTGGGACGGGATGGCCTGGGGCTTCCAGTCCGGACACGCGGTGGGCCTCGACGAGCGGACGTACGTGTACCTGCACTCGAAGTCCACGAAGAACTTCTTCCGTGTCAACGATCCGGTCATCGACGAGCTGACCGTGAAGCTCCGGCAGACGCCCGACCGGGCCGAGCAGCGCGCGACCGCCAGGAGGATCGTGGACCGGGAGTACGACCAGGTGTTGCGGATGTGGATGCCCTTCGGCTCCGCCCTCTGGCTCTTCCAGCCTTACCTGAGAAACGTAGCCGGCGGCCTGATGCGCGCCACCGCCGGGTATGGCTCGCCGACCATCGCCCGGCTCTGGATCGACAAGTCAGGATTCGCTTGACTTCCATTTTTGCGTATGGGAGTTTCGCCGCACTCGTGACCCGTATTCATTCAACGGTCGGATAGAGAAGGAGAGCTTCGATGCCCGCTCCTGACCCTCGCCGGACCGCCCGTCGAGACGTGACGCGACGCGACTTCCTGAAACGCGCGGGATGGACCAGCGCCGGGATGACCGCGCTGGCGGTCGGCGCGGGTGGGGGGCGCCCGTCGGCTCAGCCGGCGATGACCTATCCCGACTGGATCCCCGCGAGCAGCAAGCCGCCGAAACGCGGGGGTGTGCTCACTCGCGCCTCGCAGTGGGATCCGCCGGTGATCGATCCACGACTCACACAGTCGGTCGGGCTCTTCCAGTTCGCCGGCCTCACGAGCAGCCGCCTCGTCCGCTACGCGTTCCCCGACGAAGCGAGCGGCACCAGCGACCTCACGCTCAAGGGCGATCTCGCGGAATCCTGGCAGTCGAGCCCGGACTACCGGATCTGGACGTTCAAGCTGCGCCAGGGCGTCAAGTGGCACAACATCCCACCGCTGAACGGGCGCGAGCTGGTGGCGGGGGACGTCAAATACTGCTTCGAGGCCTACGCGAAAGAGGGCGTCCAGTCGTTCAACTTTCGCGAGATCGAGGGGATGGAGACGCCGGACAAGTACACGCTGCGCGTGCACCTCCACACGCCCAACGTGTTGTTCCCGCAGAACGTCGCCGAGTCCGTCACGATCATCTTCGCGCGCGAGGTCCTCGAGGAGGATGGTGATCTCAAGAAGCGCATGATCGGCACCGGGCCGTACATCCTCAAGGAGCACACGCGGAAGGTGCGCGTGGTCCTCGCGCGGAACCCCGACTACTACGACAAGGGCCGCCCGTACGCCGACGAGTACGTCATCCTCTCCACGCCCGACACCGCGACGCGCGTGGCGGCGTTCCGCACCGGTCAGAGCGATTTCATCTCGCTGGCGAGCCCCTCCGAGGTGGAGACCATCCGCAAGACCAATCCGGGCGCCGTCGTGCAGTCGTACCACAACACGCTCACGCCGTTTGGGTTGGCGCTCGCGCAGGACAAGCCGCCCTTCAACGACCTGCGGGTGCGGCGCGCCATCTCGATGGCTGTCGACCGCCAGAAGCAGGTCGACACGGTGTACGAGGGCCACGGCATCCTCGGCTGGGGCGTCCCGTACATCTACTACCAGGACAAGGCGCCCACCGCGGCGCAGCTCGGTCCGTGGTGGCAATACCGGCCTGCGGAGGCCAAGAAGCTCCTCGCCGAGGCCGGCCATCCCAACGGCTTCGAGACGACGCTGTTCTACTACGAGTACTTCCCCCAAATGACGTCGCAGGTCCAGCTGGTCCAGCAGGAGCTGAAAAAGAATCTCAACATCGACGTCAAGATCACCAAGCTCGACTACACGACGTACTACGGCCGTTACGTCGAGGGAAAGTGGGACGGAATGTCCTGGGGGTTCCAGTCGGGCCACGCGGTGGGCCTCGACGAGCGCACATACCAGTACATGCACTCCAAGTCCACGAAGAACTTCTTCCGCGTCAACGACCCCGTCATCGACGAGCTGACGACCAAGCTGCGGCGCACGCCCGACCGCGCGGAGCAGCGCGTGATCGCCAAGAAGATCGTCGACCGCGAGTACGACCAGGTGTTGCGTGTGTGGATGCCGTACGACAACGGCTTCCTGGTCTTCCAGCCGCACGTGCGAAACGGCGCCGCCCTCGCCATCCGACGCACGGATGCCTACGGGTCGCCCACCATCGCGCGGCTGTGGCTCGATAAGTAGGGGAGGGCTCGGGAGGCGGGGCCCGATGCGGGCGGACATGGAGTCGCCGTGCAGAAGTATGTGATCCGGCGGGTCCTCCTTGCGATCCCAGTTCTGCTGCTCTCCTCGCTGATCGTCTTCGGCCTGATGCGCGTCATGCCGGGCGACGCGCTGATCGCGTTGATGGGCGAGTCCGGCAACGTCGGGCAAAAAGAGCTGGCAAAGCTCCGCAAGGATCTCGGCCTCGACCGCCCCTACCACGAGCAGTATTTGCTCTGGCTCTGGCAAATGGTCAGCCTCAGTCCGGGCGACTCCATCTTCACGAACGAGCCGATCCCGGTCTCGCTCAAGAAGGCGATTCCCGTCACCCTCGAGCTCGCGACCCTGGCGATGATCATCGGGCTCGTCATCGCCGTGCCGATCGGCGTGCTGTCGGCCACCCGGCAGGACAAGCCCTCTGACTATATCGGGCGAGTCGTCGCCGTGTCCGGCCTGTCCATCCCCGACTTCTGGCTGGGGACGCTCGTCATCACCTTCGCGGCGATCTGGATCCACTGGATCCCGCCGATCGGCTACGTGAGCCTCTGGGACTCGCCGTGGCGCAACCTGCAGCAGTTCCTCTTGCCGGCGGCCGTGCTCGGGTTCCGTCTCTCGGCGGCGACGATGCGTATGACTCGCTCGACCGTCCTCGAGACGCTCCGCGAGGACTACGTGCGCACGGCGTGGGCCAAGGGCCTCGCCGGGCGCATCGTCGTGTACAAGCACGCGTTGAAGAACGCGCTGATCCCGGTTGTCACGATCATCGGCGGGCAGCTGGGAACGCTGCTGGCCGGCACGGTGGTCGTCGAGCAGATCTTCGCGCTGCCGGGCATGGGCCGGCTCACGGTGGAGGCGATCCTCTACCGCGACTACCCGGTCGTGCAGACCAACGTGATGCTGGTCGCCGCGACCCTGGTCACGCTGAACCTGATCGTGGATCTCACCTACGCGTGGCTCGATCCGCGGATCCGCTACCGGTGAGCCGCTGATGGCGACGGTCCCAGTTCGCGTTGCCACCTTCGAGGACCCGGCGAGCGCCAGCATCAGCCGGGTGCAGGCGCTCTGGCTCACGATGAAGCGCAAGCCGCTGGGGGCGGCCTCGGCCGCGCTCCTCGTCGTGATCGTCCTCACCGCGATCTTCGCCGACGTGCTGGCGCCCTACGACCCGCTGGAGACCCGTCCGGAGATCCGGCTGTCCGCGCCGAGCCGAGCCCACCCGTTCGGCACGGACGACATCGGCCGCGACGTCCTGAGCCGGATCATTTACGGGAGCCGGATCTCGCTCTGGGTCGGGCTGCTCGCCGTCGGCATCGGCACCGCGGCGGGCATGGTCATCGGGCTCTTGTGTGGCTACTGCGAGGGTCGGCTCGACCTCTTCGGCCAGCGCGTCATGGACGCGATCCAGGCGATCCCGGGACTGGTGCTCGCGCTGGCGATCGTCTCGGTCCTCAAGCCGAACACGACCAACGCGATGATCGCGATCGCCATCGTGATCATCCCGGGCAACTCGCGCATCGTTCGCGGGGCGGTGCTCTCGGCGAAGCAGAACCGGTACGTGGAGGCGGCGCAGGCCCTGGGCTGCCGCCACCCGCGCATCATCGCCAGCCACATCCTGCCGAACGTGACGGCGCCGATCCTCGTCATCGCCTCCATCTGGCTCGGCAACGCGATCCTGATCGAGGCGACGCTCTCCTTCCTCGGCGTCGGGACCCAGCCGCCGACCCCGTCGTGGGGCTTGATGCTGTCGAGCACCGGCCGCGCGTTCATGGAGCAGGCCCCGTGGCTCGCGATCTTCCCGGGCCTGGCGATCAGCCTGGCCGTCTTGGGCTTCAACCTCTTCGGTGATACGCTGCGGGACGCGTGGGATCCGAAGCTCCGGCGGCAAGGCTAGGGACACGGGAGGCATCATGACCTATACGCTCATCTCCGGCGACAACCACATCGATCTGACGTACCTTCCGCCCGACCTCTGGTCGTCACAGGCGCCGGGGAAGTGGAAGCTCCTCGTTCCGCGCGTCGAGGAGCTGGAGGACGGCCGGCACTGGTTCGTGGACGCGCAGGACAAGGGGATGTGGAACGGGGTGGGGCCCGGGTTCCTCCAGTACCAGCGCGGGATGTTCGGCCACATCGACGAGATGAAGGATCTCGGGTTCGAGTGGGACTATCGCCCGGGCGCCCGGCCGCGGCCGACCACGCCCGAGCTTCGGTTGGCCGACCTGGACCGCGACGGGATCGACGCCGAGATCGTCTACGGCTGCTTGATGATCAACGACCTGATCGCCGACGCGTCGATCCGCGCCTGGGCGGACAAGGCCTACAACGACTGGGCCGCCGACTTCGCGAAGCGCTCGGACCCCAGGCGGGTCTTCCCGCTCGCGATCATCCCCAACACCGATCCCGCCGAGGCCGCCGCCGAGGTACGCCGGTGCGCGAAGATGGGGCTCCGGGGCGGGGACCTTTCGTTCAAGCGCATGTCGCCGCCGCTCTACCATCACGGCTGGTATCCACTCTGGGAAGCCGCGGCCGAGTGCCGGTTCCCGATCGCGTTCCATTCGACAGGCTTCAAGGCGCTGCGGGCTCCGGACACCCCTGAGATGGAGAAGGAGTACCTGACCCAGTGGCGGCTCGTGCGCTCGTCTCTCTTCCAGCTCGACACGATGGAGGTTCTCGTGTCGCTGTTGGCCTCGGGCGCCTGCGAGAAGTACCCGGACTTCAACTTCGTGCTGGGCGAATCGGGCGTGACCTGGCTTCCCTACGTGTTCGACCGCTGCGACACGGAATACATGGATCGGGCCCGGGCCCTCGGCTTCTCCATGAAGCCGAGCGACTACTTCCGCCGCCAGGGCTACGTCACCTACCAGCAAGATATGTACCTGGAGCCGATCATTCCGCTGATCGGCGAGGACAACATCATCTGGGGCGCGGATTATCCGCATCCCGACTGCATCTGGCCGAACTCGCGCAGCACGCTCGAGAAGAACCTGGGCGGTCTGCCCGAGCGCGTGCAACGGAAGATCACGTGCGACAACGTGGCGAGGCTCTATAACCTGCGCTAGGCGAAACGCGTGCCTGGCGAAACGACAGCTCAACGTTTCCGAAAGGACCCGTCATGAACCCGGCCGCTCTCGACATCCCGTCGCTCCGCGACAAGGTCTCGCCGGAAGAGTGGGCCGTGCGCGTCGATCTGGCCGCCTGTTATCGGCTGGTGGTGCGCTGGGAAGACCTGGTCTTCACGCACATCACGGTGCGGGTGCCGGGCGCCGACGACCAGTTCTTGATCAATCCGTACGGGATGTTCTTCGACGAGATCACGGCCTCGAGCCTCGTGAAGGTCGACCTCGAGGGCAAACAGCTCGATGAACAGCCGTTTCCGGTGAACCGCGCCGGCTTCGTGATCCACAGCGCCATCCACGCCGCGCGGCACGATGCCCGGTGCGTGCTGCACACGCATACCGTGAGCGGAATCGCCGTGTCGACGCAGCGGGCAGGGCTGCTCCCGATCTCGCAGCATGCCATGTCGGTGCTGCCGAGCCTCGGGTATCACGACTTCGAGGGCGTGGCGACGCGCGACGACGAGAAGCCGCGTCTGGTCGCCGACCTCGGCGACAACGTTCACCTGATTCTCCGCAACCACGGCCTGCTGACGGTGGGCGAGACGGTCGCCGATGCCTTCATGGCGATGTACTTCCTCGAAGCGTCATGCGCGATCCAGGTGCGCGCCCAGTCCGGCGGCGGAGAGCTGATCCCCGTGCCCAAGGAAGTCCTCGACGGGGCCTACGCGCAGGCGGGCGCGACGGTCAGGCCTCGTGATCGCGGAAAGCTGATCTGGCCGGGGCTGCTCCGGCGCCTCGATCGCACCGACCCCTCGTACCGCACCTGAACGGCGCCGACGCCGCGTAGCGCCGGCGATGAGATGCCGGCCGGCCTACCGTCAGTGACGGTGGGCGGGGTGCGCGTGGTCGAACCGCGCGTGGTGCTGGCGAAGCAGATCCCGGCCGTAGTCGTTCCCGTTCGGCGTGCGGACCACCGTGTGGATGTGGTGACGTGACGGCGCGTCGTTGTCGAAGGCGATCCCGCGCTGATGGTCGAACTCGATCAGGATGACGGGGCTGTGGACCCGGTAGTAGAAGACGCTGTCCTGGTCCGAGCCGCCCATCCACGCGAAGTGCGTGTCCGCCAGGTGCCGCTTCACCTCGTCTAGCCTCACCCCGGCGTGGCCGGGCCGGATGCGGCCGACGTAGGTCTCCAGCACGTCGAGCAAGAGACGCAGCTGGGCGCTCGAGAGGTCGTGCCCGCGGATACCCTCGTGCTTCATCTCGAAGTTGTCGCGGAACGCCGCGGTGAATACTTCGCCGGGAAGCTCGTTCGCGATGACCGTCCGCCGGCGCTGTTCGGACGTGAGCGCGCGCATGAGCGCCAACCCCTGCCGCTCTTCGGCCTGGAACACTCGCGTGCCCGCGTACGGTCCCTCGTCGGCCGCCACGGGCTCCGACCCCATGAACATCGGGGTCATCACGATCTGATCGCCGAGGACGAAGCAGTTGACGATCAGGTGATGGCCGTCGATCTGCCAGCCCCACGGCTCGTCCGCCGACGGCGTCCCCATCACGGTGAGCCAGTAGACCCACTCGCCGTATTCCGTATGACTGCCGGTGATCATCCCGATGAAGTCGTTGAGCCTCATGACGTCGCGCGCCGTCTGGAACCCGTCGGCGCTCAGACTCTCTCGGAGCAGCGCGAGCGCGCGGTCTCGCTGCGCCCCGCTCATCTCCTCGAGCGGCAGGCCGTGCCGCATGAGGTAGGGGTGGATGTTGCTCCAGCGGCGCCACGCGTCGGTGTCCAGTGCAAAGAGCGCCCGCGCCCGCTGCTCGGCGCTCAGCGAGTCCAGGAGCGCCCGGGCGGCGTCCGTGACCGGCCGGGTGGAAACGCCGGTCTTCTCGATCGGGAAGAGTTTCGGGATCACGCTCCCGTCCGCCGTGATGCCTTTGAACGGCTCGGCCACCAGCGCCTCTCCGGTCGCGACGTATTTCTGAAGGTGCGGCGGGAGCTCCGGCTGAGGGGAGCGGGCCGAGACCGGAGGCCGTTGCCTCACCTTCAGGCCGGCGGGAGGGCTGGCTGCCATGGCTCAGGCTCCTTTTGAGCTGCGAGTGCCGAGGGCGGCACGCACGGGCGGCAGCACCTCGCGGGCGACCCTCGCCATGAAACCGCGCTCCGGGTCGTCCGGCATCATCGGGTTCGGGATCGGGTGCAAGCAGACGTAGTCGAAGCTCGTGGGAGCCGACCGGAGCACCTGGAGCAGTTGCGTGACGATCTCGGCGGGCCCACCGTGCAGGCTGAACGCGTCGGCGGCGGCCTCGGGCAGGAAGTCCACGACCCGGCCGCTCGCCTCCAGATCTGGCGCATGGTGGAAGTCCGGGAAGACGCGACGCTCGCGCTTGAGCTTCTCGGGATCCGGGCCCGGCCAACTCAGACGAGGCGGCTCGAAGAGCATCGGTGAGTACTCGTAGTAGCCGGCCGCCATGGATTTACCCATTGTGAGCGCCCGGCCGGGATCCTCCACGAGGACGGTATGGAACACGGCGCCCAGGCCGACCGTGGACGGGTCGCGTCCGGCGGCGGCCGCGCCGGCGCGGATCTCCTCGATCGACTTCGTGATGTTCGCCTGATGAACTCCGACGCGGATGAAGACGCCGTCGGCGACGCCGCCGGCCATGCGCAGCGTCCGCGGGCCGCCGGCCGCGATCCAGATCGGCACCGGACGGTGGTGCGGCAGGCGTGCCGGCTCGCGCGCACCGACGTCGACGGCCTGGCCGTCGAGCAGCGCGCGCATCAAGCGCGTGCTGGCCTCGAGCTCGTGAACGCGCGCCGGCCGCAACCCGGCCAGCCGCACGGCGGTGTCGCCCACGCCCCAGCCCAGCAGCGTGCGCCCCGGCGCCAGCTCGTCGACCGTCGCGATCGATGACGCCGTGACGGTCGGGTGCCGGTTCACCGGATTCGACAACAGCGTCGCAAGAAGGATGCGATCGGTGACGCGGGCGGCGGCCGCCATCAGGACGTACGTGTCGCGGCGTCGGAGCTGCGAGTCCGGCTGGAACGCCGCGTCCCAGCCCAGGGCTTCCGCGCGCCGCACGTCGGCGGCGAAGGCGTCGACCGAGCGGGCGTCGAAACGGTTCAGGCCAAAGCGCGGGAGCGTCATTGTCAGCTCGCTCCGAGCGCACTGCCCATCTCGGCGATCGCTTTGTCGAGGACGGTGACGACGCGGTCGATCTCGGGCCGCGTGATGACCAGCGGCGGCGAGAGCACGACGGTGTTGCCCAGATGGCGGCCGCCGCCCGAGCGGCCGACGATCACACCGTTCCGCCGCGCGAAGTCGACCACGCCCTTCATGCGGTCGGCCGGCACGGCCTCCTTCGTGCGACGGTCCCGGACCAGCTCGATACCAGCGAAGAGCCCCTTACCGCGGACGTCGCCCACCCAGGGGTGCTTCACGAGCGTACGGAGCCCGTCGAGCAGATACGCGCCGTTCTCGGCCGAGCGATCGACCAGGCGCTCTTCCAGGATGATCTCGATGTTGCGGTTGGCGACGGCGGCCGCCACGGGATGGCCCCCGTACGTCGAGATCTGGAACACCTGCCGATTCTCGGCCGGCTCGCCGACGAACGACTTGAACACGTCGTTGCGGACGACGGTGGCGGCGATGGGCAGGTAAGCGCTCACGATGCCCTTGGCGATCGCGACGATATCGGGCCGGACGCCGTAATGCTGGTGCGCGAACATCTTACCCGTCCGGCCGAAGCCGTTGATGACCTCGTCGATGTGCAGGAGGCATCCGTACTTCTTCGCGATGGCCGCGACCTCGGGCAAGTACTCGTCGGGCGGCACCGCGACCCCGACCGCGCTCATGATCGGCTCCACCAGGACGGTCGACACCGTGTCCGGCCCCTCGCCCTGGATCGTCGCCTCGATGTTCTTCACGCACGCGAGCTCGCAGGACGGGTAGGTGAGCCCGAAGGGGCAGCGATAGCAGTAAGGCGGCGCCACGTGGACGAAATCGTTGCCGCCGAGGGGCTCGAACTTCATCTTCCTGTCGCCCATCCCGCCGGCGGCGAGCGTGGCGAGGGTCGTGCCATGATAGCCGAGGTAACGGCTGATCGTCTTGTAGCGGTACTGGCCCGGGTTCTCGTGCTTCGTGTACTGCCGCGCGATCTTGAAGCCGGCCTCGTTCGCTTCCGATCCCGAGGCGACGAAGTAGACGTGGTTGTCGCCGCCGAGCAGTCCGTTCACGCGCTGGGCCAGCCGGGCCGCCGGCTCGTTCATCGCCGTGTGCGGGTAGTACGGCAGCGTGCGCATCTGGGCCGCGGCGACGTCGGCCAGCTCCGTGCGGCCGTAGCCGATGTTCACGCACCAGAGACCGGCCATCGTGTCGAGGTACTCGGTGCCGTCGGCGTCGACGACGGTCGAGCCGCGGCCCTCGACGATCACCAGCGGCTCTGCCTCGAGCTGGCGGTGCGCGACGACCGGATGCAGCACGTTTTCGAGGTCCTGTCTCACGACGGCCGCGCGGCCGTCGACGTGGGCCGGGGTGGGGCCTTCAGGCTTCGTCATGCCGTCTCCTTGCCGGGTTCTGGCCTGGATTATACGTCGCGCTCCCGACCCCGCGGCAGCGCCGCTCAAGGGCATTTTTACCGCTATGATCCCGAGGTGACCACTGACGCGCCCGGAGGAGGCATGAAGATCCACCACTCAGCCTGTGAGGAGGAGACGATGGGCAAGAGCGGGTTCGTGAGGCGCGCCGCGATCGTGGCGTTCTGGTGGTTCATGGTCGTCGCCCAGCACCCGGGCGGCGTGCTGACGGCCGCCACCCAAGGTCCCTTCGGAACCCAGGCGCAGTGTGAGTGGGGCCGGCAGCAGATCGCGGTGACGACCGGCCTTCGTGGGGGACAGGGAACCGGTTGGGGCTCGACGCCCTGCTGGAACGACGGACTGTGAGGCATGCGGCCGCCGGAACTGGCACATCGGGGCACAAGCTCTGTTGGTGATACGTGACTTGGCCGCAACTGTTTGACACCGTGAGTCGACCGCTCGATGAACGGCACGGGCTCACGCCGCCCGGAGCGGCTGCCGGTTGGGTCATAACGGCCGAGGCAGCGGCCGCCATACCAGACGCAGGGCTGGCCGTTGAGACGAGGGCGCCCACTGGCGGCTGGATAACCCCGCCCGGGGCGTGGCAGAAGGGAAATGATAGCGATGAGCTGGCAGCGACCATTTAAAGAGCTGAATCCGGAAGTCGAACAGCTAGTGGTCAAAGTGCTGGAAGAGGGAAAGGGAGCGGGGCAGAGGCACGAGTGGCAAACGCTCGGAAGCGTCACGCGGCTCGACTGCCACAATCCCCTCTGTCAACGTGGCGGGGTTGACCTTCATCACACGCTGCGCGAAATGGTCGCTACGCGCCGCGCAGAGTTGGAGGATGTCAAGATGTGCGGCGGTGTGGAAGGGGGCGGGCCCGGTGCCGGCCCACGGCACTGTCTGAATCGCTTCGTATTCCGAATCTCGCTTGCCTACAAGGCGGAGAGCGACCGATGATCGTTGCGATCTACGCCGCAAGTCGACCGAGAAGGGAAGGTGGCAGTCATGCCACAACCGCAGCTCGTCTGCCTTTAGGTCTTTCGCCACCGCCTGGATTACGATGTTTATAACCCTGGTATGAAGCGGCTCTCGAGCCTCCGGTCCCGACTCTTGGTCTTGGTCCTCGTTGCGGTGCTTCCCGGCTTCGCTCTGACGCTGTATACCCACATGGAGCATCAGCGCGCCGCCGTGGCCGTCGCCGAGGAGGAGGCGCTCCGGATCGCCCGGATCGCGGCCTCCGAACAGAACGACGTCTTCAAAGGCGCGCGCCAGTTGGCCTTCACCCTGGCGCAGCTCCCCGGCGTGAGGGCGCTCGACGCGACCGCGTGCCGTCCGCTGCTGGCGGAGCTCCTGAGCCGAACGCCCGGGTACGTGAACATTTCTGTGGCGGCGCCGACCGGCGACGTGGTGTGCAGTGCGGTGCCCCCGGCCGGGCCGATCAGCCTTCGGGATCGCGAATACTTCCAACGCGCGCTGACCACCCGCGACGTCGCCATGAGTGGGTATTTGATCGGCCGGATCAGCCGAAAAGCGGCCATCGCCATCGCGCACCCTGCGGTCGATGCTCGTGGCACTGTAAGCGCCGTGGTCGTGATCGGACTGGATCTGCGGAGCCTCAATCATCTGGCCGCCGACGCCCAGTTACCGCAAGGCTCCACGCTCCTCGTGATCGATCAGGCCGGCGTCATTCTGGCCCGATACCCCCAAGGCGATGAGTGGGTCGGTAAACAGGTCTCGGACGCATCCCTGACCAAGGCCATTTTGGCGAAGCACGGCGAGGGTACCGCCGCTGGTGTGGGATTGGACGGTATGCCTCGACTGTACGGGCTCACGCGCCTGTCGGCCACGCCTGACGCCGGCGAGGTCTACCTTGCGGTCGGCATTCCCCGATCCGTGGCGCTGGCTGGATCAAACCGCGCGCTTGTCCGGAATCTTGTCTTGCTGGGTCTTGTCGTCGTGGGAGCGCTGGCGGGCGCGCGCGTGGTCGCGGAGCGACTCGTGCTGCGCCGCACCGAGGCCCTGATTGCCGCCACAAAGCGCCTGGCGGCCGGGGATCTCGGGGCGCGGACCGGGCTTGCCGGCGACGACAGCGAACTGGGTCACTTGGCTCGATCCTTTGATGAGATGGCGGAGGCCGTGGAACAGCGAGCCGCCGAGCGCGCACAATCCGCGGCCGAATTGGTGCGGAGCGAGAGGATGGCCGCGCTCGGGCGTCTCGCGGCCGGGGTCGCCCATGAGCTCAGAAACCCTCTGAGCGTCATTGCGGGCCGCATCGAAATTCTCAAACTCCAGATGGTTCCGGGGCAGGCGCCGACCTTCGACGTTCTCGCTCGTAGCCTCGCTCAGTTCGAGGAGGCCGCGGAGCGGATGCGGCGGATCATGGAGGGCCTCTCGACATATTCCAAGCCGGCCAAGCCGGATCCGACGCCCCTCGATCTGGGCGAGTTACTGAGGGCGACAAGCGAAGTGCTCGCCTACGAAGCCCGGAAACATCAGGTCTCCATCAGGGTTCAAGTGCCGCCCATGCTGCCTGAAGTGGTCGGTGACCGAAGTGCGCTCATGCAGGTCTTCGTGAACCTGGCCACGAACGCGGTGCAGGCCATGGTGGACACCGGTGGTGGGCAGGTGACGCTCAAAGCCTATGAGACCGATGGTAGCGGCACGCCGATCGTCGCGGAGGTTATAGACACGGGGCCTGGCATTGCGCCAGACGCCCTCGCCCAAATCTGGACGCCGTTCTACACCACCAAAGCGGAGGGGACAGGGATCGGACTCTCCATCGTTCGATCTCTCGTCGAGCAGCAACCGGGCGCTGCGATCACAGTCGAGAGCCGCCAGGGCGCTGGGACCACCTTCCGGCTCACGATGCCGGCGATCGGTGCCGACGTCCTCGCACGGTCGAGCGCCAGTTAACTCAAGGAAGCAGGCCATTTCTCAGCACGCCGCCCAGCAGACCGTGCTCGTCGTCGACGACGATGCCGAGATGCGTGCCGTATTCAGTGAGTACATCCGCCTCCAAGGCTTTCACGTGCTTGAGGCGAAGGACGGACTTGAGGCGCTCCTCCAGGTCAAACGCGAGCGCCCCCGCGCGGTCATCCTGGATCTCGCGATGCCGAGGCTCGGCGGGATCGACGCGTTGAAACGAATCGTCAAGTTCGATCCGACAATCGCGGTGGTCGTCGTCACTGGTGAGACGGACGCCGACCTGCACCGCCAGGCTTCATTACTCGGCGTTCGAGCGGTCCTCAGGAAGCCCGTGGGTCTGCCCGATCTTCTGTCGGCACTCACGGGGTCGAACACGCCCCGGCCAGGTGCAGCGCCAACTACGGAGCGCGATCCGAATACCGCACCGGTGTCCGCGGCACACGAAGCGTCGCAGGGGCGGGTGCTTGTCGTGGACGACGACCCGGCCATGCGTGAGATGTTGAGTGAATTTGCCACGCTCAAGGGTTACACAGCCCGGAGCGTCTCGAGCGGGGCCGACGCCCTACGGGCCGTCGTGGAGGACCCTCCGGACGTGGTGCTCCTCGATATCGGAATGCCAGGCCTCACGGGAGCGGACGCCCTGATCGCGATCCAGGCCGTAGCGCCCGCTGTGAAAGTCATCATGGTCAGTGGCACGTCGGACGCCGCCCTCGCTCAACGAACGCTGGCGCGCGGCGCGTTCGACTATGTCACCAAACCCGTCGATCTGGAGCACCTCGCGCAGAGCCTGGAAACGGCGGTGATGATGAAGCGGCTAGAGAGCTAACGCCCCAGTGATAGACGAGCGGATCCGGATCCTCGTCGTTGACGACGATCCCGAGCTCCTCGACACGCTCCGCGAATACCTCGAGAACCTTGGGAACCGCTATGTCGTCGAGACGGCCGCACGGGGAACCGAAGCGCTCTGGATGGTCGCGCGCGCCCGTCCTCACCTGGTGATCCTGGACGTCGAGATGCCGGGCATGACCGGCGTCCAGGTGCTCACGTCCCTCCGCGCTTTGGATCCCACTATCCCCGTCATCATGCTGACGGCGAACACGGACGGCTCAGTGGCCGCCGAGACGTTGAAGCTGGGGGCCGTTTCCTACGCCCCCAAGCCTCTCAACTTCCAGTATCTCGATCACCTCGTCGCGACGTTCGCGACGAAGCCTCGCGAGGGCTCAAGCGCCTGAGGCGGCGGCTTGATCAGAGTCCGGGACGCGCGTCGTTGATGCGCCGACTCCTCCCAACCGTTTCGTTCAGGAACCCGGCGACGAGACGGAGGAACGTCGCCGGGTCGAAGGGCTTCGGGATGAAGCCGATACACCCGGCCCGGCTGAGCTTGTTCGCGTGCTCGGCCGTCCCCCCGGTCAGGGCGACCACCGGAATCTGCCGGGTCGCCGCGTCGGCCTTCAGCCGTTCGACCACGGCTAAGCCATCCATCACGGGCATGTGGTAGTCGACGAGGATCAGATCGGGGCGTTCCGAACGCGCCTGCGTCAATCCGTCCGCACCGCCAGACGTCGCGAGGGCCCGATGACCGTCCATCGCGAGCAAGTCGGTGATGGTCTCGAGGATGTCGAGGTCATCGTCGATGACGAGGATCGTGAAGGGAACGGGGTGAGCTCTACCCATCCAGCACCGCGAGTATGGTGGAGCGGCGGCCGTCCGGCAGCGGCGCCGTAGGGCCCCGACCGGTTCTCGCCGTCCTCATCGGCAAAACGGTCACTGATCTAGAACGGCAAGGGCAGGCCTTGGGCTTCATCTTGGGTCGTCCCAGGCATCCACGTGGGCCGTCCACAGCCCCCGGCGCCCTTAGCTTGCCCGCCTTGCCCCCGCGGCCTTCCGTTGTTCGGCTCTGCAGGCGGGGCAAATTCCGTGGGACGTCCGTGTATCGAACCGGCGCTGGAGGAACTCCTCGACGGGGATCCATTCATTGTCCATGTGGAGCTTTCGGCACCAGGCGCAGAGACGCAGGAATTCTTCGAGATAGTGCAGTCGGGTGACTAGCCGTCGCGTCAGTACCACCACCGGGATGGCCACCAACAGGATGATGGCCGTTTCCACCAGGCTCTCGTGCCAGCCGCCAAGATGATCGCTCCCGAAGATCAGGCTGGGCACACCGAGCAGCTCGTTCATCCACGACAGCGCGATGATGGCCAGAAAGCCGACGATCTCATACGCGACAATCGTGGACGTGCGTCGTCGCGCGGACGTCGAGGATTCTCCGAAGGGGTTGACGCTCATCGGTGTTTCGTGCGCCTACGATAGCATGGTCCGTGTTCCGTCTCGCTGCCGCCCGGAGGAAATCATCGATTACAGCCCGGTCATTTTCAGAGCGAACTCCTCGGGCGGATCCTCTGAGCCCCGGATCTGGCGGTCAGTAGGCCATCCGGAATTCACGCGCACCCAGAGATCCTCACGAACGAGTTCATCAGTGTCGGACCACGGACCAGTCGAGCCATCCCACCAGGATGTTCCACTCGTCCTTCTTCAGGACGGCCGTGGTCGCGTCCTCGCCGATGCAGACGGTATCGCCTTCGATGACAACCTCCGGACACAGTTGCTCGAGGTCCGGGCGCTGATCAGAGCCCACGCGAGCGGGCGGGGTGCCGCGTTCGCAGGCCATGAAGATCAGGGGGCACCGGACGGAGGCGGTCTACCGGCGCTATGCGATCGTCAGCGAGGCGGACCTCCGCGAGGCGATTCAGAAGCTCGACGGTTACATTCACGGTGACAGTCGCCGGGCAGCGCTTGACGACCGTCGTGTAAGTATGTAGATTCCGGACCACGCTCACATGCCAGAGGTCACTGGTTCAAGTCCAGTATCGTCCACCATTCCCGACCCTGGCGGCCCTCGCCCTCGCCGATCGCGTCGGTCCCAACACTGCTCGTCCCGCGGAAACGCCGCGATTGCTGCGAGACCGCGGTCTGGGGCTCTTTTCTCCGAGCGACCACCCCCGGAATGAGGGACGAGCCAGCAGAGCCTAGCCGTCCTGCCCGGCGCCGTTTCAGGGTCTTTAGGACGCTCTTGCATTCGCCCGTCTTGGCGCGTAGCCTTGCCGCTGCCGCGATCTGGACAGGCGGGGTCGGAGAAGTTAGACGGCGGTATGGACGAAGCCAGTGTCGTCCACCATTAACCACGTGTGATTGCCCGGGAGCTGCCCATGAAGGTCAGCGTCTTCTTTGACGGTCAGAACTTCTACCGGTCTCTTCAGCGATACGACGAATCCCTCCGTGTCGACTACGACCGGCTCGCCGCCTGGATCACCCAGGCCGCCGGCGGCCCCAGCGCGACCTTCGCGGGCGCCCATTATTACGTCGGGGTGTCGGCGGACGCGCCGCCCCTGGTCGAAGGCTTCCTCAAGGGGCTCGAGCTCCGCCCGGGCTATTTCGTCAAGCGTGAGCTCCGCGTGCGCCGCTCCGGGCGCTGCCCGGCGTGCACTGCCGAATACGAGTACACGACCGAGAAGCGCGTGGACACGCGGCTCGTCGCCGAGATGATCCACTACGCGGCCATCGGCGCGTTCGACGCGGCCGTGCTGGTCTCGGGTGACGACGATTTCGTCCCGGCGGTCGAAGCGGTGAACGCGCTGGGCAGGCAGGTGTGGGTGGCGACGTGGTCGGCGGACGAGCTGTCGAAGGATTTGCGCGTGCGCTGCTTCGGCCAGATCCATCTGAGCGACGGGGTCGCGGCATTTCGCGTCGAGCGTCCCCGGCCGTTCGAGCGCGCCCCGACCCGCATGGCTCCGTCGCGGCTGGCGCGCCCGCCGTTTCAGCCGGCCTCGGGCGTGGCCCTCGGGCATGCCCTCCAGGAGCTCCAGCGCGCCGAAGCACGCCTGCCTCACGTGAGCCGTGGCTACTTCGTCATGCGCTGGAAGTCCCACCAGCTTCCTCCGATCGGCGCGGAGCGAGAGGCTCTGTTGCAACAGCTGATCGGCGCAGGGCTGGCCGAGGAGTTCGAGGTCAAGGACGCCGAAGGCCGGAACGTCACGGCGATCCGCAGCCGGGAGCCCAACGGGAACGTCCGGGAGCCCGAGGGCAACGTCGCGCTGCCTGGATCTGGATAAGGCGGACCCGTCCCGCTACGAGTCCAGCCAGGCCGATGGCCGCGCTGCGTCATCAAAAGGGAGCCCCGCTGGACGAATCCGGTAGAATAGATGCATGAGGTACGCTGTCGCAATCGCCCTCGCGGTGCTGTTCGCGACACCTGTCTGGGCCCAGCAGGTGGAGATCAAGAAGCCGGCCCCGCCGGCCGCGCGCGAGCCCGAACGCGATGTGATCCCGCCCGGGCTGTACGACGAGACGCGGCCGAGCGACGCGGATCATTACCCGCGCGGCGGCCAGGTGCAGCACGACCCCGCGTTCTTCGGGCCGCTGTCCCGCCCGCGTGAAACACCGACCTCCAGCGGCCGCATCGGCTTGGCGGGCTGGGTGTCGCCGAGCACGCCGGTCGGCGCCTCGGGGAGCTCCACGTGGAAAGAGGTCAACGGCTGGTTCGCGCTGGGCTTCTCGATCACCTGGGACGGGCCGCCACCCGCGCGTTCTGCTCCGTCCCCCTGACTCGATGACCGCACCCGGTCGACCCAGCGCCCACCCGAAGGCGCCCTGCTGATGCCGTGGCTCCGCGGCAACCTCCACGCCCACACGACCTTCTCGGACGGGGTCAAGGACCCGGCCCATCTCATCGCCGAGTACGAGGCGCTCGGCTATGACTTCCTCGCCATCACCGACCACGAGAACTGGATCGACGATAGCTACTGGCGCGCGCTGCCCAAGCTCTCTTCCAGGCTCCTCTTGTTCCACGGCGTAGAGCTGAACTGGCCGCGATTCGATCAGCACATCGGCAGGGTCGTCGGTGACCGCGAGACGCTCCACGTCCTGAATCATCCGGCCCGCTACCAGCTCACCGTCGCCCAGACGCTCGAGCGCATCCGGCGCATCGGGGCCGGCGGCATCGCCCTCGACGCGATCGAGGTGACGGACACGGGGCAGCGCCGGTCACTCTACGAGTCCCCGGAAATCCCGCTCGTGAAGATCGCGACCGATGACGCGCACGGGCCCATCCACTTCGGGCGGGCGTGGGTCGAGGTCGACGCTGCACGCAGCCGGGACGCGATCATCCGCGCGATCCGCGCCGGCGAGTTCCGGCTGGGCTTCGCCACCGACTGAGCCTCTCGGGCCGCGCCCGGCTGAGCCTTCGGCGTCAACGGAGCCTGGAACGCCAACAGTGAGGATCGGTCACAGCCCCGATGCGGACGACGCGTTCATGTTCTACGCGCTCACGGCCGGGAAGGTGAAGATCCCGGGGGTCACTATCGAGCACGTGCTCGAAGACATCGAGTCACTGAACCGCCGCGCGCGCACCGCGGAGCTCGAGGTGACTGCGGTGTCGTTCGCGAGCTATCTGCTCATCGCCGATCAGTACCGGATGATGGACTCGGGCGCGTCGATGGGGTTGGGTTACGGGCCGATCCTCGTGGCGCGCGCGCCGATCCCGCGGGCCGAGCTCGAGAGCCGGGTCGTCGCGAGCCCGGGCAGGCACACCACCTCCGCGCTGCTCCTGAGGCTCTACGTGGGCGACCCGCCGCTGATCGAGGTCGCGTTCGACAAGATTCCCCAGGCTGTGCTCGACGGTCAGGCCGATCTGGGGCTGCTCATCCATGAAGGCCAGATCACCCATCAGAAGATGGGCCTGGTGAAGGTGCTCGACCTCGGCGAGGCTTGGCAGCGTGACACGGGTCTGCCGCTGCCCCTCGGGGTCAACGTGATGCGCCGGGACCTCGGCGAAGACCTCCACCGGGCCCTCTCGCAGGGGCTCCGCGACTCGATCGCCTGGGCCCACGCCCACGTTGACGAGGCGCTCGAGTACGCGATGCGGTACGGGCGCGGGATCGACAAGGAGACGTGCCGGCGGTTCGTCCTCATGTACGTCAACGACTACACCCTGGCGCTCGGCCAGGACGGGCGCGCGGCGATCGAGCGTCTGTTCGAGATGGCTCAGGCCAAGGGCCTCGTCGCCGAGATTCCGCCCCTCGACCCGATCTAGTACCTCCTCAGAATCTCGTACTCGGTGGTGCGCTGGGCCGGGGTGAAGCCGGCCTCGCGGATCAGCGTCACGATCTCCTCGACGCCGATCGTGTTCACGAAATTCGCGGCCTTGTGCACGTTCTCCTCGAGGAGCGTGCCGCCCCAGTCGTCGGCGCCGAAGCGGAGCGCGATCTGGCCGGTGCGCTTGCCCTCCGAGAACCACGACGCCTGGACGTGGGGAAAGTTGTCGAGGTAGAGGCGCGAGACGGCGAGCATCCGGAGGTACATGTTCGGGCCCTTCGGATGCTTGATCCACTTCTCGAGCAGGGTGTTGCCAGGCTTGAAGGACCACGGCACGAACGCGGTGAAGCCGCCGAACGCGTCCTGGAGCTCGCGGATCGCGTCGAGGTGGTCGAGCAGATCGTCGGTCTCCTCTACGTGGCCGTACATCATCGTCGCCGTCGACTTGAATCCGCGCCGATGGGCCTCGCGATGGACCTCGAGCCAGGTGTCGGGTCCGCCCTTTTTCGGCTCGATGCGCCGGCGAACTCGCGCCGAGAGGACCTCGGCGCCCCCGCCCGGCAGCGTCCGCTGCCCCGCGTCCCAGAGCCGGTCGAGCACGTCGACGACGGTGAGACGGCTGACCTCGGCGACGGTCCGGATCTCCGAGGCGGTGAAGAAGTGCGGCGTCACCTGCGGGAAGCGCCGGCGAGTCTCGCTCACGAGGGTCGTGTAGTAGTCGAGCGGCAGCGCCGGGTTGTGACCGCCCTGGAGCAGCACCGTCGTCGCGCCTCTGGACGCGGCAAGCTCGATCTTGGCCAGCACCTCTTCGACTGTCAGCGTGTACGCCTCCGGGTCGCCCGGCTTCCGGTAGAAGGCGCAGAACTGGCAGTCGGTGATGCAGACGTTGGTGTAGTTCGGGTTCGAGTCGATGACGAACGTGACGACCTTGTCGGGGATGCGCGCGAACCTGGCCTCGGCGGCCAATCCGCCCACCTCGAGCAGCGGCGCATTGGTGAGGAGCCAGCGACCCTCGGCGCGGTCGAGCCGCTTGCCGTTGAGGACCTTCTCGCGGATGGGTTCGATGTTCGTCACACCGCGACGCCCTCGCGGTCCCAGACTCGCACCACGTTGTAGAGCGCGTCCCGTTCGACCGGGATCTTGCCGGCGTCACGGATGATGCGGAAGAGCTGCTCGCGCGCGAGCCCCGCCGGGGTCTCGGCGCCCGCCATGTGCTGGACGCGCTCGTCTTCGAGGGTGCCGTTCACGTCGTCGGCGCCGAAGTGAAGGGCGACCGAAGTCGTGTCCTCACCGAGGAGCACCCAGTACGCCTCGACGTGTGGAAAGTTGTCGAGCAGCAGGCGCGCGGCCGCGATGGTGCGGAGATTGTCGGTGGGTGGCGTGGACCGCGGCACGAGCTTCGTCGTCCCCACCTGGTACGGCAGCGCGATGAACGTCAGGAACCCGCCGGACGCGTCCTGCTGGGCTCTGAGCCGCAGCAGGTGATCGACCCGCTCCGCCAGCGTCTCGATATGGCCGTAGAGCATCGTCGCGTTCGTCCGGATGCCGAGCGAATGGGCGATGCCGTGGATCTCGCACCAGCGGTCGCCGTCGGCCTTGCCCGTGTAGCGGAGGAGCCTGGCCACCCGCGGCGAGAAGATCTCGGCGCCGCCGCCCGGCATCGTCTGGAGCCCGGCGGCCTTGAGGCGCGCCAGGGCCTCCGGCGGCTCGATCTTCCAGCGCCGCCAGAAGTAGTCGATCTCGGCGGCGGTGAAGGCCTTGATCTGAACCGCGGGGCGCGCGGCGTGCAGCCCGGCGATCACGCGCTCGTAGTACTCGAACGGCCAATCCGGGTGGTGACCACCGACGATGTGGACCTCGCGAACCTCGTCGCTCACCATGCCCACGATGTCCTCGACCGTGTACTCGAAGGCCCCCGCTTCGCCTTTCTTCCGCGCGAAGCCGCAAAAGGAGCAGGAGAGAACGCAGACGTTCGTCGGCGAGATGTAGCGGTTGAGGACGAAATAGACGCGCTCGCCCTCGCGCTCGGACTTGGCGTGATCGGCCATGCGCCCGAGGCCGAGCAGGTCCTCGGTCTCGAAGAGCAGGAGGCCGTCGCTCCGGTCGAGCCGTTCTCTCTGCTGAACCTTCTCCCAGACGGACTCGAGCCGGCGGTCAAAGAAGCGCAAGATGGAGGCCTCCGTGGCGGTGTCGGTTCTGTGCTCGCGACCGATGGACCGGCCGGTCAGCCCGACTCTAGCCAGCTATCCACAGGGGTGTCAAGGATTTGAGGGGCGAGAGCGTCGCCGGCGCAGCTCGCGATGGATCTTCAGATCCTGCTGTCGCATGGTGAAGGCTCCGGCGCCGGCGGAGAAAGCCAGGGCCAGGAGGGCGGCGATCGTGATCTGGTCCGCGCGGTCGACAAGCCCTCGGACGCCGAGGTAGCTGGTAATGATCGCGGCGAGGAAGATCACGCCCAGCAGGATGCCTCGATAGACCCAGCGCTCGACCAGGAGCCGCTCCAGCGCTTCGTCATCGAGATTCTGCCAGTCGGCGTCGCGCATCGTGGGCCGCCCTCCCGAGGACTTGCGGTTTCGCGTCCCGAACATATAGTATCTGCGTAAGCTCTCGTATTTTCGAGAGTTGTCGGCACGCGGCGATGAGCGTTTTCGAGGGGGAGGGGCCATGACGTCCACCAGGGCCTTCGACCGACCTGTTCAGGTCGAAGTGATCACCTACGTTCCCACCCAGTACAACCACTGAAAGCACTGCGAAGTGACCTGGCAGGTCATGGGCCTTCGACGCAAAGTGCAGCGGGAGCTCATGGACTCCGGGCTCCCGGAGGACCTCAAGGCGGAGTTCCACCAGCTCTCGGAGTGGGCCCACACGCTTCCGGCGAAGTTCGGCGGCTGCGTCAACGTCCGGCTGGTCGATGCGGCGTCCATCGAGGGGTTTTTCAAGTCCCTGATCCGAAGATTCTGGCGTTATCCCGCGTTCGCGGTGGAGGACCAGCGGTACGTCGGCTCCGACTTCACGCGCGTGGATGCTCTCATCTCGGAAGCGCTTCGACGAAGGGAGGCCGAACGGAGAGTCCGGCCAGCCGCACCGACGCCCAACTGATCCAGGAGGAGGCGGGATGAACACATTACTGGCAGTCATCATCGGGGCACTCACCGTGTATCTCGCGTACACGCTCTACGCCAGGCGGATCGACCGCAACGTCATCCAGTCTGATCCCAAGCGCGCGACCCCCGCGACGCTCTACATGGATGGGGTCGATTTCATGCCGACCAACCGGAACATCCTCTTCGGCTACCACTTCAAGTCGATCGCCGCCGCGGGACCGATCATCGGCGCGATCGTCGCGGCGAACCTCTGGGGATGGCTGCCGTCGATCATCTGGCTGATACTCGGCGTGTCGTTCCTCGGCTGGGCGAGCGACTACAGCGGCATCGTGATCTCGGTCCGCAACGAAGGGAACAGCCTCTCGGCGATCGCGCACCGTCTGGTGTCTCCGCGGTCTCGCTCGATCCTCTTCGTGTTCATCTTCTTCTACCTGCTGCTGGTGGCCGGCGCCTTCGTCGGCATCATGGCCACCGTGCTGGAATCACAGCCCAAGGTGCAACTCGGCGTCATCGTGCTCACCGTCATGGGTCTGCTCCTCGGTCAGATGCTCTACCGCTGGCGGACGGGGCTCGTTGGCGCCACTCTGCTGACGGTCGGCGTGACGTTCATCGCCATCCTCGGCGGTGGCTGGACTGAAGAGATCTTCAAGTCGTTCGGCGCCGGTCTCAACGGGCTGACCGGCGGCGCGCCTCTCGTGACGTACTTCGATCCGACGCTGGCGAACTTCAAGGGGGCCGACGCCAGGATCATGCCTAATCTATTGTTCTGGGCGCTCGCCATCTGCGCCTTCTGCTATGCCGGCTCCGTGCTGCCGATCTGGCGCATGGCCCAGCCGGTCGTTTACGTCGGCTTCTGGATCACCGCCGTCTCGATGGTCCTGGGCTTGCTCGGTGCCGCGGCGGCGAGCTTCGTGAAGCCGGAGGTCGCCCAGTTCGTCATCCCCGCCTTCAAGGGCTTCAACCCGCAACTGGGTCCGGCGGGGATCATGCCGCTCTGGCCGATGCTGTTCGTCACGATCGCCTGTGGCGCCATCTCCGGCTGGCACGCGCTCTTCGGCGCGGTCGGCACCGCCCGCCAGATCGAGAACGAGGCCGACATGCTGCCCGTAGGCGGCGGCTCGATGTTCGCCGAGTTCCTCCTCGGCCTCCTGGCGCTGCTGGCCGTCTCGGTCGGAGCCAAGGGCGCGCCGGTGGGCGCGTTCGCCACCGGGCTGGGAGGCTTCATCAGCGTGTGGGGTATCCCGATCCAGTATGCGACCTCGCTCGCGTTCGCCGCGTTCATCGTCATCGTGCTCGTCGTCACTCAGCTCCTGTTCCGCGTGCAGAGAGTCACGCTCAGCGAGTGGCTGGGCGACGTGTTCCCACCGGTGCGCAACCAGCACGTGGCCTCGCTGATCTGCGTCGCGCTGGCCATCCTCCTCATGATGACTGGCACCTGGGTCTACCTGTGGCAGCTCTTCGGTGGCGCCAATCAGCTCATGGCGGCGCTGTCGTTGCTCCTGGTGACGGTATGGCTGGCGTCGGTGGGCAAGAGCTGGCTCTACGCGGGCCTGCCCGCGATCTTCATGTACATCACCACGCTGGCCTCGCTGCTGGTGACGGCGTACAACATCTACTCCAACGTGTACCAGACCAACTTGGCGGCGGGCCGGGTCATTCCCGTGATCGGCTCGGGCCTCATGGTGCTGGTGGCGTTGCTGCTGGTGGCGGCGGCGGTCGTGATCGGGATCGATGGGTGGCGGGCGTTCCGGCGCTACCGGCGGCAGCCGGCCGCGGCGCCGAGGCCAGCCCCGGCGAGAGCGTAGGCGCTCGCTGTCTTTCGCGTCGCAGGTGTCTTCGCGCGCCGGGGGAGTAAGCGCTCCCCCGGCGTGCGCTGTCGGGGAGCTTGAATGATGGTGTCATGCGCGCGCTGAGCCGGTCGGTCTCCGGTCGCGTGGCCGGGGTGCGCGAGGCGCTCTCGAAGTTTCTCTACGGGATGACGGGGTACGAGTTCGCCCGCCACGCCCTGGAGATGCGGCACGAGATGGAGACGCTCTTCATGGTGGTGACGATGGGCGACCTCATCGGCGTGCCGGTGCTGCCGCCGGTGTACTCGCTCAGGCTCTTGCCGTACGTGGTGCCCGAGATCGCGACCTGGAAGCGCAACATGGCGCGCCGGAAGGATTTCTGGGAAAAGGAGGAGTATGACCTCCACGCCGTCTGACGACAAACCGAAGAAGAAGCGCGGGATCCTGGGAGTTTTCAAGGACATCGTGTACGGGATGTCCTCGCACGAGATGACACGCCATGCCGTGCGCACGCGCGCGAGCATGGAGCACCTCTTCATCCTCATCACGATGGGCGATCTCCTGGGCATTCCGATCCTCCCGCCGTACTACTCGCTGAGACTGTTACCTTACGTGACGCCCCAGATTGCGTCGTGGAAACGCCGCATGCTGCGCGAACGGGACGTCACGGACGTGCTGGGATAGGGGAGGCGCGTTTGTCGCTCAAGACCGTTTTCGAGAGTCAGCCCGACCGCCGCTACATCATGTTCGGGGGCAAGGGCGGTCTGGGAAAGACGACGCTGTCGGCTACGAGCGCGTTCTGGCTCGCGAGCCAGGGCAAGCGAGTGCTCCTCTTCTCGGTCGACCCGCAGGCGAGCCTGTCCGACATCTTCCAGCGGGATATCTTCGGCAAGGGTCCCGTCCCGATCATGCAGAACCTCTGGGCCCAGGAGGTGAACGCCGATCAGCGGATCCGAGACTACCAGGAAGAGATCCGGAAGAAGATCCTCGACATGTACGGCTTCGACCGGGTGCCGGAGGAGATCGACAACTACATCGCGGCCGCGTCCGCGGAGCCCGCGATGGAGGAGAGCGCGATCTTCGACGCCGTCGTCGACATCATCGTGCAGGGGGACTACGACTACTACATCTACGACCTCGTCCCGCTGGGCCACGCGCTCTACTACCTCTCGATGGCCAAGGTCTACGACGAGTGGATCAACAAGATCACCAAGCTCCGCGAGGACATGCGCCAGTACGACCAGGTGGCGGCGACCATGCGTCGCGAGGACACGGTCCAGGAGGACCAGATCCTGGGCGAGCTGACGTACATCAAGAATCGCATCAACGCCTCCTCGCAGATCCTGACCGACAAGAAGCGCACCGCTTTCTTCTTCGTGGTCGTTCCGGAGGAGATGATCATCCTGGACACCAAGAAAGCCGCCGCGCTCTTCGCGAAATTCGACGTGCCCCTCTCGGGCTACATCGTGAACCGCGTGCTGCCGCCGGACCTCGGGCGCGGAAATATCCCGCCCTATCTGCGGAACCGGATTGCGCTGCAGCAAAAGCACATGGGCGAGATCAAGGCGGCTTTCGGCGACGAGGTCCGCGCTTACGTCCCGGAGATGGAGCGGGACGTCACGGGGCTGCCGATGATCGAACGACTCGCGCAGCGCCTTTTCGTCGAGGGCGGAGCCGCGTCTTGACAGCCGGCCTCGAGATCACGACGTCGATGGCCGGGTATATCGCCGACCACCCGCGCCTCCAGTACCTCTTCTTCGGCGGCAAAGGCGGCGTCGGCAAGACGGCGATGGCTGGCACCACCGCGCTCTGGCTCGCCGGCCGGGGCAAGCGGACGCTCCTCGCCTCGACCAACCCGGTCCACAGCCTGTCCGGTCTCCTCGGTCGGAATGTCTCCGGGGGCCACACCGCCATCAGCGAGGTCCCGAACCTCTGGGCCTACGAGATCGACACGCGAGAGACGATCGAGCGCTCCAAGAAGGAGATCCGAGAGAAGATCCAGTGGTTCTTGAAGTTCGCGGACATTTCGACCAAGGCCGACGACTTCGTCGAGTCGGCGACCATGAACCCCGCCTTCGAAGAGTCGGCGATGTTCGAGAACATGGTCGAGATGATGTTGAAGAAGGAATACGACGTCTACGTATTCGACACCGCGCCGACCGCGAACGCCCGACGCCTGCTCGGCATGTCGAAGGTGTACTCCCTCTGGGTCGACAAGATGCTCAGGTCGCGGCAGGAGGCGCGGACGCTGCGCGAAATGCTCTCGTTCACCAAGAAGAAGGAGGCGGACCCGCTGCTCGAGTACCTGCTCGGGTTCCGTGATCGCATGGGACAGGCGCGGCAGCTCCTCACGGACGCCGAAAAGACCGCCTTCTTCTTCATTACGCTGCCCGAGGCTCTGCCGATCGCGGTGATCACCCGCTTCATCGGCTGGTTCCACGAGTTCGGGATCCCGATCGGGGGCGTGATCGTCAACATGGTGTTGGACCGCCAGGCCCTCGGCGCGGATGTTCCCGAGTTCGTCCTGAACCGCATGCAGATGCAGGACGACCACATGAAGACGATCCGCGAGAAGTTCGACGACCGAGTGCGGGCCGTCGTGCCGTTGTTCGACGACGAAGTGCGGGGCACCGCCATGCTCGGCCGGGCCGCGGCGTCGCTCTTCGCCTGACTCCGCCTGCTCGAAGCGGCTCGTGCTCCTGACAACGATCGCCGGCAGCCTGCCCAAACCCTCGTGGCTCGCGAAGCCCGGCGTGCTGTGGGCGCCCTGGAGCCTGTCGGGTCCGGCGCTCGCCGAGGGCAAGCGCGACGCGGTGTTGGTCGCGCTGCGAGAGCAGGAGACGGCCGGCATCGACATCGTGACCGACGGCGAGCAGTCGCGCCAGCACTTCGTCCACGGATTTCTCGAGGCGATCGAGGGCGTCGACTTCGCCAGGCGCGTGACGATCGGTATCCGGGCCGACCGCTACAAGGCCGAGGTGCCGACGGTGACGGGGCCGCTGGTCCGCCGTCGGTCGGTGCACGCCGACGAAGTCAGGTTCGCGCGGGCCCACACAGGACGACAGCTCAAGTTCACGATCCCGGGGCCGATGACGATCGTGGACACGCTGGCCGACGAGTACTATCGCGACCGGCGGCGCCTGGCGATGGAGTTCGCCCGGGTCATCAACGAGGAGGCCCGGGAGCTCGCGGCGCTCGGTCTCGACGTGCTCCAGCTCGACGAGCCCGCCTTCAACGTCTACATGGACGACGTGCGGGCGTGGGGGATCGACGCGCTCCACCGCGCCATCGATGGGCTGCCCTGCAAGACCGCCGTTCACATCTGCTACGGCTACGGGATCAAGGCGAACGTCGACTGGAAGACGACCCTCGGCGGCGAGTGGCGCCAGTACGAGCAGACGTTCCCGGCGCTCGCGGCCAGCCGGATCGATCAGGTCTCGGTCGAGTGCGCCAACTCGCGCGTCCCCCTCGCGCTCCTGGGTCTTCTGAAGGGGAAGGACGTGCTGGTCGGCGCGGTCGACGTCGCGACGGCCGCGATCGAAACGCCCGAGGAGGTCGCGGCGACCATCCGGAGCGTCTTGCCCTTCGTTCCGCCCGAGCGCCTCTACGCGTGCACCAACTGCGGGATGGTGCCGCTCGCCCGCGACGTCGCCCGGGGCAAGCTTCGGGCGCTCGCCGCCGGCGCCGCGTTGGTCCGGAAGGAGCTCGGCGTGCGCGCGTGATATCCTCAACCCGCCAATGACCGAGCACCGGCGGTACTTCGATGAGATTTCCCTGGGCGAGGAGTGCGAGTCACCCGGGCGTACGGTGACCGAGGCCGACATCGTGATGTTCGCCGGCCTCTCCGGCGACTACAGCGTCCTCCACACCGACGCCGAGTTCATGAAGCAGTCGATTTTCGGCGAGCGCATCGCCCATGGCCTGCTCTGCCTCGCGATCCAGTCCGGGCTGTTCAGCCGCGCGTCCGTGCCGTACGCGACGCTCGCGTTCGCCGGGCTGCGCTGGAAATTCAAGGCACCGGTCAAGATCGGGGACACGATCAGGCTCAGGGCCAAGGTGAAGGCCAAGAAGGACCTCTCCAAAGAGGACCGCGGTCTCGTCACGCTCGAGCGCACCGTCCTCAACCAGCGCGACGAGGTCGTCCAGCAGGGGGAGACCGACCTGATCGTGGAGAAACGCCGGTGAGGGGCACGTACTTCGAGGACGTCGTCGTCCACAGTGTCCAGGTGTCGCCGGCCATCACCGTCACGGAGACGCACGTCGCCATGTATCTCGGCTTGACGCGCGAGCTGCCCGTCGGGCCCGTCGCGGTCCCCGACGTCTTGCCCCTGTGTCTGTCGATCGGGCTGGGTTGGCGTATCCAGGATCCACCCATGGCCGTCCTCGCGTTCGTGGGGCTCGATTGGCAGATCGTGAGACCGCTCCGCGTCGGCGACACGATGCACGCCCGCTCGCGTATTCTCTCCAAACGGCCGATGCGTGACGGCGGCTTCGTGCTCGAGGAGCGTTCGATCGTCGACCAGCACGGCGAGGTCGTGCAGCAGGGAAAGTTCACGTTCCTCGTCGCCAAGCGCAAGGAGGCATCCCCATGACCTTCGACCCGAGACACAAGAGCCGGACGCTCCTGGACGGCGCCGACCGCGCAGCCGCCCGGTCCTACTTCAAGGCGATCGGCTTCTCCGACGAGGACCTCAAGCGCCCCCTGGTCGGCGTGGCCCATTGCTGGATCGAGGTCACGCCCTGCAACTGGAACCACCGGAAGCTGGCCGAGAAGGTGAAGGAGGGGATCCGGGCCGCCGGCGGCACGCCGATCGAGTTCAACTCGATCAGCATCACGGACGGGATCGCGATGGGCACCGAAGGGATGAAGGCTTCGCTCGTCAGCCGCGAGACCATCGCCGACTCCGTCGAGCTGGTGATCCGCGGCCATCTCTTCGACGGCTTCGTGGGCATCTCCGGCTGCGACAAGACCATCCCCGCGATGGTCATGGCGATGGCGCGGCTCAACCTCCCGAGCGTCATGCTCTACGGGGGCTCGATCGCCTACGGCGAATACAAGGGCCGCAAGCTCACCATCCAGGAGGTCTTCGAGGCGATCGGCGCCTTCAACGCCGGCAAGATCGACGCCCGCGAGCTCAACGAGATCGAGGGCCGCGCCTGCCCCGGTGCCGGCGCCTGCGGTGGGCAGTTCACGGCTAACACGATGTCGACGGCGTTCGAGATGCTCGGCGTGTCGCCGATGGGATTCAACGGCGTGCCGGCGACGGATCCGCGCAAGGAAGAGGTCGCCTTCGAGACCGGCCGGCTCGTCATGGACCTCTTGACGAAAGGCGTCCTGCCGCGTCAGATCATCACCAAGAAGGCGCTGCACAACTCGATCGCCGGCGTGATGGCGACGGGCGGCTCGGCCAACGCCGTCCTGCACTTGCTTGCCATCGCCAAGGAGGCCAGCGTCAAGCTGGCGATCGACGAGTTCGACAAGATCTCCCGCAAGACGCCGCTGCTGGCCGACATGCGGCCCTGGGGCACCTACACGGCGCCCGAGATGCACGCGGCGGGCGGCATGGGGGTTGTCGCCAAGCGGCTGCTCGACGCGGGGCTCCTGTTTGCCGACGAACCGACGGTTACCGGCAGGACGATCGGCGCCGAGGCGCGCGCCGCCCGCGAGGCTCCGGGCCAGAAGGTTATCCGCTCGCTCGAAAATCCGCTCAAGCCCGAAGGTGGTCTGGCCATCCTCTGGGGTAATCTCGCGCCTGACGGGTGCGTCGCCAAGATCTCGGGACAACAGAAAGTTCTTCACCGCGGTCCGGCGCGCGTCTTCGACCGCGAGGAGGACGCCTTCCAGGCCGTGAAGATGCGGAAGATCAAGCCCAACGACGTGATCGTCATCCGCTGGGAGGGGCCCAAGGGCGGGCCCGGGATGCGCGAGATGCTCCACGTGACGGGCGCGCTCCAGGGCGCCGGCCTCGGCGACACCGTGGCGCTCATGACCGACGGGCGCTTCTCGGGCGCGACCCATGGATTCATGATCGGCCACGTCGCCCCCGAGGCCGCCGAGGGAGGCCCGATCGCGGCGCTCCGGAACGGCGACACGATCGTGATCGACATCAAGAAACGCAAGCTCGACGTCGAGCTCTCCGCCGCCGAGCTGAAGAAGCGTCTCAAGAGCGTGAAGCGGCCGAAGCCGCGCTACACCTGGGGCGTCCTGGCGAAGTACGCGCGCCTCGTGTCCAGTGCATCAGATGGCGCCGTCACGGGTTAGGGCCCGAACGTCGGACCCGACACAAGCCGGCGTGATCGGCCCGGCAAACGCGCCCCGACGGTGACTCGGAAATCACCGGCTGAGAGCCGACCGGCCGATCGCCCCGATCAGCTGAGCCCGGCCTTTCTCGAGCGTCTCAGGGCCGAACCGCTCGCCGAGCTTACAGTGCTGGACGCTGGGACGGGCTCGGGCCGGCTCGCGCTGACGTTGGCTCCCCTCTGTCGCGCCGTGGTTGGCGTCGATCGCGACGCCAAGCTGATCGACGAGGCCCGCCGGCACGCCGCCGCCGCCGGACTCTCGAACGTCCGGTTCGTCGTCGGCGACGTGGAGGTCGAAGAGTACGCGCCGTTCAAGCCCGACCTGGTCGCGGCCTACCTCTGCATGTCCGACGCGATCGCCGAGCGGGCCGGCCGGGCGCTCCGGCCGGGCCAGGTCTTCGCCTTCGTCGCGCTGCACACCGACCAGTGGAAGGAGACGGGCCGGCCTTCCCGCTTCGCGTACGGTGAGACCGGCGCACGGCGGCTCCTCAAGCGGACCGGATTCACGGTCGATCACCTCGAGGTCGAGCGTGACGTCAAAGCGTTCGCCTCGGTCGAGGAGGGGCTTGCTGCGGCGCTCGGGCTCCAGGAGAAGTGGAAGGTCGACGGTCGCTGGTTTCGTTACGTCAAGTTCCTCGAGGACGGCGGGCGGACGCTGACGCGGGCCCATCTCGTCGTGAAGGCGCGCAAGGCGTGACCCTGGTCGCCCTCGCGCTCAGCGCCGCGGTAAAGGCGCGCGCGCTCGAGCTGGGCTTCGACCGTGTCGCGATCGGTCCAGCCGAGCCGCCCGAGCACGGCGCCCAGCTCGAGGAGTGGCTCGACGCCGGCTACGCTGGAACGATGCGCTACCTGGATCGCGGTCGCGCCGACCGCCTCGATCCCGCGCGCCTCCTCCCGGGCTGTCGCGCGGTCGTCGCGGTGGCGGTGAGCTATAACTTGGAGGACGGGGCGACGCCCCCCTCGAGCGATTGGCGGCCCGTCTCGCGATATGCCCGAGGGCGTGACTACCACGACATCATGCGACCCCGTCTCGTCGAGCTGGGCGACTTCATTCGCGCCGCGGCGGGCGCCGGGGTCACGAGCCGGGCGGCGGTGGATTCGAGCGCCGTTCTCGAGCGGGACCTCGCCGCGCGAGCCGGACTCGGCTGGATCGGCAAGAACACGAACCTCCTGACGCCGTCGCTCGGCTCCTACTTCTTCATCGGGATCGTCCTCACGACCGCCGCGCCGGCGTTCGATCACCGCCAGCCCGATCGCTGTGGAACCTGCACCGCCTGTCTCGACGCCTGCCCGACGCGCGCGTTCGTGGCACCCTACGTCCTCGACGCACGGCGCTGCATCTCGTACCTGACGATCGAGCACCGCGGCGACATTCCGGGCGAACTGTGCGACGGGCTGGGAGAGTGGCTGTTCGGGTGCGACGTGTGCCAGGACGTGTGCCCGTGGAACCGCAAGGCCGAGCCCGCTCGTGATCCCGCGCTGAGACCCTCCGGGTCGTTCGGCCCGCTCGAGAGCCTGTTCGAGCTCGACCAGGATGCCTTCCGCGCCCGGTTCCGCGGGACCGCGCTCGCGAGAACGAAGCGCGCCGGGCTCCTGCGCAACGCGGCTATCGTCCTCGCAAACCGCGGCGAGAGGCGCGCCGTTGGCGCGCTGTCCCGGGCGCTCGGCGACGAGGACGCAGGAGTCCGCCGCGCCGCGGCGTGGGCGCTCGAGAAGCTCGGCGCGGGCGGCGCGTCGGCGTCTTGAGGATCAAGCGGCTCGATCACTTCGGTGTGGACGTCCTTGACCTCGGGCGCGCCGAGCGCTTCTACGCCGAGGTGCTGGGCATGACGGTCCAGATGCGTCTCGCCGACCAGGTGCTCATGCGTGGCGGCGAGACCTCGTGCGCGCTGTTCCTCAGGCCGGATCGCGCGCCGGCCGATCCGGAGCAGTTGAGGAATCCGCTCGGCAAGAGCCACCACGCCTTCGAGGTCGCCTGGGATGACCTGCAGGCCGCCCTGGTGCTCTTCGCCGAGCGCGGTGTTCCGCATCACGCGCCGATCGACTGGGGCGACCACGACTGTCTCTACTTCGTGGACCCGGACGGTAATTTACTGGAGCTCGTGGGCTACCGCCCCGAAGTCGAGAGAGCGTGATGCACGCGACCGGGACCGCCGGATGGGTTGGACGTCCGATGCGGCGTCGGGAAGACCGGGCCCTCGTGACCGGGCGTGGACGCTTCGTCGACGACCTCGCGGTCGCCGGCATGCTCCACCTGGTTCTGACGCGGAGCCCCCACGCCCACGCGCGCATCCGCTCTCTCGACGCGAGTGCCGCGAGGCGAATGCCGGGGGTCGTCGCGGTCATCACGCCCGAGGATCTCGGCCCGATCGGGCCGGTGCCGCTCATGCGGCTGGCCCCGGGCACGGTCATCCCCGAGTATCCACTGCTGGCGGCCGGTATCGTTCGCGCTCAGGGCGTACCGGTCGCGGCGGTGGTCGCCGAGTCGTCCTATATTGCGGCGGACGCGGCCGAGCGCATCGGCGTCGACTACGAGCCGCTCGGCGGCGTTGCCGATCCGGACGGCGCCCTGGCGGCTGGAGCGCCGCAGGTGGTCGAGGCGAGTCGCGACAACCGCGCGCTCGCCGTTGCATGGCGCCACGGCGATCCCGACCGCGCCTTCCGCGAGGCGGCCCACCGCGTGACGCTGACCGTGCAGCAGCAGCGCCTGTGCGGCGTCCCGCTCGAGCCCCGCGGGGCGCTGGCCCGCTGGGACGCGGATACCGGCGAGCTGACGGTGTGGACCTCGACGCAGGCGCCGTTCAGGATTCGCTCCTCGCTCGCGCGCATGCTCGGGCTCGACGAAGCGCGCGTTCGCGTGATCGCTCCCGACGTCGGCGGCGGATTCGGGGTGAAGGGCGGCCCCTACCGGGAAGAGGTCCTCGTCGCCTGGCTCGCGCGCCGACTCGGGCGGCCGGTGAAGTGGGTCTCGACTCGGGCCGAGGACCTGCTCACCACCAACCACGGCCGCGGTGGTCGCTCGACGGGCGAGCTCGCTCTCGACGCCGACGGACGAGTCACGGGGCTTCGCGCCCGGATTCGCCAGCCGTTAGGCTCCAGCCTCGCCGTCACTGTCGGCGGCACGCCCCAGAACCACGGCCGGTGCCTGCCGGGGTCCTACCTCGTCGAACACGTCGACATCGAATCGGTCGGCGTCTTCACGACGTCCCCGCCGGTCGGCGCCTACCGGGGCGCGGGCCGGCCCGAGGCCGCGTTCCTGATCGAGCGCCTCGTGGACGAAGCCGCGCGGTCTCTCCGGCTCGATCCGGTCGAGCTCAGGCGACGCAACCTGATCCCCCGGGAGCGCTTCCCCTTCAAGACCGCCACGGGGCAGGTCTATGACTCCGGCGACTACGTCGGGCTACTGGACGGCACGCTCGCCACCGCCGGCTACGCGAGTCTCCGGCAGGCCCAGGCGGCACGGCGCGAACAGGGTGAGGTCGTCGGCGTCGGGGTCGCCGTCTACGTCGAGCCGTCCGGCCTCGGGTGGGAGAGCGGGCTTGTTCGAGTGGAGCAGACCGGCGCCGTGCTCGCCGTCACGGGCTCGAGCGCCCACGGCCAGGGACACGAGACCACGTTCGCCCAGATCGTCGCCGACGAGCTCGGTGTCCTGCCGGAAGCGGTGACCGTCCGCCACGGCGACACGCTCGGCGCTCCTCAGGGCATCGGCACGTTCGGGAGCCGGAGCGTCGCCCTGGGCGGGTCGGCGCTGGCGCTCGCGTCGCGCGACGTGCGGGAAAAGGCGCGAGGACTTGCCGCGAGCCTCCTGGAGGCCGGCGCGGGCGACGTGGTGGCGGTCGACGGAGGCTTCGGCGTCGTCGGTGCGCCCGGGCGCGTGGTCAGCTGGGCCCGTGTCGCAGAGTTCGCCTACCGCGGCGCGGGATTCCCGCCCGGCGCCGAGCCCGGGCTCGAGGCGACGCGCTTCTTCAGCCCGGAGGGGGAGGTCTGGAGCGCGGGCGCCTTCGTCGTGTCGGTGCGCGTCGATCGCGACACGGGAACAGTGACACCCGAGCGGATCGTGTGGGTGGACGACGCGGGGACCATCGTGAACCCGCTCCTCGCCGACGGCCAGCTGGAGGGCTCGCTCGCCCAGGGCTGGGGCCAGGTGATGATGGAAG
>WNEY01000105.1_pt1 | contig 42300 bp, 19 predicted proteins | sample 5400531 | NCBI WGS metagenome assembly WNEY01 (sample SAMN13153338, study PRJNA577476) | soil metagenome | isolation source: 200 cm saprolite under Douglas fir tree site 1 | place: USA:California | collected 2015-04-18 | reverse complement strand
TTGGAGCTACGCTCCTCTCGGCCAGCCCATCGGCAATATGACGGAGTATGTGCTCGACGAATCTCTCGATCCGGTTCCCTTGGGAGTGCCCGGAGAGCTGCACATAGGTGGCATCGGCGTGGGGAGAGGATATCTGAATCGTCCGATCCTCACGGCCGAACGCTTTGTGCCCAACCCCTTCAGCGACTTGCCCGGTTCGCGGATGTACCGCACCGGCGACCAGGTGCGGCGTCTTGTGGATGGGACTCTGGAGTTCTTGGGACGCTTCGACCATCAAGTGAAATTGCGGGGACAACGCATTGAGTTGACCGAAATCGAGTCAGCCATGAACGAGTACTCCGCGGTGCTTCGATGCGTGGTCATCGTGAGAGAGGATGAGCCCGGGGATCGGCGATTGGCGGCTTATGTGGTGCCGCGCCGTGGTGCCGAGCTGAATGTGGCGGAGATGCGGGCGTATCTGCGCGAGCGCCTGCCCGAATACATGGTGCCGAATGCGATCGTCCCTCTGGCAGAGATGCCATTGACTGCGAACGAGAAGATCGATCGTGAAGCGTTGCCCCGGCCCGGGAGCGCGCGAGAAGAGCTGGAGAAATCGTATGCGGCTCCACGCAACCCCACCGAATCGGCGCTCGCCGCCATTTGGATGGAAGCACTGACGGTCCCCAGAGTCGGTATTCATGACGGCTTTTTTGAACTGGGCGGGCACTCGCTTCTGGCAACGCGCGTGGTTTCAAGAATTCGCAACCAGTTCCAGACGCCCTTGACGCTCCGCATGTTGTTCGACAATCCCACGATCGCCAGACTGGCTCAAGTGATGGCCAACCTGCAGACCGAGCAGGGAACCGGCGGGACGATTCCTCGGAGGGAAAATCGCATTCAGCCGGTCGCCCGCCTCCGTGCGCAGACTGCCGCGGAGCAATGACCGTGGCGTGTTTCCGCAAAACGGATCGAACCAAAGCTCGAACTAAAGCTCGAACGAAAGCTCGAACAATCGCCCTGTTCTTTTGCTGTTGATTCGAAGGTCGTAGATGAACCCCATGACACTTCTCGCGAACGGTTCGATTGAAGTGGGACCGCAGAAGCCGGTTCAACCTCCGCCGCCAGAAACGGACAAGCCGCTGCGCTTTCCGCTTTCGATTGAGCAGAGGCGGTTGTGGACGCTGCACCAGATGGAGCCGGACATCCCCGGGTACAGCATGCCGTTCTATCTCCTCCTGGCCGGTGAACTCAACCTCGATGCGTTGCAGAAGACGCTCACCGAAATGGTGCGGCGCAACGAGATTCTAAGGACTCGATTTCCCATGCACGAGGGCGAGCCCGTGCAGGAGGTTGGACCGGCTGAGCCGGTTATTTTGCGCCAGGTGGACCTGTCGCACCTGGACGTTGAAGAAAGGCAGCGAGCGGCCAAGCGCATGCGACAGGACGAGTCCGATCGTCCCTTCAATTTGCAGCACGATTCGCTGTTTCGGCTCTGCCTGGTTCGCTTGAGTGAACGCGAACACGAACTGCTGATCACTCTGCATCACATCGTCTGCGACGGCTTGTCTCTGGCCATCGTCGGTCATGAACTGCAGGCGATTTACACCGCTTTTTATTATGGGCGGCCATCGCCTCTGCCCGAGCATGAAATCCAGTATGGAGATTATGCGGCCTGGCAGCAGGGCTACCTGCGCAGTCCCGAGATCGAGGAACAGCTCAAATACTGGAGCGAGAAGCTGGCTGGGTTGCCGATTCTTGAGGTGCCTCCAGACCGTATGGGCACAAGCCCGCGCGGAACCCGGGAACAGTCGTTGTTCTTCGAGCTGCCCGCGGACCTTTGCAATCGCGTGGAGGACTGGGGTAAGTCGCAGAGTGCCACAGTCTTTCATTGTTTGCTGGCGGCATTCCAGTGGCTGCTCAGCCGCTATTGCGGCCAGGAAGATGTTGCCCTCGGAGTGATCAGCGGCAACCGCAATCAAGTCGAAACGGAAAATCTGATCGGACCGTTTCTCAACACGCTCGTGCTGCGCACCGATGTCAGCGGCGCCCCGTCTTATGCCGAACTGGTCGGCCGGGCGCGTGACGGCATGATGGAGGCCCTTCGGAACCAGGAAGTGCCGTTCGAAGGTGTTCTCGAGCATCTGGCCCCGGCGCGGACGGCGGGTCATTCTCCCTTCTTTCAGGTAATGCTCAGCTTCGAAAAAGGCTCGGCGGATCCGATCCGTATGCCGTCGCTCCAAGTTACTGAGGATCTCGAACTGCGCCCCCCGCTGCCTTCGTTGATTCTCGTCGTTGAGATGAAGCAGGGGGTAAACGGGGCGGTCCGCGGAGTTCTTTCGTACAAGCCGGAACTGTTTGCTCTCGAACGAATGGAACGGCTGGTACGGCATCTTGAGTTGCTGATGGACCGAACGGTTGCAACCCCCAACGCTCCTCTGACGGAAATCGAGTACATCGGCCCGCAAGAGCGCCGCGCCGTGCTCTCGGAATGGAATCGCACCGAGTCCCCGTTACCGACGGAGCGCCGCTTCTATCGCCTCTTCGAGGAGCACGCGGAAATGGCTCCGAATGCGGTCGCGGCTTCGTTCGAAACTCAGCAGTGGACCTATTCCGAGCTTAACCGCCGCGCGAACCGGTTGGCGCACTATCTCATGCGTCAGGGTGTGGGGCCGGAAGTGCTGGTTGGGATTTTTCTCGAACGCGGTCTGGAGATGCTAGTTGGCCTGCTTGGCATCGTGAAGGCGGGCGGCGCGTATTTACCCTTGGACCCGAGCTTTCCCGCCGACCGGCTGGCCTATATGCTCGCCGATTCCGGGGCTCCCGTTCTGCTGACGAGCCGCAAACTCGCGTCGATGCTATCCGGCTACGCCGGCCGGATTCTGGCGCTGGACGAACTGTTTTCGGAGATAGCGGCGGAGAGCGACGGGAATCTCGCCTCGCAGCCCTACGCTGAAAATCCCGCGTATGTGATCTACACTTCCGGCTCCGCCGGAAAGCCGAAAGGCGTACTCATACGGCACGCGGCGCTTCACAACGTTCTGCTTTCGATCCAGAAGGCACCCGGGTTATCTTCTGGAGACCAACTGCTCGCCGTCACGACCCTGTCTTTCGATATTGCTACCCTCGAAATGTTCGCGCCGTTGATTTCAGGGGCGAAGCTGCTCATTCTCAGCCGGGATGCGGCGGCCGACGGGGAGCGCCTGATACGCGAACTAAACAATGGCATCACCGTCTTGCAAGCGACGCCTGCCACCTACCGCCTCTTACTGGAAGCTGGATGGAGAGGCACAGTTGGATTGAAGGCGTTATGCGGCGGTGAAGCTTTGCCTCCGGACTTGGCCAAAAACGTTGCGGAACGCTGCCAGCTATGGAATCTATATGGCCCCACGGAAGCAACGATCTGGTCCATTCTAACGAAGATCGGCGCCGTGGAGGGGTGGGTTCCGATTGGTCATCCCCTCGATAACACAACGGTTTACGTTCTTGATTGCGAAATGAACCCGGTGCCGCTCGGAGTTACGGGTGAGATGTATCTGGGTGGCGAAGGCTTGGCCCGCGGATATTGGACGCGGCCCGGACTGACCGCCGAACGCTTCATTCCCGACCCGTTCGGCGCCAAGCCCGGCGCCCGCATGTATCGCACGGGAGATTTAGTGCGTCGGTTGGCGAACGGAGATATCGAGTACCTGGGGCGCATCGACGACCAGGTGAAGATTCGAGGTTACAGAATCGAGCCCGGTGAAGTCGAAGCGGCGCTGCTGGAGAGCGGCTTGGCGGCGGAGGCGGCTGTGGTGGCGCGGGAAGACCGGCAGGGCGAAAAATGCCTGGTGGCTTTCGTGGTTCCCAAGCAGGAATCTGTCGTAGTCGCGGACCTGCGCTCCGCCATCAAAGGCAAGCTTCCGGAGTACATGCTTCCCGCGGCAATCGTGTTTTTGCCGAAGCTTCCGCGAACGGGCAGCGGGAAAATCAATCGCAAGGCTCTTCCCGCGATCGACAAGCAGGACATGGTCCCCGAACGCGAGTACGTAGCGCCGCGTACACCGGCCGAGGTTGCAGTTGCGGCTGTGTGGGCGCGAATTCTCGGCAGGGAACAAGTCGGAGCGGAAGACGACTTTTTCAAACTTGGCGGCCACTCCCTGCTGGCTACGCGCGTCATCTCGCAGATTCGCAGCGAACTCGGGGTAGAGATCGAACTGCGCACGATTTTCGAGCGACGAACGCTGGCGGGTTTTGCCGAAGCCGTGAACTCGAAGATGACAATTGGCGCGGAACCCCAGTCCTCGATTCCGCGCGCGGTCTCCTCCGGGTCACCTCCGCTTTCCTACGCACAACGGCGGCTTTGGTTCACGCAGCAACTTCAGCCTGAGAGTGCGGCTTACAGCTCGCCGTTTGGAATGCGCATGACGGGGCCGCTCGATGTTTCCCGGCTGGAACGGTCGTTGAGCGAGATGGTGCGGCGGCACGAGGTGCTTCGAACTACCTTCCCTACGGGAGCGAACGGCGATCCTGAGCTGTGGGTGCACGATCCGGAGCCGGTGCGATTGCCCATCCTGGACTTGAGTGAACTCTCCGCCGAGGCAGCTGCACTCTGTGTTCAAAAGGTTCGCCGCGAAGAGGCCGAGCATGTGTTCGATCTCTCCACGGGCCCGTTGTATCGATTCAAGTTATTGCGGCTTGGCGGCGACGTGCATGAGTTTCTGGTCAACTTCCACCACATTGTGAGCGACGGCTGGTCGCTGGGAATTTTTGGCAAGGAACTGTCGGCTTTGTGGGATGCGTTTGCCGCGGGGCAGCACTCGCCGCTGCCCGAACTCCAGCTGCAATATTCCGATTATGCGACTTGGCAGTGCGAACGGCTGGAGACTGAGGTTCTCGCCAAAGACCTGCCATATTGGCGGCAGCAGTTGGATGGCGTCGCGGTGTTGGATTTGCCAACCGATTTTCCGCGGCCGGCGATTACAACTCATCAGGGACAGGAACTTCACTTCCAACTGTCCTGCGAGGTGGGCGTCCGGTTGGCGGAGTGGGCGCGAGGCCAGGGAGCGACAACTTTCATGGCGTTGCTGGCTGCGTTCCAATGGCTGCTCGGTCTTTACTCCGGTCAGGATGACATTGCCGTAGGAAGCGTGATCGCGAATCGAACGCGAGAGGAGATCGAGGGGCTATTCGGCTTCTTCGTCAATTCTCTGGTGTTGCGGACGGATATAAGCGGTCGCCCAAGTTTCCGCGAACTGCTGCAACGGGTGCGGGAAGTTACGCTCGGAGCTTACGCCCACCAGGAGTTGCCCTTCGAGAAACTGGTTGAAGAACTGAATCCCGAACGGGACTTCCAGCGTTCTCCGCTCTTCCAGGTGCGGTTCGCCATGGACACCGAGTTTGCGCAGGAGCGGAAGATGGCGGGCCTCGATGTGCAAGGTTTTGACGTCGAGCTTGCGCAGGTCAAATTCGATCTTACGCTCGCGGTCGAAACGGCAAAGGACGGCAGCATCAGTGGGTGCCTGGTGTTCGCGGCAGATTTGTTTCAGCGCCAGACGATGGAACAGTTCATTAAACGGTACTGCGCTCTGGTAGCCGCAGTGCTGGAGAACCCGGAGCGGTCTTTGCCGCAAGTTGCTTTTGCCGACGCGCCGGACTTAAGACTGGCAACCGACATCTGGAATAAAACCCGGAAGTCGTTCAACGGTACACGCTGCCTTCACTCACTCATCGACGAACAAGCAAGGAAACACCCGGAAGCCACCGCGCTCGTTTTCGAAGACCAAAGTTTGAGTTATGCGGCTCTCGATGAGAGAGCAAACCGTCTGGCTCGTCTGCTGCAAGAGCGTGGAGTTGGCCCCGAAGTTCGCGTCGGGATTTTTCTGGAGCGCAGTCTGGACCTTGTGGTCGCGCTGCTAGGAGTGTTAAGAGCAGGCGCTGCGTATGTTCCACTTGACCCGTCTTATCCTGGGGAGCGCATTGCTTTCTTGCTTGAAGACGCCGGCATTCCAGTCCTCATCAGCAGTGCGCCACTACTTTCGAAGCTGCCGTCCCTTTGGCTTCAGACCATTTGTATGGATACGGACTGGCCACTGATTGAGCAGCAGAGTGGAAAGCAACTTGGCGAAACGGCCAACGCCAAGAACCTCGCCTATTTGATCTACACCTCGGGTTCAACCGGAAAGCCCAAAGCGGTGGGGATCGAGCACCGCCAGTTGACGCATTACGTGAAAGCTGCGGTGGACAAGATGCAGTGCGAACCCGGATGGCGATTCGCCTGGCTCTCTACGGTCGCTGCGGATCTCGGGAATACCATTCTGTTCGGTTCTCTCTGTAGCGGCGGCGAGCTTCACATTGTCAGCGATGACCGGTCTCGCGACGCTCGCCAACTGCAGCCGTATTTGCGGGAGCGGAAGATCGACTGCATGAAGCTGACTCCCTCGCATCTGCTATCTCTGCAGGCGCTGGGAGATTCAAGCGAGCTGCTGCCGCGCCGCTTGCTGGTGTTAGGAGGAGAAGCTTCCCGGTGGGAATGGGTCGAAGAGTTGGATGCTGCCAACCTGGCGTGCCGAATCCTGAACCATTACGGTCCCACGGAGTGCGCGGTGGGTGCGATCGCGTGGAATTTCGATCCTGGCGCAAAGCTGGGAAATAGCAACATTCCGCTCGGCACGCCCCTGGCGAACGTTCGCATTTACGTCCTGAATGCGGAAGGCCTCCCATTGCCTGCGGGTATGGCCGGTGAACTTGCGATCGGAGGAGAAGGCGTGGCCCGAGGCTACATTGGCCATCCCGCGCTTACCGCGGAGCGATTCGTTCCCGATCCTTTTGCAAAGGAAATCGGCGCCCGCCTTTATCGGACGGGGGACAAAGCGCGCTGGCGAAGCGACGGACTTATCGAGTTCCTGGGACGAATCGATAATCAGTTCAAGATACGAGGGTATCGAGTCGAGCCAGGAGAAATCGAATCCGTTCTTAACGGGCATCCCAACGTCTTGCACAGCGCAGTAGCGCTGCAGGGAGATGCGGCGGCGCAGAAGTTGATCGGGTATGTTTCCCTGCGCGAAGGAGCGGCCCCTGCTCCCAGGAAGAATCTGTATGCTCTTCCCAATGGAATGTCGATCGTTCACCAGAACAATGTGGAGACCGACTATTTGTATCGTGAAATCTTCGAATCCCGCGTCTATTTGCAGCATGGCATCGAGGTCCCCACTGACGCATGCGTTTTTGACGTCGGTGCAAATATAGGTCTCTTCACGTTGTTCGCAGTCGAGCAGGCGCCGCAGGGGAGGATTTACGCCTTTGAGCCCATTCGTCCTCTATTCGAAAAACTGAAGGCCAACGCGGCACAGTACAAGAACGTAGTGACAGTTTTTCAAATGGGCATGGCGGAAGCGGACCGGACCGCGGAATTCGCCTACTTTCCCCGCTATTCGATGATGTCGGGAATGTCTTTTTACTCGGATGTCGATCTCGAGATCGGCGTGATCAAGCGAATCCTGGAAAACCGGGTGCGCGAAGGCAACCGTGACGCCGAAATACTTTCCGCCCAGCCCAGCGACTTCCTGAACGAGCGGTTCCAGCGGGAAGAGGAGATCTGTACGCTGCGCCGCCTGTCGAGCCTGATCGCCGAACTCGAAGTCGAGTACATCGATCTGCTGAAGATCGACGTGCAGCGCGCCGAACTGGACGTGCTCCGTGGTATCGACGATGCGGATTGGGAACGAATCGCCCAGATTGTGATGGAAGCTCACGATGGCTGGAGCGCCAAGACCGAAGGGCGGCTTCAAGAGATCGTCCGCCTGCTGGAGAGCCGCGGCTTCGAGGTTACCGCGATGCAATATGGCGAGCTAGAGGGCACCGACCGCTGGAATGTCTATGCGCGGAATCCCAAAATCATCTCCCGCCGTCCTGTGACGCGGTCCTGGCAGACAAAGTCGCAGGACAGCGAGGGGAAAACAACAGCTTTCGAGGCTTATGCCAGCGAAGATTTGAGAACCTTCCTCAAAGACCGCCTGCCCGACTACATGGTTCCCGCGAGGGTCATGGTTTTGCCACATATTCCGCTCACCAAAAACGGGAAGCTCGACCGAAGGGCTCTGCCACCGGTGCAAGACGCAGTCGACACCACGGAGAGCTATGTTCCCGCGCGAAATCCGATCGAGGAGACATTGTGCTCCATCTGGAGCCAAGTCTTGTCCGTGGGCCGCGTCGGAATTCATGACGACTTCTTCGTGCTGGGCGGCCACTCATTATTGGCCACGCAGGTCGTCTCAAGGATTCAAAATTCCATCGAGGTTGAAGTTCCGTTGACTGCGATCTTCCGGTCTCCAACGGTAGCGGGCTTGGCCGGAGAGATTGAACGAATCCGAACTGAACAACCGGAACTGGTGATCCCGCGCATTGCCGCCCTCGCCCGGCAATCGTTTCTTGCGCCGCAGTTGACCAAGTAGAACGCAAATCCAGAAAACAGAGTATCGAAAAGCGGTCAGGAGCAACCTGTGAGCGTGTCCCCATCGGTTAACGAAATGTTGACGGCGGTTTCGCCGACCTCTGCCGCTCCGGCGGAGAGTTACTTGTTCCCGTTGTCCTATGGCCAGAAGCGTCTCTGGTTCATTCATCAGATGGACCCGAAAAGTTCGCTCTACAACATTCCCCTGTTTCTCCGCCTGAGCGGCCTGCTCGACCGCCAAGCTCTGGAACGTGCGTTGTCGGAGATTGTGCAGCGGCACGAAATCTTGCGCACCACGTTTCCGGTGATGGCAGGCGAGCCCATGCAACGGGTTACTTCGACGGTTCTCCCGGTCTTGGGAGTGGTTGATCTTTCGGGACTGGAGCCACCGGCACGAGAGCAGATGGCGGAGTTTCTCCGGCGGGATGAAGCATTGCGTCCGTTCGATTTGGAACGCGGCCCGTTGATCCGCCTATCCCTGCTTCGTTTTGACGAGCGGAATCACCAACTGTTGATTTCCATGCATCACATTGTGAGCGATGGCTGGTCGCGGGCAATCTTTGCCAGGGAGTTGCGGACACTGTATAGCAACTTCCATCGCCATGCGGCACCCAGCCTTGCGCCCCCGCGACTGCAATTCGCCGATTATTCCGAGTGGCAGAACGGGTGGCTGAAAGGCAAAGTCCTTGATCGCGAGTTGGACTATTGGAAGCGGCAACTTGACGATTTGCCCGCGCTCGAAGTTCTCACCGACTTTCCTCGCACGGAGACGGAGCGGCATCCCGCGGGGGCGGTGAGTTTTTCCCTCTCATCAAAGCTGGCGGTCGAACTCCGAAGGATCGGGCAGCGGGAAAAAGCGTCGATGTTCATGGTTTTGCTGGCCGCCTTCCAGTGGCTGCTGCGCCAATATACGGGCGAGGAGCGAGGCTCAGTGGGCACCGTGATCGCGAACCGCAACCGCGTCGAGATGGAAGAACTGATCGGCTTTTTTGTGAATACGCTTGTTCTGCGCGCCGATACGAGCGGTGAAGTCAGCTTTGCCGATCTCATCCGGCGCGTGCGCCAGATAACTCTTGACGCCTATGCGCATCAGGACCTTCCATTCGAAAAACTGGTGGAGGAACTGAATCCCAAGCGATCCCTCAGCAGGACTCCATTGTTCAGTCTTATGTTCGTAGTGCAGAACGTAAACAGCGGCAGCTTTGAGTTGGAGGAATTGATCGCCGCGGAGCTTAGAGACGCCGCGTTTGAGCACAGCAAGTTCGATTTCACGCTGATTCTTGAGCCTGCGAAACACGAGGTTCTGGGAGAGCTGCAGTATGCCTCCGACCTCTACGAAAGAGCCAGCATGCAGCGGTTGGTCCGGCACTATATTTGCCTTTTGGAGCACGCTGCGGCTAATCCGGAGGTTCCGCTCTCCCGCCTGCCACTACTGGACAAGGACGAGTGTCAACGGCTCGTAGTTGAATGGAATGCGACCAAGGCGGACTTTCCAGCGCAAAGTTCGATCCATGGTTTGTTTGAGCAACAGGTGGCGCAAACGCCTGATGCGATCGCTCTTACCTGCCAGGGTTCTGACCTCACCTATAGGGAACTAAACGCAAGGTCGAACCGGTTGGCACACTATCTGCGCAGCTTCGGCGTGGGCCCCGAAGCTCTCGTCGGAATTGGACTGGAGCGCAGCTTCGATATGGTCGTGGGCCTGCTCGCGATTCTCAAAGCGGGCGGAGCCTACTTGCCGTTCGACGCAAGAGAGCCCGCCGAACGGCTTGAAGGCATCCTCAGCAATGTTCCCGTGCGAGCCATTGTGACTACAAAGTCAAGTATGCAGGCTTTGCCTTCAGGCACAGTTCCCGTGATTTGCGTCGATCATGACGGCACGGCTATCGAAAGATATTCCGATCACAACCCTGATTCGAGAGCGTTGCCAAACAACCTGGCCTATGTGCTCTACACTTCCGGATCGACAGGTACCCCGAAGGGAGTGGAAGTTGCTCACCAGAGCGTCGTGCGCCTGGTGAGGGGAATGACTTATGTTGAGCTGCGGGCCGGCGATGTCATGCTGCAATTCGCGCCGCTCTCCTTCGATGCCTCGACCTTCGAGATCTGGGGTGCGTTGCTGAACGGCGCCCGTTTGGTGATCGCACCTCCGGGGACCGAAGGTCTGGATCATCTTGCGGATGTGATCGCCGATTCGCGCCTCACGACGATGTGGATCACGACTGCATTGTTCGATCAACTGGTCAACACGCGCCCGAATCTATTTGCGGGACTGCGCCAAGTCCTCACCGGTGGGGATGTCATTTCTCCCGATTCGGTCCGGACGGCGGTGGAGCGGGGCTGCAAGGTCATCGCTTGTTACGGACCCACTGAAAACACGACTTTCACCACTACCGACTCGATCACCGATGCCAAAGTATTAGGAGACAAAGTTCCCATCGGGCGTCCCATAAGCAACACCGATGTGTACGTCCTAAACGCCGACATGGAGCTGGTTCCGACCGGCGGGCTCGGTGAACTTTATATTGGTGGAGTGGGACTGGCGCGCGGTTATTGTGCCGATGCGCGCATGACCGCCGAAAAATTTGTGCCACACCCGTTCGCCGGCGAATCTGACGCACGGCTGTACAGGAGCGGCGACATTGTTCGGTATCGCGCCGATGGCAAGCTCGACTTCATCTGCCGTAAAGACCACCAGGTGAAGATACGCGGCTACCGCGTAGAACCGGCGGAGATCGAACAGGCGCTGAAGAGACAAAGCAATGTTCGAGAAGCGGTGGTGGTGCTTCGTACCGATGGGAGTGAAAAGCGTCTGGCCGCCTATGTGGTTGCCGAGCCGGAAGCGGACATCCGCGTAGCGGCGTTGCGCCAGCAACTGATCGCCACTCTGCCGGACTATATGATTCCGACGGTCTCGGTACTGGGCCGGATTCCGTTGACCCCGAGCGGCAAGCTTGATCGGCGGGCATTGCCAGAGCCCGATCCGGCACAAACGGAAACCGTATCTGTTCCACGCACACCCATGGAAAAGGCGCTGTGGCGGATCTGGTCGGAAACCTTGGGCGTGGAGCATGTCGGGATCGATGACAATTTCTTCGCGTTGGGCGGGCACTCGCTTTTGGCGACACGGATGATATCGCAGGTGCGCAGCGAACTGCGAGTTGACGTGCCGCTGCGCGCAATTTTCGAGCACCCCACAGTCGCCGAGTTCGCTGCGGAAATGGAAACCAGGCTGAAAGACAAAACTCTCTCGGGCCGTCCTATCGTACGCGTTCCAAGAGCCGGCCCTTTGGCATTGTCGCCGGCACAGCGCCGCTTGTGGTTCTTGCAGCAGTTGCAGCCGGAAAGTGCCGTCTATAACGTGCCGCTTTGCCTGCGAATCGAAGGGGCCTTGCACGTGCAGGCCCTGGCCGCCGCGTTGAGCGCAATCGTGCGGCGCCATGAATTGCTGCGAACGACATTTCCAGCGCTTGATGGCGAGCCAGTCCAACTAATTCATCCAGCGGCGGCGTTGGCGCTTCCCTTTATTGATCTTTCGGCCCTGCCGGAAGCGGACCGGATCGCCGTGGCCGAAGAGCTCCGGGCGCAAGATTCGGACCGGCCATTCGACCTTGCCCAAGGGCCGTTGCTTAGAGCCGCTCTGCTGCGGCTTTCCTCAGAGAGTCATGAGTTGCTGTTGAATTGCCACCACATCGTAAATGATGGCTGGTCGCTGGCGATCTTTGCCCGGGAGCTTCGTGGATTCTATCGCGCCTTCCGCGACGGCAGTTCATGGCAGCCCGCGGAGTTGCCGGTGCAATACGCGGATTACGCGGCGTGGCGCAGTGCGGGAGCCGCCGACGAAGATCAAGCTTCACAACTCGAATATTGGAAGAAGCAGTTGCAAAAAATTCCCCTTGCGGAAATACCGACGGACTACCCCCGCCGGCAAGTTGCCGCTCATCCGCGAGGGATGGGCTTGTTCCGCTTGTCGGCTGCGGCGACCAGGAATCTTAAGCTGCTGGGCGAGCGCGAGAGCGCGTCGCTTTTCATGCTGTTGACGGCCGGACTGCAATGGGTGATTAGCTGTTATTCGGGCGAGAAAGATATCACCATCGGGACGGTCGTCGCCAATCGCAGGCGAGCAGAGCTGGAACACCTGATCGGGTTTTTTGTGAACACGCTGGTGCTGCGCACCGACGTTTCGGGCTCGCAGAATCTTCTTGAACTTCTGCATCGGGTCCGGGAAGTCACTCTGCAGGCATTTGCTCATCAGGACACTCCATTCGAGAAGATCGTGGAGGAAATGAGCCCGGAGCGCGATCTCGGGCGCACACCCTTCTTCCAGGCGATGCTGGTTTTGCAGAATGCCCAGGCCGAGCCGTGGGAGCTGTCGGGGCTGCGCGTAACTGAGATTCCGGTTCCTCTGCGCGATGCAAAATTCGACTTCAGCATCAGTATGATCGAGACCCAGGCCGGAATCGAAGGCCAGGTTGATTTTGCCTCGGACCTCTACGAGAAAGAAACCGTTGAGCAGCTTCTGCGCCACTATGTGCGATTGTTGGAAACGGCGGCGATGCGCCCCGAAGTTTCGCTAGCGGAGATTCACCTCCTGGATGACGAAGAACGCCGGACGGCGGTCGTGAAGTGGAATCGATCCGAGAGGCTGTATCCGGCGGAATTGGTTCCGGAGATCGCGCGACAGCAGGCGCAGCGGCGGGGAGGCGCGACCGCTTTAGTCCATGAGGGCTCGCGGCTGAGCTACCAAGAACTGGAAGAGCGATCGAATCGCCTGGCGCACCGTCTGATTCAAATTGGCGTATCGCCGGAATTGCGCGTGGGCGTTTTTCTCGATCGCGGTTTCGACCTTGTGACGGCAATCCTAGCGATCTGGAAGGCGGGCGGAGTCTATGTTCCGCTCGATACCGCTTATCCGAAAGACAGACTGGCGTTCATGCTTGAAGACGCCTCGGTGGGCGTACTGGTGAGCGTGGATACCGTCCTGCCTGAGCTGCCTGCACATGATGCGCGCGTTCTTTGTTTGGATGTGGATTGGGAAGAGATCGAAGCACAAAGCTCCGCACCGCCGGAGCTGCGCATTGCGCCCAGCAACCTGGCCTACGTGATGTATACGTCGGGGTCGACGGGCAATCCGAAGGGCGCCATGCTGGAACATGGCGGCATGATGAATCACCTTTGGTCAAAGGTGCACGATTTGGGGCTGACAGACCGCGATGTGATCGCCCAGAATGCGTCGGCTTCGTTTGATATTTCGATCTGGCAGATTTTTGCCGCCTTACTCGTCGGCGGCCATGTGCACATTATTTCCGACGAGATTGCACGCGACGCCTTCCAGCTTCTGGACGATGTGCACCAGCATGAAGTCACAGTATTGGAGACGGTTCCGACCTTGCTCGGTCTGATGATCGAACAGCAATTGCAGAAGCGCAAGAACCGGCTTCAGTTGAATCATCTCCGCTGGATGATCTCGAATGCGGAGGCCCTGCCTGCAAACTTGTGCCTGCAGTGGAGACGCATCTATCCGAAAGTGGCGCTCATGAATACCTATGGAGCCACCGAGTGCTCGGACGATACCACGCATTATGTCGTACAAAGCCCCACCGACTCGAGGTGGACGTATGCGCCGCTCGGGCTGCCAATCGGAAATTTGAAATCTTATGTCCTCAATGAAGGTTTGAGTCCCGTGCCTATCGGCGTGGCGGGCGAAATCTACATTGGAGGCGCGGGTGTGGGAAGAGGCTACCTGGCTCGGCCACGCTTAACGGCAGAGCGATTTGTGCCCGACCCCTTCAGTTCCCTGCCTGGCGCCCGTATGTATCGTACCGGCGATCTGGCGAGGCTGCGCCGTGACGGCCAACCTGAATTTGTGGGGCGCACCGACCACCAGGTGAAGATTCGCGGAAATCGGGTCGAGCTGGGCGAGATCGATGCCGCTCTGTTGGAGCATCCGACAGTCAGTCTTGCTGTCTCCATTGTGCGGGAGGATGAACCAGGGCTGCCGCGTCTCGTCTCCTATTTGGTCCTAAGAGATGCCGTGAATGGCAGTAATAGAAATGCCGCGGAGGGTCGTTATCAGGATCCGACGGCCTCTCCTGAATTTCGGCAGCGTCTGGCTGCAAGGCTGCCGGACTACATGGTTCCGGCCGCATTTGTTGTGCTCGACTCCATTCCGCTCACCGTGAACGGTAAAGTCGACCGCGAAGTCCTGCCCATACCCGAACTTTCGCAAACACCTTCCACGAACTATATAGGGCCGCGTAACGAACTGGAAACGATGCTGTGTGATCTGTGGCGGCAGCTGCTGCAGATCGCGAATGTGGGCATACTCGATAACTTTTTCTCGCTTGGCGGCCACTCGCTGCTCGCGACGCAGGTGATCGCGCGCATACACAATACCCTTCGGCTGGAGATTCCACTACTGGCACTATTTCAATATCCGACGGTCGCCGGCCTGGCAGAGGAGATTGAACGCATCCGCAGCTGCGGCGGGCAAAAGATCGCTCCCGTAATTGTGCCTGCGCGACGCGATTCCTTCCGCATTCTTAACAACGCATAACGTTCCACAATGTTCTTCAAGCGTCTTAACCTACGCTTCCAAACAATCAGTTGTGTTAATTGAGGTGAAGAGTGTCCGATTCCTCCGTCACTACAGCTCTTGAACAGGCTATGCCCGCTTCGGCCGGTACGTTTGCGTTCCCGCTTTCGTATCCGCAGCGCCGACTTTGGTTTGTTTACCAACTCGAGCAGGAAAGCAGGTCTTACAACATACCCGTAAGCCTGCGACTTTCCGGGAAGCTGGATGTTGACTGTCTGCGCCGGAGTTTCGAAGAAATTATTCGCCGCCACGAAAGCCTTCGGACCACATTTTCCCTAAAGGAGGGCGAGCCGGTCCAGGTGGTTCATCCGCCGCACCCGGTTAAGCTGCCGATCATCGATCTCTCATTGTTCGACCCAGCCGAAAGGGAACAGATGGCGTTGCAACTGCGCCGCGAATACATCGATCAACGTTTTGTGCTGGAGCGCGGACCCCTCCTTCGCTTTCGGTTGCTGCGCCATAGCGACACCGAATACGAAGTTCATCTGGTGTTGCACCACATTATCAGCGACGGATGGTCGGAAGGCCTCCTCATGCGCGAGCTGCAGGCGCTTTACGTAGCCTATCGCAGCGGAAGACCGTCCCCGTTGCCGGAATTGAAGATTCAGTACGCAGACTATTCCTTATGGCAGCACGAATGGCTCGCGGGCGAAGTTCTGCAGGAACAGCTGGAGTATTGGCGGAACAAGCTGAAGGGTGCGCCGGTAGTGGAAATTCCCCGGGACTATCCGCGTCCACAGAAAACAAGTTATCGCGGTGAGATGGTGCGCTTCCGCTTCTCCAGGAAACTTACGGAAGCGATCAAAGACCTGGCTCGCAATCAGAACGTAACCACGTTTATGGTGCTGCTGGGAGCTTACAAACTCCTGCTGCGCAAATACTCGGGACAGACGGACATCTGCGTCGGAACGGTCGTCGCCAATCGCGGCCAGAGAGAAACGGAAGACCTGATCGGGTTCTTCGTGAACACACTGGTTTTGCGCACAGACCTGAGCGGACGCATCACCTTTAGCGGACTCTTGCGCCGAATTCAGGCTACAACGGTGGAAGCGTACGCGCACCAGAGCGTGCCATTCGAAAAGATTGTGGAAGAGGTCAATCCGGAGCGTTATGCGGGCGGCACGCCCTTCATCCAGGCAGGACTCGCATTTCAGAATGTTCCAGCGGATGATTCATCGAAGTTTGGAGATCTCGAGATCAGCGCAATCCGCAATGATCACAACTATTCTCTGATCGACTTCGGAATCTCCCTCTCCGAGGATCCCAATGGGATGGACGGAATCCTGATGTATTCCACCGATCTATTCACGCGTCGAAGGATGGAGCGGTTAATCGAACACTTCCAGGAGGTATTGGAGTCCGTGACCGCGGATCCCTCGCGTAGCACCGACGACGTTGTGGTTTTTTCGCGAGAAGAGCGAGAGACATTGGTGGACGAATGGAACCGGACAGCAAACTCAATTGACCCTGCGCCCGTTCACCGGCTTTTTGAAAGACAGGCGGCGGAAGGGCCCGACTCCATCGCTGTCATCCACAATAACTCTAGAGTGAGCTATCGGCAGCTGAACGAGCGCGCCAACCAGGTTGCGCATTATTTGCGCTCGCTTGGTGTGGGTCCTGAGACGCGCGTTGGCATCTGCCTCGATCGCGGCCCCGAGATGCTGGCGGCGGTCCTGGGAGTCCTGAAGGGTGGCGGCGCCTATGTTCCTCTTGATCCCCTGCATCCGGTGGACCGTCTGCGTTTTGTTTCAGAGGATTCCCAACTAAGCGTGGTTCTTACGACCGCCAATTATGCGAACAAGTTGTTTACAGGGGTACAGGCGGTGGCAATGGATTCATGTGACGAACTTAGCCGCCAGAGCCGGGCAAATCCAGCGCCGGTTGGCCACCCGGAGAATCTGGCTTACATTATTTATACCTCCGGTTCGACAGGCACTCCCAAGGGCGTTTTAATAGCGCATGGCGGACTGACGAATGCCATTCAGGCGGGAATCGATATTCTCGCCGTCAACCGTTCGACGCGCTTATCGCAGTTGGCCTCGCTTACTTTCGACGCGTCCGCAGCGGAGATTTTCATACCGTTGTGCGCGGGCGGGTCACTCTGCATCATCGGTTCGGAGAAGTTGCTCTCCGGCGAGCAGTTTGTTGGCACGCTGAATCAGGAATCGATCGACATGCTGGGGGGGGTCCCGTCGCTGTTGACGATGCTATCTCCAGAGTATTTGCCCTCGCTGCGGACTGTGATCGTGGGAGGAGAAAGCTGCCCGCCCGATGTCGCCGCAAGCTGGCTAAAGAGCAAGAAACTGTTCAATGCCTACGCGCCCACCGAGGCGACGATTTTCAGCACGCTGGTGGAATGTCGATTAGAGCGTTGCAAGGGCGCTCTGCCGCTGGGCCGACCCGTTGCCAATGTGCGCATGTACATTCTCGATGACAGCCTGCATCCGGTTCCATTCGGTGCGGTCGGAGAGATATGCATCGGCGGTCTGGGGATTGCCCGTGGCTATTGGCACCGCACAGCTCTCACCGCCGAGCGTTTCGTTCCCGACCCTTTCGCCGATCAGGCAGGCGCAAGGCTGTATCGCACTGGTGATCTCGCCCGCTTCCGTCCCGACGGCGACATGGAGTTCCTGGGCCGCCTCGACGATCAGGTCAAGCTTCGTGGATACCGGATCGAGTTGGGCGAAATCGAGACAGCACTCTTGCAACTTTCCGAAGTGAGTCAGTGCACGGTTGCGGTGCGCACCGACGATGGCGGAAATAAGCAATTGGTCGCATATGTTGTCCCCAGGTACGGCGAGCAAATTGAGACCAGCAAGCTCAAATCCAAGCTGAGAATCAAAGTTCCCGAGTATATGGTTCCGGCCGCGATCGTACCGATGGCCGCACTTCCGGTCACGCCGAACGGAAAAGTTGACCGCCACGCATTGCCCGCGCCTCAATTTGTGACCGAAGAAACGTACACGGCCCCGCGCACTCCGCTTGAAGACATTCTGGCCAGGATTTGGATGGATGTGCTTGGAGTGGAGAGAGTGGGCGTGCACGACAACTTCTTCGATCTGGGCGGGCACTCGTTGCTGGCAACGCAGATCACGTCGCGGCTGAGGGCGGCTGGAATCGAAATTCCCTTGGCGGCTCTTTTCGAGGAGCCCACCGTTGCGCGTCTTGCGCTGAAGGCCCAGTCCGGCAGTTCCGACAACATGGCCTTGATACCTCCTCCCCTTCATCCTCGGGACCGCTCCCTTCCCGCGCCACTCTCGTTTTCGCAACAGCGCCTCTGGTTTCTGAACCAATTGGATGCGGGAAGCCGAAGCAACAATGTTCCCCTGGTGCTCCGAATCACCGGCGAATTGGATCCGGTCGCGTTCGAAGCGGCAATGCGGGAAAGTATACGCAGGCATGAAGTGCTGCGAACCATCTTCCCGTCAGTGGATGGAGTGCCTTATCAAAAGGTCGCCCCCGATACCGCGTTTTCAGTTGAGCGGAGCGATTTAACGCATCTTCCACCGGAGGAACGCGAATCCCGGATGAGAACTCTGGCGGCTGAGTATGCAACTCGTCCGTTCGAGTTGGAGAAGACAATTGCGACTCGCGCCGTGCTGTTCGCGTTGGACACATACGAGCATGTCTTCTGCATGACGGTTCACCACATCTCGTTCGATGGCGAGTCGTTGCAAATACTCATGGAGGAACTGGCCGCGCTGTACAAGCAATTTGCCGCCGGACAGGTTCCTGTGATGCCCGAATTGCCGATTCAATACGCGGACGCGGCTGCGTGGGAACGAGAGTGGCTGCAGGGAGAGGTGCTGGAAGCTCATCTTAAGTATTGGCGCGACACGCTGGATGGTTGCACGCAGCGGCTTATTCTGCCGACAAATTTCCCCCGTCCGCAAGTATGGTCTGCTAAAGGAGCGAAGCACGAGATCGAGATTCCGCGGGAAGTCGCGCGCGGGCTGGAAGAACTCGGCCGCAGAGCGGCGGTAACCGAGTTCATGATGGTGCTCGCCCTTGTCGACATCTGGCTCGCCTATTTCAGCGGACAGAACGATATTCTCGTCGGTTCTCCCGTTTCGAACCGGCTGCAGGTAGAGACCGAGCCGCTGATAGGCTTCTTCATTAATACCCTGGTGTTTCGTGTGCAAATCCAGCCGAAGATGCGATTCCTGGACTTGCTGAACGTGGCTCGACGCAATGCGCTTCGCTCTTATGCGTATCAGGCCCTGCCTTTCGACAAACTGGTCGACGATCTGCAGGTTGAGCGCAATCCCTCTTACAATCCGCTCTTCCAGGTGATGCTGAATTATGTGAAGGGCGCGGAGAAAGACCTACAAATTGGCGGGCTGACGTTGCAGCCTGTGTCACTCGGCGCCGTGCAGGCGAGTTTTGACCTGCACCTCGGTGCGTATCCGACCGCGAAGGGAATCGATTGTGTGTGCACCTACGCCGCCGATCTTTTCCAACCTTCCACGATCGAAGGCATGATGGCGGTCTTCAAAGAGCTGGCCCGTATCGTTTCGAGCCGGCCCGAATGCACCGTCGAAGAGTTAACGGCTACATTGCGCCAGTTTGAATACCAACGCACGATCGACAGCAAGCGGGAGCGCGCCGAGCAGCAGCTTAGTGGTCTTCATCGAGCGCGCCGCCGCGTCGCGACTGCAATGGACAAAGCTTAGAGCCATGGTTACCAATTCCCGTAATCTTCGTCCTCTCGCTGGTCTTCGCCGGAGTGTGCCCCTGGTGAAGGACTCTCTCGTCCGAACTTCTCCCTTGATGCCGCGAGTAAATCTCCCACTGCTGGTCGAGCCCGCTGTTCGGGACATGGATTTTGGCGTTTGGGCTGAAAATGCACGGGTTTCGCTCAGAGCGCTCTTGCATCGACATGGCGGCCTCTTATTTCGTGGTTTCAAGATCTCAGGAATCCCGCAGTTTGAAGTCGTCGTGCAGAAGATCTCAGGCGATCTGCTCGAATACAAAGAGCAAACTTCTCCACGCACCAAAGTGTCCGGCAACGTTTATACCTCGACGGAATATCCGCCGCACCAGCGGATCTTCATGCACAACGAAAATTCGTATTCGTCCGTGTGGCCGCGGAAGATCATGTTCTTCTGCCTGACGCCCGCCACCATCGGTGGTGCCACTCCGATTGCCGACGTCAGGCGCGTGTTAAGCAGAATCCCAACCCCGGTGCGGGAGCGCTTTGACCGCTTGGGATGGATGCTGGTGCGCAACTTCGGGACCGGTTACGGTCTATCTTGGCAAACGGCCTTTCAAACCTCCAATCCCGCCGACGTGAACCAGCATTGCGAACTCAGTGGAATCGAGTATGAGTGGATTAACAACGAGCGGCTACGGATTCGGCAACGCCGCCCGGCCATAGTGACGCATCCAGATACCGGCGAACAGATCTGGTTCAATCACACCGCCTTCTTCCACATATCCACTTTGGAACCCGAGGTTCGCGAGGGGCTTATTTCCGAGATGCCGGAAGCGGATCTGCCCTACAACACGTATTACGGGGACGGCAGCCCGATCGAGCCCGAAGCTTTGAATGCGATTCGCGAGGCTTATCAGCAGGAAACGGTCGAGTTTCCGTGGCAGAAACACGATCTGTTGGTCCTGGACAACATGCTCGCGGCTCATGGACGCGCGGCCTTCGAGGGACCGCGCAGAATTGTGGTCGCCATGACCGAACCTTATCCCGTCAAGTTAACAGAATAGTCGTGATCCCCGCACTTTCATCTCCGGTGGTAGAAGGTTTTGAGTTCTCGCCCCAGCAGAAACGGGCGTGGTCTCTTTATGCGGCCAATCCCGGGCTGACACTTGGAGCGCAGTGCACAGTTCGGCTCGCGGGAGTTCATCAGGCCACACTCGAGGAAGCGATCGTCCGGATCCGGCAGCGGTACGAAATCCTGCGCACGCGATTCGCTCTTCTCGAAGGCGCATCGTTTCCAGTCCAAGTCATCGATGACTGCGGGGGCGGGCTCGATGACTTGATCGATTTCACGAATATCAAAGGTGAAGAGCTGCAGCTGAAGCGGCGGATGATTGCTGCCAGCGAGTGGGACGCCCATGCGCGACCGAATGAAATGGCGGGCATCCGATTCGTCATGATTCGGTTGGCCCGCCAGCACTTCGCTTTGATTATCACGGCATCCGCCTTGTGCTGCGATGCGGTTGGGCTGCTGCGTGTAGTCGAAGAGCTTCAACTCGACAGGTTGGAGTCGTCGCAGGAACCTCCTGAAGGGCTGCAGTACGCCGACCTGTCGGAATGGCAGAACCAGCTGATCGCCCAGGCTGAAGCCGCGCAGCAGCAGCCGTATTGGAAATCTCCCGACTTTGCCGTGTTGTCCTCGCCGAGCGTTCCGTTCGAACGTCGCTGCCCCGAGATTGCGACGGTGCCTCGTACCTCGCGCACGCCGCGAGCGGTGGAAGGAGAGATCTTCAGGGAATTGAAGAATGCGGTACGACAGCAAGGCACCGCAATGCACTCGCTGCTTTGCGCTGCATGGCAGGTGCTTCTGCGGTCATACTGCCGCAAGGATCAATTCGTAATCGGTGTCACCTTGGAAGGCAGACTCGAAGCCGAACTCGATCGAGCCGTGGGGAGCTTTGCCAAGATCCTTCCATTGGCGGCGGAGTTGGAGCCGACCGTTCCTTTTCAGAGGGTGTTGCAAAACGTCGATGCAGCATTGAAGGTCGCGCAATACGATCAACTTCTCTATAACTGGGAATCGCTGGAAACTTCCCAATTAATTTCTATCCCCTCCTTCCTTCCGATTCAGTTCAGCGGCAATGACTTGTCCGAGCTGAAGAGCGACGAATCCCACGTATGGCAGATCGATTCTTTGCGTGAATGCCAGGAGCCGTTTGCTCTACGTCTCGCGGCGACGATCTATCAGGATCAGCTAGAGTTAGAGTTTGCCTGGGATGAGAATCGATTCGCGCAATCCGATATCGAGGGGGTTGCCGTGGCGTTCGAAAACTTGCTCCGGCACTTGAGAACTGGTTTTCACGTAGAAATCGGCAAAGTGTCATACGGATTGAACACCGCCGCGCCAAGCTACGACGGTGCCGGCACGCAAGAATTCAGGCCGCTGCATGGATGGTTCGAAGAACAAGCGTCGCGCACGCCAGGGAAGGTGGCGCTGGCTGGCGCAGACGGACAACTGACGTATGGCGACCTCAATTCAAAGGCATCGCAATTAGCGCGTCAATTGTTGGAGTTAGGGGCTGGCCAGGAAAAACTCGTGGCCATCGTTGCCGGCCGAAAAGCGGAGTTTTTCGTCGGCATACTGGCCATTATGAAAACTGGCGCCGCCTGGCTTCCCATAGAAGCGAACACGCCTCTGGAACGTATCCGGCTCCTGCTTGACCGTTCACGGTCGGTCGCGGTTCTTGCGGGCAAAGATGCGCCTCTTCAGTTGGAGAGCGCGTGCCGTATCCTGCCGCTTTCCGGAAATGCTGAAAGTGCAGATGATGCTTTTCCTGCTCCTGTTGTTCATCCAAACCAACTCGCCTACGTGATTTTCACTTCCGGTTCCACCGGACTTCCCAAGGGCGTTTGCATCGAGCACGCTCAAGTATCCAGTTACATCCAGGCTTTGCATTCTGCTATCGACATGTCGACCTGCCGGCAGTTTGCCATGGTTTCGACGGTCGGTGCGGACCTTGGACTCACCGCCGTGTTCGCCGCTCTGACTTCCGGTGGATGCTTGCACATCATTCCGTCGGAATGCGCGACAGATGCCGAGGCTCTGGCGCATTACTTCCTGGAACACTCGGTTGATTTCATCAAGATCGTGCCTTCACATCTGGAATCTCTATGCCGTTGTTTTCCGGTGGGAACTGTACTGCCGTGGAAGGTGGTGGTTCTTGGCGGCGACCGGCTCCATTGGGACCTGGTAGAGCGAGTACGGCACCTCGCTCCAGGGTGCAGGGTGTACAACCATTATGGTCCGACGGAAACAACGGTCGGCGTGCAATGTGGATTGGCCGACCCTGACTCCGAGAGTTACAACGGACGAGATGTTCCGATTGGCCAAACATTGCGGGGCGCGACCTCCTACCTGCTCGATGGCAACCTGCAAGAAGTTCCGGCATGGATTCCGGGCGAACTCTATATCGGCGGCCACTCGGTCGCCCGAGGATACCTGGGCCGCGGCGATCTGACGGCAGATCGCTTTGTTCCGGATCCTTTCCATGGAGCTTACGGAGCTCGTATGTATCGCACCGGAGACTACGCGCGCCGCCGCGGAGACGGAACTCTGGAATTTCTCGGCCGAATCGACGGACAAGTCAAAATTCGCGGCTATCGCGTCGAATTGGGCGAGATTGAAGCTGCGCTGCGAAAGTATCCAGGAGTTCACAACGCCGCGGCTGCCGTAGTCGAGCGCCCCGCACAAGGCAAGCAATTGGTAGTCTGGCTTGCAGTTGGAAACGCCAAACTTGACACCGCAGCGGTGCGGGGATTTCTTTCCCGGCTGCTTCCGGAGTATATGCTGCCGAGCTCCATCGTATGCGTCGAGCGGCTGACGCTGAACGCCAATGGCAAAGTCGACCGCAAGCTGCTTCCCATGGTGGCTGAGTCGCCGCATGCCAAGAAGTCCCAAGCGCCGAGCAACGACGTTGAAGTCGATTTGATTGCGGTCTGGCGGCAGGTGCTCGGCGTGGAACGGGTGAGTATTGACGACAACTATTTTTCGCTCGGCGGCGATTCGCTCAGAGTAATTCAGCTCGTTCATGAAGCGCGGAAGTATGGAATCCGAATCACGGCGGCGGATGTGCTCCGTCATCAGACCATACGGCACCTGCGCCGCGCGGTCCGGGAGAAGGCTCGGACCGAACTTTTTCCTGGGGGCCTTCCTCCTCTTCCATTGCCTTCCGACGAAATCATTGCGCTGCTTCCCACCGACGTGGTCAATTGCTACCCGATTGCCGGAATGCAGCGCTTTGTGATCGATGAATATCGGAAGAATGTGGGCAGCCGGGGCTTTTTCCACATCCAGGATGTCCTGCAGCTCCATGATCAAACTTTCAGCGCGGAAGCGCTACGGCATGCGTCGCGTGCCGTTGTGGAGCGGCATCCGGCGCTGCGCACGGTATTCGATACACAGAACTCGCTGCAGTGGGTGCGAAGTTCTCTGCAGTGGGATCTTCAGATTGAAGACATATCTTCTCTGTCTACTGAGGAACAGGACGCATCTCTCATTGCCGCGATGCGCAGCGATCGCGGCAATCTGTTCGATGTAGAGGATCAGAACAAGCCACTTTTCCGGATGAAGGTGCTGCAGCGCTCGGCCGCGGATTTCGATTTTCTGTGCTCATTTCATCACGCGATTCTCGATGGTTGGGGCCACCGAGTGATGACCCATCAACTCCTGCAAGCGTATCAGGCGATCAAGAATGGTGAGACTCCGGACTTGGGGAGCGCGGATGCGACCTACGGCGAATTCGTCACACTTCAGCATGCTGTCGCTACCCTGCCAACGGCTCGCGAGTTCTGGTCGGAGTATTTGAGTGGAGTCGAATTTTCGACTTTACGAAACCAGCCAGTCAAGGAAACGGAGCCGGAACCACCAGCGTTCCTCCGCGAGCTGGACGCGGAGTTTGTCCGGCGCATCATGCAGATGGCGCGCAAACAGGCGGTTTCGGTGCAAGCTCTCATGCTGGCCGGGTGGCTCAATGTTCTTCGAGAGTCATCGCAGTCGGAACACGTTGTAGCCGGATTGATTGCCAACGGGAGGTCCGAATACCTGAGCGATCCGCTTTCGGCCGTGGGTCTGTTCTGGAACGTGGTTCCAGTGGTGTCGAGGCGGAGCATGGGTCTAATGGAACAGGCGGCGCAGGTGCAGCGCGATCTGGTGTCGATGGATCCTTTTTTGACCTATCCGCTGCCGCAAATCATCCAGGATCAGGGTCATCGAGATCTGTTCGATTCGGTTTTCCGTTATCTGAATTTCTGGAACAGCGAGTCGATTGACGGCGAATCCGGATTGAAACTGCGCGGTACGAAAGCCTACGACCGCTATTCCTTTCCACTCGACTGCATAGCGTTCTTCAACGCGGATGGAAAAGGAGCATGCCTGATCGTGCAATATGATGCCCGTGTAGTGAGCTCCACTCTTGCGGAAACATTGCTGGAAAACTATTGCGTCCTTTTGAAACGGCTGGTAGCCGCTGAGCAACAAGCTGCCTAGATTGTTGCTACAAGCGGCAGCCATGGCTTGCGACCGGCTGCTTGGCACGCCGCTCCTCACGTTCGCGCTACATCCTCAATCGCCGAATTTCGTAGAAAAAGGAAGGTCCCCAATGCGACTCATCCGATTTATCGCTAAGCATTCGCGCCGCATGTTGTTGTCCGCGGTGGCTGCGGGAGTCATAGGCGGCGCGGCCAGCGTGGCTTTGCTGTTCGTAATCGATTCTGGTCTAAGCCACGGCGGGGCGGGATCGAAGCGGTTGATCCTGATCTTTGTAGGCCTGGCTGCTCTGGCGATGATTACGCGGGCGACCTCGGCTTTGCTGCTCACTTACATTGGGCAGAGTGCACTCTTCCGCCTGCGCGTGGGGCTCAGCCACCAGATTCTGGGTGTGCCGCTTCGCCGCTTGGAGGAGGTCGGCTCGCCGCGGCTGCTCGGCATTCTTACCGACGACATTCCGAACATCATCAACGCCGTCGCTAATATCCCGCTCATTTGCGTGAACGTGGCAGGCCTGCTTACCTGCCTGATCTTTCTCGCCTATCTTTCGTGGCCGCTGTTCCTGGTGGTGCTCGTCTTGATTGTACTTGGCGTAATCACCTACCAATTGCCCTTTCTGGCTGCGACCAAACACTTCCAGCTCGCGCGCAAAGAACATAACAATGTGCTCGGCCACCTTCGCTCGCTCATCCAGGGCGTGAAGGAACTTAAGGCAAATCGCAAGCGCAGGAAAGCGTTTCTGGGCGACATGTTGGAAAGTAGCGCCTCGCAATTTCAGAAGCACAGCATGTCAGCCATGAAAATCTACGTTCTGGGCGCGACTTGGGGCGAAATGCTTTCGTTCCTGACCATCGGAGCCCTGGTATTCGTTGCGCCGCTTTTCATGCATCTGGACACCGCCGTGATCACCGGCTTCGTGCTGGTGCTGATTTACATGATGGAACCGATCGAGTTCATCCTGAACCAGCTTCCTCAAATCAGCAAGGCGAGTGTGGCCTTGAAGAGCATCGAAGAGGTTGGACTGGCCCTCTCGAAAGACGGAACTGAAGAAGATCCTGCGGTGGAAATCGAGCCGAAGCCCACATGGAAAAAACTGGAGTTGATCGGCGTCGGATTTTCCTACGAGAGGGAAGACGGCGAGGGCCGCTTTATCCTTGGCCCAATCGATCTCACGATCAAACCCGGAGATGTGGTGTTCCTTACCGGTGGAAATGGCAGCGGCAAGACGACTCTGGCCAAGGTTCTGCTGGGACTTTATACGCCCGACCAGGGCGGGATATTGCTCGATGGAAGACCGGTGACGAAGGAGGACCGCGACAATTTCCGGCAATACTTCTCGGCGATATTCTCCGATTTCTATCTGTTCGATCGCCTCCTCGGCATCGAAAAAACCGGAATCGATGAGAAGGCCGGCCGCTATCTCGAGCAATTGCGACTCAATCACAAGGTCAACATAAACGGCGGCGCCATCTCCACCATCGATCTTTCGCAGGGGCAACGCAAGCGTTTGGCGCTGCTCACGGCTTACATGGAAGACCGTCCGATGTTTCTATTTGACGAATGGGCGGCCGACCAGGACCCCGCCTTCAAGGACATTTTCTACTGCCAGCTCCTGCCCGAGTTGAAAGCCAAAGGCAAAGCCGTCTTCGTGATTACCCACGATGATCGCTACTACGATGTTGCCGACCGCGTGATCAAGCTGGACAACGGCCAGATCGTCGATGACCGGCATTTGGAAGAACGAAGCACTCGACAGACCGCCGTCTAACAATCTTCCCCACGAAATAAAACGCCGGAGACTCCAGTCCGCAAAGTCTCTATGGGAGCCGGGATTCTCCGAACCTGCGACACAGAAAAGTCCGAGAGCACCCAAGCCATGAACAAACTTCAGAAAGCCATCAGCCCAGCCGGCGTGTACAGCCCAGAGTGGGCGGTTCCGCCGCAGCTTTTCCACGCCCTTCCCTTGCCGGTAACGCAGGAAGACTTGCGCCTGTGCACTGGCATCGGTACCAGCATCGCGCAGCATGGGGAGATCGTTCAGGGCCAGATCGTGGACGACCACCGCCGCCGCCGCCGATTTCTCGTGAGCCTGCACTGCCCGCCGCTCTATTCGAAGGCTACATTCAAGCCGGTGCGAGATCGCGAGATCACGGTCGAGCCTTTTCACAAACAGAAGGTGAAGCGGGTCGCCGAACTGACGTTGCGCAAGTTCGATTGCGTGTTCGTCGGTGGCGAAATCACGGTGGAGTCCAATATTGAAGAGGGGAAAGGATACGGCAGTTCCACAGCCGATTGCGTCGCCGGCGCATTGGCAGCCGCGGAGGCGGTCGGCCAAAGACTAACTGAGGAGGAAGTCGCGGAACTCGTGGTGGAGGCCGAAGTGGCCAGCGACAACTTCATGTTCAAACGTGCCATCATCTTCGCTCACCGCGAAGGTGTCGTGCTTGCCGAGTTGGGACCGCGGATGCCCCGGATGGAAGTGCTGGGTATGGACACAGATGTTGACGGCTTTGTCTATACCCTTGAGTTTCCACCCGCCGAGTATAACTGGCGCCAAATCGAGTGCTTCCACACGATGATCGCCGCCTTGCGCCGCGCGGTGCGCGTCGGGGATCTGAAACTTCTGGGTCGGGTTGCGACCGCCAGTTCGGTTATGAACCAGCAGTTCCTGCCCAAGCCACTTTTCTCCGATATTCGCCGCATTGCCGAACTCGAAGGCGCTCTCGGCATCTCCGTAGCCCACTCGGGCACTACCATTGCCGTATTGCTTGATCCTTCCGATTCCGGTCTCAAAGGCAAGGTAGACCGCATCTATCGCGACCTGTGCACGCTTGGTATCAAGCGGGTTCTTCGATTCCAGAGCTAGTTTCTCATTTCGAATCCGGAGTTTTTCTCATGCGAGATTTCGAGTCGGCTGTTCTCAGTTGTTATCAACCAAAACTTGTGCCTTTGGAGCCGAATCTTACGGCGGCGGTATTTCCGTTTATGAAGATCTACCCTGCGGAATTCTGCCTGCGCTGCGCGGCGGAAGAAGGTTGGCTCCGGCCCCAGACACTCGTCGTCGAAAGCTCGTCGGGGAATTTGGCTCTAGGCTTGGCCGTGGTCTGCAATTTACGAAAACTTCGACTTACTATCGTCTCCGACTACGCCTGCGATGGGCCGTTGAAGGCTCGTCTCAAGGAGCTTGGCGCGGGTGTGAAGATCGTCTCCGCCCCGGCGAAGCAAGGCGGATACCAGCGTGCCCGCCTCGCCCAACTCGAAGAAATTCGCGCGCGCGAAAAAGACTCGTTTTGGGTGAACCAGTATGACAATCCATGTAATCCTGGCGCCTACAGCCCCTTCGCTTCTCAATTGATCGAAACGTTGGGAGAAGTGGATTGCCTGGTTGGCACCGTGGGTTCAGGCGGCTCCATGTGCGGCACTGGGAAATATCTCCGCGAGTTCTTTCCCGAGATGACGATGGTAGGAGTGGACACGTTCGGCAGCGTTCTGTTTGGGCAACGCGATGGCCCGCGGCAGTTGCGGGGCCTCGGAAACAGCCTGCTGCCAAAGAATCTGGACCATTCCATGTTCGACGAGGTTCACTGGGTAACTGCCGCGGAGGCGTATCGCGCTACTCGTCTTTTGCACCGCCAAACCTCGCTCTTCTGCGGAGGCACCAGCGGTGCGGCTTGGATGGTAGCGGCCTGGTGGGCAAAAATGCATCCCAAAGCCAAAGTGGCATGCATTCTGCCGGATGACGGAGTGCGCTACATCTATACGATTTATGATAATAACTACTTAGTCTCAAGCGGGCTCTATCTGCCAGAGTTACCCAACGCGCCCAGGCTGGTAGACGCACCTGAGGATGCCGGCCCCTCATGGTCGCGCATCGAGTGGGGCCGCCGCGCCCACGAAGAGACTACTGGAATCTCCAGCGCGAATCTGGCGGCTGTTTCCGTATAGAAATGGAGAGGTAACTCGCATGCTCATGCAGACCATCTTTCGCACAGCGCGTACTTTGGCCAGAAACCCGGGATTCGCGGCGATTGTCATTCTCACGCTGGCCCTGGGAGTGGGCGCGAACACTGCCATGTTCAGCGTAGTAAACGCGATACTGTTGCGCCCGCTTCCCGTGCGCGACGCCAAGAATTTAGTGGTAGTAGCAGAACAGCGGCGCGGCAAGGACGTTTTCTCGAATCTCTCGTATCCCGACTTTATCGACTTCCGCAACCAATCTGCCAATGTCTTCCAGGACATGGCCGCTTCACAGATCGGCGAAATCGGAATCAGAAGCGAGGGGAAGGCAGAGCGGGCCATCATCAGCTATGTGACCAGCAACTACTTCGACATGCTCGGCGTCCAGCCGGCAATCGGGCGGTTGATTGCGCCTGGCGAAGGCGACTCGCCCGGCGCCGATCCGGTTATTGTGTTCAGTTACTCCTATTGGCAGAAACGCTTCAATCTGGACCCCGGGATTGTTGGAAAGACGGTGGTGGCGAATGGACGGGCCTTAACCGTGGTGGGCGTGGCAGCGAAAGATTTTCGCGGCACAAATGCCCTCGCCGAAATGGATGCCTATCTGCCGCTGAATATGGCAGTCATGCGCACCGTAGCCAAAGGGGATCCAAACGACTTCTGGACCAGGCGCGACATTCGCACTCTGCATGTGGTTGCCTATCCGAAACCGGGCGTCGCGGACGCGGTTGCCACCGCGCGATCTGCCCTCTTTGTAATCGCGCAACGGCTCGCGCAGGCGTATCCAGAAACGGATCGGGATATGACCGCGCGCGTGTTTCCCGAGCGCCTGGCCCGGCCTGTGCCCACCGATTCGAACCTGATTCCTGCGGTAGGCATGCTGTTCCTCCTGCTCGCGGGCATTGTGTTGTGGGTCGCATGCATGAACGTGGCCAACATTCTGCTCGTGCGCTCCATCGCTCGCCAGCGAGAGGCCGCGATTCGCGTGGCGCTTGGGTCTAATCGATACCGGCTGATCCGCGAATCGCTGGTGGAAAGCCTGATTCTGGCAATTGCAGGGGGCGCTGCGGGTATTTTGCTCGGAGAGTGGGCCTGCGCGTTGCTTAAGCACCTGCGCCACTCGTTGGATTTCCCGCTCTATCTCGATTTCAGCCTGGATTGGAGGGTATTTGCTTATTCCTTCGGATTAGCGGTCCTGACCGGAATTGCGGTCGGCGTTCTGCCCGCGCTTCGTGCCTCAAATGTGAACATCAATCAAGTGCTGCACCAGGGTGGTCGCGGGACCTCAGCTGGACGCTGGCAAGGCCGCATCGGCAACGCCCTTGTAGTTGCCCAGGTCGCCAGTTCCTTGATGCTGCTCATCGTGGCTGGGTTATTTTTGCGAAGCCTGAACAGCGTGCAGCACGTGAATCTGGGATTCGATCCCGATCATGAATTGAACGTTACGATGGATCCACACTTGATGGGCTATGACGAAGCTCGTGGCCGCCAGTTTTATCGTGAACTCGAAGATCGAATCCGCTCGGTGCCGGGCGTCCAGGCCGCAAGTTTGAGCTACTCGGTCCCCTTTGGCGTTCTACACGAAACGTCGGAAGTCATCGCCGAAGCAGGCGCCGACCAGGCAAAGCAGCCTCCGGAGGTGACGTATAACACCGTCGACCCTCCGTACTTCGAGAATCTCAAGATTCCGTTTGTGCGCGGCCGCGGCTTCACTGATGGCGACAAGGAAAACGCCCCTCTCGTGGCGGTCATCAATCTGACCATGGCAAGACAGCTTTGGCCGAACGAGGATGCAATTGGGAAACGATTTTCGATGGGTAAAGGCCAACCGATGTTGCAGGTAATTGGCATCGCTGAAGATGGCAGATACATTGGGCCGGCCGACGACCCCGAAGCTTACTTTTTTGTTCCCGCATCGCAACACTACGTCTCGTTCCGGACATTGCAGGTGAAAACGGCCGCACCGCCGGAGACGATGATCCCGGAGATCGAGAAATTTATCTGGTCGATCGCTCCGGATATGCCGATTATCGACTGCCGGTCCATGAACGACGCTGCGAATGGATTGAATGGTTTTCTTTTCTTCCGGGTCGGGGCGGGCCTCGCTGGAGCGATGGGATTGCTGAGCCTCGTGCTCGCGTTGGTTGGCATCTACGGAGTAATCGCCTACAGCGTCACCCGGCGCACCCAGGAAATTGGCATTCGCATGGCTGTCGGTGCGCTGCCTCGCGATGTGTTGCGCTTGATTATGGGCCAGGGATCTCGAGTGATTGCTGCCGGAATCGTCGTGGGACTAGTGCTGGCATTCGGTGCTTCTCGGTTGCTCAAGAGTTTCCTGGTGGGCGTTTCTGCCATGGATGCGCTTACTTTCGGCTCGGTTTCGCTGCTGCTGGCGCTTGTCGCCATGATCGCAATCACGATTCCGGCCCTGCAGGCAACGCGAGTCGATCCGGCCACAACGTTGCGCGCTGACTGACTGACCGCGCTTTACATTCCAGCCTTTCTGTCACTCCAGACCTGGAACGACGCTTCAGCTCTCGAATTCCATCCTCAAAAGGAGTCTGCCATCAAAAACCCAGTGAGATTCTATGAAGGAGCGAAATGGGTTTGGGTCAACGGAGAAGTGCTTCCTTTATCCGAAGCCACCACTAGCGTCTGCGCTCACGGACTGCACTACGGTACTGGAGTATTCGAGGGTATTCGTTCGTACTCCACGCCGTCGGGTGCCGGAGTATTTCGTTTAGACGCGCACTTGCATCGTCTCGCGGAATCTGCCGCCGCGTACGGATTTGATATGCCTTCGACTCCCGAGCAACTTACGGAAGGAGTCGAGCAGGCGATGCGCGCCAATGACTGCCGCGGCGACAGCTACATACGAATTGTTTGTTGGCTCGGGGCTCGCGACTTTGGCCTTACCTCCCAGCACCTGCCGGTCGAAATAGCAATTGTCGCCTGGCCGGTAGGCACGATGTTTCCCGAAGAGTTGGTGCGGGCCGGCATCAAGGTTCGCATTTCACCCTGGAGGAAGATTGACCGCTCGATGATTCCCTCGACGGCGAAGGCCTGCGGTCAATATGTCAGTTCATTCCTGGCCGCGCAAGATGCCGTGAAGCACGGGTGCCATGAAGCTTTGCTGCTGAACGCGGAAGGCAACCTCGCTGAGGGATCCGCGGAGAACATTTTTTTGATTCAGGGGGGCAAGCTGGTTACAAACGATGAAACATCTGCGATTCTGCTGGGGATCACACGGGATTCCGTCATCACCATCGCGCGCGACCTAGGAATACCCGTGGAGATCCGCACTCTTACCCTGCAAGATCTCTTCGCCGCCGAGGATGCCTTCTTTACCGGGACCGCGGCGGAAATCGTGAAGATTCGCGAAATCGATGGGAGAAGAATCGGTTCCGGTGAAGCGCACGTTTTCAGCGCGCGAATCCGGGAAGGGTTTCATCGGGCGACTACCGGAAGCGATCCCGCTTACAGCAGCTGGATTCATCGGTTTGCCCTGAACGAGGTGTCGAAGACCGATCTCCCCAGCCCGGCCTTTTTGTCTGCCAGTAGCTAGCCGCTGGTTTAAGGAGGAGCTATGTCCGCGCGAGCCGTACTAAATCATGAGGTCGAACTCACGGAACTGCAACATCGCCGGAGCCTGGTCCGCGTGGGCAAAATTTTGCAGCGCAGCGGATTCGTGGCCGGCACCGACGGCAATCTCTCGATTCGGCTCGATGAAAGCCGAGTCATGATCACTCCCACGAAGATCAGCAAAGGTATGATGGCCGCCGATGACATGGTGATCGTCGACATGGAGGGGCGATACTTTTCTGGACGGCGCGCTCCTTCCAGCGAAATCGGAGTCCATCTGACGATCTACAAAGCCCGGTCTGACATTCACGCCGTGGTTCACGCCCATCCCTGCACAGCTACCGCATTTGCCTGCGCCGGCATGGCTTTGGATGAACCTCTTTGCTCGGAAATTCTGATGACTCTCGGCCGGGTTCCCATCGCGCCCTATCGCGCACCGGGTACTCCGGAACTCAGCCAGGTATTGGCTCCATTTGTGATGGAGCACGATGCCATCCTCATGGCGAATCACGGCGTGCTTGCTTATGGACAGGATCTCGTTACAGCTCATATGAACATGGAAATTGTGGAGCACTTCGCCAAGCTGGTTCTGCTGGCCAGGCAACTGGGCCGCGGCAACCTGCTTCATCCCGATTCCGTGCGCGAGCTTGCTGTGATTCGCACTAAGTACCGGCTGGGCAGCAATTCCCCACTGATTTCCGCGTATGAAGAGGCGCACAAACCCTGAGACCGACGGTCCAACCAGCATGAAAAGGCGAATTGTACTTATAGAAAGCAACACCAGCGGGACAGGTCGGCAGTTCGCCCGTGCATCGCGGGAGTTGGGCTACGAGCCGCTGCTGGTTGCCGAAATCCCATCGCGCTATCCGTACGCTAAAGTGGACGGTGTGGAATGCCTGCAAGCAGAAACCAGGGGTGAGGTGGAAGAGCTGAATCGTCGTATCCGCACGGTGGCGCGAGACGATGAGATCGCCGGCAGCTACAGCAGTTCCGAATATTTCATTGAGACTGCGTCGAAGCTTGCGCGCTCGAGAAATCTCCCGTCGCCTCACCCAGAAGCGATACGGATGTGCAGAAACAAAGTCTTGCAGCGCCTGGCGTTGCGGGCGGCGGGTGTCGGACAGCCGGCTTTCGCCATGGTTCACCACGCGCACGAAGTCTCGCTCCACGCGGGCATGCTTCGCTGCCCCGTCGTTGTCAAGCCGACGCAGGGCAGTGGCAGCGTGGGAGTCAAGTTGTGCCGAACCTGGCCTGAGGCCGAGCGCCATGCGGCGGCTCTGTTGTCGATCCGGGCGAACGAGCGCGACATCGCTGTGCCCCACGAAGTTCTGCTGGAGGAATTCATTTCTTGGCCGGAGTATTCCGCCGAGATGTTCCATGGCCGGGTCATTGGAATCACTCGCAAGCATCTCTCGGCCGCGCCCTATTTTGTCGAGACTGGCCACGATTTTCCCGCCACGTTCTCCGCGGCTTCCCTGAACGTTCTACAGACGGAGTGTATACGTGCTGTACGAGCGGTGGGTCTGCTCTGGGGCCCGGCCCACCTCGAGTTTCGCAGCGACGGCGAAGGCATCGCAGTTATGGAAATAAATCCTCGTCTCGCCGGAGGATTCATTCCGGAACTGGTGCGTCTTGCCTCTGGCGTGAACCTGATCGAGCAGACCCTGCGCGTAGTCGCCGGGCTTCTTCCGAACACTGAACCCTCCGACTCCCGGCACGCCTCCATTCGCTTTCTGTGCCCAAGGGATGAGGGACTCATCCTGGCGGTCGCCGGAATCGAGGGCGCGCAAGCCGTTCCGTATATCGCCGATGTACAGGTCTACCGTCATCCAGGCGATCGGTTCCTCGTGCAGCATGATTTTCGCGACCGCGTCGGCCATGTCATCGCCTGCGCGCAAAACACGGCGGATGGGATTTCGGCGGCTGAGAAGGCAATCAAACTGCTGTCGGTGAAAATGCCTTCGTCACGTACTGAGCACGAGCCAGAGTCCGAGTTGTCCACTGCTTCGCTTGACGTCGAACAGCGACGCTTCGCAGTCAGCTGAAAGGTTGAACCTCACTCCATTTCTCTAAAGGACTATCTTTTCTTATGCCCGATCGACCGCTTTTTCTCAGGGAAAACGTGCAAGTCGAGCCGCTGGTTGATCAGTGGTATGCGTGGTCTCATTTGCTTCCGCCTGCCACGGCCGCACGCAATATAACCGAACGCCACCTGAAGATCATGGATTCGTACATCAGCGCCCCTCAAGTGCACGCCAGCGCGGTGAAGAATCCAAAGATGCTGGGAGGCCCGTTTATCGACTATGGAGGAAGGCGGGTCGACGAGATCAAAGCGCTGCGCGAGCGCACCAAGCGCGATCGTTCGGATCTATTGGAACTTTCCGAGGCGCTGCAGGAACTCGATAACCGGCTGCTCTCGAAGGCCAAAGGCTATTCGCTTCAGCCTTTGTATGCTGAGGTTCCGGAAATCCTGCAAGGATACGTAGAACTGGTGTACGATCTGAACAATCAGGCGTCATTCAAACTGATCGAATCCCTGCTCTACCGTTCGAAGTATTACGACCGCTCGGCCCAGAGCCTGATGCTGTCTCTCATCGGCGGCGATGATCGCCCGTTTGTCCTCAGCACGCCGCGTCTTGAGGACGAAACCCTTCTGCATGTGCGGGTGCCATTCGACGATAGCGCCATCGACGAGTTCTTCCGTTCGAAAACCCAGCCGCGCAGCTTTGACGCATATCGCGATTTGCTGCGTCTTGATGGCAATGCGCGCGCCGACCGCCTTCTGCGATCGCTGTTGACGGAAGAGCCGCCTGCCCCATACGTCGGCTATTCCGGCAGCGGCGTCCGATGGAGATACTTTGGACACGCCTGCATTCTGATCGAGACCGGAGGCGTAAGTATGATGTTCGACCCGGTCTTGAGCTACACCTACGAGAGCCAGATCTCGCGCTTCACCTATGCCGACTTGCCGGAACGAATCGATTATGTCCTGATCACGCACAATCATCAGGACCATATTCTTTTCGAAACGCTGTTGCAGATCCGGCACAAAGTTGGCTGCGTGATTGTTCCGCGCACATCGACGGGCTCGCTGCAAGATCCGTCGCTCGAGTTTATGTTCCGGCACGCGGGCTTCAAGAACGTTCTGGGACTCGATTCGCTGGAGGAGATTGCGACTCCCAACGGATCGATCACGGGACTGCCGTTCTTGGGAGAACACTCAGACTTGAACATTAACGCCAAACTGGCCTATCTGGTGCGAGCCGGACGCCACTCGCTGCTATTTGCCGCGGACTCGTGCAATATTGAGCCGAAGCTTTACGAACATATTCATCGGGAAGTCGGCGATGTAGATGCGGCGTTTCTTGGCATGGAGTGCGACGGCGCCCCGCTTTCCTGGCTCTACGGGCCTTTGCTCACCCGGCGGCTGGAGCGCGCTATGGATGAGTCTCGCCGGCTCTCAGGATCGAACTTCGAGCAGGCACGGGCGATTGTGGAACGATTGCGTTGCAAGGATGCCTATGTCTACGCCATGGGACAGGAGCCATGGCTGAACTATGTGATGAGCATCAAGTATGCGGACACCTCGCGCCCGATTGTAGAATCGAACCGGCTAATAGACTCTTGTCGCCAGCGTGGCATGCGGGCGGAGCGCCTGTTCGGGGAAAAAGAGATCCTGCTGGAGCCGGCGCTGGAATCGTCTCCGGATCCGGTGCTCGCTGTGGGACAATAAAAGCGCCGCAGCGAATGTACCTTTGCTGTGATGCGCTTTCCGTTTCGGCTTCACGACCAAATTCAAATTTGGGCAAGCTCCGTGATTGATCTTAGAAGCGATACCTTTACACTGCCTACCGCGGAAATGTTGCAGGCCATTTTGGAAGCGCCGCTGGGCAATGACGGCTATGGCGAAGATCCTACCGTAAATCGGCTCGAGGCATTGGCGAGCGCGAAGCTGGGCAAAGAAGCGAGCTGTTTCATGCCTAGCGGAACCATGGCAAATCTGGCTTGTTTGTTGGCCCATTGTTCCTCGCCGTCCAAGGCAAAAACAATTCTTGTTGGAGACCGGTCTGACCTCTTCGCCTACGAAGATGCAAGTCTGGCGGCGCAGGCAGGGTTACGGTTACATCCCCTGCACACCAACGCCGATGGAACCATGTCGCTGGAAGAAATTCGCGCCCTATTGCGCACCAAAGAGTTCGGGCAGATTGGCTTGCTCTGCATTGAAAATCCCCACAACCTCTGCGGCGGTGTTGTAGTTCCCGCCGGCTGGATGCAGGAAACATGCGATGTGGCTCATTCACACGGCGCGCCTGTGCATCTTGATGGCGCCCGGATTTTTAACGCCGCTGTGAAAATGCAGGTGAGTCCGGCGGAACTTACCCGTTTCGCCGATTCCGTACAATTCTGCCTCTCCAAAGGGCTCTCCGCGCCGGCGGGTTCGGTTGTGGCGGGCAGTGCCAATTTCATCGCCGAAGTCCGCGAGAAGCGCAGAATTCTGGGCGGCGCCATGCGCCAGGCCGGGGTCATCGCGGCGCCGGGGATCGTTGCCTTGGAGCATATGGTCGATCGGCTCGCCGTCGATCACGAACTGGCACAGAGGTTGGCGAAAGGCTTGAGCGCGCTTCCCGGAATCTCCGTTGACCTCGAAACCGTGCAGACCAACACCGTCGTCTTTTGTGTCGATGAGGACAGGTTTACTCCCGAGGCCTTTGTTCAAGCCGCATGGGCGAGAGACCTGCGCCTTGCCGATTTCAAATATGGAAGGCTAAGAGCCGTCGTGCATCACGGGATCGCAGCCTCCGACATCGATGCCGCAATCGAAATTGTCGCCGAGTTGGTCCGGGAACCCATTACTTCCCCATCGACAGAATGCGCACCTGCAGATGTATCCTCCTAGGTTGGATTCCTGGTGCCGAGCATCTCGTTCGATTACGCTGGGGCGAAGTCCTGAACAGCCTGCTCGAGTTTCCGCTGGGCCCTCTGCCAACGATCTCGCTGCTGCTTCAAAGTGTTGTGCTGATCCAGCAACCTGCTCCGGAGCCTCTGTAGTTGAACCAGCAGCACGGCGGGTGACGGTCCCCCGCCATACTGAGCGCGTGTCACACATGACGTCGGGTCCGTCTCGCTAGTGGAAACCGGCAGCGCCCCAGATTCCACGGCGGATAATTCCTCCAGGGAAGCCAAACCTTTCTCCAGCGCCTTCTTCACGGCGCGACCAACGCGATAATGTGCCGAGCGGAAGTCCTCTCCCGTCTCTTGCACGACACGCACGGCCATTACCGTGGCATTTGTGAATCCTTCGGATGCGCGCTGTAACATGCGCCCTCGCATGGGCAGAGCTTTCGCCACGACCAGGCGTAACAAAGTGGCTGCATCCGTAGTATCGCGAAGCGCAAGCCATAAAGGACGAACCGATTCAGTGCCTACGGAAATCGCATTGGTAAACGGCACATTCCGCGTGGCGGCGAGGGCTTGGGTGAAGGCCCCCAGAGCGGCCGCAGTGCGTCCTTGCACATGCTCCAGCAAGAATGGATTCCGCTTTTGCGGCATGGCTGAACTCGAACCGACCAGGTCGTCGGGGAGAGCGAGAAAAGCGAACTCTTGCGTGAGCCATTGCAATAAATCCGTGGCGATGCGGCTTAAGGTTGCGCCGTGAACCGCTGCCGCCCCAAGCAGACGCAGCACAAAGTCGCGTGACGCGACTGCGTCAATCGAGTTCTCCGCGCAGCGTGCGAAGCCGAGAAATTCGGCCGTTCGCCCGCAATCGATCGGTACCGAAGTTCCCGCCACCGCGCCGGCGCCCAGGGGACATGTTTCAATCTCGGCTGCGGCCTCGATTAGGGCAGTCGTATCGCGTTCGACAGCCGTGGCAACGCCGGCGAGATAATGCCCGTAGGTTATTGCTTCGGCTGGCTGGCCATGCGTATATCCGGGCATTACCACGCCTGCATACAGCCGCGCCTTGCGCAGTAAAATTGCCCGCAGCATCAGCATGGACCCGGCGAGTTCCAAATAGCGGGGCCGCAGGCGAAGACGCAGCAGAGTGGAATTCAGATCGTTTCGCGATCTCGCCATTTGCAGCATTCCGCCGACGCTCGCACCTTCGGTCTCGATCAAATAGCTTTCGTAGAGCAGGAACATGCCACGAAGTGCAGCCCGGGAGCACAGGGGAGCGAAGTCCTGGCGCCTGAGCCTCTCGATCGCGTTCAGTAGCCGCGTGGCAGAGAAGCGATCGATAATTCCGCACTCCGCTAACATGAGGACATGCGCCTGATCGATGCGGCAGATATAGGGCAACTCATGAGCGGCCTGATCCTCCAGTTCGCGGTCAAACAGAATTGCCCGCGCAACGGGATCGAGGATCTTCGCGATCAGTCCGGTATCTTCGGCGTTTGTGGGCATGGTGCTGACTTAAGACGTCATAATATCGCGGGACGAGTTGTGCGGGCGCATGTCGGTCCAACTGCCCTCGATCTGCGCAACACAAGCGGAGCGGCTACCGGGTCCAAATGCGATGGTCCAGCCTTCGGGCGTCTTCAACGAGGTTGGCCAGAGCGAATACTGCCCTAGCTGGTTTACGAGCCCGACGAATGTTCCATTGTCATCTTCAAAGGGATGTGATGGCATAGGCCCTCGTCTTCATCGATTGTAGTGTGGTCGCTTCCGGAGCGGGCAATTGCCGCCAGCGCCTGTACCGATTGATGCTGGACCACATCGCAGGCGTTCAGCACCAATCCAGCTTTGCGGGCGCGCTGTACCAATCGGATCGCGCTGAGGCTATCTCCGCCCACGTCGAAAAACCTCTCGTCGATCCCAACCTTGTCTAGTTCCAGAACCTCGGCGAAAAGTCTGGCGAGCAACTGCTCCTGCGGATTTGTCGCTTCCTTGTTGCTCGAGCAGAATTCCGGAGCCGGCAGCGCGCCCCGGTCGAGCTTCCCGCTGGGGTTCAAGGGCAATGAAGAAATGCTGACGACAGCGGCCGGTACCATATATTCGCCTCGATTTCGCCCAACTCGACTCTAAAACCGCGAATTTTTACCTGATGATCGGCCCGCCCTAAATATTCGATCTCTCCGCCCTCACGTATCCGGCCAATATCGCCCGTCCGATAAATCCGGTCTCCCGGAAGCCCGAGACGATTCGCAACAAAACGCTGCGCTGTAAAGCCGGGATTGCGGTAATATCCGCGCGCCAGGCACTCGCCGGAGACATAAATCCCGCCAAGTTCTCCCGCCGGAACCTCCCGCAGGTTCTCATCCAGAATGTAAACGCGGTTGTTGGCGATCGGCTGGCCGATGGCGACAGGTTCGTCCGGATGTTTCGTAACCTCATACCAGGTGCAGTCGGCCGAGAGCTCTGAAGATCCATAAAGATTCAGAAGGCGGCTATGCGGAAGGATTTGCCGAAACCGGTCTGCCAGATCGCCCGGAAGCGCTTCTCCGCTTGAGACCCAAATTCGCAAGTGCTCCAGGCGGGCACCGGCATCTCCGTAGTGGTCGAGAATGACGCGCAGCAGGGAAGGCACCAATACCATTCGCGTTGTGCGGAATTGCTCCAATTGTTTGAGCAGCCGCAGCGGATCACGCACGGTCGCATCGGGAATGAGAACAATTGGAATGCCTTGCAGCAACGGCCCAAAGATCCCCCAGAATGAATCCAGGAAGTTCAGCGACGTATTCAGGCAGCACACTTCGTCCGGTTCGAAAGGAAACTTTTGCCACATCCAATTCAGACGGTTCAACATGCCGCGATGGGTGCCCATGACTCCTTTCGGCGTACCCGTCGATCCGGCGGTATAGATGACATAAGCCAGATCGTCGGGATCTCGCGCCACGGCGAGATTCTCGCCGCTCTCTTGCATCGCTTGCGTATTCGACAGGTCCACCAGTTCAACCCGGTCCAGGCAACCGATGTGCAACAGGAGGCTGCTTCCGGTGTCGCGGCACAGCGCGATTCTGATCTGCGAATCCTCGATCATGTACGAAATGCGTTGCGCCGGGTAACAAGGATCGAGCGGCAGGTAACCGCCGCCGGCTTTCATAATCCCGAACACCGCGATCAGCATTTCGATCGAACGCGGAATGCACAATCCTACCAGCGAATCTGCGGCGACGCCCCGTTTGCGCAGGTAGCGGGCGAGTTGGTTGGAACGCCGGTTCAACTCGCCGAAACTGATGCTGCTTTCTTCGTACCAGGCGGCCAGTCGGCCCGGCTCGTTTTCCACCTGCAATTCGAATTGCTCCATCAGCGAAAGCGCGCCGGTCCTATCTTCGAACGTCGGGTATGTGGTTGGCACCATGCTGCTCCTTTGCGGCCGAAACCATCAGGTCTTCTTTAATAACTGAAGTCTCTCCGCTTTTAGCTAAGACTCCATCTTCGATGTGGCGACGGTGACGGTGATTCTGCCTTCCTGCGTGCGCGCCACGTTCTGCGCGTTCCAGACTTCGGCATTCAGCAGCACTCCGCCGGCCGCTCCACGTTGCAGGTTATTGACCACGTAGGCGAGCCGCAGGTCGAAGACCTCGTCATCAGTGGAGATATTGCCGACCGCAACCGCCATACCGCAGTGATGGTTGGCGTCCTGCATGGGGCGCGGCCGTCCTTTTTCCCGCAGCACAACAATCGGAGACACTGGATTTGTCGGGAGCTTAAAAGACGCAAGGGGGTTGAACGCGCGGAAAAGGCTGGCGACTTCATCTACCCCGTCCACGGGACGATTGGTTTTCACGCGCACCTCCACGTAATGGCCCTCCTGCACGCAGGTGCGGTTGCACGTGACCGACACGGGAAAAGCGTCGCCCAGGACTTTTTTAACTTCTTTCCAGATGAGTGTTTCTGTCAACTCGCACGACCCGTGCAGCGGCAAAATGTTGCCCACGACCAGGTCGGTGGCATACTTGGCATCTCCGCGTCCCGAGAGGGATTGGTAGGTTGTCACCACCACCTCGCGTAACCCGTAGCGGGAGTGCAGCGGGGCAAGCACCAGGATCAGTCCCGAGGTGACACAGTTCGGATTTTTCGTGAGGAGGGTTGCTCCCAACTCGGTTCCATTTACCTCGGGCACAACCAGCGCCACATCGCTGTCGAAGCGCCGGTACGGGCTGTTGGAGAAAACCTTGCGGCCATCGCGGAGCAATGCCTCTTCGGAATCTCCAGCGCGCTCGGGGATCGAGGAGAAGACGACCGAAATGTCAGATTTCAACAGATCCTCCAAGGCACACACCGGCATATCGCGTAGCGCGTCGGGCCACGAATATTCCCGCCAGAAATTGCCGTAGTGCTCCCGCAGCGCGCGCTCCTTGGCTTCCCATACGTCTCGATAAGCCCTGCCGGCGCGGCCATCGCTGCCAACAACCATGGCCAGTTCAAACGTCGGATGATCGATAAGCAGGGCGGCAAGCCTGCGCCCAACCATGCCAGTAGCGCCGACGATTGCAACTTTCTGCCGTTCGGCCTGGTTGGAATTGGCAGCGTATAGATCGTTTAGATCATTGCTCAAGGACCATTACCTCTCTTTCCCCGAGATTTGGCCAAGTTGTGCTGGCGGCCAAAGCTGGCATTGT
>WNEY01000087.1_pt1 | contig 42320 bp, 44 predicted proteins | sample 5400531 | NCBI WGS metagenome assembly WNEY01 (sample SAMN13153338, study PRJNA577476) | soil metagenome | isolation source: 200 cm saprolite under Douglas fir tree site 1 | place: USA:California | collected 2015-04-18 | reverse complement strand
ACGACGTCGTGAAGGAGTCGCGTCCGGTGCAGAGGCTCGTCAACCGCGTCTCGGTCGAGGCCTCGTTCTTCAAGAAGATGTCATCGGAAGAGAATCTCGCCTACGCGGCGCGCTTTTACGGCATCCCACCGAGCGTCACGAAGACCGCCATTCCCGAGATCCTTGGGCGAGTCGGCTTCCCGGTCGGGCGCCGGCACGAGGCGATGGAGAACCTGTCGCGGGGCATGCAGCAGAAGGTTGCGTTGGCGCGTGCCCTCCTGACCTCCCCTGTCCTGTTGCTTCTCGACGAGCCGACGACCGGGCTGGATCCGCGCTCGAAACTGGAGGTGCAGGACTTCATTCGCGACGTGTGGACCATGCATGACGCCACGATCTTGCTCTGCACGCACGACATCCGCGAGGCCGAGGTGCTCGCGGATCGCGTCGGCATCCTCGACCGCGGGCAGCTGATCGCGCTCGATCCTGCAGACACGCTGAAGGAACGCTATGAGGTCGAAACGCTCGAGGAGGCGTTCTTCGCCGCAACCGGCCGGACGTTCGAGGACGAGAAGGACGAGGACGCGGAACGAGGTGTGTTCGCGTGAAAGAGGCCGCTGGAGCCCTCCGGCACGAGTTCATCGGCCTCTACGGGATGGTCGAGCGCAACTACTACCTCATCAAGCGCTACGCCTGGTGGGAGGTCGCGTTCTTCTTCTGGACGGCCGCGAACACGCTGACGATCGTCTTCATCGCGAAAGGCGTCGTCGCGGAGGGCGGCACGGTGGACATCGACCGCCTGACGACGATCCTCCTGATCGGCGCGGTCATGTGGTCGTACCTCGGCATCGTCTTCGAGTTGCTGATCGAGACGGTCGCGTGGGAGCGCTGGGAGGGAACGATCGAATACACGTTCATGGCACCGCTGACCCGTGCCACGCATCTGCTGGGCACCGGCATCTTCGCCATCGGCTACGGGATCGTGCGCGCGTCGATCGTGTTTGCTGCGATCGCGGCGTTCTTCGGGTTGCACATGCCGAAGGCAAACTTCGTCACGGCGGTCGTGCTGATCGCGGTAGCGTCGATCTCGTTCGTGGGGATCGGGATGATGACGGCCGTGCTGCCGCTCATCTCGCCCGAGAAGGGGACGCAATTCGGCTACGTCGCGCAAGGTTTGATGCTCGTCGTCTCCGGCGTCTACTACCCGGTCTCGGTGCTACCGGAATTCATGCAGTGGCTCGCGACGATCTCGCCGGCGACCTATGCGTTGCGCGGCGAGCGGGCGGCGATCCTCGACGGCACGAGCGTCAGTGGGGTCTGGGGCGACATCTGGCCGATGCTGATCATCGGCATCATCTCGGTGCCGCTCGGAATCTGGGTGTTCCGCCGCGGCGAGCTCCACGCGAAGAAGCACGGCAAGCTGAAGCGGTCAGGTTAGAGCCCGATGCGCGGGGCCGACCCGATTCGAGTCTGGTACCTCCTCCAGAGCGGATCGGCCCTCGGCGACACCCTCGTCTGGGTGCTTGCACCGGTCTATTTCGTCAAGACGGTCGGCATGAGCCCGCTGCAGCTCGTTCTCGTCGGGACGTTCATGGAGCTCACGGTGTTCTTCTTCGAAGTTCCTACCGGAATCGTGGCGGACGTCTACAGCCGTCGGTTATCCACGATCGTGGGCGTCGTGATCATGGGACTCGCGATCGTCTTCGTGGGATCGGTCGCAGAGGCCTGGGCCGTCATCCTGGGGTGGTCGATCTGGGGATTCGGCTATACCTTCACGTCCGGCGCGACCGACGCATGGCTTGCAGACGAGATCGGGGTCGACAACATCCGGCCGGTCTATCTACGTAGCGCCCAGCTCGCTCGAATCGTGTCGTTGTTCGGCATCGCCGCGAGCGTCGGCCTCGGCCTCGTCGCGCTCTGGCTGCCGATCGTCGTCGGCGGCTGCGTGATCGTCGCCGTCGGTGCCGCCCTGGCCGTGCTGATGCCGGAAACGGGATTCCGACCGGCCGAACGCGGAGAGGCGGAGAGTGCCGCGCGGGTGATGGTGCGGACCGGGCTCACGGGCGCGAGGCTGGTCCGCCGCAGGCCGCTGCTGCTGCTGATCCTGGCGATCTCTGCCTCCTGGGGTGCTTGGAGCGAAGGCTATGACCGCCTTTCCGAGGCGCATCTCCTGCGCGATGTCGGCCTCCCGAGCTTCTTCGGCCTTTCCTTCGTGGTGTGGTTCGGCCTCATCTCCGCTGCGTCGCTGCTCCTGGCGATCTTCGTCGCACGGCCGGCGAACCGCCGCCTCGAGCAGGTAGGCCAGTCGACGGTGGCCTGGTCCTCCTGGCGCTCGACATCGCCCTGATCGCAAGCGTCGTCGTCTTCGGGCTCGCGGACGCCTTCTGGCTCGCGCTGGTCGCCATGCTCTTCGTGAACGTGGCGCGATCGCTCGCCATGCCTCTGTTTACGAGCTGGCTGAATCAGAGCATCGCGAACTCCAATGTGCGCGCAACGGTGATGTCGATCACGAGCCAGGCAGACGCGGTCGGGCAGTGGACGGGCGGACCTGCGATCGGCGCAATCGGAAATGCGTTCGGGATCCGTGCAGCGTTGGTGACGGGCGCGTTCTTCCTCTCGCCGGCGGTCGCGCTGTACGGCCGAGCCCTTCGTCACGGCGGCCGGGAGCCGGAGCTCGAAGGAGTCGCCGAAGCCCCAGCGTGAGGCTGCGTTAGACCTGTCCGAGTCGCTGCAGGCAAGCGCGCAGGCCTTCCCGCCAGTGCGGGAGGGCCGGGGCGTCTTTCTCGCTGCGCAGCAACGCATTGGCGGGCCGCTGCGCCGCCCGCCCCAGCTCGTCACTGGAGATACGGCGGACCCGCATGTCCAAGCCGAACTCCTCGAAGATCGCTTCCGCAAACTCGGCCCACGTGACATCACCTTCCGCGGCGAGGTGCCAGACACCGAACGGCCGCTCCAGCAACTCGCGGGTGGCTGCGGCCAGGTGGCCGACGTACGTCGGCGACGTGCGCTGGTCATCGACGACGGCGACCTCGTCGCGCTCCCGCGCGAGGTCGAGCATCGTCTTGACGAAGTTCGTTCCGGTCGGCCCGAAGAGCCCCGAGCTGCGCACGATCCACGCTTGCTCGCCGGCCGCGCCCTCCCCATAGAGCTTCGTGCGCCCGTACGCGGAGAGCGGGTTCGGCGCATCGGACTCGACGTACGGCTCACCTTTCCGGCCGTCGAAGACGTAATCCGTGGAGTAGTAGACGAGCGGGGCGCCCAGCTCGGCGACATGACGCGTCCCCCCCACGTTGACGGCGGCGGCCTCCTGCGGGTCGGCCTCAGCGCCGTCGACATCCGTCCAGGCTGCCGCGTGCAAGACGATCCCGAGCGGCTCCCGCAGCTCAGGAGGCGGGGACGTCACGTCCCAGTCCGCATGGCTCAACGCCACAGCGGCCGGGAACTCCTCCGCGAGCGCACGACCGAGTTGGCCGCCCGCGCCCGTAATTACGAGGCGCTTTGGTCCCGCTCCGACAGGATCGGCGATGTCGTGCTCCAGAGATGGACTACGCGTGGATCGTTCCACGGCAGCTGGTGCTCGTCCGGATCGGCAGGGTCGTACTCCTCGGTGACGTGGTAGAGCATCAGGACGTCCGTCAACGCCTCGAACCCGTGCGCCAGGTTCCCGGGCACGTAGACGGCGGCGAAGTTGCCCTCGCCGATGTCTTCGCTGAAGGCCTCTCCCGTCTCGCGATCGAGCGCGACGACGCGCACACGTCCCTGCAAGCACACGAACAGATCGTCCTGGCCGCGCTCGTGGTAGTGCAGCCCTCGGATCGTGCCCTGGCGTGAGAAGGAGACGTTGGTCTGACGGATCGGCTTCGGCAGGGCGCCGGTGCGGGCGATTTCCGTCAGCCACCCCCGCTCGTCCTCGAAGCGGCTCAGCGGAATCAGTCGCGGGCGCTCGGAGCCGAAGTGCGGCCGCCGAACACGCTCGATCACCTCGTGGTACGCGTCAATGGATTCCCCGGCGTCGCCCCAGTAGCCCTCGAAGACGTCGTACTCGAGGGTGCTGGCCCGGACGTAGTGGTTATTGACATCGGTGATCTCGAGCTCGCCGCGACCGGACGGCTCGAGCTCTGCGACCACGCCGAAGACGTCGGGCTCGTAGCAGTAGAGGCCGGTGACAGCGAGGCGGCCGGGCGGCTCGACCGGCTTCTCCACGATCTCCGTGATCTGACCGTTCTCGATACGCGGCACGCCGAGGTGGCGGAGGTGCTCCGTCTCCCGGACGTGGGCAAGTAAAACCCGCGCACCCGCTGCCTGTCGCCGGAAGTTCTCGATCGCCGGCGCGATCGAGCCCCGGAAGATGTTGTCCGCGAGCATCACGACGACGCGCTCGTTGCCGACGAAGGCGCGCGCGAGGCTCAGCGCCTCCGCGATTCCACCCGGACGCTCCTGATTTCCGTACTCGAGCTCGTCGCCGAAGAGGCGCCGGAAGTCCTCCACATGCTCGCCCCCGGTAACCAGCATCAGCTCGGTGACGCCTGCCTGCCGGAGGGCCTCGGTGGCGTACATGACCATCGGCTTGTCGTAGACGGGCAGGAGGTGTTTGTTCGTGATCCGCGTGAGCGGATCGAGGCGCGAACCGGTCCCGCCGGCTAGGACGACGCCCTTCATGCCGGATGCGATGCTAGTGGGCCTGCGGGCCTGGAGGCCGCAACGTCTCAACTCTGGCTTGCCGGGGTACCCTGAGCTGATGGAAAAACGCCGACGCGACATGGGACTCGCTGCCGAGGAGATCGAGCAGCTGTTCGCCGATCTCTGGGAGGTATTTCCCTTCTCACGGGGGATGCGTCGCGGCTACCGGCCGGAAGTCGATGTCTACCGGACCGAGAACCCCGCCTCCCTCACCGTCGTCGTCGAGCTCCCCGGAGTCGACCCGAACGAGGTGAAGGTGATCGCGTCACCGCAGGCACTCCTCATCGCCGGTGAGCGCCAGCGTCCCAAGGATTGCGGGCAGTACCAGCAGCTCGAGATCGAATACGGCCCGTTTCAACGTCAGGTGACGCTGGCCGTCGACGTCGATCCGGAGCAGGCGACCGCGACGTACGAGCGCGGGTTTCTCACCATCAAGCTGCCGATCGCCCCGAAGCCGGCTCCGGCCGAGCGCATCTCGATCGTGGTGACGTCGACATGACCGAGGCGATGAGCGACGCGATCGTCGAGGAACCGACCGAAGAGCTCAAGTTCCCGGCCACCCTGCCGGTCCTCCCGCTGAAGGAGACGGTCGTCTTTCCGGAGTCGGTGACGCCGCTCGCCATCGGCCAGGAGCGCTCGATCAAGCTGGTCGAAGACGTCGTGTCGGGTGACCGCGTGCTCGCGCTCGTCACGGTCAAGACCCCGGAGGCGGAACAGCCCGGCTGGGACGACCTCTACGAGGTCGGCACGGCCGCCGTGATCCACAAGATGATCAAGGTTCCCGACGGGACGCTGCGGATTCTCGTCCAGGGCGTGCAGCGCATCAGGCTCGACCGCCAGGTGCAGGACGACCCGTACCTCGTGGGCGAGTTCGTCGAGTTGCCGGATGAGCTGACGGAGACGCCCGAGGTCGAGGCGTTGACAAGGAACGTCCAGAATCTGTTCGGGCGCGTCATCGGTCTCGTTCCCTACCTGCCGGAGGAGCTGCAAATCGCCGCTGCGAACGTCGACGACCCGAGCGCGCTCTGCAACCTCGTCGCCTCCACGCTGCGCCTCAAGACGGAGGAGAAGCAGCGGCTGCTGGAGCTCATCGACATCGAAGCGCGGCTGCGAGACATCTCGGCCATCTTGAACCGCGAACTCGAGGTCTTCGAGCTCGGGTCGAAGATCCAGTCGCAGGTCCAGGAGGAGATGGAGAAGGGGCAGCGCGAGTTCTTCCTGCGCCAGCAGCTCAAGGCGATCCAGGACGAGCTCGGCGAGAGCGATCCTGAGGCGGCGGAGATCGCAGAGCTGCGCTCGACCTTCGAGGCGATGGAGCTGCCGGAGGATGTGCGCAAAGTCGTCGACCGCGAGCTGGGCCGGCTGGAGAGGCTGCCAACCGCCGCGGCCGAGTACGGCGTCATTCGCACGTACATCGATTGGATCGCGTCGCTCCCGTGGCACAAGACGACAGAGGACAACCTCGACCTGGTCAACGCAAAGCAGGTGCTGGATGAGGACCACTTCGACCTCGAAAAGGTGAAGGAGCGGATCCTCGAGCACCTCGCCGTCTCGAAACTCAAGAACGAGACCTCGGGGCCGATCCTCTGCTTCGTCGGGCCGCCGGGCGTCGGCAAGACGTCGCTCGGTCAGTCGATCGCGCGTGCGCTCGGCCGCAAGTTCGCCCGGCTGTCCGTCGGCGGCGTGCGCGACGAGTCGGAGATCCGCGGCCATCGCCGCACGTACATCGGCGCGATGCCGGGAACCATCATCCGCCACCTGCGCGACGCCGAATCGATGAATCCCGTGTTGCTGATCGACGAGATCGACAAGATGGGCGCCGACTTCCGGGGCGATCCCGCCAGCGCGATGCTCGAGGTTCTCGATCCAGAGCAGAACAAGAACTTCCGCGACCATTACCTCGATCTGCCGTTCGATCTCTCGAAGACGCTGTTCATCTGCACCGCGAACACGCTCGACACCATCCCCGCCCCGCTGCTCGACCGTATGGACGTCATCCAGCTGTCGGGCTACACCGAGGTCGAGAAGTTCGGCATCGCCAAGCGCTACCTCGTGCCAAAGCAGGTCGAGGCCCACGGGCTCGGCGGCGACCAGATCACGATCACCGACAAGGCGCTGCGGCTGATCATTCGCGAGTACACCCGCGAAGCTGGCGTGCGCAACCTCGAGCGGCGGCTCGCGGACGTGCTACGCAAGGCGGCGCGGCAGATCGCCGAGGGTAAGCAACGCGCGAAGAAGCTTCGTATCGACGAGAAGCGCGTGCGCGCCTCGCTCGGGCCGCGCCGGTACGAAGGCGAAGTACGGAAGCGAACCTCGGAACCTGGCGTGGCGACGGGTCTTGCTTTCACCGCCGTCGGTGGCGACATCCTCTTCTTCGAGGCGACCGCCTACCCGGGCAAGGGCCGGCTGACGATCACGGGACAACTCGGCGACGTGATGCAGGAGTCCGCACAGGCTGCGCTCTCCTGGGTACGCGCGCATGCGGAAAAGCTCGGCCTCGAGCCGGACTGGTTCCGAGAGCACGACATCCACCTGCACGTGCCGGCCGGCGCCGTGCCGAAGGACGGACCGTCCGCCGGTATCACCATGGCGACGGCGATTGCGTCGCTCGTGCGCAACCAGCCGGTCTCGGAGGACGTCGGCATGACCGGCGAGATCACGCTGACCGGGCAGGTGCTCCCAATCGGCGGAATCCGCGAGAAGACGCTCGCAGCGCAACGCGCCGGATTGAAGCGCATCATCATGCCGCGGGACAACGAGCCCGACCTCGCAGAGCTGCCCAAGGAGACGAAGGAGCAGATGGAGTTCATCCTCGTCGACACGATCGACCAGGTCTTCGACGCCGCGTTCGACGGCAAGGGCGCGACGCGACCCAAGCCGTCACCCGTCCGCGACCGTCAGGCCGCGGCGAGCCTGAAGGACGTCAGCAAGCCGTCGCAGGCGTCGGTGCTGCCGCCCAGCTCGTAGCGGCAGAGCAGCAAGTACTCGGTCTTCCCGCGCAGGACGAACGCGATGCGTTCGACGAGTTGCTTGCCCTGACGCGTGTACGCAACGTCGTACCGCCGGGCCTTCTGGCCGGCGATTGTGACGTTGTGAGGATCGCTCACGCTGCCCTGCTGCTGGCTCGCGACCGCTGCCGCCGCCCGATCGAGCTCGGGGACGACCTCGTCCCAAAGGCCGGGCCGGAACCGCCGGAGAAGTGGAAAGCGCGTCACCGAGATCAGGAGCGTGCCCCGCGCGGCCTGAACCTCACGGCCCTTCCTCGAGACGCCCCAGTCGGCTGGAGCCACGAAAGTGAAGCCCACCCCATGGACGAGGTACCCCTTCTGCGCTGAAGCGCCGCCGCATCCTGAAACGACCAGTAGAGTGAGCCACAGAACGGCTTGTTTGCGTCGATTACGCACGGGTACGCAAGAGCTGGCAAACGAGCGAAAGGACACAGGCAGCATGCACAAGACGAAAGACAAGGTAATGGACCGGGCCGGCGGCGCGAGGCCTTATATCGAGCGCGCGTTCAAGGACGAGGATCTGCGCGACAACGTGCGCAACGCCTACGAATCGGCGCGCGTGGTCTACAACGAGTTGATCGGCGGACGCGGAGCGATTCCGGTCGCCACGCGTGTTGCCACCGACAAGGACATCCAGGACCACCTGCGTGAGGCGCTCGATGAGCTCCGCCAGGCAGCCGACCGCGTGCAAGGTAAGAAGGACCACGGCGCACGCAATACAACGCTGCTGCTGACGGGCATTGCCCTCGGCATCCTGTTCAACCCCATCTCCGGGGCGCAGACGCGCAAGTGGCTGTCCGATCGGATCTTCGGGCCGAGCGACGAGTTCACCTATCAGGGCGGGAACTCGAGCCCCAGCTCGAACTAACTTGAGCTACTTCTTCGGCCTTTTCGAGCTGAAGTTGTCGGGCCTCACGATCAGGGGCCTGATCGCACGCTGCAGCGAGCCCGGGACGAGCCCGTCCGCGATCGAGATGTCGGTCGCCGTCAAGAGGATCGCCCCGGGCCTCGGCGCGCTTCCGAGCGTGTTCAACGGCGCCCACGCGTCGCCGCCGGCGAAGCTGACGTCCTGGAGGTGCTTCCAGGCAAGGAGGTACGACGTCGGGTTGACCGCGCCGTCGTAACCGAGCCCGAGCAGGCCGACAGGATGGATCTCAAAGTGCAGGTGGAACGGCGTCCCCTGCGCATCGCCCGTGTTGCCGACGAAGCCGATGACGTCGCCCGCGTTCACCTTGCTGCCGTTGACGGCGAGCGGCGAGAACGCGGAGAGATGTGCGTAGTAGAAGAGATTTCCCTGACCGTCACGAAGCCAGAGGCGGTTGCCTCCGACCTTGTTCCAGCCCACTGAGAAGACGGTGCCGGAAGCAACTGCAAGCAGCGGCGCCCCGAGCGGGGCGAAGACGTCGTCGCCGTGGTGCCAGCCGCTCGAGATGTCACCACGCAATGCACCGAATGTGTCCACAAACGATGACGGGCCGTAGACGGGGAAGACGTAGCCGCCGGCCGTGAGCTTCGGCGTCACTTCCGGCGGCTGGCGAACGGGCGGGAGTCCGGGTGAAGGCTCCGGGGCCTTCCCGGACTTCGATCCGAGCCTGCCCTTTGGTGGGTGCGGTAGCTGGACGGGCGGCTCGGGCGGCGCCGCCTGTACCGCAACCTCCGCATAGCCGACGAGGATCGTCGTCCCGGCAGGCAGACCGCTGTGCTCGGCAGTGAGCCTTACCTCGAGCGCCGTCACGCTCCCGCGGTAGCCGGTGGCGGGAGAACCGCTGGCACCACCGGCGACTGTGGTGAGCGAGCCCCAGTCGGCGAGCTGCACCGAATTTCCTGTCACGGGCTGACCGAGCGCGACGAGATCCGTGACCGCCGAGCCGGAGATGTCGCCCTTCGCAGCGCCGGCACGGGCTTCTGCGTGGGCCTGCGCGATGACGCTCGTGGCCTTGATCTCACCGCCGAACAAGGTGAGGTTGTTGACCTCCGCCGACGCGGTTGCGTTCGCGGAGGAACCGGCGAGTGCGGAAGCGCTCGCGTTCGCGGAGTCAGTCGTGACGACGTGGTTGTAGTCGAAGCTGCCGCTGAAGACCACGGAGTCCTCCGGCGCAGTGACGGTCGGCGTCTCCGCTCCCGGTTGGTCCGGAACCACGACGCGGATCGCATAGGCCCGCGCCGTCGCCCCCGAGGCCCGAGTTTGCTGCCAGCCGGCATCGGCGGCCGCAGCAGTCAGCAGCAACAGGGCGGCGGCGAAGGCGACAGAGGCGCGCTTCACGAACATCCCATTATGCAGCCTTCCCGGCTGGCGGAGGTTCAGTCGCCGGCGAGCCGTCTCCGGGCGAACTCCCGGAAGCGGTCCCGGGCATCCTCATCCGGGCCGAGCGGCTCGTCGTCGGCGTACTTCGGGTCGGCGGCGATCTCCTCCGCGACGGCCCGTACCTCACGGTGCAGCGCGTCGTGGTGCTTCGGGTCACGCAACAGCGCCTCCACCCAGGTCTCGTCGGCATCCTCGGCGGCAAGCTCCTGCTCGAAGAGCAGCTCGCCGAGCAGGATCCCGACGCGGATGTACGCGAAGGTGCGAAACGCGAGGACCCGATGCGGCGAACCGACGAGACGGTCGATCTCTGGATCCTCCGCCTGGAGCCGCGCGACGATGTCGCCGACCGGCTCGTCGACGAGCGGCAGCCAGATCTCGTCGGGGCCCGCCATTCGCACAGGATAGGTCAGGATTCGCGGCGGCGTGCGCGCCACCACGGCTGCGCTTGCGCTGCCGCTTAAAGGACGTGCGGGCTTTGCCCGCTCGTCCGTCTAATCCGAGTCCTGCGGACCGACATCGGCCCGCCCTCGGAGAAGGATCTGGATGGCAACCAGGACGAGCAACCCGGCGAATAGGCGTCGCAGCGTTGTCGCGGGCAGCGCCTCGGCTAGTGCGACCCCGCCCTGTGCGGAGGCGGCGGCCGCCACTCCCAATACTGCAGCTGCGCGCCAGCGAACGTTGCCGTAGCGCGACTGCCGCCAGGTGCCGACGAGCACGGTCGGAACGATGGCGAGCAGGGACGTCCCGATTGCCTCGTGCTGACCGAGCCCGAGTGCGACCAACGTCGCGACAAAAAGAATCCCGCCCCCGACGCCAAACATCCCGGCGAGCACGCCTGCGGCGAGTCCCAGGACGATTGCGAGCACATAGGTCACTTCACGAACAGCCACACAGCGACGGCGAGCATGAAAGCGGCAAAGAGCAACTCGACGGTGCGAGTACGCAGGCGCTGTTGCAGCGCAGTCGCGAAAGCGACCGAGCCCGCTGCCGGCAGTCCCACGAGTGCCGCGTACTCGACGCGCACCTCACCGTGAACCGCATAGGCAATGACGCCCGAGACCGCGGTGATCCCGATCGCAGCGAGGGACGTTGCAGTGGCCGAGCGTGCCTCCCAGCCGCAGAACAGGAGCAGCAACGGCACGATGACGATGCCCCCTCCGACCCCGAACAACGCGCTGAAGAACCCCGCGACGAGGCCGATGAGGACGAGCCGCACGCGCGTATTCTTGCAGTGTGGATCTGCTCGATCTTTTTGCCGAGGATCCTGGGCAGGCCGCACTCTTTCTGGATGTCGACGGCGTGCTCGCGCCGATCGTTCCGCGGCCGGAGGATGCTCGCGTCCCGGACGAAACGCGCGACGAGCTCCGCCGGCTCAACGCGTGCTACGCACTCGTCGCGTGCATCTCGGGCCGTGCCGGTGCAGACGCCCAACGGGTCGTGGGCATTCCCGAGCTTCTCTATGTCGGCAACCACGGCTTGGAGCTCGACGGCGAAGCGGCCGAGTGGCGCGAACGGATCCAGCAATTTCTCACCGACGTGGACTGGCCCGCGACCGAGAACAAGGGGCTGACGGCGTCCCTTCACTACCGCCGCTCGGAGAACGAAAGCGCCGCGCGGGCTACGCTTCAGGGCGTGAAAGACCGCGCGGAGCGCGCAGGCCTCGTCGCCCGCTTCGGCCGCAAGGTGCTCGAGGTACTGCCTCCACTGGACGTGCACAAGGGAACGGCGGTAAAGAAGCTGCTCGCCGAGCGGAACCTGAGCCGCGCGCTCTATGCGGGTGACGACACGACCGACCTGGACGCCTTTCGGGCGCTCGACGGCCTCGACGTGTCCGTCAGGATCGCGGTGGTATCGGAGGAGGGCCCGGCAGAGCTACGGGAGGCTGCCGACCTCACGGTCGGGCGGCCGGAAGAGCTGCTGGCCGTCCTGCGCCGGCTCTAGGCGCGCACCCGTTCTTCGGTCTGCGCGTCGAACAGCAACAGCTTGTCGCGCGGGACCGTGAGCTTGAGCTCCTGACCCGCACCGACCTGCGCCTCGACGGCGAGCTTCGCCTGGATCGAGGTGTCCTTTCGGGTCAGATGCACCAGCTGCTCATCGCCCAGGTACTCCACGACCTCGACGCGCGCATCGAAAGTCACGCCCTCCGGGTGGCCGTTCGCAAGGTCGACGTGCTCGGGCCGGAAGCCGGCGATCCGGCCGCTCCCGCCTGCACCATCCAGGACCTCGACTGGAACGAGGTTCATGGCAGGCGACCCGATGAACCCCGCCACGAAGACGTTCCGCGGATCGCGGTAGAGCTCCTCCGGGGACCCGACCTGCTGCAGGACCCCGAGCTTCATCACCGCAATCCGGTCACCCATCGTCATCGCCTCCACCTGATCGTGCGTGACGTAGATGGTGGTCGTCCGGAGCTCCTGCTGCAGCTTGAGAATCTCCGCACGAGTCTGGGCACGCAACTTCGCATCGAGATTCGACAGAGGCTCGTCCATGAGAAAGGCCTCCGGTTCGCGCACGATTGCTCGTCCGAGCGCCACACGCTGCCGCTGGCCGCCGGAGAGTTGCTTGGGCTTGCGCCTGATCAGCGGCGTGAGATCCAAGTGGTAATACGAGCTTCCAGGGGGACTGACCCCTGGGTCATGGCGCGACACCTCCCCGTGTCTCTTGCAGCCATGCGGATAAGGCGGGCACTCTACATGGTTTCAAGTGGGAAAGTCGCGCCCGAAGCGGCTCCTCAAGCATGCTTCAGGACGTCCCAGGCTCGCCGAATGTCGGCCTCCGTCGTTCGCTCGTTGCCGATCGCGAGTCGCAGGACGTAGCGGCCGCCAAGCTTCGCGTGGGAGATGAACAACTCGCCCGTTTCGTTGACCCGCGCGAGCAGCCGCTCGTTGTCGTCGTTCGTCCCCTCTCGGCGGAAGCACACAACCGAGAAGGGCCGCGGGGCACACACTTCCCAGCCGGGCTCGGCGCGTACGAGCCCCTCGAACAGCTTCGCAAGCCTGACGGCTTCCCTGATCCGCGCCTGCAGCCCCTCGCGGCCGTAGCAGCGAAGGACTGCCCACAGCTTGAGCGAACGAAAGCGGCGACCTAGTGCGGGACCGTAGTCCGAAAGGCTTTCGGCCTCGTCACTCGTGCGGAGATACTCGGGCACCAGGCTGAAGGCCGCGCGCAGCGTCTCGGGCTTGCGCGTCCAGAACAGTGAGCAGTCCATCGGCGTGAACAGCCACTTGTGCGCATTGACGACGAGCGAGTCCGCACGCTCGACGCCTGCCTTGGACCAGCGCAACTCCGGACAGACCCAGGCAGAGCCCGCGTAGGCGGCGTCGACGTGCAACCAGACGCCCGCGGCTTCGCACGCATCCGCAAGAACGGGGACAGGGTCGACCGCGGTCGTCGACGTCGTCCCGACGGTCGCGACGAGCGCGGCCGCATTCGTGAGATCCACCGCAGCCGGGTCCAGCCGGAACTCGTCGTCCAGCGGCACCTTGCGCGTCTCGAGGCCGAGCAGCCGGGCGGCTCGCTCGACCGACGAGTGCGCCTCTTCGGAGCAGACGACGACGCGACCGCCGTTTGCCTCCCGCGCAGCGGCGAGCGCAGCGATCGTGGAAACCGAAGCGGTGTCCTCGATGTGGCCGTGCCATCCGGACGGAAGGCCGAGGAGCTGCGCAACCCAGTCGAGCGTGAGGGCTTCGAGCTCGGTGGACGCCGGCGAGGTGCGCCAGATGAACGCCACCGAGTTGAGGGTGGCCGCGAGAAGCTCCGCGAGGATGCCCGGCTCGGCCGCGCTGTTGGCGAAGTAGGCGAAGAACCGCGGGCTCTGCCAGTGCGTCGTTCCCGGCAGCAGGATCTCGTCGAGATCGCGCAGCACGTCGGCGAACGGCTCGCCTCGCTCCGGCGCCGAAGCGGGCAGGCGGCTGCGAATGTCGCCGGGCTCGACCTGCGCGAGGACAGGGAAGTCTCCGACCCGCTCGAGGTACCGCGCCGCCCAATCGAGTGCCGCGGCTCCATCCTCGCGGAACGTCACTTCAGGAGCTTCTCGATCTGCGGCCAGGTGCGCGTGTTCAGCACCTGCTCCTTCGTCAGCCAGGCCCGGCGAGCCTGCGCCACGCCCATCTCCATGTGCTGGAGCGCGCTCAACTGGTGCGCGTCGGTGTTGACGACGATCTTCACGCCGGCCTCGCCGGCCAGCCGCGCATGGGAGTCGCGAAGGTCGAGGCGGTTCGGCTGTGCGTTGATCTCGAAGAACGTTCCGGTCTCCAGCGCCTTGGCGACGACGCGCTCGATGTCGATGTCCGCGGGACGCCTGATGTTGATCTTGCGCGCGGTCAGATGGCCGACGCAGTCGACGTGCGGGTTCTCCATGGCGGTCAGCACGCGTTCCGTCGGATTGCGATCGAATGCGGCGTGCAGCGACGCCATCACCCAGTCGCGCTTCGCGAGCACGTCGTCCGGCAGCGACAGGGAGCCGTCGATCCGGATGTTCACCTCGACGCCCTTGAGGATCCTGAAGGGCTTCAGCCGTTCGTTGAGCGCGTCGATCTCGAGATCCTGCTCGACCAGCATGCCGCGGGGATGGTCGGTGACGGCGTAGTACTTGTACCCGCGGGCCCGCGCCGCCAGGACCATCTGCTCGAGCGAGTCACGGCCGTCGGAGTAGTTCGTGTGGGAGTGCAGATCCCCCTTGAGATCCTTCAGCTCGACGACCTTCGGCAGCTCGCCCTTGCGCGCCGCCTCGAGCTCGCCGGCGTTTTCTCGCAGCTCCGGCGGAATGAACTGGTAGCCGAGCCGCTCGTACACCTGCTGCTCCTCGGCGAACTTCAGCTCTTCGCCCGTCTCGACGACGGTGATCGAGTACTCGGACACCGACAGACCGTCCTTCACCGCGCGCTCCCGCAGCGCAACGTTGTGGTCCTTCGAGCCCGTGAAGTGCTGCAGCAGGTTGCCGTACGACTCCGGCGGCACGACGCGCAGGTCGAAGCGCAGGCCTTCGTTCGACAGCACCGTGGCCTTGGTCGGGCCTTTCGCCATCACTTCGATCACCCACTTCAGCTTCGTGAAGTAGTCGATCAGCCCCTCCGGATCATTGGCGGTCGCGATGATGTCGAGGTCGCGAAACGTCTCCTTGCGCCGCCGCGCACTGCCGGCTTCCGACACCTTGACCGCGGCGGGGTGCTCCTGCAGCACGTCGACCACGGCGAGAAGAGGGCCGAGACCGTCGCCGAGCAAACGGCGGTCCGAAGGTTCCTCCTTCTTCTCGGCGAGCGCCTTCAGGATCCGCTCCTCCGTCTTGGCGCCGAGCCCGGCCAGAGTGCGCAGCTGTTCCTGCTCGGCTGCCCGCTTCAGCTCCTCGATCGTGGTCACCCCGAGCTCCTGCCAGATCCGCGCCGCGGTCTTCGGCCCGAGTCCGGGCAGACGCATGAAGCTCACGACCTCCGGAGGGATGATCTTCTTGCGCTTCGTCAGAGCGTGCATCTCGCCGTCCTCGACGACCTGGACGATCTTCTCCTCGATCGTCTTGCCGATTCCCTGCAGCTCCTTGGCGCGGCCGGCCAGAGCGAGCTCGGCCACGGAGCCCGCGGTCTCGCGGATTCGTACGGCGGCGCGGCGGTAGGCAAGCACCCGGAACGAGGCTTCTCCCTCGATCTCCAGGAGGTCGGCAAGAAGCTCCAGTTGCTCGGCCACATCGACGTTGCGAGGCAGAGCTCCGGCCACGCGTTGAATATACGTCCGTGCAGGTGCCCAGGGCCGTCCTCTGCCTCCCCACGTACAACGAGCGCGAGAACCTCGAGCCGATGCTGCGTGCGCTCGACAACAAGGGCGTGCGCGTGCTCGTGATCGACGACAACTCGCCGGACGGAACGGGGCCGCTGGCCGATCGGCTCGCGACGGAGCTCGACTACGTCGACGTTCTTCACCGCGACCACAAGCAGGGGCTCGGGCCTGCGTACCTCGCAGGCTTTCGCCGTGCGCTGGCGGACGGCGCGGAGCTCGTGCTCGAGATGGACTGCGACTTCTCTCACGACCCTAACGACGTGCCCCGCTTGCTCGCGGCTGTCGAGGGTGGCGCCGACCTCGCGCTCGGCTCGCGGTACGCCCCGGGTGGCGGCGTGCGTAACTGGGGACTGCTGCGCCGGGTCATCTCCGCCGGCGGCTCCCTCTACGCCCGCGTTCTCCTGGGCGTCAAAATCCGAGATCTGACCGGTGGCTTCAAGTGCTACCGGCGCGCCGTGCTCGAGGGGATCGACCTCGATGCGGTCGAGTCGAAGGGCTACGCGTTTCAGATCGAGACGACCTACCGCGCACTGCGCGCAGGGTTCAAGGTCGTCGAGGTGCCGATTACCTTCGCCGACCGTGAGGTCGGAGGGTCGAAGATGTCGAAGGCAATCGTCGCAGAGGCGATCTGGAAAGTGCCGGGTTTCCGGCTCGCAGCTCTCCTCGGCCGCCTCTAGCGGCTACGCTGACACCGTGTTTGAAGTCACCGACGCCACGTTCGAGCAGGACGTCCTGCAGTCCGACACGCCGGTCGTGCTCGACTTCTGGGCGCCCTGGTGTGGCCCGTGCCGGGCCGTCGAGCCGATCCTCGAGCAACTGGAATCCGAAACCCGCGGACGCGTCGAGTTCGCCAAGCTGAACATCGACGAGAACCCGCTCACGGCTGCTCGCTACGACGTGCTCTCGATCCCGACGGCGATCCTCTTCGAAGGTGGCGAGCCGAAGGCAACGCTGATCGGCGCCCGCCCTCGCTCGCACTACGAAGCCGCGCTAGCCGAAGTGCTGCCAGCCGCCTAGCTCGTACGGCTCGCCGTTCAGGGTGAGCGCCACACCTTCGCCTTCCTCACAGTGCCCGACGACCGCGAAGCGGCCCGGATCCTCGACCGCGGCGAGCAGCTCGTAGTCCTCTCCGAAACCGAGGTCGTCTAGATCCGCGCCGCTGGCAAGCGGCACTCGCTCCAGGTCGATCGCAACGCGGCAGCCCGAGCGTCTCGCGATGTGTTCGGCGTCGACTGCAAGACCATCCGAGATGTCCAGCATCGCGTGCGCGTGCTGGGCGAGCTCCTTCCCCTCGGTCAGCCGGAGCGGAGGGCGCACGAAGGACTCGCGGCGAAACGCCGCACCGGCGGCGCCGAGAGGCCCGGTCACGACCAATTGATCTCCCGGACGGGCGCCCGACCTGCCGGGCACGCGCAGCGAGCGGCCGATAGCGGTGACGCTCAGCAGCAGCCGATCCGCTTGGGTCGTGTCGCCGCCGAGCACAGCAACGTTCGTCTCCGCAACTCCTTCGTAGAGCTCGAGGACGTTCCGGACCTCCGTCTTCGGCGGAGCGCCCAGAGTGACGAGCAGCCCTTCCGGGTCGGCACCCGAGGCGGCGAGGTCGCTGAGGTTCACGGCCGCCGCGCGCCAGCCGAGATCGCGCCAGGAGATCCAGTCGAGGCGGAAATGCACGTCCTCGACGAGTGCGTCCTGCGTTGCAATCACTCCGCCGGCCAGTTGAGCGGCATCGTGGTCGATTCCCAGTGCCAGTCCGCGGCGTTCCAACTCGGCGAGCAGGCCGAGCTCGCCGAGCTCAGAGAGCTGCATCGATCGCCGCCCTCAGTGCGGCGGCATCGCGGGCCGCGCGGACGACCGCGACGCCCACGGCGCCGGCGCGAATGCACTCCGCAGCGTTTGTGGCGTCGATGCCGCCGATCGCAACGACAGGGATCGTGGTCGCCTCGCAGATCTCCCGCAACCCGTCGAGGCCGATCGCAGGATCGGTGTCGGCTTTGGACGGCGTCTCCCAGATCGGACCGACCCCGATGTAATCGGCTTCACCGTCAGCTACACGCGCTTCCTCGAGGCAGGTTGCGGAGAGCCCGAGCAGGAGCCCGTGCTCCCTCGCGCGCTCCGCCCCCTCGTCGGTGCGGCCGAGATGCACCCCGTCCGCACCGAGCATGAGCGCCGCCTCGATGTCATCGTTCACGACGAACGTGACGCCGTGACGTGCACAGAGGCTTCGCGTTGCGCGCCCGCGCTCGACCACGTCCACACGCAGCGCGTTCTTCAGGCGCCATTGCACGACTGTCGCGCCACCCTCGACGGCGAGTCGCGCGGTCTCCAGTTCGTCCACGAGGGCGTGCAGCTTCACGAGATCTTCGCGCGCGCGTCGAGCGTCTCGGGCTCGAGCGCGGCAAGCGCGTCGTAGAGGCCGACGTGGAAGGAGCCGGGCCCTCTCGCGTCATGTGCAGCGTCCTCGGCCGCGACGCCGAAGGCCGCCAGAGCCGCGGCTGCCGCCTCCAGCGGCCGGTCCCGCGCCACTGCAAGAAAACAGCCGGTGATCGCGCTGGACATGCACCCGGTTCCGGTCACCGCAGCCAGCAACTCGTGCCCGTTGGCGATCGCGAGAACGCGCTCTCCGTCTGAGACATGATCGACCGGCCCGGTCACCGATGCAACCACCCCCAAGTTGCGCGCGGCCGAGCGCGCGAGCTCGGCAGGCTCCGCACCGGCACCGATGGACTCGACCCCGCGCACCTCCGCTTTGACGCCGACCAGCGTTGCGACCTCGCCGTGGTTGCCGCGCAGCACGGCGACCTTCACCTCGTCGAGGAGGCGGCGCGCAGTCTCGGTGCGAAACCGCGTCGCTCCTGCGCCCACAGGGTCGAGCACGACGGGGATGCCGTGCTCGTTTGCCGCCTTGCCCGCAACGAACATCGCGTCGATCCAGTGCGGCGAGAGCGTGCCGATGTTCAGCACGAGAGCGCCCGCCAGCGCGACCATCTCCTCGACCTCTTCGCGCGCGTGCGCCATCACAGGCAGAGCGCCGAGCGCAAGCGTTGCGTTGGCCGTCTCGTTCATGACGACGTAGTTCGTGATCTGGTGGACGAGCGGCTTGCGCTCGCGAAGCGAGGCGAGCATCTCCCCGGGGTAGAGGCTCATGTCGCTCCTGTCAGATGGAGAACGTCGACCGGTCCGTCACCGGTCCCGACCTCGCCAAGGCCGTGCCGAACCGCAGCCGCTGCAACCCGCGCCGCCTCGCGCGCAGCTTGATCGAGGGACTGTCCCCGGGCCAGCGCCGCCGCAAGCGTGGCCGAATGGGTGCAGCCGGCTCCGTGCGTGGCCGTCGTGTCGTGACGCTCGACGGGAATCTCGATGTGGCGCGCGCCGTCGAAGAGGTGGTCCACGGCCTCGTCGCCGTGCCCGCCCGTCACAACGACCGCGGGAGCGCCGAGCTCGTGGATGCGCTCGGCCAGCTCGCGACGCGAGCCGCTGCCTGCGAGCGCCTTGGCTTCGTAGAGATTCGGAGTCACCACCGTAGCGAGCGGAAAGAGCCGCGATACAAGCGTCTCCACCGCGTCGTCCTGCAGCAACCTTGCTCCGGAGCTCGCGATCATGACCGGATCGACGACGAGCGGGATGTCTCGCCCGTCGAGGAAATCTGCAACGGTCTCGATGACGGCGCGCGAGAAGAGCATCCCGGTCTTCGCAGCGTCCACCCCGATGTCGTCGTAGACGGCGTCGAGCTGCGCGCGGACGAAACCCGCCGGTAGCTCGTGCACAGCCGTCACGCCGGTCGTGTTCTGTGCGGTCAGCGCGACAATCGCGCTCGTGCCGTAACAGCCCGCGGCCGCGAACGCCTTCAGGTCGGCCTGGACGCCGGCGCCTCCGCCGGAATCCGATCCGGCAATCGTCAAACAACGTGGGACCAACGCTCTCCCTTCGCCGGTGCTAACCGGATCAGGTTCGACGGGTGTGATCTCAGCCCGAACGGGCACCCCGGTTAGCAAAGGGTAACGTGCGCGTGAGGATGGGCGACGTCCAGGAGCTTCGGCTCGTTCTCACCGTCTCGGACTTCGAGGCGGCGGTGACGCTCTACCGTGACGCTCTCGGCCTGGTGGAGCTCGAGGATTGGAGTGACGGCGATGCGAAGATCGTCCTGCTCGACGGGGGGCGCGCGACCCTCGAGCTCGTGAACGAGCAACAGGCCGCGGCGATCGACCGCATCGAGGTCGGACGGCGTGTGTCCGGCCCAATGCGCATCGCCTTCAAGGTGGCGGACAGTGAGGCGACGGCCGAGCGACTCGCTCGCGCGGGTGCCGAACGGGTAGCAGATCCCGTGACCACGCCGTGGAACGACCGGAACCTCCGGATGCGCGACTCTGAGGGAATGCAACTGACGCTTTTCGCCACCCTCGGGTAACAAGAACGCGCTTCAATGGGTGGATGGCTGTCGGCGCCGCCACCTGGGACGATCTGCTCGAGGGCGAAGAGGTCGCACACGTCCAGGTGGTTCCCGCTGCGGCGGCTCGCACCACACCGCTGCCAGAGGGCCTGCAGCCCACCCTGCGGGAAGCGCTCCCTTTCAACGACCTTTATGAACACCAACGCGCCGCCTACGACGCGGCGGCCCGTGGCGAGCACCTGATTCTCGCAACCGGAACCGCCTCGGGGAAGTCACTCGGCTTCAACCTCCCCGTCCTCGACACCATTGCGCGGCAGCCAAAGAGCCGTGCGCTGTACCTCTATCCGACGAAGGCGCTCGCGCAGGATCAGGCCCGTGCGCTGGCCGAGTTGCACGCGCCGAACGTTCGCGCAGCCATCTACGACGGCGACACGCCGAGTGACCGTCGCTGGCAGATCCGGAAGTGGGCGAACGTCATCCTCACGAACCCGGACATGCTCCACGTCGGTGTGCTCCCGCACCACGATCGCTGGGCAGACGTGTTGCACAACCTGCGTTACATCGTCGTCGACGAAGCGCACGTCTATCGTGGTGTGTTTGGCTCACACGTCGGCAATGTGCTCCGCCGGCTGCGCCGGCTGGCGCAAGTGTACGGTGCGGAGCCCCAGTTCCTGATGGCATCGGCGACGATCGCGAACCCCGGCGAGCTCGCGCACGACCTTGCGGGCGTCGGCGCGCGCGTCATCGACAACGACGCGGCTCCGCGCGCAGAGCGCGCGATTCTCCTCTGGAACCCCGAGCTCCTAGACGCCGAGCTCGGCCTGCGCGCGAGTGCGCTGGGCGACGCGTCGAAGCTGATGGCGGATCTGGTCTCGCGCGGCCTCCGCACCATCTGCTTCGCGAAGAGCAGGAAGGCGGCGGAGCTGATTCACCGGTTCACGGTGCAGCGAGTCGACGTCGAAACCGCCAAGCGGCTCGCTCCCTATCGCGCCGGCTACACGCCCGCGCAGCGTCGCGACATCGAACGGCGACTCGTGGAAGGCGAGCTGCTGGGCGTCGCCGCGACGGACGCCCTCGAGCTGGGCATCGACATCGGTCTGCTCGACTGCGCGATCTCGGTCGGGTTTCCGGGAACCGTTGCGTCGCTGCGGCAGCAGTGGGGACGTGCGGGGCGCCGGGGACACGGCCTGGCGGTGCTCGTCGCGAGCGAGGACGCGCTCGACCAGTACTTCGTCCGCGAGCCGGAAACGCTGCTGCAACGGCGCGTCGAGGCGGCAATTCTCGACCACGCGAACCCGCGCGTGCTCGACGGGCATGTCAGGGCAGCCGCGTTCGAGGCGCCGTTGGACGACGACGACCGTGCGACCCTCGGAAACGAAGCGCTCGAGCGCGCAGCGCTACTGCCCGAGTTGAAGCTGACGAAGACGGGTTACGTTTGGGCGGGACGTGACTATCCCGCCGGGCAGTTCGGCCTGCGCAGCACCACGCCCGACACGTTCGCGGTCGTGGAGGCGCAGAGCGGCACGGTCCTCGGGATCGTCGAGCGCGAGCGCGCGTACTCGACCGTTCACCAGGGTGCCGTCTACCTCCACCTCGGTGAGAGCTACCTCGTGCGCGAGCTCGACCTGCAGAGCCGCACCGCGCTCGTAACGCCGTACCAGGGCGACTACTACACCCAAGCGAAGAAGGACACCAACACGGCGATCGAAGAGACGCTTCGCACCGAGCGGCGTTGCGGCCTCGACCTCCACTTCGGGCGCATTTCAGTCACGGAACGCGTGGTTGCGTACCAGAAGAAGTCCATTCGCGACCAGTCGACGCTCGAGACCGTCGAGCTCGACCTGCCTGAGACGAATTTCGACACGGAGGCGATCTGGTACGTGCCCGAGGGGGAGCAGCTCGACGGGCTGGACAAGATGCCGAAGCTACTCGGCACGCTCCACGCCGCAGAGCATTCGATGATCGCGCTCCTGCCGCTCTGGGCAATGTGCGACCGCTGGGACATCGGCGGGCTCTCGACGAACATCCACTTCCAGACCGACGCACCCACGGTCTTCATCTACGACGGCCATGCCGGCGGCGTGGGCATCACGGAACGAGGTTTCAACGCCTTCGAAGGCTGGGTCTTGGACACTGCGCGAATGCTCGAGGGCTGCCCGTGCAGCGACGGCTGCCCTTCGTGTGTGCAAAGCCCGAAGTGCGGCAATCTGAACGAGATGCTCGACAAGGACGGCGCGCTGACGCTATTGCGCAGGATGGTGGCGGCATCGACGTCCGCAAGCTGACCGATGCCGACCTAGCGCGGGTCGGCGACCGGCTCCCTTTGCACCGGCTCGGAGAGGCTCAGACCTATCTGGTGGCCTGGGCTGGAAGCGATCCGGTCGGCCACGCGCACGTCGCATGGGACGACACGACACTCGGCGTGCCGGAGATCGGGGATGTCTTCGTGCCGGCGGAGCTTCGAGGACGCGGCATCGGGACGGAGCTCTCGGAGGCCGCGGAACGATTGGCTCGGACGCGCGGTCACCGCCAGATCAGCATCAGCGCGAGCATTGCGAACGAGGGCGCCTTGCGCCTGTACCGCCGGCTCGGCTATCGCGACGCCGGCCTGCCGCCGAAGCGCGTCCAGGGCACGATCGTCGTGCGCGGTAGACCCATGGAGGTCGACGACACGCTGCTCTACTTGATCAAGGACTTGACTGACCTGACCTGAACCGCCGACCCTACGATGGTATGCGCATGGCGGATCGCAATGCGCTCGGTGGCACGCTTGTACTCGGCGGCGGCTTTGCCGGCGGCTACGTCGCGCGGTTGCTCGGCAAGCGCGGCGCCACGATCGTTTCGCCGGAGAACTTCATGCTGTACACGCCGCTACTGCCGGAAGCGGCGTCGGGGACGCTCGAGCCGCGCCACGTCGTCGTGCCACTCCGCCTGATGTGCCCGCACGCCGAACTGCTGCTCGGTCGCGCGACCGGGTTGGACACGAAACACCGGCGCGTGACCGTGGAGACTGAGGACGGGATGAGGACCCTGGCCTATGACGAGCTCGTGGTCGCGCTCGGTGCGATCTCCCGGACGTTGCCGATTCCGGGCCTGGCCGACCACGCACTCGGCTTCAAGTCGCTCGCAGACGCGATCTATTTACGCAACCACGTCCTCCGTCGCCTCGAGGCAGCCACAGCGGCGGCCAGCGAGGGTCACCGCAGACGGGAGCTGACCTTCGTCTTCGTCGGAGCCGGGTATGCGGGCGTCGAGGCCCTCGCCGAGCTCGCCGACCTCGTGCGGGATGCGCTGCGCCACTACCCGACCTTGCGCGACGAGCCGCAGCACTGGGTCCTCGTCGATGCAGCCGAGAAGATCCTGCCAGAGATCCCGACGAGGCTCGGCGACTATGCAGCGCACCAGCTGGCGCGACGTGGCATCGACATTCGCGTCAGGACGACACTCGAGGCCGTCGAGCCACATGCTGCCGTCCTCTCGGACGGCAGCCGGATCCTGACGAACACCGTCGTCTGGACGGCCGGCGTGCGCGCCAATCCGGTCAACGAGCGGCTGGGAATGCCGCTGGACGACCGCGGGCGCGTACTGGTGGACGCCACACTTCGGGTGGAGGGAGTACCCCACGTGTGGGCGCTCGGCGACGGCGCCCGTGTGCCAAACGGAGCGACGCCTGGCTCGTTCGACCCGCCCACGTGCCAGCATGCGCTCCGACAGGCCCGGCGACTCGCGAAAAACCTGACCGGCGAGCCGAAGTCCTATCGCTACAAGATGCTCGGACAGGTGGCGACACTGGGCCGCTACAAGGGGATCGCCGATGTGGTCGACCTCCGCTTCCGCGGCTTCGCGGGCTGGTTCGTGACGCGGTCGTATCACCTGTACCAGCTTCCACTGCTGACACGAAAGCTTCGCGTAGTCGTCGATTGGACGACCGCGCTCTTCTTCCGGAGGGACATCGCCGAGCTGAGCATGCTCGGCCATCCAGACCGGCTCGACTAACCCCCGAGCGCCTTCAATGCGTCCGTCAGTCGTTGCCTCGTCGTGAGCGTGTCGGCGTAGAGGTCGCCGTACTTGCGCACGCGCTCGAGGACTACGGGCATCGTGAACGAGAGCGGATCGAGATCGTCCTTCACCTCCGACCAGCGCAAAGGCGTCGAGACGGGCGCTCCCGGCCGCGGGCGCACGGAATAAACCGAAGCGATCGTCTTGCCCTCCCCGTTCTGATTGGCATCGATGAGCACGCCGCGCCGCTTCGACTTCGTCCATTCGGTCGTTGCCAGACCACGATGCGTGCGCGCGATCGCGCCGGCCACGATCTCCGCGAACTGGCGGGTGTCGGCGTAGGTGTAGCGCCGCTCGACCGGCACGAGAATGTGCATCCCTTCCGCACTCGACGTCTTGGGGAAACCAATGAGCCCGAATGCGTCGAGCGCCTCCTTGACGAGGAGCGCGACCTGGACGGTCTCCTTGAAGCCGACGTCGGGCGACGGGTCGAGGTCGAAGAGCACCCAGTCCGGGCGATCGGGCCTGTCGACACGCGAATACCAGGTGTTCATGTCGATGCAGCCCATGTTCACCATCCAGAGCAGCGCGAGCTCGTCGTTGACGAGTGGGAAGTTGACCCACTTCTTCGTCGTCGGCGATTCCCGGGTCGACACCTGGGTACGGAATGTCGGGATCCACTCCGGCATGTGTGACGGCGCCTGCTTCTGGAAGAACTTCTTGCCCTCGATCCCGTCGGGCCAGCGGACCATCGTGAAGGGACGCTCCTTGAGGTGCGGCAAGAGCACCGGAGCTACAGCGCGGTAGTACTCGAGCAGGTCGCCTTTGGTGATGCGCTCGACGGGAAAGAAGACCTTGTCGAGATTCGAGAGCTTCAGCGCGCGCGACCCCTTCTTGACGACGTCAGTGATCGGCTCCTCGCGGCGTACCTCCTCGGCAGACTTGTCTTCGCGCAAGCCTTTGTACGATGGGGCGCGGAGTCGCCCGTCGTGTGTCCACTCCGCGAACTCGACCTCAGCGACGAGCCGCGGCTCCACCCAGATCACGTCGCTCTTGCGAACCTTGGGCATCTTCGGGACCTCACGGAACGGCGGCGTGTCGCGCCGGAGCGGCCGCAGCTTGTCGAGCAGCTTGTCGATCTCCTTGCTGTTGAAGCCGGTGCCGACGTTGCCCGCGTACACGAGCTCGCCGCCGGCGTAGTAACCGAGGACGAGCGCGCCGAAGCTCGAGGCGCGACGCCCCGTTCCCTTCGTGTAGCCGGCGACGACGAACTCTTGCTCCGAGTGCGTCTTGATCTTCAACCAGTCGCGCGTCCTCTTGCCGGGGAGGTAACGGGAGTCGAGGCGCTTGGCCATAATCCCCTCGAGCTGTTGCTGCTTCGCGGCCTCCAACAGCGCCTGCCCGTCATCGAACGGCTCCGAGAGACGCACCGTCTTGTTCCGGCGATCGAGGAGCCCTTCGAGCAGCTGCCGGCGCTCGACGAGCGGCAGGTCGACGACCGGCTCGCCCTCGATCTCGAGCACGTCGAAGACGTAGTAAACGATCGGCGTTCCCGCCCTGCCTTGCTGCATCGCGGAAAAGCTCGAGCGACCGGATTCGTCCAGCGCGCACACCTCGCCGTCGAGAACGCAGTCCGGCGTCTTGACCGCTTTTGGGATCTCCTTGGCGACGTTCTGGAAGCGCGACGTCAGGTCGTTCCCGTTGCGGCTCGTCAGCGTGGAGTCGCCACCCGACTCCGTTGCGATCGCCCGGTAGCCGTCCCACTTCACCTCGAACGTCCAGCCGGCGCCGCGCGGAACGTCTTCGGCCAGTGTGGCCAGCATGGGCTTGTACGTGTGGCCACTGCGCCTCGGAGCGGGCGCGGCGTCATCGCGCTTACGGAGGATCAGCCAGTTCTTCTCGTTGCCGCCGAGATGGGCCGGTACGAGCGTCCACGTTCCTTCCAGCTTCTTGCCGTGCAGCCGAACGGTGAGCCCGCCGTTCTTCTTCTCCTCGAGGAGCTCGTACGTGCCGTTGTCCCAGATCTCGACGGTGCCCGCGCCGTACTGACCCTTCGGGATCTCACCCTCGAAGGTCGCGTAGTCGAGCGGGTGATCCTCCACGTGCACCGCGAGGTGCTGCTCGCCCGGCTCGAGCGGAACACCTTTCGGCACCGCCCAGCTGAGTAGCGCGCCGTCTCTCTCGAGTCGGAAGTCGTAGTGAAGGCTCCGCGCGTCGTGGCGCTGCACAACGAAGATCGGGCCCTTCGTCTTGCCCTTCTTCGAGCCGAAGGGCTCGGGGGTCTCCTTCGGATCCCGCTTGCGCTTGTACTCGGAGAGCTTCTGTGTGGCCACGCCCTACGAAGCTTGACGCTTTGAAGAGGCCTCGCGCTGCATCTTCGCGGGCAGGTGTTTCAACCCGAGCGCATCCGGCAAGATGTCACTTCAAAGCGGTAGTCTTGTGTTTCGAAAGGCTTCTCCACCCAGCGGGGGGGTCGACTGTTCGGGCCGGTTTCCCGGCCCGAACTCGTTCTCGGGTCGGGGGAAAAGGCTGTGGATGTTGTGGAGAGGCGACACCCGTACACGCCTAGAACCTACCGGAACCTTAGCGAAGTTCCCTTCTTTCCACAGGGCGAGTCTGTTGACTCAAGCGTAAACGCCCAGCGAACGGAATTTGGCTCGACGCCTGCGCTTGAGGTCATCGGTGGGGACAGATTCGAGGTCTTCGAGCGCCTCTTGCAGACTTTCCCCCAGCAGGCGGGCGGCCTCGTCGTGATTCGTGTGGGCGCCGCCCTCGGGCTCGGGGACGATCCCGTCGATGACGCCGAGTTCGAGGCAGTGGACGGCGTCCGGCTTGAATGCCGCGGCCGCCTTCTTCGCCTCGCCGGCGTCCCGCCAGAGAATGGCCGCGCAGCCCTCGGGAGAGATCACCGTGTAGATGGCGTTCTCCTGCATCAGCACGCGATCGGCGAGCGCGGTCGCGATCGCGCCGCCGGAGCCGCCCTCCCCGATCACGCAAGTGACGATCGGGATTCCCAGTCGTGCCATCAACGCCTGCGACCGGGCGATCATGCCGCCCTGGCCGTGCTGCTCAGCCGCGACACCCGGATACGCACCGGGAATGTCGACGAGGCTGATCAACGGAAACCGGTTCCGCTCCGCGAGCTCCATCAGACGCATCGCCTTGCGATAACCCTCGGGATAGGCCATGCCGAAGTTGCGGTCGGTGCGTTCCTTGATGTCGCGGCCTTTCTGGTTGCCAACGAGTGCGACCGTGCGTCCCCCGAAGCGGCCGAGTCCGATGACCAGCGCGTGGTCGTCAGCACGACCGCGGTCACCGTGCAGCTCGACCCAGTCATCGAAAAGCCGGTTGACATAGTCCAGTGTGTACGGGCGGTCTTGGTGCCGCGCGAGCTCGACGGAGCGCCAGATCTCCTCATCGGTCGGCGCCGATTGGATGCGCTCGAGCTGGCGCTGCAGCTTCTCGAGCTCACCCGAGACGCGCGTCCCGCCGAGCAGGTTGAGGCTTCGCAAGCGCGTCAGCCGCTCGCGCAGCCGCAGCTCGTGGTCAGTCGCCATTCGAGGAAAAAAGCCGCAGGAGTCGCGCGACATATGCCTTCAACTCCGGCCGCGGAACGATCGCGTCGATGTGGCCGAAACGAAGGTTCTGCTCGGCGAGCCCGAAGTTGTCCGGCAGTTTTTCGCGTGTCGTCTGCTGCACGACGCGCGGGCCGGTAAAGGCGAGCAGTGCGCCGGGCTCGGCGACGATCACGTCGCCAAGACTCGCGAAGCTGGCGAGCACACCGGCCGTCGTTGGATGTGTCATCACGCTGATCAGCGGTTGGCCGGAATCGTGGAGGTCCTCCACTGCGCAGACCGTCTTCGGCAGCTGCATGAGCGACAGAATCCCCTCCTGCATGCGGGCACCACCGGACGCCGTCACCGAGACGAGTGGCACGCCGCGCTGCGCAGCGCCGTCACAGGCACGCGAGAACTTTTCCCCGACAACGCTGCCCATCGAGCCGCCCATGAACGCGAAGTCCATGACCGCGAGCTCGCACGCGGTCCCGTCGATCGCCCCTTGGCCGATCACCATCGCCTCGCCCAACCCGGTCTTCATCTCGGCCTCGGCGAGCCGCTCGGTGTAGGGCCGCAGGTCGAAAAAGTCGAGCGGATCCTCTGAGCGAAGGTCAGCGGCCTCCTCAACGAACGTGCCCTCGTCCGCCAGCGAGGCGATCCGGGAGCGGGCGCGCATGGTGAAGTGGTGCCCGCAGTGCGGGCACACCCAGAGGGCCGCCTCGAGCTCGTCATCCCGGTAGTGCGACGCGCACTGCGGGCACGTGTTCGGGTGCTGCTTTCCCGGCGGCTCTGGGACGTTCCGATGCTCGATGGAGACGTCGATCCGGGAGGACATGGAACTGACGAGTTTAGACTGACGCTGGAGGCAAGCCGTTACAGGCCCACGGCCGCGGCCAGCCTGGCCAAGGGAGCCACGTTCGCGGGTTCGAACCCGGAACCCGTAAACCCCGCGCCGAGGACATTCGTCCGACCGTGGAGCTGCTGCTGGAGGATCCGCTCGGCACCGGCCACCGAAAGCCCGCCGGGCTCGGGCATGAACACCGACAGCTCGGATGGCTCGAGCACGTCGACGTCAAAGGCGAGGTAGGTGCAGTCGACACCATCGAGCGCCCCGGCGATGCCCTCCTCCCCGACGTGCACGCCCTGCTCGCGGATGAAGGTTTCCTCGGGCGGATCGAGATTCCGGGCGCCGACCAGAGCGACGTCGCCGGCCTCGACCGCCCCGGAGTCGATCAGCTTCCTCAGTGGCATCCCCCAGAGGTTCCCCGACGGGGAGCTCTCCATCGTGTTGAGATCGCCGTGTGCGTCGAACCAGATCAGGGCCAGCCGGTCCTGTCGGGCGGCCAAACCTTCGACAGCGCCGATGTGCGAGCAACAGCAGCCGCCGAGGATGAGAGGGCGCTCCGGCAGATCCGCGGCGAGCGCGAGGTTCTGCTCCTCGAGCGTCTCGGCCTCGATGATCGCCGTCTCCGGATAGGGAAGCTCGAGCCACGCCGCCTCCGCCATGGTCTCACCGCCCTCTCCCCAAGCCTGCGGAACTCGCACCATTCCCGCGAGATAGACACGCCCGCACGAGTGACACTCGTATTCGGGCCCGAGCGCGACCGCCGTGTAGGTCTTGCAGTCGGGACACTTCGCGCGCAGGCGGCTCACGAAAGCTCCTTCTCGTAGACGACTTCCTCGAAGTGCACGTGCATACCTGCGCGTTCGTAGAGCAGCGTGGCCCCGGTGGCGTTCTCGGCGTCCACACCGAGTCCTACCCGTCGCTCGCCGCGGCGATGGAACTCGCCGAATGCGTGGCGGAGAAGGGCAAGGCCGAGACCTCGGCGCCGCCAAGTTTCCCGCACACCGACCAGGCCGACGTGCGGACCACCGAAACGCTTCGCCCAACAGAGGATGAAGGCCGCAATTTCGCCGGCGTCCTTCACCACGAACCACAGAGTCGGATCGAAGTCCGGTGCTTCGAGTCGCAGTCTTTGAAACTCCTCGAACGCGCGCCGGTGAAAGTTCCACTCGTTGGCGAACGCGTCGTTGATCGCTGCGTGCAGCTTCCTTGCATCCGCAAGCTCGAACGGGATCGCGCGCAGACCCGGATGCCACGCCGCATCGGGCGGAGGACCGTCGAGCTCGATTCTCATCTCGTAATAGTGACGGACGTCGCGATAACCTAGGCCTTCGAGCAGCGACCTGCCTGCGGCATTCTCGGCGAACGTGCCCAGCTTGATGGTCGGCCCGCCGAGGTCACGCGCCCGCGCTTCGGCAAGCCCCACGAGCACGGTCGAGATCCCACGGCCCGTGAAGTCCGGATCGACGGTCATCCAGCCGTCGAGCTTGTCGCCTCTCCGCATCAGCGAGCCAACCCCGACGACTCGACCGTCGGTCTCCACGAGCCAGGCATCGCGCTCGATGTCGACCTGCGACCACCAGTCGCGCAAGTCGCCCACATCCCACTGAACCTCGCCACGAAGCCGGCGCTCGTCGGCCTCGATCACAGCGGACGCAGCCTCCGTGTCGTTGAGGGTCGGAGGCCGGACGGAGAAGCCCTCAGGCAGGGACGAGCTCATCGAGAGTTTCCGGTAGCGGTGAAAGATCCCTCAGCTCGCGGTCAGGGCGCGGATCCCGCTGTTCCCCGTAGCGGTTGATCCAGATGGAACGGAGCCCGAGCTCCTTGGCCGGGGCGATGTCGTGGTAGTGGCTCTGCGCGACGTGGATGTGCCCGTTGCGCGGCGCATTGGTCTGCTCGAAAAAGTTCTGCCAGTGGCGATGGGCAGGCTTATAGGAGCCGATCTCCGATGCGACGATCGCGAGCTCGAACGGGACGCCGATCCGCTTCATCGACGCTTCGATGAAATCGCGGTCGGTGTTGGAGAGGATCGCGAGCTTCCAGCCACGCGAACGCGCATCGTCGAGCGCGGGCCGGACCTCCGGGAACGCGTCCCAGGAGGGAAGCGCCTCCGCCAGCCCGGAAACTTCGGCCTCGGGCGCACCGAGCTCGCGCATTGCCGCCGTCATGACCTCTCGGTAGCTGCGCTCACCCCCGGCCTGAAGCGCCGGCTCGACCTCGTGGTAGCGGTCGAGCCGCTCGTCCGCCTTGTCCTCGCCGAAGACACGCGCCAACTCGCGGCGGATGCCACCGTTCCAGTCGATCAGCGTGCCGTAACAGTCGAACGTCGCCCAGCGGTCTCGCGCCACAGGGCGAGCCTAGCCCGTAGGCCGTCGCAAAGCCCAAGGGGCGAGTGGGCCTAGGTGTTGGTTGGACGAAGACGCCTCAATCCTCGAATCGTTTGAGAACGATCGACGCATTGTGTCCGCCGAAGCCGAAAGAGTTCGACACCGCCACGCGCACGTCCGCGTCGCGGGACTCGTTCGCGATGTAGTCGAGGTCGCACTCCGGATCCGCAACCTCCTGGTTGATCGTCGGAGGCAGCTTCCCATCGCGGATCGCAAGCGTCGAGAAGATCGCCTCCACCGCCCCGGCAGCGCCGAGACAGTGACCGGTCGCGCCCTTCGTCGACGAGACCGGGGTCTTCCGCGCATTCTCCTCGCCGAGCGCCAGCTTGATCACCCGCGTCTCGGCTGCGTCGCCCAGCGGGGTCGAGGTCCCGTGCGCGTTGACGTAATCGATCTCCGCCGGATCGATGCCGGCATCCGCAAAGGCGTTCTTCATCGCACGTGCCGGGTTCTCGCCGGTCGGGTCTGGCTCGGTCACATGCTTGGCGTCCGACGAGAGGCCGTAGCCCGCAACCTCGGCGTAGATCTTGGCGCCGCGGCCGCGCGCTCGCTCGACCTCCTCGAGGACGAGCACGGCACCTGCTTCACCCATGACGAACCCGTCACGTCCCGCGTCGAACGGCCTACTCGCCCGAGCCGGGTCGTCGTTCCGTCGCGAAAGGGCGCGCATCGCACCGAAGCCGGCGATGCCGACCTCGTTGATCGCAGACTCGGTGCCGCCGCAGAACATCACCTCGGCGCGACCGAGCCTGATGTCGTCCAGCCCTTGCCCGATCGCCATGTTGGACGCCGCGCAGGCCGTGCACTCCGACGAGAGCGGGCCGCGCGTCCCGAGCTCCATCGAGACCCAGCCCGCGCCCATGTTCGGGATGATGCAGGGAATCGCGAAAGGATTGACGCGATCGGGACCCCGCTCCCTCAACGTGTCGTAGCAGTCCTGAAACGACTTGAGTCCGCCGATCCCCGTGGCGATCGACGCACCGACGCGATCGCCGTCCGCGAGGATGTCGACACCCGAGTCCGCCTCGGCCTGGCGTGCCGCCGCGAGGATGAGCTGCGCGAAACGATCCATACGCCGGGCCTGCTTGCGCTCGATCCAGTTCGAGGGGTCGAAGTCCTTTACTTCGCACGCAAACTGAACGTAGTAACCCGTTGAGTCGAACTGAGTGATCGGCCCCGCGCCCGATTCACCGGCGAGCAGGCGTTGCCAGGTCGTCTCCGCGTCGTTGGCAAGCGGAGTCACCGCCCCGATGCCGGTAATGACCACTCTTCGTCGTCCGTTGACCGACATCTACATCCCCAATCCGCCGTCGACGAGCAGGACCTCGCCCGTGATGAACGACGCCTCCTCGGAACAGAGGAAACGTACCGCTCCGGCGACGTCCTCCGGCTTGCCGAAGCGGCCGAGCGGCGTGTTGGCCAGCATCAGCTCTTTCATCTCCTCCGCAATCACCTGCGTCAGGCGAGTGTCGACGTAGCCGGGCGCCACCACGTTCGCCCGCACCCCACGGTTGCCGAGCTCACGCGCAAGCGCCTTCGTGAAGCCGATGATCCCGGCCTTCGAGGCCGAGTAATTGGTCTGGCCGGGGTTCCCGTGCACCCCGACGATGCTGGAGATGTTCACGATCGAGCCGGAGCGGCGCTTCATCATCCCGCGCGCGGCTGCCCGGCACGTGTGAAAGACCCCGCTGAGATTCGTCTCGATCACGACGCGCCAGTCCTCGTCCGGCATACGCGCGAGCAGACCGTCACGGGTCACGCCGGCGTTGTTGACCAGGATGTCGAGGTCCCCGGCCGCGTCGACCAGAGCCTTGGCCTGCTCCGGATCGGCGACGTCAGCCCCCACGGCGCGTGCCCCTGCTTCGCGGGCAACCTCTTCGGCCTCGTCCTTACCCGAGTGGTAGCTGAGCGTGACGTCCGCACCGGCGCGCGCGAGCTCAAGAGCGATCGCACGCCCGATACCCCGCGACCCGCCCGTGACGAGGGCGGTCTTCCCCTCCAAAGACGCGAACGCGTCAGGCAGAGAGGAGTGTCTCCTCGAGCCTGTCGACCTCTTCAGGCGTCGAGACCGAGATCGTCTTCACGCTGCGGTCGATCCGCTTGATGAGCCCCGACAGGACATTGCCCGGCCCGACCTCGACGAAGGTCTGCACGCCCTCCTTGATCAAGGCCTGCCCCGCCTGGGTGAAGCGCACCGGAGCGGTGAGCTGTTCCACGAGCAGTGGGGCCATCCGCTTCGCCGACTCGATGCGCGCGGTCACCGTGGACATGAAAGGAGCCGTCGGTTCGACGAATCCCACCTTCTCTAGCGCGGGTCGGAGGCGATCCGCAGCGCGGGCGACCAATGGGCTGTGGAACGCACCCGAGACGCGCAGCTTGACGGCGCGGCGGGCGCCCGCCACCTCGGCGGCCGCGCAGGCTTCCTCGACTGCGGGGTTCTCGCCGGAGACGACGATCTGCCCGGGACAGTTGTAGTTCGCCGGCCACACGTTGAGGATGCGCCGGCAGATCCGCTCCACGACCTCGTCGTCGAGACCGAGAATCGCGGCCATCGAGCCCGGGTTCTTGCGCGCGGCCTCCGCCATCGCGAGCCCGCGCTCGCGCACCAGCGCGACGGCCTCCTCGACCCTGAGCGCCCCGGCCGCCGCGAGCGCGGCGAACTCGCCGACCGAGTGGCCGACGACGTAGTCCGGCTTGATCCCACGCGCGCGGACGGCCGCGCACACGGCCAGGCTCGTCGCGACGAGCGCAGGTTGCTGGACTTCTGTCTCGACCAGCTTCTCTTCCGGCCCCTCGAAGCACAGATGCTGCAAATCGAGCCCGGAGGCCAGGCTGCTCCGCTCGAAGACGTCGAGGGCCTCGGGAACGGCCGCCGCAATCTCGCGGCCCATTCCGACCTCGAGCGATCCCTGTCCGGGGAAGCAGAACGCAATCAGACCAGTCTTCATTGCGTCCACTCCATCAGAGCGGAGCCCCACGTGAGCCCTGCTCCCATGCCCGTCATCAACACGAGGTCTCCTTCCTTGAGCCGACCATCCGCCTGCGCCTCCGCCAAAGCAAGCGGGATCGAGCCAGAGGACGTATTGCCGTAGCGATCAACGTTAACGATCATGCGCTCCCGCGGGATGCCGAGCTTCTGGACGGCGTAATCCAGAATCCGCACGTTTGCCTGGTGGGGAATGTAGACGTCCACGTCCTCGACCGCTGCTCCGCAGCGTTCCAGGACCGCCTCCGCGGACGAGACGAGCACACGCGTCGCGAACTTGAAGACCTCACGACCGTTCATGTGGACGTACCCGTTTCCGGTCGCTTCCTCCATGCTGCGCGAGCCGCTCCCGGGGAGCGAGAGGTGGATCCCGCCGGCACCGTCTGCCCCGAGTTCGAAGCCCAGGAACCCGGGCTGCTCGACCTTCTCGAGCACGACGGCGCCCGCTCCGTCGCCGAAGAGCACGAGTGTCGACCGGTCGCTCCAGTCGAGGATCCGTGACAGGACGTCGCCGCCGACCACCAGCGCCCGCTCCGCCAGCCCCGCCGCCATCATCCCGTAGGCCTGCACAAGCGCGTACATGAAGCCGGTGCAGCCGGCGAGCAGGTCGTAGGCCGCGGCTTCAGTCGCGCCGAGCGTGTCGGCGAGCAACGCGCTCGACGTCGGGAACATCATGTCGGGCGTCACGGTGGCGCAGAGGAGGAGGTCGAGATCCTTGCCCTCGACTCCTGCCTGCGCCAGAGCCGCCTGGGCGGCCGGGAGTGCGAGATCGGTGAGCGCCTGCTCCGGCGCGGCGATCCGCCGCTCGCGGATGCCGGTGCGCTCCATGATCCACTCGTCGGAGGTGTCGACGAGAGTCGAGAGCTCGTCGTTCGTCAGCACCCGATCGGGAACGTACGCACCGACCCCGGTGATCGAGATCGGCGGGCCTTGAGCCTTGCCGATCATCGCTCCCCCGCGTCGTTCGCCTGCGGCTCACTCCCTTCTTCAGCGTACGCCTTCACACCCGCGGTGAAGCGATCGGCGCGGGTGAGAAGGAGAAGAGAACGGGAAACCTCCCGGTTTCCCGAGACCCTTCCCCCGCGGTGAAACGCTGAGCAAAGAACACTCATCGTTCCACCGCAAACGTCAGGGTCGCGCGACACGCGAGCTCGCCGTCCACACGCGCCTCCGCCTTGCCACGACCGATCGGGCCGCGGACCCGCTCGAGCTCGCAGCGGAGCTCGAGCACGTCACCCGGTTCCACGATCCGCTTGAAGCGGCAGTCATCGATACCGGCGAAGAGGGCGAGCTTGCCTCGGTTTTCCTCCTCGCTCAAGACGGCGACCGCACCGGTTTGCGCGAGTGCCTCCACGATCAGCACGCCGGGCATCACCGGCCGGCCCGGAAAGTGGCCGCTGAGATACCACTCATCGGCGCGAACCGTCTTCCGCGCGACCGCTCCCTCACCGGGCCGAAGCTCGAGCACCTCGTCGATGAGAAGAAACGGCTCCCGATGCGGGAGGATCTGCTCGATCGCCTCGCGGCCGAAAGGCGTGACGACCGTCACGCCACGTCCGAGAGCTTGTCACGCAACCGGCTGCGGCCGCGATGCGCGTAGCACTTCGCCGTTCCGACGGGCATGTCGGCGGCGACCGAGATCTCCTCGAACGAAAATCCGAGCGCGTCCTTCAGGACGACGACGCGCGCCTGCTCGGGCGCGATCTCTGCAAGGCAGCGGTTCAGCTCGCCGCGCAGCTCAGCCCGGTCGGCCTCTCGCGCGGGATCCGCGTCGGTCGCGGCCCGCCGATCCTCGAGCAGCGGCTCGCAGGCTCGCGCACGCTGCCGGTTCCCCACATCTCGACAGGCATTGATCGTCAGCCGGTGCAGCCAGGTCGCGAACTGTGACTCCCCCCGGAACTGTTTGATCTTGACGCAGAGCTTTGCCAACGCTTCCTGCGCCGCGTCACGCGCATCCTCGGGATCGCGAAGCAAATGACCCGCGAGCTTCTCCACGCGGGGTGCGTGCCTTTCGCAGAGCGCCTCGAGAGCCCTCGCGTCGCCATCTTTTGCTCTCTTCACCAAGATCGGATCACTCAGCCGCGCGTACGCAAGAGGCCCTTCCGGACTGGCGGACTGCTGGATTTGACGCCGACGCGCGCGTGGCAGTTGCATTTCTCCGCTCTAGTGTAGGAGCGTGGACGATTCGCTCGCCCCAAACGCGGTGAAACCCCTTCTCCCTGGCCGCTTCGGCCAGGTCTATCGCTACGCCGAGACCACCTCCTCCACCCAGCGGATGCTGGCGGAAGACGAGGCGGAAGGAGCGGTCGCGGTGGCGGAGGAGCAGACCGAGGGGCGGGGCCGCCTCGGGCGCACCTGGGAGGCTCCCGCGGGCACGAGCGTGCTCGTCTCGGTCCTCCTGCTGCCCGCGGTCGCAGCGTCGAGGCTCCCGGAGCTCTCGCTGGTCGCCGGCAACGCCGTCGCGGAGGCGATCCTGGAGGTGACGGGGATCGAGCCGGCGGTCAAGTTTCCGAACGACATCCTCATCGGCGGACGCAAGGTCGCCGGCATCCTGGCCGAGTCGAGTGAGGGCCGCGTCGTCCTCGGGATCGGCGTGAACGCCAACCAGACTTTGGAGCAGCTCCCTGCGAAGGCGCGGACGAAGCCGACCTCGCTCCGCCTCGAGCTGGGCGAGCCCGTCAGCCGCTTGCAGCTGCTCACGGCGATCCTGCTTCAGCTCGAGCGCGCGTACGACGCGTGGGCTAGGGAAACTTCAACGTGCGGCTGACGTTTCCGGCCGCATCCTGCGCGACGATTCGAACACTGCGCACACGGGCTGCGTGAAACGAGAAGACACCGGCCCTGACGGCGCGGGTCACAAGCTTCCCGTTCAGCGTGAGGCGAACGGTGGCGGCCTCACTGATACGAAAGCGCAGGCCCCGGAAGGAGAGGGCGCGCAACTCCGGTGCGACGGTGTCGATCCGGAAAAGTACGGTGTGGACGACAGTTCCAACTTCGTTCATCGCAGTGAGGACGGCCGCGTACTTTCCGTCTTCGAAGCCGGTCGGGCTCCAGGCGGCGGTTTGTGGACCGACGGGCAGATCCCCGGAGTACACCGGCGCCAACGTCTTCCCGGCCTGCGCGATGTCGAGCCTCACGGAGGCGTTGCGCGTGAGCTCGAACGACAACATGAGCTCGTCGGCGACACCGTCGCCGTTCGGTGAGATCGCGGCGGTCGTCGTGAAACCCCGCACAGTCCGGTCGACGAGCACGGGTACGACCGATGTGACGGTCGTCCGGCCGTCGTTTGCGCTGAGCGCGATCTCGTAATTTCCGTCTGCGATTCCCGCCGCCGCAAAACGGAACGATTGCTTCCCGGGCCGCTTCTGCTGGGAGAACAGGACCGAGAGATCGCTTCCGTCGGGGCCGCGCAGTGTTGCCGTCACCGTCGCCGGAGCGCTGAGCGTGTACGAGATCACGCTCGAGTCGGTCTGCCCGTCTCCGTTCGGCGTGATCGTGCGCGGGAGCGCGGTCGCCGAGGTGATCGCGAGCGCGACCGGCTTCGCGCCGATCATTCCGACGGCCGGACGAACTGTGTCACCGGCGGCAATCGTCCAGCTGTACGACCCTTGCAGCACGGTTGCGGCATCCCACGTCCAGTCGATGTCCTGGCTCGTCCCCGTCCCGCTCGCCACGAGGTTGCCCGTAGCGTCGGTGATCGTCACCGTCCAGGGCAGCGGCTCGCTCAGACGTGCCTGGAAGCGCACCTGGCCGCCGAGGGCGCCACGGACCGAAGGTGCGTACAGCTTCGGCAGGCCTGCACTCTCCGCCTGGCGCGCGATCGCGTCGAGCTGGGCGTAGAGCGCAGCGCCCGGGCACGTCGTGAAACCCGTGTCGCGATGCCCCGAGACGGCGCGGATGAAGACCGGGACACCGGACGCGAAGCGCGCGTTTCCACCTGAGACCCAGGTCAGCGTCGACTTGGGATCGACGTGCGCGATGTCGAGGCGCCAGGCCAGCAGGTTGGCCAGCGCCGTGCGCGCGACGGCGGCCGGAGCGCTCGAGGTGTACGTCCCGAGCACGGCGACACCGACCGAGCCGGTGTTGAACCCTTCGGCATGCGCGCCGATGACGGGTTTGTCGACCCCTCCGTAACGGCCCTCGAAGACCTGCCCGTACTTGTCGACGAGAAAGTTGTAGCCGATGTCGTTCCAGCCGTTGCCCTTCACGTGGTAGACCTCGATGCCGCGCACGATCGCGGCGGACTGCGAGGCGGTGTACGAGTTAGTGCCGGCCGTGTGATGGACGAGCGCAAACTGGAGGGTGGCTGCGTAGCTCGGCGGCGCACGGCGGATCGCCTCGTTCGCACCCCAGGTCTCGCGGTCGATCAGAAGTGGGGAGCCGGTCAGCGAAACCCGCCGCAGAGGAATCCGTATTTCGGGACTGCGAACGAAATAGGCCCGCAGGCGGGCGACGCTTCCGCGCAACCGGTACTCGATCCGATCGGACGGTCCGGTCCAGTAGGGATTGCCCACACGCCAGCCACGCGCGCCACGCGCCTCGACGGTGCCGACATTCGGGAGATCCTCGGCCTCCGGGTCTGCGCGCTGCCAGGCGCTCCACCGTCCTTCGAGCGAGCGCGTGCGGAACTGCACCGTGCCCGGGCCGCGCCAGTGGAGGCCAACCAGGTCGAACTGTGGTGTCGCAGCGCTGAGCATGCGACCGCCGTGCAACGGCACCTCGCGCATGGTGAGGGATGCGCCTCCAAATGCCGTGGCAGGCGCGGCGAAGAACAGCACTGTGGCGACGAGAAGAGACTTCATGGCTGCGGCCTCCGTCCAGGGTGCCTGTTGCCGCCTTCGGCCTCAAGGGCGCACGCCCTGCCCTGATAGAATCCTTACGAGTTGAAGAACGCCTGTTTGCGGGGACTTTTGCTCGTTGGGGCGTTTCTCGCCTTTACGTCTTCGGCCACGGCAGCGGTTCCGCGCGTCCTGGCGATCCACTTCGACGCGGACGTGAACCCCGTCACGCAGAACTATGTGTGCGACAACCTGAGCCGCGCGGCAAAGGACGGCTACGCCGCCGCCGTGATCGTGCTCAACACGCCCGGCGGTCTACTGCAGTCGAAGGACAAGATCGTGCTCTGCGAACTGAACGCGAAGCTACCGGTGCTGGTCTGGGTCGGGCCCAACGGCGCCGCCGCAGGCTCGGCCGGGGTCTGGATCGCCGAGGCCGCCGACTTCCTGGGAATGGCGCCGCAGACGAACATCGGCTCCTCCACTCCGATCGACTCAGGAGGTAGCAACATCGGCTCCGATCTCCGGCGCAAGCTGATCAATCACGAGGCCGCGTCGCTGCGTGCGCTCGCCCAAAGTCACGGGCGCAACGCCAAGTGGGCCGATCGCGCCGTGCGCGTGGCTACGAACGCAACGGCCCCTGAGGCGTTGAAGATGAACGTCATCGAGGCGGTCGCACCGACACTCCCATCCCTGCTCGACCAGGCGGACGGCGTGAAAACTAAGCCGCGTGGCTACACGCTCCACGTCGCCGGCGCACAGATTCACAACGTGCACCTTGGCTTCTTCACACGGCTGCTCAACACGCTGATCGATCCGAACATCCTCCCCCTGCTCTTCCTCGCAGGGCTTGCTGGGATCGGCTTCGAGATTTTCCATCCGGGCGTCGTGCTGCCCGGCGCGCTCGGCGCGGTCGCGCTCGTCACCGCGCTCTTCGGTTTCTCGGTCCTGCCCATCAGCTGGGGCGGGCTCGTGTTGATGCTCTTCGGAGTCGCGCTGCTCGTCATCGACGTTCACGTGACGACACACGGGGCGCTCACGGTCGCGGGATTGATCAGCATCGCAGTGGGCTCGATCATGCTCTTCCAGAACGCGCCCGGCTTTCACACGTCGAAGCCTCTGGTGATCAGCATCGCGGTCACGCTCGGAGCCGTATGGGCTTTCGCCATCAGCAAGGCGGTGGAGGTCCGCCACAGGCCGGTCGCAGTCGGCGCACAGTTGATCCCAGGCTCGGTGGGTGAAGTTCGCGACGGCGGCCTCGTCTTCGTGAACGGAGAGCTGTGGCAGGCGCGAGCCGCCGGCGGCCAGGAACTTCGTCCGGGTGAGCGCGTGCGCGTCGAGTCGCGGGACGGCCTTGTCCTCACAGTTAGTCCCGAAGGGACCTAAGGCGTCGCGGGCGACGCCGCTCTCAGGACGTGCGGGCTTGACCCGCACGTCCGTCTGCGCTCACCGACCCCAGTACAACCGGACCACCCCGAGCATCCCGTAGGATCCAGTCATGAGCGTCGCACTGGTCATCGTCGCCGTACTGGTCTTCCTCGTCGTCCTGTTTCTCTTCTCGGCGATCAAGGTCGCCCGCGAGTACGAGCGGGGGATCATCTTCCGGCTCGGCCGCCTGCTGCCCGAACCGAAGGGCCCGGGCCTCTTCCTGCTCATCCCGGTAGTCGACCGGATGGTCAAGGTCGACCTGCGCACGATCACGCTGACGGTCCCGCCGCAGGAAGTCATCACCAAGGACAACGTCCCTGTGCGTGTCAATGCGGTCGCGTACTTCCGCATCGTCGCCCCCAAGGACGCGATCGTGCAGATCGAGAACTTCATGGTGGCGACGTCGCAGATCGCGCAGACGACGTTGCGCTCCGTCCTGGGACAGCACGTACTCGACGAGCTCCTGTCGGAACGCGAGAAGATCAACGCGATCCTCCAGGGAATCATCGACGAGTCGACTGCACCCTGGGGCATCAAGGTGTCCATCGTCGAAGTGAAGGACGTCGAGATTCCGTCCTCGATGCAACGCGCGATGGCCCGACAGGCCGAAGCCGAGCGTGAACGGCGCGCCAAGATCATCAACGCCGAGGGCGAGTTCCAGGCAGCCGAACGCCTGAAGGACGCCGCAGCTGTGATCGGCGAACAGCCCGTCGCCTTGCAGCTGCGCTATCTGCAGACGCTCCTCGAGCTCGGCTCGTCGCAGGCGACGACGATCGTGTTCCCAGTCGACCTGATCCGGCCTTTCCTGGAAAAGAAGGCCGGCGGGCCGATCTGAGCGGCGAGCTTCGCCGCGATCCGGACTCGGGCCGCGTCGCGGTAATTGCTCCCGGCAGGGCAAAGCGTCCCGGCGCGGCCCGGCCGCTGCTCGACCCTCCGAGCCCCGGCGAGCTCGCGTCGTGCCCGTTCTGCGCCGGGCACGAGGACATGACCCCACCGCAGACGCTCGTCCTTCCCGAGCAAGGCGATTGGAAGGTGCGCGTGGTCCCCAATCTTTATCCGGCGCTCGAGCGGCAGGAAGTCGTGGTGCACAGCCGACGGCACATCCGCTCGATCGCGGAAGCTGCGGGCGACGAGCTCGAGCTCGTTGCCGAAGCATGGCGCCGTCGCGCCGCAGACGAGCCCGGTTACGTGTTCCCGCTTCTGAACGAAGGGCACGACGCCGGCGCCAGTCTCGCGCACTCGCACTCGCAGCTTGTCTGGCTGCCCGAACCGCCCGCGCTTCGAGCACGGCCCCGAGCGGAGACCGTCTTCGAACGTGACGAGCTGACTGTCGCCTGCCCGTGGGCGAGCCGCGTGCCTTACGAGACGGTGATTACCCCGACGGAGCCCGAACCCGATCCGCTGGAGAGCGCGCACCTCGCACCCGCGTTGAAGCTGCTCGCCGACGTCGTGCGCCGGCTCCAACGGCTGGAGGGCCAGGTCCCACTCAACGCGTGGCTCGAGCGAGGCCCGGACGACTGGCGGCTCGTGCTCTTCCCACGACTGAACATCCTCGCCGGTCTGGAGCTCGGCGCCGGCATCTTCGTCAACACCGTGCCGCCCGAGGAGGCCGCGGTCAGGCTACGCGAGGCTAGCTAGAGCTCTAGTGCGGCTTCGGGCCGGCGCGCCGTGGACTGCACTTCACGGAACCGGCGGGCCGCATCGATCGCGGCGCCGAGATTGAGACCTTTGTCCTTGGCCTGCTTGATCAGCATGACCGTCTCGAGCGCATCGATGTCGTAGATCCGCTGCTTCTTGCCCTTGGTGGGGATCTGTGCCTTGTTCGTCCAGTAATCGAGCTGCATCTTGGAGATACCGGCAATCTGGCAGACCTGGCCGAGATAGAGCTCCACTTTGCCCAGGTGCTCTGCGAGATCGATCGGCTCGAGAAGATCTACCTGTCGACTTACCACCATGTCGTCCTCGCCTTCTTGTGAGCTCGTACCCCTTGTTTCAAAGGTATATCGCTCTTTTTCCTGATGGGGAAGGGGTGGCTTCAAAATCTCCCCCTTTTGGGGTACCGCTTGACGGAGGTTTGTGGCGTCGGTCTACGCTTCCGGGACAGCTTCAGGGCTGTTCGTGGCATCGCTCTTGTCCTCTGCGGCTTCGACGACCGGCGCAAGGGTGGAGACGTGCTCTCCCTCGCGCAGTCGCATCACGATGACCCCCTGCGTGGAACG
>WNEY01000086.1_pt1 | contig 42353 bp, 35 predicted proteins | sample 5400531 | NCBI WGS metagenome assembly WNEY01 (sample SAMN13153338, study PRJNA577476) | soil metagenome | isolation source: 200 cm saprolite under Douglas fir tree site 1 | place: USA:California | collected 2015-04-18 | reverse complement strand
ATTTGACCACGCTCGCCCCGGGCCCGGGTCCGCCGTGATCATCTTCCGGAACGGATGAATAGGCGGTTTCATCTGGATTTCCGGGGATGAATATGCACATTCATCTTTCGGACCCACTCCCGAATAGTCGCTTGTGCCTGTTTAGTCCGTTAGGTGAACCCGTCCTGGCGGAGCCGGGAGCCGGGCGCCGGCCTGCGCGCCAAGCTGGCCGGGCTCGCCTCGGCAAAGACCGCCCGGTCGGCGGCTCGGATTAGTGCGCGAATTCCGCCCTCGCGGACTGTGAACATGTAGGTCAAAGCCTCGCGTCACCCCGAGATCCAGAATCGTGAGCCAACTCAGGTTTGCACTGCTTCGGGCGTGGCGCGCCGAAATCATCTGGCGTGACGCCCTCACCGCACTCGTGGTGGGCTTCGCCATCCCGCAGGGGCCATACATCTCATAGCGTGTCGAGTGCGCCGCAACTCCACAGACACGACATTGTCTGGCGTGGTACAAAGAGCGCGATATCCGCCGACCAAGGGGGAAGCGCGTTCGCAGTCTTGCGATCGAAAAGAACCTTACGATTTTGACGGTAATTGGCCTGGTCGGCCTAACCACGCTGGCATCAAGCGGTGCTCAGGCAAGGGCATCGGGTAGCGTCCTCAGCCACGCGTGTGACAGAGCGCACTCGCTGACGCTAGCCAGCAACAGTTTCGCCCGCATCTATGGCACCGGGACGGATGCGACCTTCGCCTGCCTGAAGTCCACGAACCGGTCTACCCGGCTGAAAGGCGCGTCTGCCTCACAGGATGTATTCTCGCTCGCCGGGATCTGGGTCGGCTGGACGTCGGCGCAACGCACGACCGTCGCCGTGATGAACATCCGCACGAGGACGATTCCGAACCAGTTTCCGTTCGGCGTCGGCGACTTTGTCGCCCGGATCGTGGTGAAGAGCGACGGCGCGGCGGCTTGGGCGGCCGACGTGTCGGATGGCACCAGCTATGTGCAGGGCCTGGACCGGCGCAACCACTCGCCGGACCAGTTCTCGAACGACACGAAATTCGTCCGTGGCGCGTCGCTGCAGTCCGGTGCAGGTCACAAGATCAGCTGGAAGTACACCGATGGCACCACCGGCACCGCTCAGCTGTTCTGACCGCCGGCTGGCTGGCTGAAAGTTACCCCTGGGCGGCCGCGATGACGTGGCCGTCAACCTTGCGGAGCCGGCCGTCGCTGACGAGGCCGTCGACGAGAGTGCTGGTCCAGTACCACGGCCAGGAGAACCAGCGCCGCAGCTCAGCCTCGGGCGCGATGACTGACGCGCGCACGCCGGCGGCGATGAGGTCAGCGAGCGCGCGGACGGGGTCAGGATCAGTTCCGCCAGTACCCGGATAGGCCTGATCCCAGCGCGCCAGCTCACTAGAGTGCAGGTGTCCTTGGCCGGTGCTGACGTGCAGCGAGCGCGAGATGATCGCGCCGCACCGCTCCAGCGGTGCCCGTAGCGATCTCAGTTCCTGCGGCGTCATGCCGAGCTCAGTGCGCAAGTCTTCGACGCTGGACGGCCCCGCGGCGGACAGATGATCGAGCAGTCGGCGGCACTTCCGGTCGGTTGCGCGCATGCGGCCGGTCTCCGCACGGCAGATAGGGTCGAGCAACCGCGCGACCTCGCCGGTCACGAGCAGGTTCTTGCCACGGTGGACCGCTGTCATCAGGTAGCCGCGTCCGGCGAGTTCGCCGAACCACGGCCACTTCGTGGCCGGCCACGACGCGAAGCCCGAGCCGCCGGCCTTGTACGGCTCCTCATGGCATGCCTCGTACAAGCTTGGCAAGGCGCAGTCCGCCGTGCGCGTCAGCAGCCCGCGGTCGCGCAGGAACGCATCCGCCTCCTCCACCGACCGCAGTGCCCGGTCAGGGGCCAGGCGACACTCGATCACGCGCCGCTCCAGCAGCTCAGTCAGCGACCGCACGACGCCATCCTCTCCCAGCAGGCACCATGACGATCCAGTCACGGCTCTGGATGTCATTGCCCAGACGTTGCCGCGTCTTAACGGATGTGGCCGGCCGCCGCGCGGAGGCCGGCGCCGCCGCGCGGAGGCCGGCCACGAGCGATCTATCTTGCTGCCGGCGTCAGCCGGTCCGAGGTGGCGGCAGTGGGAACGGCCCGACGACGGCATCGGGGTTGTCGCCGTAGCTGAGCCAGCTCGCGATCGGCCTGTGAACGCCGACGCCCGGCCGGTTGTAGTTGCAGACGCCAGTCGGGAACGCCTGGCGGAGCTCGGCCTGCTCGGCCGTCGTGAAGGTCACCGGGTAATCGCGGAAGTTGAGCGGCTTCAGGCTGCACTTCAGGGCGGGCATCGTCAGGGGCTCGCCGGCCACTAGGCGGGGGTTGGACGCCACGGGATAGCTGGTGCCACACTGCCCGGTGCCCGGGTCGGTGAGGGTCTGGTGCACCAGGTCGGTGGCCGACGTGAAACAGCCGTCGGTCAGCCCGGCCGGCTTGTCGCCCTGAACCTTCTGCTGCGCACTGTGGTGCCAATGATCGTTCTCGATGTTCGTCAGCCAGGCGTCCATCTCGGCCAGCTCGTAAGTGCTGGCAGCTTTGATCTCCGCCGTCGTCGGCATGTTCTCGATGATGACCTGGTTGCCGTCGGTGCCGTTGGCGGCGAGCATCCGCGCGCGGATGATGAACGACCATTCGGTGGTGTGGATGTCGTTCCCGAATCCGATGAAATCGAGGTCGAGGCGCTGGTCGATGACTGGCGTCGTGCGCAGCCCGAGGGATGCGCTGTTGATAAGGTCGTCGGCGTAGACCGCGCGCAGCGCCCGGAGGCTCGCCTCGGTTCGCTGCGGGACCTGGGCACCAGCGAAGTTCATCCCGCCGATGTCCGCGTTGAGCGTCACGAACTGATCAGGCGTGATGGCGCCCGAATCCAGCGCGGCGAGCCCGTACTGTACGCCGACGTTGTCCAGCGGGCTGTTGGGGAAGCCGGTGGCGGGATCGACCCCGAGCTGGTTGACGATCTGCTCGTCGGAGTTGCAGATGATCCCGTTCGGATTCGTCGGGCTCCACTGCTCGGCGGGCGGGATGATGCTGGGGTTGCAGCTGCCGGTGGCCGTCGAGCGGTTCGCGAAGGTGTGATCCCACGACACGCACGTCGTGTAGTCGTTGTAGCCGGCGATGGCGGTCTTCTGCGCGGCCGTGAACGACGATCCGTTCGACCCGGCGAAGAACGAGTCGAGCAGCCTGCAGTCGGTGACCGGCCCGGCGGTCGTCAGCGGGTCAGGGAACGAGACGCTCGGGATGATGCCGTCCAGGATGCCGGGGTAAGAGTCGGCGATCTCGTACTGCTGGATGGCGCCACCGGAACCGCCCCAGCCGATGGTGAACTGCAGCGGCCCGTAGGTGTCGATGAAGTGCTCCTTTACCATCATCGCGGCCTCAGCCGAGATGATCGTCGAGCAGTTGTTGTCGAGCACGTTGAGCGTGGATGATGCGACGGCGTAACCCAGCGACAGGAACTGATCGTTCAGCACCCCGCCGGTGGAGGTGCCCTGGTGGTAGCCGGAATTGCAGCCGCCCCCGAAGGTGTAGATGAGCTTGCCGTTCCAGCTAGTGTCGGGCTGCAGCGGCGACGGGCCCCGCCCGTCGGACAGCGCCGCGATCTGGTACACGGCCCGGTCGATCACCCCGGTCTCGATCCGCACGATGTAGGGCACGCTCTGCCCGTTCACCGTCGCCGTCGCCGCGTCGGCCGGGACGGTCGTGGGATCGGCTAGCGGCACGAAGGCGCCGGAGGTGTTCTTGTACTCGTAGGAGACGATCGTCGGCGCGAAGCAGTCGGGTGGGCTCGAGGGGGCGAGACCGAAGGAGGTCGTCTGGCAGAGGTACGGAAGCTGTTGCTTGCCGGAGAAGACCGGCCCGCTGACGGAGTGATCGATGACCTCCAGCGACGACCTGCCCCGACCACCTGCGGCGAACCGTCCGTGCGCGGAAGCGACGAGTCGGTTGCGGCCGATCGTCAGGCCGGTGACCAGTCCGAGCAGGCTCCCGTCTGGCTGGGCACGGAAGCTGGACGTGACGTCCTGGCCATCCGAGGTGATCCGCACGTCGGCCGGGTTGATGCGCTTCGGGACATCGACCCGTACCAGCACTTCGCCGCCGCTGACCAGTGCCGGGCGGGGGTTGGACACAGTCACCAGAGCGAACCGTCCCAGCGACAGCCCGTGACCAGCCGTCGCGGCCCGAACGGCCGTCGGCGCGAGCACGAGCGTGATCGCCGAGACCGCCGCCAGCCACCCCAGCGCTCGGCTTCGCAGTAGGCGTGATCTCACAGAGAACCTCCCTTACCGGACCCAAAGGGCGTCACCAAACGCTCCCCGTACCTAGGCATATCACCCGATCTATCGCACCGAACAGAGTCCGTTCCCACTTCGGGGCGGATCGGCCGTTGACTCGGCCAAACTTCTGGCCCGGCGGCGCGGGCGACTACTGCGGACGGTGATGGTGCATGGCGAACTCTAGCTATGTAGAGTACGAGTTATGAAGACTCCCCGGATGACATTGCAAGTCCAGTTGGTGGTGCGGGCACTGCTGGAGGCCGGTGGGTCCGAGTGCTACGGGCTCCAGCTGTGCGCGGTGACCGGGCTGCCGTCCGGCACGGTTTACCCGATCATCGCGCGGCTTGAGCAGGCGGGCTGGCTCGACAGCTGGTGGGAGGACCCTGAGCAGCACACGGCCGAAGGGCGGCCGCGGCGCCGGTACTACCGGCTAAATCGGGACGGGGCGGAGACGGCGAGGCTGGCGCTGGCCCGCTCGTACCGCTCGCGGGCAGGCGCGATTCCCGGCTGGGGCGGCGCGCTTCCAGGTAGTCCGGGAGCGCCATCATGACTGGGTTAACGGCCGGAACGGGCCCGACCGTAACGTTGGCCGACGTACTAGCGGCCGCGCGAAGTGACTGTGACGCCGCGCGGGTTGAGCGAGCGCATGCGGTCGCCGCTGCCTGGCATGATGGGCAGTGGCGCAAGAGCGGTGATCCATACATCACCCATCCGCTGGCAGTCGCGCTGATCGTGGCCGAACTGGGCCTAGGCACGGCAGCGCTGTGCGCGGCGCTCCTGCATGACGTAGTTGAAGACACCCCCTGCACCCTCGCGGTGCTCCGCAGCCAGTTCGGTGACGAGGTGGCTGACCTAGTTGATCAGGTCACCCAACTCGATGGCCCGGGTCTTACCGCGCCCGGCCCTCCAAGCACGTACGAGGCGCGGCTCATCTACCTGGCCGACCGCCTCCACAACATGCGGACCGTCAGCTATATCGCTCCGGCGAAGCAGCAGCGCAAATCACGGGAAGTCCTTGACCACTTCGTGCCGCTGGCCAATTCTCTCGGCTTCGAGCAGATCGGAGCGGAGCTCACGAGCCTCGCGGCCGCCGTCCTCAGCGTTCCCGGCAGCCTGGCCGAGTTCGCCTGCGCTCGGGGCGGGCGCGATCCTGGGCTGTCCCGCCGGCTGCTCGCCAGCGCCGTCTTCTTGCTGCCGGCGCATGCGCGTGACCGGTGGCTGGAGGAATGGACCGGCGAGATCGGCGCTGTTCCGTCCAGGCGCGGACGGGCCAGGTTCACCATCCAGATGCTCGCTGGCATGCCCCGGCTGGCCGCCGCGCTCTGGTGGCCAATCCAGGGCAGAACTGCGGGCCTGCCATGACGCAAGTGCCATGTCGCCGGCGTTTGGCGCCGCCGCGTCAGCGGCACCGGCGGCCGGATGATGGGCTGGTCTTCGTGATCTCCCCGTTCGCCCCGGAGATGGACGCGATCTATCTCGCCATCAGTGGTGCCGCCGAGGCTGTCGGCCTCCGCGCGGAGCGGGTCAAGGACGTCAAAGGCGACTACCGGATCACCGACCAGATCATGGCGATGATAAACCGGGCCCGCCTGATCGTCGCTGACCTTACCCACGAGCGCCCTAACGTCTACTTCGAACTCGGATACGCGCGGGGCCTCGGCAAGAAGGTCATCACTATCCTGCGCGCCGGCACCGTCGCCCACTTCGACGTTCGCGACTGGACGCACCTGGAGTACTTCGACTCCCGGCCGCTCGAGGTCGATCTCATCGAGCAGCTGAAATACGAGCTCCAAAGAGACTGAGAAACAGCGGCGAATATATCGTCGCGCTATCGGCTCGGCTGCTCCCGGCATCGTTTTCTCTTACGACGATGAAGAAAATTTGCGCGGGTCTTCAACCTTGCGTATAGCCCGCACGATCTCCGGCTTGTCACCCCGATGCGGCGGCCCGGTCGTCGCCCGGACTGGGACCCGAGTTGGCTCATTTAGTGCGCACCGGGTGAACTCCGGCAGCCGGGTTTGGTGCGCAAAGCTGGCCCTGGCGGACCGTGAACGCGCAGGTGCAGCCATGGAAGCCAGGGTGGTGAGTCATCTCAGGTCACATCATTCACGCGAATGCCATTTGACCACGCTCGCCCCAGGCCCGGTCCGCCATGATCATCTTCCGGAACGGATGAATATGCTCTTTCATCTCGATTTCCGGGGATGAATATGCCCATTCATCTTTCGGACCCACTATCGAATAGTCGCCTATGTTTGTTTAGTCCGTTAAGTGAACCGTCCTGGCGGAGCCGGGCGCCGACCTGCGCGCCGAGCTGGCCAGGCTCGCCTCGGCAAAGACCGCCCGGTCGGCGCCTAGGATGAGTGCGCAATCTCGCTCTCGCGGACTGTGAACATCCAGGTCAAAACCTCGCGTCAGCCCCGAGAGCCAGAATCGTGAGCCAACTCAGGTCTTACTTTCCTGGCGGTCTTCGCTGACGCTGACCTGGCCACAGCGCCGCCGTGGCGAGGTCAGCTTGCCGCATGACTTTATCGGCAGCGTGACTAAGCCATCCGGACGGAATTGGCTGGGACGGGGACGGTAGCTGAGCGGGTCGAATTTGCGGCACGTGCTACGAACCAACGTGGACATGGACGGCATGCGAGAAGCACTCACGGTTGGCGGTCAGATTCGGTTGGACAGCGGCGTTCCCCAAGACCCGGCCACAGCCCCACCTGCGTGGTCGGCTAGCCGACAGCGCCAACCTGGCCCGAGGGCGCGCAGGTCCGCGCCTGCGAGCAGGCGTGCACGGTCCGCGCCTGCTCGCTCGAAGTGATCTTGATTAACAGCAGCTAAGAGCCAGCGCTGTCGTAGTCCCCACCCGGGTCACAACAGCGCTGACCCCGAGACGCTGCTCCCGCAACGGCCGCGGGTCAGCGCTGTCGTCGCTCAGGGTCGGACTACCACGGCCGCGGGTCAGCGCTGTCGTCGGGCCCGCGGAATTTCCGGCTGGATCCGTGTGCTGGCCATTATTGCTTCTTAGTCTTGCCGCCCACCGCCCGGGCTGGTGCGTCCGGCAGTTGTCCCGAGCCTACGACTTCCTAGGTCAGCCCCAGCGCGGTGGAGAAGTACGTGACGAACATCTTCGCCAAGCTCGACCTGCCGCCCACAGGAACGGACCACAGGCGCGTTCTGGCCGTCCTCAAGTTCCTGGGCAACTAATAACCCAGCTCATTGCTCGCAACTCCACCCGTCTTTAGGGCGCTGGCGCGGGCCTGATTAGCCTCGGGAATCGACATTCAGGCACCGCACAGCCATTTGCGGAGCAACTCAATATAGCAAGTTTTCAGGATCGGCCTATAAGGTTCACGTGGGGCGATTCGGAGACGAATGCGGAAGGTAATTGCGCAGCGGCTATTTGCCGGCCAGAATGTGCCTTGGCATCGACGGTGCCGATCTTCAACATAGGGGGAAGAGAGTTTGGGACCAAAATCTGGGGTTAAAATCCTCGGCGGTCTGGCGGCGAGCACTTTCATCGTGTTCACGTTCGCTAGCGCCCCGCTCGCTACGGCGAGCACCACGGCCAGGACCGCAAGCAAATCGTCAGACCCGGCCGCTATTAGCGGACCGGCGCGACTTACTCCGGCCGTGGCCGCCATGGTCCATGGCACTGGCCTGGCCGCGAGAGAGCAGGCGCTGGCGAGCTACTGGACACCGGCTCGAATGAAAGCGGCCAAACCGGACTCGCAAATACCAGGGATCGGAGCGCAGGCCGGAGCCAAGCCACGAACCAGTAGCGCGGCTAAGGCCTCCGGTCCAGCGGCCAAAATAGCCTGGTCCACTCCTGCCAGCTCACCGAAGCCGATCAACCCGGGTGGGGCCCATCAGGTTAGCCCGCAGTCGTATTATCCGAATTTCCCGGTCGGCAGTCCCGTGGCGCGCACCTCAGGGAAGGTGTTCTTCACGAGCTTCGGCGTCAACTATGTCTGCTCGGGCACCATTGTCAATACCGAGGGCAAGTCCACGGTGTGGACGGCTGGTCACTGCGTCTCCGACGGCGGAGCCTGGAATTACAACTGGGTCTTCGTTCCCAATTACGCCAGCGGCTGGGCGCCTTACGGCGTCTGGTCTGCCTATCAGCTATGGACCACCTCTGCGTGGTTCTACAACAACAACGACTTCGCCAATGACGTCGGCGCGTCGATCATGAACCGCAATAGCGGCCGGCGAATCACTGACTACCTAGGCGGTCAGGGCATCGCATGGAACTACGGATACAACTACTACATGTATGCCTTCGGCTATCCGCAGGCACCTCCGTTCAACGGCTGCTGCTTGGTCGAGAACCCCGGAAACACCTACTACGGTGGTGGCGGAACCATCTACATGCTCAACGACATGACCGGCGGTTCTTCAGGAGGAGCCTGGCTGAACTGGTTCAACGGGAACTGGGGATACATCAACGGGCACAACGACTTTAAGTACAACGCGAGTCCGCAGTACATGTACTCCCCGTATTACGGCAACCAGGTAGCGAGCCTCTACAACGCCGTCCGCTACATCTCGACATAGCCGCTGAGTGCGTCCTGTGGGGGACACCGGCACGTCCGGCTGTCCCCCGCAGCAGCAGCAGCCCAGTTCCGCTCGACGGGGGATCGCATGAAGCGAACTATCCGGCTCGCTCTCCTTTGCAGCTTGCTGGCGATCACGGGGTGTGCTTTGCCGCACGACGGTCAAAACAAGCTCAAGAACGCTGATATCCAGGTAAGAAATGACGACAACACGGAGCCGCCGCCGGTGATGTCCTCCCCGATGGAGCCGCACCACGGCTTCCCGCCCGCAATGAGACCCAACCAGGCATCGCCCGATGCGCGGGCGGTCGATCTGCGCCCGATTCGGTTCGACCGGACGCAGGCAGGCCCGGGCCGCGAACTCATCGTGCACTACACGGTGACCGGCAAACCGCAATGCAACGTGCTCGGTCAGGTACGAGTCGCAGAGACGTCCGCCGAGGTACGCGTGACGCTGATGCTGGGCCGGCTGCCGGGCGCTGACTGTACTGGTCCGCAGCCGCAACTTGCCGCGCCCACGATGACCGTCGTGACTCTGAGCGAACCTCTGGGTGCCCGCCAGGTCCGCGACGGATCCTGATGCCGACACTAGGTGGGCGTTGCTGGGTCAGGTCCGCTTCGCGCTAACTGGTGCAGGACAGGTCCTGGGCCGGCAGCACCCCCGAGTCGAGGTAGGCGTTGACTGCGCCGTCGGGTGCCGCCGCAGATACTGGACATCGCCGCGGTCATCGGTCAGTTCCACGCTCGCTATCCCGGCGTCACTGTCGCCCTGCGAAGCGGCGGGAGCGACGTGCTAGTGGCGCGCGGACTCTGCCCTAACGTGACGGCTGCACGACGAAGGGGAACATCTCATCGCTCCCTCCGTCGACGACGCTATAGGTCGACTCTGGAATTTCCACCCACGCGCCTGGGAGATCGCCCACCGGCTCGGACACGATGAGCCGGGCATCGTCTGACACTTCGCGGAGTAGTTCGCTGTCGGGGTAGCGGTCACGCAATTTGCGCACGTCACGGTTGATGAAAAGCGATCTCGAACTGCCCTCACTGGAGTAGCGGAACGCCCACACCAGCTGCCCGTTCGTGGCCGCGATTGTGCCCTGGAACGGATACTTGATGCCCCGCCGCCGCCCGCACGCCTCCGCGTACCCGATTGCCCGGCTCACCGCGCCGGGCGGGTCGTCTTGAAGGCCGAAAGTCAGTGCCAGGTAGAAAAGGACCTCCGTGTCCGTTGTGCCCTTGATTTCGGTGAAAAGCGATTCGTCGACCGCCAGCATCAGGTCGCGCTTGACGGAGACGAATTCGGCCAGGTACCCGTTGTGCATCCACAGCCAGTCCCCGTAGCTGAACGGATGACAGTTCGTCTGCTGAACGGGCGACCCGATGGCGGCCCGAACGTGCGCGAAGAAAAGCCGGGAACGGATATGAGCCGACAGCTCACGCAGGTTCTCGTTGTTCCAGGCCGGCTCGATGCAACGGAACACACCAGGCACCGGGCTATCGGTGTACCAGCCCAACCCGAACCCGTCCCCGTTCGTCGTCTCGGCGCCGAGCCGTGCATGCACGCTTTGGTCGATCAGCGAATGAACGGGGGTGTACAGCACGTCGGTCAGCAAGATCGACGACGAACCCGAGTAAGCGAGCCATCGGCACACGAGTTTCCTCCTCGGTTTGGTGTCCCTGCGGTTACCGGAACGCGCGGGCACCCCGAATCTTGATTGTTCCCAGCGGATGCGGGCATTCACAAGGCTGCCCGGCCAGCCGAGGAGAGCCTGACATGCTGCACGAGAAGAACACCGTCCGCGCGTGCCTGGACGACGTCTACGCCTCCGGCGACCTGTCGGTGTCCATGCCGAAGTACCGGGTCCCGGATCGGGAGCTCGATCCGAGGCACGCGTACCGCGTGATCGCCGACGAGCTGATGCTGGACGGGAACTCGCGGCAGAACCTGGCCACGTTCTGCCAGACCTGGTCAGAACCCGAGGTGCATCAGCTCATGGACACCGCGCTCGGGAAGAACATGATCGACAAGGACGAGTACCCGCAGACGGCTGAGCTCGAGGCCCGCTGCGTGCACATGATCGCCGGGCTGTGGAACTCACCTGACGCGGCCAACACGGCGGGGACATCGACCACGGGGTCGAGCGAGGCGGCCATGCTGGGCGGCATGGCGCTGCTGTGGAACTGGCGAAAGCGCCGCCGCGCCGCGGGTAAGCCCGCCGACCGGCCGAATCTGGTCACCGGCCCGGTGCAGGTCTGCTGGCACAAATTCACCAGGTACTGGGACGTTGAGCACCGCGAGATCCCGATGGAAGGCGACCGGCTGATCATGACGCCGGAAGAGGTGATCAATCGGGTCGACGAAAACACTATTGGCGTCGTGCCCACCCTCGGCGTGACGTTCACCTGCCAGTACGAGCCCGTCGAGGCGGTCAGCGCGGCGCTAGATGACCTGCAGGCAAGAACTGGCCTGGACGTGCCGATCCACGTGGACGGCGCGAGCGGCGGTTTCCTTGCCCCATTCGTGGACCAGGACCTGGTCTGGGATTTCCGGCTCCCGCGGGTGAAGTCAATCAACACCTCGGGCCACAAGTTCGGCCTGGCGCCGCTCGGAGTTGGCTGGGCGATCTGGCGGGACAAGACAGATCTGCCGGAAGAACTGGTATTCAACGTCAACTACCTCGGCGGCAGCATGCCCACCTTCGCGCTCAATTTCTCCCGGCCAGGAGGTCAGATCATCGCCCAGTACTACAATCTCCTGCGGCTTGGCCGGGAGGGCTACCGCAAGATCCACGAAGCCGGCTACCGGAATGCGCAGTACCTGGCCGACGAGATCCCCAAGATCGGCCCATTCGAGATGATCTACGACGGCCGCGGCGGCATCCCGGCGCTGGCCTGGAAACTCACCGATGAAGTGCAACACGGCTTCACCCTGTTCGACCTGGCCGACCGGCTCCGCGCCAGGGGCTGGCAGGTGCCCGCCTACAGCCTGCCGCCCAACCGGCAGGACCTGGCCATCCAGCGCATCCTCGTGCGGCACGACTTCAGCCTTGACCTGGCCAACCTGCTGCTTGATGACCTGCGTCGATCGCTGCGGCACATCGGCAAGCACAAGCCGAGTCCGCCCCTGTCGGAACGGGAGGCCAGCGGCTTCCATCACTAAACCTCGGCCGCCAGGGCCGGAGGCACCAGGCGCAAATCTTTCTAAATAGAAGAAGAGACCATTATTTAGCGAGAAAGCATTGCGGGAGCTTGTTGCGTTCCGACCTGAGGCTGGTCAACGCGGCTGAAGCGTCAGATCCGGGTCGGCGGCGGCGATGGCGTCCCAGTCGTAGCGCATCGGGATGAGCTCGCATCTGGACCAGGCTTCGTGCTGATCGACGTAGTGCGGGCTGGCTGGGTCTCCGGACGCGCCGCCGACCACGATCCAGCTGGAATTGTCCCAGTCGCCAACGTCGAACACGTATCGGGCCACGGCGCCGTAGACGGCGGCCGGGCCGGATTCCGCCTGGCATCCGGTGGCCCAGACGGTGTCGTTGTCGCCGCCGATACCCGCGCCAGCGGGACTCAAGGTCATCGGCGCGGCCGGGAACGCCGGTGTCAGCGGATGGGTCAGCGCGGCGGTGTGCAGGTGGCCCCACGGCACGTCGGCGGGCTCGCTGGCGACGGCGTCGAGTGCTTGCGCCAGCAGCTCATCCCAGGTGCTGCCGCCGGTCAGGGTGAGATCTCCGGCTCGCAGCAGGGCTGGCAACACCCACCAGAGCTTGCTGGCCGTCGACACGCTGCCCGGCAACCGCATCAGCTCGGAGTTCGCCGTCCCGGCCAGGCCGGATCGGCTGGCCACGATCTGGGCCAGGGTCCAGCGCAGCCTGGAATAGGCGGCCGCGCCGACCGAGTCGGGCGACAGGCGGCCGTCCCAGGCGAGCAGTACATTTTTGACGGCGTCGGCCTTCGGGCTCGCCTGTGTGACGGTGGCGAGAGCCGCTTGGAACAGCCGGGCGGGCACGCTGACGTCATCTCGATGAATCTTCGCCATGTCCTGCGGTGCGGCGAGACCGAGCCCGGCGATGAGTTCTTCTATCCGCATGGCCCGGTGCGGCGGGTGGGCGTCGGTGCAGAAGTAGTCGCCAGTGCCCGGGACTGTGGCGACCACCCGGTTGTTCGCCGTGACCAGGTAGCCGCGGGCCGGGTCATCGGCGCGCGGCATCTGCTCGGCGGGAACCATGCCGTCCCACTCGTACTCACCCGTCCACCCCGGTACCGGCAGCCAGCCGTTGACGGCGGGCCGGCGAGGGATCTTCGCCCGCACGAGGTGGCCGATGTGACCACCGGTGTCCGCGGCGACCAGGTTGTGGTCGATCACTCCCCAGTCGCGTACGGCCTGGAATAGCGAGTCGACCGAGTTGGCGCGCAGCATCGGCAGGAGGCAGTCCAGCGACCGGTCAAGATCGAAGAACTGGACCGACTTGAGCGTCAGCGCGCTGCCGCGGGCCGGGTCTCCGGCTATGACCGGGCCGTGGATGGTCTCGACTATGTCGACGCCGGCCGGGTCCGCGCCGCGGACTTTGATGTTCTCGGTCGTCGTCGCGGCCCGCAGCCAGCTGTCCTTGTGCCGGTACCGGGATGGATCGGCCTGGTCGAACTGTTCGACGTACAGATCATGAATGTCAGCCATCGCGTGCGTCACGCACCAGGCGACGTTCGCGTTGTGCCCGAAATGGGGGAACGCCGGCACGCCTGGAATGGTGAAGCCGATGGCGTCGAACTCATCGCAGGCCAGATGCAGCTGCGCGTACATGCCGGGCAACTCGAATACGCGGTGCGGGTCGCCGGCGAGCAGTGGCCTGCCTGTGCTGGTGCGGCTGGGCGCTAGGGCCCAGTTGTTGCTGCCGCCGTCGGTCTCGGCGCTGCCAGCCAGCAGGCTGAGTGCGCGGATCGGCTCTTGAAGGTCCGCCAGGCTGGCGATCCACCGGCGGGCATCGGCACCGGGCGGGATGCAGAGGCGGTCGGCGCCGTCGTCGTCGTCGTCGTAGCGCAGCTTGACGACGTTCTCGGCGCCGACGATGGGCAGCGCGGCCGCTCGCCAGAGCTTGAACCAGAGCGAACCCATCAGGTAGCCGCGCTGCCGCATCGAGGCCACGCAGTGCCAGGCCTCCCAGGGCTCCGGTGTGCTGTCCGTCAGTTCGTATTCGGCCGGGGCCGGATGCGTCCGCAGCCAGGCGTTGACGCCGGTCGTGTAAGCGTCGACCATGTCCTTGGCCTCGGCGCCGAGCGCCGCATAGTCCCTGATAGACGCCGCACCAGCGCGTAGCCGCCGGGCGAGCCGATCGGCGGCCAGGCCGGCCGGGCCCACCCACTCGGCCCATCTGCCTTCCATCTGCTTCCGGCTCGCGTCCATCTGCCAGAAGCGGTCCATCGCGTGCACGTATCCCTGGCCCACGAACGCGTCGTACGCCGAATGCGCGCGGACATGCGGTATTCCCCACTCGTCGCGGTAGACGCGGACCGGCCGGGAGACCCAGCCGTCCTGCTGCAGTACCCATGCCTCCAAGTCGGCCATCGCCGGCTAGCCGCAGCCGACGAATCGGCTCCGGGCCGCCGGCGGCACCCTGGTGCAATCCGGCAACGCGGGCAGGTCCCTGTTCTCATACATCTGGAAGATCAGGCTGGCCCGGCTGGTCGTGTCGGCCTGCCACTGGACAATGTGCTGGCTGCCGCCCATGTCAGTCACCGACGTGTGCGACAACAAAGTGGAATATGGCTGGTTCGTCGCGCCCGACAACCCGCTGGTCAGCGCCTTCCGCGCATTCGTCGTGTACTGCGCGGCTCCGGCCTGGCTTGACCACGCGACGCAGGCGATCGCGTGTGGCGTGGCGGCATTGCTGGCTGGCTTGCGGACGCCCAAGGCTACCGCGACCGGGTGCCGGCCTCCGAGGTCGCCGCCGACACCGATCTGCGCTGCGACCACGTCGCCCAGGCAGCTCGCGAGCGCGCTGATGAGGGGGTCACTGGCGAGTGTCGAGCCGCTTGGCGAGCCGATCTGGCTGAGTTTGCCCTCGGCCTCGCCGAATGTCACGTCGGAGCCACTGGTCTGCACTACGTGCATCGACAGCCCGTACTCGGCCGCCTTCTGCGAGCCGCCGGATAGGGAGGGGCCGACGAGCGTTCCGCCGTTCTTCTTCCAGCCGAGCTTGATCAGGCGGCTGGTCACCAGCGACCCGTTCTGCCCCCCGTGCAGCAACGTGACCATCTTCGGCGGGTTACCGGCCGAGATGGCGTAGTCCTCCTTGAGCAGGCCGATTCCCGTGTCGCTGGCCAGGTTCGCCACCACCGACACGAGCGGGGAGGCACCCAAACCGCGAAGTATGCCGAAACCCTTGATAGCGCCGAGGCTGGTGCCCGACAGCCGGACGAGGTCGGCCGTGTCGTCGTAGGCGATTTGGGTGCGGGTGCTTGAGGTGCTTGCGACGTGCGATAGGGCAGTCTCCAGGCCGGTTCCTCCGCCCGACCCGCTCTGGCCGCCGGAGCAACCCGCAAGGTTGCAAGCCAGGAGAACGAAAGCCGAGGTGTAAACGGCCCGCGAAAGCACCGGACTATTGGGCACGACGCGATCATATCGCCCGGATTCGGCGTCGTGTCTGATCCGGCGTCGTGTCTGATCCGGCGTCGCGCCTAGCCCAGCGCGGGCCGATCCGACGGGAGCTGCGCCTCCGCCTCGATCTCGACCTTCCACCTAGGGTCGAGAAGGCCGGCGAGGCGGCCCGGAATGCCCGATAGCGCCGCCGCAACCGCCATCCCTCGCCCCAACCGCAACACCAGCCCCAGTGACCCCAGCCCAGCCCCGGGCCCTGGCCACCTCCCAGCCCCAGCCCCAGCCCCAGCCCCAGCCCACGAGCCGTTCCCGGCATGCACCACCGCGCCACTGGAGACGACACGCCCGCATTAATGTCCCGCGCTCCAGTTCAGACAATTCGGCTGTCAACTCGTGCCAAAGGTTCCGGTCCAGGCGGCCATTGGGGCGGCTTCGACGTTGGGGTCAGGCACCATCAGCATGAGAGCGTCCCGCTGCGCCTTGATGACGAGCCGCCTGGTGCGTCCCATTGTCTCGCCGTCTGCTTCCCATGGCTGCGGACGGCGTACTTCGATCAGCAACTCGCTGAAAGTGAGCCGGCGAAGATGAGCGCTGAACCGCTGACGGGTCATCACGCTTGCCGCGAGCGTGATCCAGTTGCCCCATCCCCTGGCCGAAATGACGGCAGCGTCGAGCTTGCCGTCGTCCGGCTCGGCGTCTGGCAGCAGGGGGATGCCGGCGTGCAGCCAGCCCACGTTGCCAACGATGACGGCACTGGCCAGCGTGCTCACGGCCGGGCCGCCGTCGACCGCAAGGCGGACCAGCACCGGCTTGTCGCCGAGATGCCGGAGCACCGAGATCGCGTAGGCGGCCCAGCCAAGTCTCCGCTTGAGCGGCTCGCTGGTGTCATTCAGCATCCTGGCGTCGAGGCCGAGCCCGGCCATGACGACGAACATACGGCCGTTGGCACTCCCGGCGTCGATGCGCTTGACCTGGCCGGTCAGCGCCACGTCGACGGCGCGTCGCAGATCGAGCGGCAGCCCAAGGTTCCGTGCGAGCAGATTGCCGGTGCCGTTAGGGATGACCCCGAGCGCCACCTCAGTGCCAGCGACTCCTTCCGCGCAGGCGGTGACCGTGCCGTCGCCCCCGCACGCCATGACCAGGTCAACGCCCGCCGCGACGGCCTGCCTGGCCTGCCCGGTCCCGGGGTCGGCTGACGTTGTCTCCAGCCACATCGGCGCTGCCCAGCCATGGTCGGCCACGGCCGCGCTGACGGCCGCCTTGAATTTGTCGCCGTAGCCGGGCTTGGACGGGTTGGCCACCACGGCGGCGCGCTTCAACGGGTGCTTACCTTCCCCTTGGCTGGCCTGCCAGCCGCCGCCTGCCGCCGGCCGTCCCGGCCACTAGGCGCCTCAGCAGCACGGCCCGGCGTTCGGCGATCTCCAGCGTGTGATGGCTGAGCCACAGGCACAGGGCCGCCAGTGGCAGCTCAACGAAAAAGCAGAGCAGGACCGACTCGAGCCGCTCGTTCCCAGGGGTGGTCATGACGTCGAACCAGGCGTCGGCGGTGAGGGCGAACCCCGGCCCCGCCCAGCGGACCAGCCTTGCGTCATCGGTGATGATCGCGTTCTCCGGTTCGCCAGCCGGCTCGATCAGGGCGTCCAACCGGGATATCACGTCTTCGTGGTCAGCGTCTGGCTCCATGAGTGGTACTTCCCGATGCGGGGGCGGAAGGCTGAGGGCCGGAAGGCGGAGGGGCCGAAGGCGGGGGAGCGGAAGGCTGTGGGGATGCGGGAACCTGGCCGGAGTTCTGGCGACGCACCGCGGAGCGAGCGCGGACCAGTTCGATGCCGATCGGAATGAGAGAGACAATCACCACGACGCCGATAACCGGCAGCAGATAGCCGTCGATGCCCGGGACCGCAGAGCCAAGCCCGTAGCCGGCCAGCGTGAGCCCTGCTGACCAGACGACGCCGCCGGTCACCTGCCAGATCGTGAAGGTGCGCGGCGGCACGTTCAGTGCTCCGGCCATCGGGTTGAGCACGGTGCGCACGACCGGGATGAACCGGGCCAGCACGATGGCCTTGCCGTAGCCATAGCGGGCCAGCAGTTGCTCGGCGCGTTCCGCGCCGGCGTGCAGGCGGCCGCTCTTGCGGCGGTCAAGCAGCCGCCTGCCGCCAGCGCGTCCGATATAGAAGCCGGTCTGCGCGCCTAGCAAGGCCCCGCCAATCGCAGCGGCGATCACGACGGGCAAAGACAGCTGGCTCCTGTGTCCGGACGTCGCGGTGCACAGCAGGCCGGCCGTGAACAGCAGCGAATCGCCCGGCAGGAAGAACCCGACCAGTAATCCGGTCTCGGCGAACAACACCAGAAAGATCCCGAGTGCGCCGAGGCTCGTGAGTAGCGAAGTCGAGTTCAGCAAGTTGAGTGCTACAAAATGCACCCCGTGCTGGGTCATCACGATCAAGGCACCTTCCTGCGCGGCGGAGTGCGAAGTCCCGTTCGCGGCGAGCTACCCGTCGTCACCAGTAGTGAACGGAACCGCGCGACATTTTTGCGGCCATCGCCGGTTGCGCACGGAAGCCGGGCCGGGCCGGGCCGCCTGACGGCAGGCTCACCAGCGGCCACGCGTTCGGTGAAGAACTGGGATGATTCGACTGAAGATCTTGAAGTGAGGAGCCTGTTCTGTGGAGTTCCGGCCAGTTGAGCGCGATCCGGATGCGTTTCAGCAGTCCATCACCGAGGAGCAGGCACTGGCGATGTGCCGTCGCGCCTTCGGCGACCTCGCCGAGCCGGTCTCGGTAGTTGAGCTGGGACTCGGCTCCTACAACAACACCTACCGCGTCGACCTCGGCCACGACCGAACCGTCATCTTGCGCGTCGCACCCGAGCCTGGTCGGCAGTCGCGCGCGGAACGCAGTCTCATGCGCAACGAACACGCCAGCGCGCCCTACCTGGCTCCGATCGCGGCCCTCATGCCCAGGACGCTCATGGTCGATTTCACGCACCAGGTCATCGGGCGTGACTACCTCTTCCAGACCCTGCTGGACGGCGTCACCGCACCCGACCGGCTTCCTGATTATCCGAAACCGGAGTGGGCGCCGTTCTTCGCTCAGCTGGGGACGCTGAGCCGGCGCATCCACGACGTCCGGGGCGACAGCTTCGGCTGGGTCGCCGGGCCGCGGTATGCAAGCTGGATCGAGGCGTTCCGCGGTTCGCTTGAGGACGTTGCCGCCGCGCATGACGATGCCGGCCTCGACGCGAGCGACATCCGGGAGACGATTGCCATCGCGGCGAAGCCTACGGACAGCTACCCCAGACACCGAACGCGAAGCAACGGTCGCGGTTCTACCAGATCCTTCACCAGGCCACCCTCCGGTTCGAAGGCCATCGCTCAGGCGCCGGCCCAGATTCCGTCGCGGGCAGCTCCGCGGACATCCGCGATTTGATTGATCAGCTCTAGCAGGGAGTGAGACATGACCATCACGCCTATTCCGCGCACCGACGCCTACCCGTTTCCGCTCGACGGCGTCTCCCGCGGCGCGGACGGGGTGGCCCGGTACGACGGGTTGCCGGCCTCGCTGCTGGCGATGCTGAAGGCGCAGGCCGACGCCCAGCCGGACGCCGAGGCCCTGGTCGAGATCGGCGGTCGGCGGCTCACTTACCGGCAGCTCTGGGACGCGGCCGCGCGGGTGGCCGGCGGCCTGCGGGCGGCCGGACTAGGCCCGGGCGAGCGCGTAGCGGTGCGCTATCCGGCCGGGGTGAACTGGGGGCTCGCGTTCTGGGGGACGCTGATGGCCGGCGGGATCGTGGTCGCGGTCAACACGCGCTGGGCCCCGCCCGAGGTCGAATTCGCGCTCGCCGACTCAGGCGCGGCCATAGATCTGCCCGCGGACGCCGCACTGCCCGATGCGGGCGCGATCGAGCCGGTCGAGGCCGGTGCCGATGACGTGGCCGCGATCTTCTACACCTCGGGCACGACCGGGCGACCGAAGGGGGTCCCGACTACCCATCATGCCTTTTTGTCTAACGCAGAAAGCATGGCGCGGGCTCTGGGCCTCCCAGCCGGAGCCGGGTCAAGCGGGGACAACCCGGAACTGCGCACCTTGATCTCGGTGCCGCTGTTCCACGTGACCGGCTGCAACTCTCAGCTCCTTACGGCTGCCTACGTCGGCGGCGCAGCGGTGATCATGCCGGTACTGGACCTGGCGGCACTGATCGAGGCCCTGGCGGTCGAGCGGATCGCATTCCTGGTGACCGTGCCGGCGGTCTACGCCCTGATGCTGCGTCACCCCAGATTCACCGGCGCGGACACAACCACCGTGCGCTGGGTCGGCTACGGCGGCGCGCCGATCGCGCCGTCGCTGGTGCTCGCGCTGAAGAAGGCGTTCGCCGCCAGCATGGTGTCCAACGGTTACGGCATGACCGAGACCGCCTCGCTGCTGACCTCGCTGCCGGACAGCGATGCCGTCGAGCACGCCGACTCGGTGGGTTACGCGGTACCGGTCGTCGATCTGGCCGTGGACCCGGCTGGAGATGACCCGCAGGTCGGAGAACTGCTGGCGCGCGGTCCGAACGTGCTGGCCGGGTACTGGCAGCGCCCAGAGGCTACCGACGCCGCGTTCGCCGACGGCTGGCTCCGTACCGGTGATGTGGTTCGGGTTGACGATGCCGGGCGGGTGCACATCGTGGACCGCCTGAAGGACATCATCAACCGGGGCGGCGAGAACGTCTCGAGCGTGGAGGTGGAAGACGCCCTGGCCACCGCGCCTGGCGTCGCGGAGGCGGCCGTCATCGCGGTTCCCGACGAGGTGATGGGAGAGAAGGTCGGCGCGGTGCTGGTCCCGATCGGCGGCCAGGACATCGACATCGACCAGGTGGTCGCGTATTGCCGGGAACGGCTGGCCGACTTCAAGGTGCCGCAGTTCGTGGCCATCGTGCCGGGGCCATTGCCGCGCAACGCCGGCGGCAAGCTGCTCAAGTCCCAGCTCCGCGACGCGGTGCAGTGGGGCCCGCCGCTGCGCTGAGATCTACTTCCCGCCAGTGCGCTGGCAGCATCGTTGCCTCCCTGAGGTTGCTATTTCGACACCAGGGAGGCAACGGTGCGCCGTGAGGAACCCGCCGCCGGGGAGCCCAGCCGCCGAGCGGCCGTAGCTGGTCGTGAGGTCCGCCCGGTCGTGCAGCTCAGTCCGCCACCCGTGCGCGGCTAGCCAGCCAGCCGGGTCGGCCAGGCCACCTTTCCAGAGGCCGGTGTACTCGGCCAGGCCCGGCAGCTCGCTGGCCTGCTGCCGCAGCGTCTCCGCGTCGGCCATTGCCTCGGACTCGAAGGCCACCTGGCTGCCGGCCGCCGACAATCCGTCGAGCGTGGCCAGCAGGTGAGTGACTTCGGCGGCCGACAGGTAGATAAGCAGTCCTTCGGCCAGCCAGGCGATCGGCCGATCGGCCTCCAGGCCGGCCGCGAGCAGCGGCGCGGCCCAGTTTTCCCGCAAGTCGGCCGGGACCGGCCGGCGGTCGCAGCGCGGCGTCGCCGTCCGCGAGGTCAGCACCTGCCGCTTGAACTCCAGCATGTCGGCGAGGTCAAGCTCGAACAGGCGCACGCCGGCCGGCCAGCTGAGTCGGTAGGCCCGGGTGTCCAGCCCGGCCGCGAGCAGCACGACCTGGCGGATGCCCCGGTCGGCGGCGTCGGTCAGGTAGTCATCGAAGAACCGGGTGCGGATCACCGCCTGGGACCAGAACGCGACTCCGGTGCGGGACAGGCCGCTCAGGCAGGCCACCGTGCCGCGCTCGGCTCGATTGAAGACCTCGGGCGCGGCGGCGAGGAACGCGGCGGCATACGGGTCGCAGAAGAGCCGGTCGCGACGGCGGCTCTCCATGGCTCTGACCATCGCGGCCCCGAGCGCCGTCCGGCCGACACCGGCCGACCCGACGCTGGCCGACCCGAGGCCGGCCAGCCCGGAACTGGTCACCAGGTGACCGGCAGGGCAACCAGGCCGCCGGTGATCTGGTCGTCGTGCCCGCGCAGGTCTTCGAGCCGGGCGGCCAGGCGCATGGTTGGGAACCGGGGCAGGAGCTGGGTGAACAGCGCGTTCATCTCCATCCGCGACAGGCCGGCTCCCGGGCAGTAATGCCGTCCGTGCCCGAAGGTGAGGTGCGGAACGGCCGGCCGGCCGACGTTGAACCGGTAAGCCTCGTCGAACACGCGCTGGTCGTGGTTCCCCGCCCCGGTGTCCAGCAACACCAGGTCCCCGGCCCGGATCCGAACCCCGCCGATGTCGATGTCTTTCCTCGCGTAGGTGGGGATGCCATTGCCGCCGCCGGTGTTGACGCCGACGTTGCCGACCCGCAGGCACTCTTCCACTACCTCGGGTAGCTTCGCCGGGTCGTCTTGCACCGCCTGGCGCTCGTCGGGATTGGTGAGCAACAGGAGCGCGGCGTAGCCGATCGCCACGACCGTGGTGTGGTGGCCGGTGAACAGCATCGACGCGCCGATCTCGGCGACCCCTGCGGCGGGTATCTGGTACGGCGGCACATGCAGCAGGTGGAGGAACCCGTCCGGCTTGATCTTTCCCGTCGCGACGAGTTCGCGCAGATGATCGGTCAGTTCGGTCAGCCCGCTGGCGGAGCGCTGCTCGTCCCCTGAGGAGGCGATAGCCTCGGTGAGTTCGCGGTAGCGGCCGAGGTCCTCCTGCGGAACGCCCATCAGCTTGCAGATCACGAGCGTCGGCAAGGGCACCGCCACCTTGTCCACGAGGTCGGCCGGCCTGGGTCCGGCCGCCAGTTCGTCGAGCAAGGTCGTCACCAGAATGTCCACCCATGGCCGCAGTTCCCGCAACGCCGTCGGCGACATGATGGTGCGCAGCACGTCCTTGAACTGGGCCCGATCCCGGTCCTCGGTGGCGTAGTGCTCCCGTGGCCGGCCACCGAAGAGCGCCGACGCGGTGAGCCGGGCCGCGCGATCTGGTCTGGGGTGCGATCGGCCGAGTACGTTGACGCTGTAGAGCGAACGTATCTCCTCGTAGCCGGTCACCAGCCAGGCCTGATCGCCCATTCTGGTACGCACCCGGTGGATCGGGCCATCCTGCGCCAGTGCTTTCAGTACTGGCGCTGGCCGCAGCGGATGGGGCTGCTCGAACGGCATGGCCGGAAGCGGGGGTTCTAGGGGGTTGTCCCCCTTTGACCAGCACTGCTCAGCCGGTTCAGTCATGGCGCTCCTTCCTTACCGACCAGGTCGGCTAGCGAACTTGGCGGACTCGAGTGCATCGCCTGCCGGCGGAAGCTCGTCCAGGCGCTTGAACAGGACCGCCTGCCGTTCCGCCAGCCGATCCCGTACGGCGCAGTCGTCGAGCAACTCGGTCATCGCGGCCAGCACCCGGCGCCGCTCGAACACGCCGGCGGAGGCGAAGCAGTCCACGTACGGGTTGTCCGACAGCACCGGCGTCAGGAAGCCGTGCCAGCCCCACGGGAACACCCGGAACGGATAGGCGATGGTCAGCTGGGGTGCCGCTTGCGTCAGCCAGGCTGGGGCAGACCCGGTCTTGGCCAGTCGCGCCAGGTCAAGCATCTTGTGGTTGTCCAGCAGCAGGCACGGCACGCCCGCGAGTACCGCCTGGGTCAGCGTCACCGACACGGCATTGCCGGTGATGTAAAGGTCGGCTCCGGCCAGTTGCGTGTGGAACTGCGCCGGAGGCAGCCCTGATACGTGCCGGTAGTCGAGCTGGGGGGCGATCGGGAACTCCCACCGCTCCGGTCCGACGTGGACGACGCGGATCCGGCGATCCAGGGCGGCCAGGTGGCTGTGCAGGATTCGCGGCATCGCGGTCATCAGCTGGCCCATGGCGGGCGAGTGCACCACGTTCACCGACTCCCAGCGCGAGTTCGTCAGGAAGACCGTCGGCGGGTCCCGGCGCGGCCGGCTGACCGCCAGCGGCTCAGAACCGCCGCAGACCATCCGGGTCACGATCACACCCGGCTCGCTCGGCGCCGGACGGTTCAGCGGGCTATTGCGGATCAGCAGGTCGCATTCGTCCAGCAGCCGCGGGAACCGGGTCCGGTGGCCGCCGTAGAAGTCGACCGCGTAGCCGGCGGCCAGGTAGTCGTACTGGTCGAAGCTCGCCAGGGCGATGCCGTAGCGCTGGCGCAGCAGCGGGACGCTCAGGCCCGACCAGGCGGTGGAGTAGTACAGCGTGTAGGCGTCCGCCGCGACGAAAAGGTCGGGCCGGAAGTCAGCGACCAGCCGGTCGAAGGTCTCCAGGTTGCGCTCAGGGCTGCGGCTCGCCAGGGGATGAACGACGAGGCCGGTCGCCCGTACGTACGACGCGGCCGCGGCGGATGTGACGAACGCGACCTCGAATCGGCCGGGCGGCAGCTGACGAGCGAAGTCGGCCGCGATGCTGATGTCCCCGTTGGACAGGTGGCCAAGCCCGAGGAAAAGCACACGCCGGATGCCCATCGCCTCACCTCACCGCCAGGCCGGCTGCCGGGTTGAGCGCCAGAGCCGAGCGTCGCAGCGCCGCCACCGCGGCCTGGTCGCCGTACAGCGCCGCGGCGACCTCGCCGATCGCGTGTCGATCCCAGTCGGCCGATCCCGTATACAAGGTGACAAGCGGCTCGCAGAGGACCGCGCCCAACGCCGGCAGCCGTACGTTGACCCGAGGACACGCCGCCAGCTCATCGAACAGGGCAGGCCGCCAAGCCGGGGCCGACTCCACGCAAAGCCCGTCGACCACAGCGGCCAGCGCATGAGTGCTGACGAAGTACGGCTGATACCCGGGCCCGGACTGCCGGTCGATCAGGTAATCCAGGTCCTCGCGGGCGCAAGCGAGCTCGTCGGCGCCACCATGAGAATCGAGCCCATAGCTCCCGGGCACGAGAGCCTGCAGCCGGGCTCGGCCGTATCGGGCCAGCCAGTGCTCCGGCTCGATGATTAACACCCGGCCCAGCGCCTCGATCGCGGCGGTGAACGGCGCGTGCGCGGCGAGTTCGAAGCTGACGCTCGGCAGCACCGCCATCATGGCCAGCGCGTACCGCCCGGCCGCTTCGCTGTCGTCCGGCCTGGCCAGGCTCTCTCGTTCGAGCATGGCCAGCAGCCGGGCGGCCCGGCCCAGCTTTCCCGCCGCGCTCGCCAGCCCGTACAGTTCGTCGTCGGCCGGCGTAATGAGCCGCACGGCTCACGCCGTCAGGGTGGTGGGGGCGGGGCTGGTCCGGACCGGCTGGAACTCGTCCCAGCCGATCATTTCGGCGTACTCCTTATAGACGCCGCCGCACACGTCGTTGAACGCGCAGCCCGCGCACCTTGTGTCCTTGACCCGGGAGTTCGCGTCCATGTAGTTCTCGTAGTCCTCGAACACGAACGCCCGGTACAGCATCTTGAACTGGTTCTCCGACCAGTCGATCATGTACCGCTCGTAGCCCGGGATCGCGCAGTAGGGGAAGCCTTCCAAGGTGATCGCACGCTCCCGGCGGACAACCCGGTCCACCGCCTCGAACACGAACGGCTGGATCTCGTCGTACCGCGGCGTGACCTCCCAGAAGTTGCGGAACGCGGTCCCCGCGGTATGCAGCGCCGAGATGTTTACGTGGTCGGCACCGAGATCCACGCACAGGTCGGCGATGTCCGGCAGCTCGGTGAAGTTGTCCTTGCAGACGACCGAGTTGGTCCGGATCTTTGCCCCAAGCTCACTGACGTTCTTAACGCCCTTGACCGCCTGCTCGAACGAGCCGAGCGACTTGCTGATCCGGTCCTGGGTCAGGCCCGTCGCGCCGTGCATGGACACGATGAACAGGCTGACGCCCTTGTCCACGACCGTGCGGGCGTAGCTCATGTGGGCGAGCTTGCGGCCGTTGGTCTGCAGGTACACGGTGGGGTAGCCGAGTTCGGCGATCTCGTCCAGGATCTCGAGGAAGTCGCGGCGGATCGTCGCCTCGCCGCCGTGGATGTTGACGGCCTCGTAACCCTTATCCGCGTTGTCACGCAAGAACCTGGAGACCCGCTTGCGTGAGATCGAGTCCTCCTTGATGTGCGGCGAGTCGACGATGCAGAAGGAACATTTGCTGTTGCAGATGTCGGTCAGGTGGACGCTCAGGGCTTTCATGATGGCTGTCCCTTTTGAAAAGTCACGGGTTGGTCAACTGATGAGGATCGGACCCGGGGGACCGTTCCAGTTTTTCGAGTAGCCGCAGCAAGGCAATGAGGTCGTTGCTGACCGCGTGCAGGCGGGCGCGCGTCGCCTTGCGGTCGGCTTCCTCAAGAACCAGGCCCCGGTTGGTGCCATCGGCCGCGAGCTGTCCGAATGCGAGCAGCCCCTCGAGCCGGCGACGGTGTTCGGGCAGTGCCTGCGCCAGCAAGGAATTGGTCTCGGGCGAGCGTGCGGCCGCCTTCAGGTCGGTCTGCAGCGACTTGACCCGCAGGTACGTGCTGGCCAGGTCCGCTCCCACCAGGCTGCGGAATCCCATCAAGGCCAGCTCGGACATGCCATTGGGCAGGTTCTCCAGCGACGAGACCTGCCAGGCCAGGTACTCAGCGACCTGCCCGGCGAACCTGATCGCCTCGGCGAGCACGTCCGGGTCAGCGCGCTGGGCAGAACCGGCTGCGGAATGCCCGGCCGGATCCGGTCCGCCCGAGTCCGGCCCGGCCCACATCCGCACGGTCCGCCGTTTGCAGACCGGCACTGCTTCCGCGCCCGGCCCGGTCAGCGTGGCGACGATCATCTCGGTCATCTCGGCCGACAGCAGGTCAGCGCTCTCGGCGTCGACCTGGAGCGTCACCCAGTACGACGAGCGACCCCGCTGCGATACCGGCCCAGACCGCACATCGAGCACGCAGTCCAGGCAGGTCGAGGTGTAGATCGCCGAAGGCCGCCCGTCGAGTTGCCCGTAACCCAGATGCCGCGCCGTTGCCTTCGCGTTCTTGAACATCGCGGTCGCGCCGGGATCGGAGAAATGCAGCTCCGCCCAGGTTCCCGAGATCCGCTCCAGCTCGGTGCGGCCTCCGACCTCACGAAGCTCCGGCGTCGTGGTCAGATGGGTGGCCATCATCTCGAAAGTGACGACATCCCAGCTCAGCATCAGCAGCAAGTCGACCGCGGGCGATTTGGGCAGCCCGGGGTAAGCGATGTCCATCGTGCTGCAAGCCGCGCCGTCAAAGTCGGGTGGTGGCGGCGCCAGCCCGTCAAGCTCGGTGTGCAGCAGCAGCGACGTAAAGCTCTGTCCTCGGGCAAACGTCCACTCCCGGCGCTCCTTCGCACCCGCCGGACTGCCGATCTGGGCGTCTACCCGCTGCCATTCGTACCGCACCGGCACCACGGTCGGCCCGCCGCCACCGATCACCGTGCGCTCGACGCTGGCCGTCAGCTCCTGCCACTTGTAGGGCGTGCCGCGCGGGGTCAGGAAGTCGTTCCGCATGCTGGCCTGGAAGACGCGCCCGGTCGACGGGTCGATCCGGCGCCGGCCGGTCAGCTGCCGGGTCGGCTCGCTGACGGCCGTCATCGAGCCACCGCCGTCGACAGCACCTCTCCGACCGGAGGCAGGCTCGCCAGTTCAGCCTGGAAGTCCTGCTGGCGCTGCGCCAACCCCGATCGAACCGGATCGTCGTCCAGCAGCCCGGTCAGCGCGCCCAGCACCGCCTGCCGGTCCAAGATCCCGGCGGTCGCGAAGCAGCCGGTATACGGGTTGCCCGCGAGCAGCGGCTCGAGGAAGTCGTGCCAGCCCAGCGGCGCCACCCGGAACGGGTACGCGACCCGCAGCAGCGGGGCCGTCGCGCCCGCCCAGTCAGGCAGCTCGGATGATCCGAACGTCTGGTGATTCTCGAGAACGAGCGCCGGGACGCCGGCCAGCACCGCCTGCGCCAGCGTCACCGACAGCACGTTCGTCGTCACGAAGAGATCGGCCGTCGCCAGCTTCTCGTGGAACATCGGGTACGGCAGCTTGCTGAAATGCCGGTACTCGATCTGATCGGCCACCGGGAATCGCCACTGACGCGGCCCGACGTGCACCACCCGCAGCGGCCGCCCCAGCGCCGCCAGGTGGCTGTGAATCAGCCTCGGCAGCGCGTCGATCAATTCGGCGACGGCAAGTGACCGCGTCCGGTTGCGATATTCCCACGCCGAGTTACAAAGAAATACGGTGGTCTCCTCCTCCCTTCCAGAGCCATAGTGCGGTCCGGCCGACGCATGGGCCTGGCCGCCATCACGCAGCCCGGAAAGGCCAAGTGCGGCCACGGCGACTCCCGATGGACCGGGTGCGGCCCGATGCGGCGGGCAGGGCCTGATCAGCACGTCGCAGTCGTCGAGCAAGGGCGGAAAGCGCACCTTGCCGCCGCCGTAGAGGTCGGCCGTATAACCGGCGGCCTGCCAGCCCAGCCGGTCCAGGCTCGCGACCGGCCGGTCGTAGCGCTCCCGCAGCACATCCATGCCCAGGCCAGACCAGCTGCGCGTGTGCTCAAGCTCGAAGGCGTCCGCGGCGACCAGGCAGTCAGGCTTGAATCCGCGGACGATGTCGTCGAGGATCGCGAGGTTGTCGGCCGGGGTAGCGCCGGTTAGCGGCAACGTCGGCATCCCGAGGTCGTGCAGTTGCGGCACGACCTCCACGGCGGCCGCGAACGCGACCTGGAACCGTGACCTGGGCAGCGAGCGAGCCAGGTCGGCGGCGATGATCGCGTCCCCGCGGGACAGTCGGCTGGGCGCCAGTACCAGGAGTTTCACAGCGCAGCCACCTCGTTCAGGATCGAATCGACCTCGGGCAACTTGCGCAGCGCCTCAAGGTACTTCTCACGGGCCAGCTCAAGCCCGTCGCGCTCGGGACCAGGGCCGAGCAGCGGGAGGATCGCGGCCAGCGCCGCCCGCTCATCGAACGTCTCGACTTGCGTGATCACGTCGCTGAACGGATTGCCGGCCAGCAACGACCGCAGGAACTGATACCAGCCGACCGGAAACATCCGGTACGGGTACAGGTAGTCGACGCCGTCGATGACACCCTGGGCGAACTCGCTCAATTCCGGCACTGGCGGGAGTTCGGAGGGGCGCGGCGCCGCCTGGACTGACGAGCGAGGAGCGCCAGCGACGAGCGAGGAGGGAAGGCGGTGCCTTGAAGCGCCCCTGCATTCGGGGGGTTCCGGGGGGTCGTCCCCCCGGGCTAGCACAGCCTTATGCAGGGAGTTCATCATCACGACCGACGGAATCCCGCGCAGCGCCAGCCGGTGCAGGCTGACCGAGACGACGTTGTTCGAGATGTGCAGATCGATGGCCTGGATCAGGCGGCGGAACTGGTCTGGCGGCACCGGTCCGAGCGGGTGAAAGCCGGCCGGCGCTTGATCACCGAAAACCAGTTGCGGCCCGACGGCGAGCACGTCCGCGTGCTCGAGCAGCGTCGACAACAGCCGCTCAAGCATGGTGTGGCAGGCATTCACGAAGGCCGTGACCTTCGGGTAGGCCGCGTGCATCCGCTGCCAGGTCGCGCCCGTCACCAGCACGACCGGCCGGTCTTTGGCCAGGCCGAGTTCGCGCCGCACTGCGGCTCGCTCGGCACCGGGCACATCCGAGACGTCGTCCAGGAGCGGATACGGGTAGACGCGCGGTTCGGTGATCTCTTCGATCGGATTGTTCAGCGGGCACGGCCGCAACCGGAACGACAGTCCGTCGAGCGTGATGTCGCCTTCGTACGTGGCCTTGAACCCGTACGTGTCCATCCACGCGCCCGGCCGGCCCCACGAGAAGTCGTCGAACGTCCCGATCGGACAGTCGAACACCGCCAGGTCGGCGCGGCGCAGCCCGTAGTGGCGCTCGCAGAAGTCGTAGTTCATGAAGTCGGCGAGTATGACCAGCGAAGGCTGGTGCACGTGCTGGATGTCGGCGAGCTGAATCCGGTTGATCTTCCCGGCGCCCGGGATCATGACCTGGTAGTCGATCCCGGTAACGGCGACCTGCGTCCGGTGCGTCGGCGGGATGAGGAACAGCGGCGCGAACCCGGTGCCCGCCATGCGCTCAGCGAACTCAAGGGCGATCGTCAGCTCCCCGAGCGCCCAGAAACTCGTGACGATAAACAGCACCGTTTTGGCTCGCGAACCCGGAACGTCGCTCATCCGAGGCGTTCCGCTCGCTCGCGGCGTACGACCGGCTGATCAGGGAAGATGAGCCCCATCAAGGCGCCGACCGTGTCCCGCTCAGGCAGGTCGGGCTGGTCGTAGTACCGGAGGAACTCACTGCACATCACGCTGCCGAGCGAAGGGAACCTGACCGGCGCGCAGGGCGACGCCGCGGCCGTAGTGATCAGGTCGGCCATCGTCTCCGAGTCGTCGGGATTGGTCAGCCACGCCAGCCGGGCCGCCGTGATGTACGTGCTGGTGAACCAGGGCTGCCAGGCGGTCCGGCTCTGTCGTTCGAGCAGCTCGCGGACATCTTCGGACGCCCGGACTCGCTCCGCGACCATGTAGTTGAGGTGCTCGCCATCGGTCGGCAACAGCGTGCGCGCGTAGATCCGCAGATACCGGCCGAGCCATTGATCGGGCTCGTGATACAGCAGATCGCTGAGCGTCTCGATGATGTCGGTGAAGTTGAACTGCTCATGGAGTTTCTCGCGGTCAGACTCCAGCAAAGCGAACATCGCCAGCGCGAGCGGCAGCCCGGCCTTCGGGTTGTCCCATTCGTCGTTGTATTGCTTGCGCAGATGCTCGATCAGCGGACCAGCCCGCCCCAGCCGAGCCGCCATCACGGCGGTACCGAACAGATCGTCATCGGCCTTAGTAATCGGGATCATGGCGCGATCACCTGCTGGTCCAGAACCGGCTGAAACTCATTCCAGCCGATGATCTCTGCGTATTCCTTGTAGACGCCGCCGCAGACCTTGTCGAAGATGCAGGTGCCGCAGCGCTCGTCCTTGATCCGGGCGAAGTCGTCCATGTGATCGCCGTAGTCGTCCATCACGAAGCTGCGGTACAAGACCTTGTACTTGTGCTCTTCCCAGTTGATCAAGTACTCGCGGTACTCCGGCGGCACCGCGCAGTACGGGAAGCCCTCCAGATAGGGCTTGGTGCCCCGGCGGACCGCCCGGTCACACGCCTGCACCACGTACGGCCGCATCTGGTCATAACGCGGCGTGACCGCATCGAAGTTGCGCAACGCGGTGCCCTGGGTATGCAGCGCCGAGATGCTCACCTGGTCGGCGCCCAGATCCAGGCAGAGGTCGATGATCTCCGGCATCTCGGTGTAGTTGGCCTTGCAGAGGACGGAGTTCGTGCGGATCTTGGCGCCCAGCGCCTTGACGTTCCTGATGCCCGCGACGGCCTGATCAAATGAGCCGCGCGCGAGGCTGATCCCGTCCTGCGTCGCCGCTGTGGCACCGTGCAGCGAGATGATGAACTCGCTGACGCCCTTGTCCACCACCGTGCGGGCATAGTTCATCCGGGCGAACTTGCGGCCGTTGGTCATCAAGAACACGGTCGGGTAACCCCGCTGCGCGATCTCGTCGAGGATCTCCAGGAAGTCGGGCCTGACCGTTGCCTCACCGCCGTGCAGGCTTACGGCCTCGTAGCCCTGACCGGCGTGCTCGGCCAGGAATCTCGACACGCGCCGTCGCATGACCGTGTCCTGCTTCATGTACGGCGCGTCGACAATGCAGAACGTGCACTTGCTATTGCACACGTCGGTCAGGTGAATGCTGAGCGCCTTCACGGCCGGCCCCTAACTTTCGAGGTCATCCTCGTCGTACATCTCATAGCCGAGTTGGACCATCCGGGCGTCCTCGGACGTGTAGACCGCGGAGTCCACCGCGAAGAACTCCTCCAGGTTTTCCGGAGTCAGTTTCGCCAGGTCCTCTTCATCGAGACTGCGCAGCAACAGCAGCTGCACCTCGGTCAGCGTGTAGTCGGCCAGTGCCGCGTCGGGATCATCGAGCAGCCTCTGGGCGAACTCCGGATCGGCGATCGCCCGCTCCAGGACCTCCTTGACCTGGTTCGGCGCTGGCTGCCCGTCCTGCGCGGGCTGCGTGCTCTCTGCGGTAGTCACGGGATGCTCCTTCCTGCGGACTGGCCCTAGGCCAGCGCCATCGTCTGCTTCGCGAGGCTGGCGGGTGTGGTCGGCAGCCGGTCCTGCTGCATGGACAGGACGCGCCACGCGTCGATGAAGTCGCTGCTCTGGATCGAGTTGAGCCTGGCGATCTTCGGTCCGACATCGGCCGCGAGCTGCTCGGCGGTCCGGCCGTCGATCTCGTCGAACTCATAGACACGGAAGTTCTGCGGCTTGTACGAGATATCCAGATCGTCGGCGAGCCACTGATAATTAACGTCCAGCAGCCGCTGGTAGGCATCGGGGACCTTGCGCAGCCGCATGCCGTACGCCTCTGGCCTCGCGCCCATCAGCGACTTCGGCGCTACGAAGTACCGGTTGATGTGGAAGTAGTTGATGTACTCGGAGTTACGCTCAAGGAAATCGGCGGTCTCGGAGAAGATCTTGTCGTCTTCGTGCGGCATTCCGGTGATGATTTCGAGGTCGGCCCAGATCCCGAGTTCTTTACACCAGCGCAGCACGCGCTCGGCCTCGGTCAGCTTGACCCGCTTGTCGATAATTTTCAACATCGAATTACTAGCGGTCTCGAGGCCGAACGTAAGCTTCCGGCAGCCTGAGTCGGCCAGCAGCGCCAGGCGCTCGTAAGTGAGGCTGTTGAAGCGCGCGCAGTCCGACCACTGCAGTTTGACGCCGTGCAGGACAACGCGGCTGGCGAATTCCTCGACGAAGCCGTTGACCAGGTTGAAGTAGTTGTTGAACAGGTAGAAGTGCGGCGTCTGGTACTTGTCGGACAGGCCCGCCATGTCGGCGATGATCTCGTCGACCGTCGCGTGGACGAGCTTGTTCCGCTCCAGGCTCTCGGTGCAGAACGCGCACGAGTACGGGCAGTTGTAGTTGAACACGTACGGCATGATCTGCGTGCGGGTTGCCCCGTGGCCGACCTGCGCGGCATTCGCGTCGTTCGCCAGCCGGCTCAGATAGGCCGGGAACTTGTAGAGCTGCATCGCGTTCCACTGCTCGTCCACGGCCTGCTTGCGCGCGCTGGCCTGCGGCCGGTGCCGGATGTAGTTGCTGTAGTCATCCAGCCGCAGGCCGTCGAAGTCCGGGGCCAGGATGCGGTGCACGGCGTCCGGCGCCCGCAGGACCGAGTTTCCGGCCATCCTGGCCACCCCGGGCCTGGCCATCGGCAGCAGCGGCCCGCCTCCGCTCAGCGCCTGCGCCAGATCGACAATCACGTCCTCGCCCGGCCCGGTCACCGTCGCGGCGAAGTGCGTGATGCAGGCTTTCCACCAGCTGTGGAACGCGTCGTGGAACTGCATCAGGTAGTCGAGGTTGTTCCCGCCGAGCACGATCGGCTTGCCGTAGTGACGCTGGATGTGCGCGCCGAGCACGGCCGCGGACTGCATTTCAAGGAACGCGAAGTCGCCGCCGGCCGAAATCCCCACCACATCGGCGGCGGCGATGTCCTTGCCGGCCAGCAGGCGGCCGGCGAACGTGTCGAGGAAGTCATTGCTAGCGCCGCCCATGTAGTCGATCACCGCGCGCTCGTCGTAGAACGGGCGCAGGTCGGCCTTGGTGAACTCGCCTGCGTGCCACATCCGCTCCAGGTCCGAGTTGAGATCGTGGAAATCGACCTCGTAACCGGCGTCGCGCAGGCTCGCGGTGACGATGCCGGGCCCGAACGGCGGCAGGTTCAGCTTGGTGAACATCGGCTGGTCACCGGGGACGACGAGGAGAAGCACACGGATGGGGGCGGTGGTCATGGCTGGCACCTTCTTCAGGTCGTTCTTGAAAAGGAATGCGGGGGGTTCCGGGGGGTCGTCCCCCCAGGCCAGCACCGCGGGGGGTTCCGGGGGGTCGTCCCCCCGGGCCAGCACCGCGCTGTGATCATCGAGCTGGCCGTCGCTAGCGGCGCGGCCGCTCGCAGTTCGGCGCCCAGTTCGGCGGCCGCCTTGCGATAGCTGGGCTCTTCGATGACGCCGCGGATGGCGTCGCGAAGCTCGGCGGCGGTCACGGTTTCGGCCGGCGCCACGATCCCGACCCCGAGGTCGGCGCAGCGCGCGGCGATATAGGGCTGGTCGGCACCGAACGGCACGAGGACCAGCGGCAGGTCGAGCATCAGCGCTCGGGAAACCGTGCCCCAGCCACCGTGGGTAATTACAGCTTCGCTTTGGGAGAAAAGTTCCTGGTGCGGGTTGTCGTGATCCGTCAGGCCAGTCAGGCCCAGGCTGGTCAGCGCCTGCGCCGCCGCCTTCAGATACCGCTGTTCAACCAGCGTGTACTGGCCCATCGCGTTACTGCTCGTGGTCACCGCGACGGCCGGACGCTCGCTGCTGCCAGCGACTGGCTCCTGCGCCGGGACGGCGGTGAACGGGCCGGTCAACGCGACCTGAGGCGGCAGCTCAGGGAACCCGGCGAATCGCGGCGTGGTCGGGATCAGATGCAGTAGATCCGACGTGCGCGCGAGCAGATTGCGGTCATCGCCGGCCGGCAATCCCAGCTCCTGCCGCGTCGTTCTCGGCTCGAAACTGGCCACCGCCTCGTCCGGCAGGAAGTAGCGATAGGTGTCGAGTTCAGGAATCGGTGCGCACGACAGTGACACCCACGGCAGTCCGGCCAGCTCAGCCGCGAGCCCGCCGCCCGGCATCAGCACGTCGGTCACGATCAGTTCGGCCTCGCACGCACTGGCCAGGTCGACGATGTCACGGGTCATGTCGGCGATGTCGCCGAGGAACATGTGTCTGAACAGCGCCGCCGCGTCGGCTTGCGCGTACATCTGCGGCGTCACCGGCCGCCGCATTCCCCAGCGGGTCGTGTCGGACTCAGCGAAGATCGTGACGGCGTGCCCATCCGCACGTAACTGGTCGGCCAGGGCCGCCATCGGCATCGTGTGCCCAGCTGGCGGGAACGGGACGAGCAGCAGGTTGGTCATGGCTGGCGCCCGGCCAAGACGTCGGTGCCGTTCTCCAGCCAGGCTCTGGCGCGCATCACGTTGGCCGGCTTCCCGATGTCGTGGAAGGCACCGGAGCCGAAGGCGAGCGCATGGACGCGCAGCCCGGCGGTGACCGCGTCCGCGAACACCTCGCTCAGCAGCAACTCACCGGTCGGCTCCCGGAGCGTGGCGGCGACATAGTCGTGCAGCAACTCGGTGAACAAGCCGGACCAGGCCACGATGCCCCAGGTATTGGCGGCCGGCGGGTCGATCGGCTTGTCCGTGATCGCGAGCACCCGATGCGAGCCCGGCTCGATCACGACCGGAGCCAGCGTCTGCGGCTCCGTCGTCGGGAACACGCCCAGGCTGAGGTCGGCCCTGGTGCCCTCGTGGAAGTCGAAGAGCTGCGCGAAGCAATCATGAGGGGCGACGATCGTGTCCGGCATTCCCATGCCGACTGTACGCCCGGCCAGGAACGGCGTCGCGAGGTCGATCGCGTGCGGCATGCCGAGCGGTTCCTCCTGGCACAGGTACGCCAGGTCCATGCCGAGGTGCTCGCCCGCCCCGAGGTAGCGGAACAGGTCCCACTTGGCTGGTGACAAGATCACGAACGCGCGGTCGGCGCCGCCGGCCGCCATCGCGGTCAGAACATGCTCGATGGCTGCCTTCGGCAGCAGTTGCCCGCCGACCGCCCGGTACCCGACCTGAATGAGTTCCTTGGGCGCGCGGTATGGTGACAGACGTGTCCCGGCACCGGCAGCGGGCACGATCCCGAACCTTGCGGTTAGTCCGGTCACTGGCAGCCCCTAGAGTTGCTGGGCACGATCAGTTGGCCTTGCAGGATTAGCTGGCGAGAGCTCCTCGAATCGCAATGTAACGAGCCTTTGCTGTGCTTTTGTTGTGGTGATGCTGCGGTCGCCGGTTAGCCCGTTTCACCCCGTTCCGCTGAGGCCGATCCGTACTTACGATCGGCCTCATGCAGCGATCTGAGATTCAGCTCTCGGTGGTACTGCCAGTGTTCGGCGACCACCGGGCGATCGAGGCGCTGCCTGCCGTCTGCCAGGCCTGGCTGGCCCAGGACATGTCCTGCGAAGTGGTGGTCGGCGTCGACGCCGGAACCGAGATTCCGCTGGTTGGCAACGACCGGGTCAAGATCGTGCGTGCTGACCGGGCCTGGACCGCTCCCGGGCCATTGCGTAACCTCGCGGCCTCGAAGGCCCGGGCGCCCGTCCTCTACCTGAGCGATGGCGATGTGGCGCCGTTAGGACGGTCTTTTGCCGGGCAGGTGCTGAAACTGCTGGTTGAGCAGGCGGTTGTCCAGCCCTGGATGTACCGGCTGGTCAATCCGGCTGACGCACTGGCGATGCCCGTCAGCGTGCCGTTCGACCGGCCTGACGGCGGTCGGGTCTGCCACGTGTCGGTCGACGCGCAGGGTCGGCTTGTGCCGCTAGGCGGTGAGCAATTCCTCCGGCTCGGCCCCGAACTGCTTTCGGTCGAGCCCCCGCCTGGATTCGGCTGGCGATACGAGGACGAGACCCCGTGCGTTGCGTTCCCCTTCCATTGGGGCGGAATCGCGGTGCGGCGGGGAACCTTTGACGCCGTCGGTGGCTATTGCGCGCGGTATTCCGGCTGGGGCTGCGAGGACGATGACCTGATCGCGAAGCTGGCCGACCGGGTCGGGGTTGTCAAAGCCTTCCGTACCTCCGCCCGTGAGCTGAGCTGCCTGCACTACGAGCATCCGCGCATCCACACATCGACGCATGTGCAGGCCAACAAGGCGGTCCTCGCCGAGCGCCTCCAGTCCGGGATCGACGCGATGATCGAGGAGGACCGCTAGATGACCAGATCTGCGGGGGGTTCCGGGGGGTCCCTCCCACTGCACCCCCCGCCCACCACCCGGGCCAGCACAGCTGTTTTGGCCGAAGACCTACGCAAGCGGTACGGGGAGACGGTCGCCGCCGACGGCGTCTGCCTCGAGGTCGGCGCCGGTGAGTTCTTCGGCCTGCTCGGGCCTAACGGAGCCGGGAAGACCACGACCCTGGAAATGATCGAAGGGCTGCGCAAGCCGGACTCGGGCACGGCCAGCGTGCTCGGCCTGCCGTCCTGGCCTCGTAATCCGGCGCTGTCGCGTCGCATCGGGGTGCAGTTGCAAGCCTCCGCGTTCTTCGAGCGGCTGACCGCGGCCGAGCAACTGCGGGCCTTCGCCAAGCTCTACCGGGTGCCGGTGGCCCGGGCTGATGAGTTGCTCGAGCTGTTCGGATTGACCGGCAAGGCCGGAACCCTGGTGGAGCGGCTCTCCGGCGGTGAGTCGCAGCGGCTGTCCATCGCGTGTGCGCTGGTCAACGACCCCGAGGTGGTGTTCCTCGACGAACCAACCGCCGGGCTCGATCCGCAGTCCCGCCGCAACCTGTGGGACCTGCTCCGCGAGATCAACGCGGCCGGCCGCACGGTCGTGCTGACCACCCACTACATCGAAGAGGCTGAGGTTCTGTGCGACCGGGTCGCGATCATTGACCACGGCTGCATCGTCGAGTGCGACACCCCGGAGAAACTGATCCGCAAGGTAGACGCGGTGGCCAGGATCACCGTCGGTGTCGGGCAGCTCGATCCTGAGCTGCTGCGCAAGCGCTTCCCCGAGGCGGTCGTGACCGAGGACGACACCGAATTGGTGATCGCCAGCTCCGATCCCGGGTCGGTGCTGGCGGAACTGGCCGGTCACCACGCGCTGCGTGACCTGACGGTGCGCGGTGCCACCCTGGAGGACGCGTTCATCGCGCTAACCGGACGGGAGTACCGCTCGTGACCAGCTTGGTGACCTTGTCAGGGGCGCTGGTGCGCGGCTACCTGCGCGACCGCACGGCGCTGTTCTTCACGATCGTGTTTCCGCTGGTCTTCCTGTTCCTGCTCGGCGGGCTGCTCGGCGGAACCAAGTCCACCCGGTCCGACGTCGTGCTGGTCGGTCCGGTCGCGGTGTACGACAGCCTGCCGGCCCATGCGAAGTCCAAGCTGGCCCAGGTCCTAGTCGTCACCCGGTCTGGCGATCTCGGCACGGCCTTGGCTGACGTACGCAACGGCAACGAAGCGGCCGCCGTGGTCCAGCGGGGCACCAAAGTGGTGATTTATGAGTCCGGTGCGTCCAAGGCGTCAGCCGGAGTGGTGCGCAGCGTGATGCAGTCGCTCGTGGACGCGTCCAATCTGGTCGCCGCTCGTCAGGCTGAGCCGTCCGATCAGGCGCCTGGCGTGTCGCTGCTGACGAACCAGGTCGGCGACAAGTCGCTCAAGGAGATCCAGTACCTGACGCCTGGCATTCTCGGCTGGGCGATCGCGACCGGCGCTACGTTCGCGGCCGCCTCGACGCTGATCGTCTGGCGGCAGCGCAAGCTCATGCGCCGGCTGACCCTCAGCCCGGTCAGCGTGCCTTCCGTGATCGGTGCCCGGATCCTTGTCAGCCTCGGCATAGCGCTGGCCCAGACCGTGCTGTTCGTCGTGGCCGCGGTTCTGGCCTTCCACCTGAAGCTCGTCGGCGCCTGGTGGATGGCGATTCCGCTGGTACTGGCGGGCACGCTGGCGTTCCTGTCCATCGGGCTGCTCGCCGGGGCCGTGACGAAGTCGGTCGAGGCCGCTAGCGCTCTAACCAACCTGATCGTTATCCCGATGGCGTTCCTGTCCGGCGCGTTCATCCCGATCAACGATGTGCCTTCGTGGGTTCAGTCGATCTCCGAGGTGCTCCCGCTGCGCCATCTCAACGATGCCGTGCTTGATGTGCTGGCCAGAGGCGACGGGGCAGTGGCGGTGCTGCCGCAGTTGGCTCTGCTGCTTGGGTTCGCGCTGGTGATCGCCCTGATCGCGGTTCGACTATTCCGGTGGGACGATGCCTGACTCACCGTGCAGGCCCACTACACCCCCGGGCCAAGACCGCCGGCTCGCTATCGTCTTGGCCACCGACGAACCGGCCGGGGCGTGCTCGCCGCCGTGCGACTGCTGGACCGTTCCGCTCTGCGGCCGGCCGGCCGTGGAATGGCTTCTGGACACGGTGGTCGAACTCCGGCCCGACGCGCTCGGCTTTACCGGACGGGCCGCCGCGGCCGTCCGCGCCCGGGCCTGCGCGAGACGCGCGCTGCGCCCGGCGATCTCTGCTGGCCGAGGCGGCCTGGGGGATTGGTCCGGGTTGATTGTGACGCTGTCGTGCCTGAACCCGTTGCTGCAGCCGGCCGGCATCCGCCGAGCGATCGGGGCGCTGGGCGACGGCGAGTTTGGCGTAGTGGTGATTCGGTCAAGCTCGTCGGAGTGCTGGTGGTCGCCGCGGTCGGCGGCCTGTACGGTCGCTGCCGTGGTCTATGCCGGCGACCCCGGCGCCCCGGTGACCGTGATCGACGCCGGGCCGGTCGAGTCCCTGCGCGTCGACGATCCGGCCGAGCGGCAGCAGGCCGAGGTGGCGCTGTACCAGAAAATCGCCGTCGACTGGCAGCGTCGCGGCGTGCTCATCGAGGACCCCGCGACGACCCGCATCGACGCGACCGTCCGGATCGGCGCGGGAACGCGGATCCGCCCGCACACCGAACTGATCGGCCGCACCGCGATCGGCTCGGCTGCCAGCATCGGCCCGGTCACCACGATGATCGACACCACGGCCGGTGACGAGTGCGTGGTCCGGTACGCGGTCTGCGAGGACGTGACGATCGGCGAAAACGCCAGGATCGGGCCCTTTACCTGGCTTCGCTCCGGTACTCGGCTCGGTGCCAGGACCAGGGCCGGCTCGTTCGTCGAAGTGAGCAATTCGGTCGTCGGCGACGATACCCAGATCCCGCACGTCGCCGGTCTGATGAGCGCCGACGTCGGAAAGGGCTGCAACATCGCCGGGCTCTCGGGCACAGCCATCTTCGACGGCCAGGCCAAGCACCGGGTCGAAATCGGCGACCATGTCTTCGTCGGGGCGGGCACCATCATGATCGGCCCGATGTCCGTCGGCGATGGCGCCTATACCGCGGCCGGTTCGGTTCTCGCTAGCGACGTGCCCGGCGGAGCTCTAGCCAGCTCCCGAAGCAAGCAGCTAGTCCGGGAGGGCTGGGTAGCGGCCAACCTGCAAGACACGGCGGCCGCCGACGCTGCACGTCAGAACAACGGGGCAGCTGCGCGTCATACCAACGGAGCCGCCGCGCGTGGAGACAACGGAGCCGCCGCGCGTGGAGACAACGGAGCAGTTGCGCGTCCCGATCCTTGTCACGCTCATGGGGTTTCGTCGGCTTGAAGACGGTGACCTGAGGGTTTGCTGTCGTTCAGTAGCATCGGTGCCCCTCTGATGCGGTAGCTTCCCGGGACGCAACCACCTCAGAAGGGCACCGATGCGGCCAGAGCGACACCAGGACGGCACCGATGCTGTAGCTTCCCCGGACGCAACGACATTAGGGGGGCACCGATGCTGCGGCAACCGGTAGACGCGCGCAGCGCGCGCTGCCCGGCCGCGGAGCCGCCGCGCGTCAAAACAACGGAGTGGCCGGGCTTACTTCAGTTCCCCCAGGATCGCCATCGACTGCTGCCGGTAGCTGTCCGCCTGCTCCGGAATGATCTCGTCCAGGGTCATGCTCAGCTCCCGCAGGCACTCGGCCTCACGGCGGCGCATGCCAAGCTCCCGGCACAGCCGCAGTCCCTCATAAAGGCTGCTCATCGCCTGCCCGCTCTGCCCTTGGCGCCGGTAGACCTGACCGAGATCAACCAGCACGAAGCCGAGCGCGGACCGGTTCTTGGCCTCCCGGAGCATGGCCGCCGCGCCGTTGAGTGACTCGGCCGCCTGGTCAAGCCATCCCTGCCGCATGGCGAGGCACCCGAGGCCATGCATGGCCAGTGACTCGCCGTACCGGTCGCCGACCGCGCGCAGCTTGAGCATGGACCCCTCGTAAGCGGTGCGCGACTGCTCATACAGAGCTTTCCCGAGATACAGCTCACCGAGGTTGAGCTCGCAAAACGCCAGGCCGTAGTCATCGCCCAGGGCAACCCGCAGATCTATCTCCTCCCGCAGTGCCGCTTCAACCTTTTCGGTCTCGCCATCCCGCCACCAGACATCGGCCGCGTTGCTGATGCAGTTTGCCAGCAGGGAAGTATCGGGGGTGGCCCTGGCGATCTTGAGCGCTCGCTGGAACAAGGTCCGCGCCTGGCCATCCTGCCCAAGCAAGGCGTGAGCGGCACCCAGCGAGATCGCCGCCCAGGCCTCGGCAACCGGGTCGTGCCTGCGTGCGGCCGCCTTCAGGGCGGCGCGATTGGCCTGGATGTCATTCGATAGATGCCCGCGCCTGAACAGGAAGGGGTGCAGTCGCCGGGCGAGCTGAACGGCCAGGTCGCAGATCGAGTCCTCGTCTTCATCGGCCGCCCGCACCAGGGCCGCCACCATGTGTGCCCGCTCGCTTTCAAGCCAGGCCAGGGCCTCATCGGGCTCGACGAACTCCGGATTCTGGCCTGGGTGGCTGACCGTCGGCGGCACCTGCCGCAGTGCGAACGGACTGAAGAGCCTGGTCGCCCGGTCGGCGGTGAGCAGGTACCACCGGAGCAGGCCCTGCAACGCGGCTAGCCGGTCCGGTGCGGTGTCCTCGGTTTTGCTCTTGACCATCGCGTAGCGCCGGAGCAGGTCGTGCGGGCCGAACCGGGCGCCAGAATGCTGCTCAACCAGGTGGGCGTCGGCCAGCCGGCTGAGCGCGTGCCTGACGTATGCGGCCGTAGCCCCGTTCATAGCCGCGATGGCATGCACCGACAGGTTCCCGCTGCCGATCACGCCGAGTAGCCGGAACACGCGCCGGGCCAATGGGTCAAGTGCCAGGTAGGAAAGGTCGAACGCGGTCCACACGCTAGCGGAATCGTCTCCATCGACCTGGAGCGACGCGAACCCATCCTCGTCGCCGATCTCCTTCACATATTCCTTGATCTGCGTGTGGGGGAGCGCGAGCAGCCTGGCCGCCGCGATGCGCAGCGCCAGCGGCAGTCCTGCGCACAGCCGAGCCAATTCGGCGGCCGGCTCGGCCTCGCGGCGGATCCGGATCGTGCCCACCATGCCAGCCAGCAGTGCCAGCGCTTCGTCGGTGCTGAGCGGGTCAAGGCAGATTCTGGCCGCTCCCTCCCTGGCGGTCAGTCCGGTGAGCCCGGCCCGGCTGGTCACCAAGGTGACGGACCTCGACCGGCCCGGCAGCAACGGCCGGACGTGCTCGGCGCTGCGAGCGTTGTCGAGCATGACGATCATCCGCCGGCCGGCCATCTCGGACCGGTACAGCGCGGTCGCTTGCCTCTCATCGGCCGGGATCCGCGCCATGGGCACGCCGAGGCCATGCAGCAACGAAGTCAGCGCGTCGGGCGTCGTCACCGGCGCGGTGCCGGAGTAGCCGCGGAGGTCGACGTATAGCTGGCCGTCAGGAAAGGCGTCCGCCACGAGGTGAGCCCAATGCACGGCGAGTGCGGTCTTGCCGACCCCAGCTCCGCCCGTGATGACCACGGCGGCGCAGACCCGAGGCGCGAGCTGGTCATCTTGGCGGGCCTGACCATCCACTAGTCGGCCAAGCGAGGCAAGCTCGGTGTGCCGGCCAACGAAGTCGGCGATGTCGGCGGGAACCTGAGCCGGGGCCGGGTCGGCCAGGTTCACCTGGCCGTGCGAGAGCCCGGGATCAGCGCGCAAGATGGCGACGTGAAGCTCGGTCAGCTCAGCAGGCGGGTCCAGCCCGAGTTCTCTCCTGAGCCGATCGCGGAGCAGCTCGAAGCTGCGCAGGGCATCGGCCGTCCGGCCGGCCCGGTACAAGGCGAGCATCAGGCAGCGCGTGATCCTCGGCCGGTAAGGATGCAGCGCGGCCAGATCGGTCAGCTCGTCGAGGACTTGCAGGTGATGACCGAGCCGCAGCCTGGTTTCCAGCAAGTTCTCGACCGCCATGAGCCGCGCCTCCTCGAGGCCGCCGCACAGCTGCTGACGCAGGTCGTCGGCCGCCGCGTCCGCGAGTGCCGGGCCGCGCCACAAGGCCAGC
>WNEY01000085.1_pt1 | contig 42572 bp, 36 predicted proteins | sample 5400531 | NCBI WGS metagenome assembly WNEY01 (sample SAMN13153338, study PRJNA577476) | soil metagenome | isolation source: 200 cm saprolite under Douglas fir tree site 1 | place: USA:California | collected 2015-04-18 | reverse complement strand
CCCGCATCCGGCGGGCCGCGCGAGCCCGACGGGATCATCGGGCAGACCTTGCCGATGGATGCCGCCCTCCGGCTGCCTGTCACGGGGGAGCAGCCAGCCTGGTTCTGGCCGGCCACGGGCCATATGGAGCCGATCGGCGGCCTGCCATCGGCCCGATCCGGCTACCTTTTCAGCCGGGTCGGCGGCGGCTGGGCGGTCCGGCCCGATCCTGCTGCCCAGCCGGGTTGCGGCAGTTGCGCAGGCCAGCCATTGCCTGTCTACTTTCTCGCGGACCGCGCACAGTCGGTGACCCAGGTCGGCGCGGCGGACGAGGTGGCGCCGGCCGCCACGGCCGGCGCCCTGTGGCTGACCAGCTACCCGCCAGGCGCCGATATGAGCACCGCGGCGGGGACGGCACGGGAAGTCAGCGTGGCAGGCGCAACGCTCCGGCCACAGCTCAGGCTCCCGGCCGGGTACATGATCGAGCAGGCGACCAGCCGCGGCATGCTGCTGGCGTCGGTGATCCGGCAACCGGCAATGGCGGCCTACGAGCTGTGGGACCCGGCCGCTCCGGAGGCCAGCCGCACATTTGACGGAGTGATCGCGGCAACCGCGAGCGCGATCGCCTGGGCGCCGCGATGTGCACTGCGCTGCCGGGTGCACGTGCTTGACCTGGCGACGGGCCGGGACACCGTGATCCGGCTGCCAGCGGGGAGTTCGGCGGCCACGGGCGCGTTCAGCCCAGACGGGGGGTTCCTCGCGGTCCAGGTGAGCCTCAGCCCTGGCGGAGACAGCGGCGAGTTGCCGACGCAGCTCGAAGTGGCGCCCGTCGCAAGCGGCCGCCTGACGGTCGTGCCGGGCAGCCAGATCAGCAGTGATGCGCTGAACGGCTTCGGCTGGCCGGGCGGCGGCGACAGCCTGGTCGCCGAGCTGAGCTTCACGACGAAGGTACAGGTCGCGTCCTGGCGCCCGGGAGCCGCCCGCCCGGCCGTCGCGGTCATTAGGCCGGCGCACGCCGCGGCCTCGCTGATCGTCGGCTAGCCGGCCAGGCGCGTCAGCGCTGACCGCCGGGTGCCTTGCGCGTGATCGGCTCGCGTCCGCGCCAGGCGGCGGCCTCATCGGGTTGGTTACGGAGCGGCGATGGTCCAGATGCCGCGACCGTGCGTCGCGGCGACGATCGTGCCGTTGGGATCGACCGTGAGCTGGTCGACCACTACGTTCGGAAGGTTCGTCCCGAGCCTGCTCCACGTGCTGCCGTCATCGGAAGACGTGAATACGCCGAAGTCGGACGCCACGACGAGGTTGCCGTTCTCGAAAACGATGTCGTCCATCGGCGCGTCCGGCAGGTTGCCCGAGATGTCGGTCCAGCTGGTGCCTCCGGTCGAGGTTTCAAACACGTGGCCAACGCCAGGGTCGTCAGGGCCGATCATCCACTTGCGGGAGTAACCGGACAGCGACAGGTAGGCGTGGCTCGGGTTTGCGGTGTCGATCTTGACTCCGCTGATGTAGCGGTTCGGAAGCCCTGCCGACGCGCACGTCCCGCCGCCGGTGCACGCCTGCGCCGTTGCGTGCCAGCTGCCACCGCTGTTGCTGAGCATCACGATGCCGGAGTGGAAACCGCCGCCGCCGGGGAACCTCGCGTTGCAGGCACCGCACCACGCGGCAGCCACGTACTGCGTCCCGCCGATCGTCACCGCGTCGAGCGCGGTCACCTCAGATGCCGCATTTCCGCCCAGCGCGTTGCGGACGTCGAAGATGTTCTGCCAGTCCGTCGAGGTGCCTGTCCCGGAAGTCGTGCCTGCGATGCCGGCCTCCGAGTTCCACACGATCGCCCCGCCCGCCACCAGATGGCTTGGGTTGGTGCGGTCCATGCTGATCGGAGCGATGAAGCGCGGGTTAGGATCCGGCGGCACGATGAAGTGCCAGTTGGCCCCGCCATCGGTGGACTTCAAAGCGGTCAGGCCCACGTATTCGGTGATCACGTTGCTCGAGTTGGTCGGGTCGACGAGCGTGTAGCCGCCATCGCCGCCGAACACCTGAACGGAGCTGACGTTGACGGGGTTGCCGCGATCGTCGAGCACTGATGTCGGCGTGCGGAAGACCTTGGCGCTCCCGTTGTCCTGCATGCCGCCATAGATGATCGAGTCGCCGCTGCCCTGCGCGCCGTAGTACTGCAGCGCGTCCATGTGCGCGTTCAGGTTCGTCCAGTCGCCCGTCGCGTGATTGGTCAGCGCGCGGGCGTAGACGCCTCCGTCGTTGCCGATGTAGAGCTTGCCGCCGGTGATGAGGGCGGCGTGCTGGTCCGGGTGCGCCTGGTTGTGGTCACAGGTGCCCTCGAAGGGGGCATAGGAGAAGCACTTGAAACCGAAGTTCCAGTACGGCGCGATGGTGTTCCAGCCGGCCCCGCCGTTCTGCGTTTCGTAGACCTCCTCCAGACCGAGGTAGAGGTGGTCTTTGTTGGCGGGATCGACCGCGAGGAACTGGTTGTACCAGGCCTGGATGCCGGGCTGGTATCCGGTGCCGATGCGCGGTATGAACTGCGCCGAGCCGCTCGATGCGAGCTTGCTGGCGTCGGCGATCTTGGTCCACGGACCATTCGGGTCACCGTTGTTCGACGCGTAGACGCCCTGCAGCAGCGTGTGCCCGTTGGTGCCGACGTTCAGCAGGTAAGGGCTCTGCACGATCGCGTAAGCCCGGTCTCCTGCCGCGGAGTAAGCAAGCGTCGTTCTGCCCTCGGCCTTCGCCGGGACCCACCCCTGCGGGTTGGCGAGGAAGGTGAAGTGCGCTCCGCCGTCGTTCGAGAGGTAAAGGCCGTTGGTCGGCGAGCCGCCGCGCCAGCCGGCGACGGCCACCACCTGGCTGCCGTTCGTGCCAGGCCTGACAACGACGTCGGTGATCATGTTGCCGACCACAAGGTTGAAGTTCTTGCCGTCGCTCGGCGGGCCCGCGGGCTGCAGCACCGCAGTCCAGTTGGTGCTGGATGCGGTGTTGAAGCTGTAAAGCCCGTGCGACGTCGCGGCGAGCAGCGTGGTGCCATGCTGCGCCAGGCGGAAGATCAAAGCCCCGTTCAGCTCCGATCCGCCGACCCGGTGCCAGGTCGAGCCGCCGTCTGTAGAGGCGATCACGCCGACGCCGGCGTAGCTGTCCGAGCTGGTGTTGGCCTCGCCCGTGCCGGCGTAGACCGTGTAGCGACGGCCTGAGCTGGTCACGAGCAGCGCCCCGATCGACAGCGTGGCCTGCGTGTCCGTCAGCGGCGTCCAGTGCTGACCGCCGTCGCTTGACTTCCAGACCCCGCCGTCGGCGGCGCCCGCGAACAGCGACCCGTCCGGCGCGGAGGCAAGTGCCGTCATCCGGCCGGAGACCCAGCGGTCGCCCGCCCCCGAGTTGCTGAAGTTGCTCGTCGGGTCGACGTACTGCGGCGGATCTGAGAAATCGTTACCATCGGCGCCGGCCAGGTTCGTCCGCTCGGTCCAGGCGCCGCCCACACTCGGGAGCAACGCAGCCTGGGCCGCCGCGGCCGCAAACGCGTTCGGATCGACCGCCCCGTTGGGCGCGAGCCGCTGTGACGTGAACCAGGCGGCGGCGTCGGCCGCGGCCTGGCTCTCCTCTCCCGCGTTGTTATGGGTGGAACTGCTCGCGGCAAGCGCAGGACTCGCCGCGAAGACGACAACCGTCATCGCCGCGAGTAGCAAGGCAAGTCGACGCATTTGCACGCCTCTCCGTGGCTGCACGTTCCTGCGTGCGATGGACAAACCGGCCGCATCCCGGCGTAAGCCTAGTCCGGACTGTCCCTGTCGCGGTAGATGCTTGACCGCCGCCTCGGGATCGGCGCTCCATGCGGATGAGGGCCGGTGGCTCGGTCCGCTGCGGATTCAGGTCGCGGTGCTCTGCGCGGAGCGGTGCCATCGTCACTGACATCCCGGCCTCTTGGTTGAGTCGCTGTCGCTGGATCAGCATGGCGCCCAAGCGCACTGCGCGGGCCGGATGCTCGCCTAGGCCGGGATCACCGGGCTGGCACGCGTTGCGCCACAAGGACGGTGCGCCCCCGGATTCACCCACCACCCCGCATATCAGGAAAAAAGAACCCGATCCCGGATCTTCTGGGAATTGGTATAGTCCTCGGACCACCAGGGAACCTGCCCGGGCTGGCGGGGCGGCTTGTGCAGCGCGAGTTGCGTGAGTGCCGTTTTAGCAGTTTCTTGTTTTGTCCTGAACTCGTAGTGATCGAAGATCCTCACTGCCTCGATCATGTAGGACACGGCGATGCGCTGGTCGCGAATGAGGAGCAGGTTCTCTCCGTTCGCCAGATCTGCCGGGCCCGAGAAGTTGTAGGAGCCGACGTACACGTGAGCCGTTGGTTTGTTGAAGTCGATTACCACGAACTTATGGTGCATGCGTATGCCGGAGCCCCCGGTGGGCTCTGATTTGAATGGCTCAGGAACGTTGCCGGTCAGTTCGCTGGGGCTCACTGGAGCGAGATTGCCGTCGGGCGTTTGTACTTCCAGGCCGCCCACCGGCCGATCGGAAATCCCATAGACGAAGATCTGATCGTCTTCGGTCACCTGAGTGATGGCATCACGGATGGGACCGAGGGTCTGATACAGGAATGCCAATGAGTAGAACAGGCACGAGGTGGCCTGCGCGATGTCATCAGCGATCGTTGACAGGAGAGCGTTCTGAGCAGAGTGCGGAGAGAATGAGACCTGCGCATCGATGCCCGGCAACCCGAAATCTGCCCACACCGCGGCAGGCGACGCCCCGAACGTCGCCGCGTCATCGGCAGCCCAGTAAACGTTGAAGGCGGCGAGGAAGGGCCTGATCGCGCTCTCGCCAGTGACGACGATGGCGTTGTTGTTCTGTACGAAGAAGCCGCGCCAGCTGAAGTTCGTAGAGCCGCAGACTGCCTTATGAAGCTTAGGGCCCGTCACCACGATGCTCTTGTTGTGCTGCAGATCGGCCATGTGCTGCCGCTTGACCTGCGCCGCGCCGGCGGAGGTCGTCAGGCGACTCGCAGCCGCTGTCTCGGCGGAGTTCATTTTGCCGTGAGCGCCAGAGTTGTCGATGATTACTGTCAGCCGGGTGCCCAGCTTTTCGAGCCGGTCGACAACTTCCGGTTCGTTGAGGTCATAGGCAACCGCATACACCTGGGTCGTAACGTCGGCGATCGCTTGGTCGAGCAGCTCGAGGATGACATTATGCGCCTCGAACCCCATCCAGCCCAGCGCGGCTGCCGCGTCGGGATGGGACGGCACGAAGGTCAAGCCGGCATCCGCGCGAGCCGGCAGAAGCATCGAGATAGGGCCGTCTTTCCCGAAGCGATCGACGAAGGCCTGTGAGGACACGAACCCACGGGTGAAAGCCACATTGAGCTGGCCAGGGTAGGTCTCTCTGGCGAGTTCTATTGCCGCGTCTTGCGCTTCGCCGTAGCTGAGTATGTCGTTTTCGTCCATGAACACCGGTGTCACTCGGTAGACAAATTTCCCAGGAAGGTCGGCGTGGAAGGGAAAGTGAACCCAGCGCCACTTCTGGAACCAACACCATGGACTTAAGGCTTGTCGGGCCGCAATGATGCCCTGACCTGTGGTCTTGCCGGGCGGCGTGCGATGGTTTGCTGGTGGCGGGGGCTCCTGGTAGGCGTTTGGGTGTCTAGTCCACGCCATCCCAGGAGCCCTTGTGCTTTCTTATCTGCCTGACGTTGCTGGTGCAAGCCGGATATCGGAGTCCCCGGATGCGGGGACTCCCGCGGGGACGGTTGTGGTGCGGGCCGCTGACCTGCGGGTGCGCGGCGGGGAGACGGTCATGGCGGGGAATGCGGTGCCGTCGGCGGGCGAGCTGGCGGTGTTCTGCCGCCCGGTGGTGACGGCCCCGGCCGTGGTCCGCCGGGACGGCAGGGTGCTGGCCGATGGCTGGCTGCCGGATTTCGTGCGGCTGGGCGAGCTGGAACGGCATCTCGGCGACGGGGCGATCGAGGCGGCCACGGCCGCGGCGCTGGAGGCGGGCCGGCTGAAGAGGCGGGAGCGGCGGCGGATCATGTCGTATCCGCTGATCATCCAGCTGATGCTCGCGGTGGCCCTGCTGGCCGGGATGACGGTGTGCGCGGCCGCCGTCTCGGGTTCGCATCCCTGTCTAGCCTCGACCCTTCCGGCCCGCGGCCCAGCGGCTGGACCCCGCAGCGGGTGAAGATGCGCACGATCTGCCAGTAGCGGCGGCTGCGGGCGGCGCGCGAGCGCAGGCTGCGCGGCCAGGTGGCAGGCGGCGGGATGGTCCCGGCCGGGATGAACGCCTGCCAGGTGACCAGGATCGCCATGGCCAGCAGCAGGCCGCAGGCCCAGCTGAGCGCGGCGAAGCCGAGCACGGTCCCGTAGGGAGGCAGCCGCTTGTGGCCAAGCCCGCCGGCCAGGGCGTTGAAGATCGCGTTGGTCAGCGCCTGCCCGGCCAGGCCCGCGACGATCGTCCGGGACAGCGAGAACCGGCGCTCGGCCAGCAGCCGGCGAGCGCCGTAGGAGAGCAGAATGATGTCGAGCGTGGCGCCCAGGATGAAGCTGATGAGAGTCGCGATGGTCACCGGCCCAGACTAGGCGCGGGCCGTCCGGCTGGTTTCGTCGTCCGGGACCTGGGGCTCGCCGGGGGGGAGCCAGCGCCAGCCGTCGTGACCGGCCAGCTCGTAGGCCCACGGGGGTTCGGCGCCACGGCGCGTGGTGGTCACCACCGCGGCGTGGATCGCCGCCTGGGTCGCGCCGCGCACCGCCGCCGCGTCGGCCAGGTCTGCCCGGCCCAGGCCCTTGCCGGTCCACCAGGTGAGGAACGCGCCGCCGAACGCGTCCCCGGCACCCACCGTGTCCACCACGGGGGCGGCCGGGACGTCGGCCCGAATCTGCTGGCCGCCCGCGGTGAAGGCGCGGGCCGGCGCCGCGCCGTCGGTGACCACCACGCAGGCGGCCCCCCGGGCGAGCAGCTGAGCGGCGCCGTCCCCGGCGTCCTGGCCGGGGAACAGGTAGGCGAGGTCCTCGGTGCTGGTCTTGACGACGTCCGCCCGGCGCAGGATACGGTCGAGCCGGTCCAGGTAGGCCTGCCGGGAGGCGATGGCGCCCGGCCGGCAGTTCGGGTCCAGCATGACCGTGATGTCGTCGGGCAGCGCGGCCACCAGCTGCTCGGTGCTCGTCCCGACCGGCTCCATGACCAGGCCGAGGCTGCCGATGTGCAGCGCCGTGGTGCCGTCGGGCAGCACCGCCTCGCCGGGCCCGATCGCGGCTGCCGACGTGCCGGCCAGGTAGAAGTGGTAGCCCGGCACGCCCGTCGGGTCCACGTCCACCAGCGCCAGCGTGGTCGGCTCGTCGGCCGGGGCCTCGACCGCGACCAGCACCCTGTGGCGTTCCAGGTCGGCCCGCATGAGCTGCCCGAACCGGTCGGCAGAGAGCCGGCCGAGGAACGCCGCGGGCTGGCCGAGCCGGGCGACCGCGCGGGTGACGTTGAACGGGCCGCCCCCCATCCGGGGGTCTACGTGGCCGGCCGGATCGACGATCAGGTCGATCAGGGCCTCGCCTGCGACGGTGATCATTGGCTTCCCCCGAGGATCATGATGACCAGATCATAGAGCCGCGGCGCCGTTCCCTTCCTCCTCGCCACCCGGATCCTGTTCGGCCGTATCGACGGGGACACCGCGCCGCCGCAGACGCACATCGTGCCGACCCGGCTCATCCCGCGCGGCTCCGGCGAGATCCCCCCGCCCTGACCGACGCTCGGGTCAGCGCGCGGCGGCCAGCAGGTCGCGCTGGTGCCGTCGGCACCAGCGGCGGGCCCGGGTGGCCTGCTCCGCCACCATGCACCAGTGGTCGGCGAAGCCCTGGTGGCCGCCCGCGGCCGCCTCGGTGACGATCGCGTAGGTCCAGTCGTGGTTGGCCACGACCGCCTCGGCGACGCGGCGGCGGTCGGCCCGGCGCAGCCCGCCGGCGTGCAGGAAGATCCGGAACCGCTCGAGCGCGCGACCGCGGCGGCTGTCGGTGATGTCCTGGTCGTCCTGCAGCGGCGCCCAGTAGCGCGCGGCCGCGGCGAAGTCCCAGATGGCGCTGCCCGGCCCGGCGAGGTCGAAGTCGATCAGCGCGACCGCCCGGCCGTCGCGGAACACCAGGTTGGCCGGGTGCACGTCATTGTGGCTGACCAGGCCGGTGCGGAACCGGGCCGGGATCGGCCGGGGCCACTGGTAGCCGGACGGGTCGAAGGACGCCGCGGCGAGGTGGTAGCGGCGCACCAGGTCGGCCACGCTCACCAGGGCGGCGTCGGTCAGCGCGTTTTCGGTCAGCGGCGGCACCCCGGCCCGGCCGTCGATGTAGGTCAGCGTCTCGGTGACCGGGCCGGCGGCCAGGACACGGGGGGCGCCGTCGAAACCGACGGCCGCGAGGTGGTCGAGCAGGGCGTGGGTCGCGCGCCAGCACGGCGCGGTGGGCCGGACCACGGTGTCGCCGACGCGGATGACCAGGCCGCGGTTGGCCGTGCCGCCGGACAGCGCCCGCGGGCTAAGGTCCGCGGAGGGCCGGGGGGCTCGTCCCCCCCAAGGGGGATCTGGGGGGCCCGGGGGGGACGGGGGGGACGGGGGGGCGGGCAGCCCCCCCGTGAGCGGGGGGGTCTCCGGGGGGGTCGTCCCCCCGGGAGTAAGCACTGAGCATGGCTCGGGCGAGACTCGCGTGGGTGACCAGGCCATGGACAAGCCCCCCTCGGATCGCGGCGCATACCGCGGGGCCTTTGGCGGCGCCGTAGGCGACCGAAAGGACGAACGGGATCCGCTCCAGCACCGGGCCGGGCGTCACGATCATGCGGCTGTCGAGCGGGGTGGTCACGGGCCTGCCGTCGGCGCCGACGAACACCCCGGCCAGTTCGGCATGCACCCCAAGCGCGGCCAGGGTGTCGCGCTCGTCCGGGGTGACCGCGTCGTAGATGGTGGACAGCCCGGACGCCCAGGCGCCGATGGCGACCACGGCGATGGTCACCGACGGCAGCAGGGCGAAGGCGCCGGTGATGTCGCCCTGGCGGCGGATCGCCGCGGCCGTCTGGGCGTCGTCCAGGATCATCGGCGCGTAGAAGACGTGCGCCGGGCCGCCGCCGACCCGGGCCACGCTGCGCACCAGATCGAGCAGGTCCCGGCCGTCGGGTGGCGGCACGGCCCCGGTCAGCTGGACGATCGGGCACGGCGGGATCTGGGTCAGCGCGGCGGCCAGCCCGCTCAGCGTGCGTGACCAGGACATGCCGAGCACATCGCCGGGCGTGATGAGGTCCATCAGCGCCTGGCCCGCGGCCTCGCCCAGCCGGTGCCGCAGCGCCTGCTCGTCGTCGTCGGGGAAGTTGAACACGAAGGCATGCCTGAGCCCGAAGGCCGAGCACAGCTCGGCCGACAGGCCCGCGTCCAGGCTCCCCCCGGGCAGGCCGATCTCGATGCGCACCATCCCCGCGTCACGGGCCGAGTCGAGCAGCCGGGCGACCCGGAACCGGCTGATGCCCAGCCGGTCGGCGATGTCGACCTTGGAGACGCCCTCCAGGTAGAACTGCCGCGCCACCCGGGCAGCCAGGACAACTTCGGACGGCCGATCCGCCGACAAGCCGGCCATGAATCCTCCCGTCTTGCCGATCTGGCCGCTCATATGAGCGCCCAGATCTCATATTCGCAGCTTTTCTTGACTTTGCCTAGAAACGGGATCACTGTGTGGATCAGTGGTTCATCTGAGCGCTACCCCGCTTAATTGAGCATACATACCAAGGCATGCAGCGGAGGAGGCCCGCCAGGGATCCTCAGCGGTCCCGCCCCGTCACAACACCCTCATGGTTGCGGAGGTTCGTATATGCGCTATCCCCGATCCAGGCTCCGCGCGCTCGGGGCCGTGGGCTGCGTGGCCGCGCTGGCGGCGCTGGCCGCGTGTTCCAGCGGCGGCTCAAGCGGCAGTACCAGCAGCAACAGCAATTCAGGCACGGTGACCGTGGCGGTGGTGTCCAACCCGCTGATCACCGGCCAGATGATCCCGCTGACCAAATCTAATTTCGAGAAGCAGTACCCCGGGATCAAGGTCAAGTTCGCCACCTACACCGAAGGTGACCTGCGGGCCGCGATCGAGAAGAACGTGTCCACGCACAGCAACGCGTTCAACGTCATTATGATCGGCCCGTACGAGACGCCGCTGTTCGCGAAGAACGGCTGGCTGACCGACCTGTCCAAGCAGTACATCGCGAGCGACCCCGGCTACGGCGCCGGCGACCTGCTCCCGCCGATCGCCAAGTCGCTGTCATACAAGGGCGACCTGTACGCGGTGCCGTTCTACGGCGAGTCGTCGATGATGTTCTACAACAAGACCCTGTTCTCCCGGGCCGGGCTGACCATGCCGCACAATCCGACCTGGGCCCAGGTCGAGGGTTTCGCGGCCAAGCTCAACCAGCCGGGCAAGGTGGCCGGGATCTGCCTGCGCGGCCTGGCCGGCTGGGGCGACAACATGGCGGCGCTGGACACGGTGGCCAACACCTTCGGCGGGCAGTGGTTCGACATGAACTGGAAGCCGCAGCTCACCGCGCCGGCGTTCACGGAAGCGGCCAACTTCTACGTCAACCTGGTCCGCAAGTACGGCGAGCCCGGCGCGGCCAACGACAGCTTCAACCAGCTGCTGACGCTGTACGGGCAGGGCAAGTGCGCGATGTGGTACGACGCGACGGTGGCGGCGACCTCGATCGCGACCACCTACCCGGACGTTTACAAGCAGACCGGGTACGCGCTGGCGCCGGTGAAACTGACCAAGTCCTCCGGCTGGCTGTGGACCTGGGCGCTGGGCATCCCGCAGGGCGTCTCGGACTCCGGCGCGGCCTGGAAGTTCGTGTCCTGGGCCACCTCCAGGCAGTACGACCAGCTGGTCGCGGCCAAGTACGGCTGGTCCGCGGTCCCGCCGGGCACCCGGACCTCCCTGTATGACAACCCGAATTACCAGAAGGCGGCCAAGCCGTTCGCGGCCATCACGCTGGAATCGATCAACTCCGTCGACCCGGAGCACCCGACCCTGCACCCGGTTCCGTACACCGGCATCCAGTACGTGGTCATCCCGCAGTTCGAGAGTCTGGGCCTGACCGTCGGGCAGCAGATCGCCGGGGCGATCGCCGGCACCGAGAGCGTGAGCCAGGCGCTGCAGGCAGGCCAGTCCGCCGCGTCGCAGTACACCCCGGCGCAGCTGTCCGGCGGTTAGCCGCCGACCTGGCGGGGCCCCGGTTAGCGGAGGCCGGGGCCCGGCCGGCGGCCGTGGTCATCGGATGGGAAGGACGTTGCCGTGACAGTCATCGAAGACCTGGCACCACCTCCGAAGGTCGAGGTCAGGCCGCGCGGGGTGAGCCGCCGGGAGCGGTGGCAGCTGCGCCTGCCGCTGCTGCCCGCGCTGATCTACACGATCGTGGTGACCCAGATCCCGTTCCTGGTGACACTGTGGTACAGCTTCCAGAGCTACTTCTGGAACACCCCGGCGCCCGCGCACTTCACCGGGCTGAGCAACTACAAGACGGTGTTCACCAACCCGGCCTTCCGCGGCTCGCTGGTGCGCTCGGTGGTGATGACCGCCACCGCCGTGATCGTCGCGATGATCCTGGGGGTGTTCTTCGCGGTGCTGCTGGACCGCAAGTTCATCGGCCGCAGCATCGTGCGGACGCTGATCATCACCCCGTTCCTGGTCATGCCCGTGGCCGCCGCGCTGGTCTGGGCCGGCCCGATGCTCGACCCGAACTTCGGGCTGGTGAACTACCTGCTGCAGCCGTTCGGCGTCCACCACGTGGCCTGGCTGTCCACCCACGCGCTCGGCTCGGTGATCCTGGTGATGATCTGGCAGTGGGCGCCGTTCATGACGCTGATCGTGCTGGCCGGCCTGCAGAGCCAGCCGTCAGACACCCTGGAGGCGGCCAAGGTCGACGGGGCCGGGGCCTTCGCCACGTTCCGCGAGCTGACCCTCCCGCACCTGCGGCCCTACATCGAGCTCGGCATCCTGCTCGGCTCGATCTACCTGGTTAACGTGTTCGACGCGGTCAAGGCCATGACCCAGGGCGGCCCCGGGACCTCCACGACCAACCTCCCCTACTACCTGTACCAGCAGGTGAACAACGCGTTCGACATCGGCGGGGCGGCCGCGACCGGGGTGGTCACCGTCATCTTGACGATCATCGTGGCCACGTTCGCGCTGCGGATGTTCGCCCGGGTCTTCCAGTTCGAGGAGGCGTGAGCATGACTACCGTGCCGATGCGGGCCCGTGAACCCGGTCCGCAAAAGCTCCGCGAGATGGCGGGGAACGTGGGCTGGGGGGTCCTCGCGTGGGTGGTGGGGATCGCGTTCTTCCTGCCCGTGCTGTGGATGGTGCTCACCGCGTTCAAACCGGAGTCCGCCGCCCAGACCTGGCCACCTAAGTTCGTCTTTTCCCCGACCCTGGCCCAGTTCCGGCTGGTCTTCTCCGGCTGGGGCCCGTACGTGACCCACTCGCTGATCGCGACCACGGTCTCCACCGTCCTGGTGCTGGCGCTGGGCATCCCGGCCGCGTACGCCCTGTCGGTGCACCCGGTCCCGCACTGGCGCGACGGGCTGTTCTTCTTCATCTCCACCAAGATGCTGCCGATCGTGGCCGCGATCGGCCCGCTGTACGTGATCGCCCTCAAGGCGCACCTGCTGGACAGCATCTGGGTGCTGATCATCCTGTACACCGCGATGAACCTGCCGCTGGCCATCTGGATGATCCGCTCGTTCATGCTCGAGGTGCCCAAGGAAATGCTCGAGGCGGCCGAGCTGGACGGCGCGGGCCGGGCCCGGGAGATCACCGAGGTGATCATGCCGGTGGTCTCCCCCGGGCTCGTCTCCACCGCGCTGATCTGCGTGATCTTCGCCTGGAACGAGCTGTTCCTGGCGCTGAACCTGACCGTCACCAACGCCGCCACGCTGCCGATGTTCCTGATCAGCTCGGTCCCCCAGGAGGGGCTGTACCTCGCGCACCTGTCCGCGGCGGCCACGGTGGCCTCGATCCCGGTCATCCTCGTCGGCTGGATCGCCCAGCGGTCGCTGGTCCGCGGCCTGTCCATGGGAGCCATCAAGTGAAACAAGTCAACGGCCGCGCATCTGGCGCCGTACGAGGCGGAGGTCTCCAATGGCAGGTGTGAAGTTCGTGTCGGCGAGCCGCGTGTACGCCAAGGACGCGCCACCCGCAGTCAGCGCCCTGGACCTGGACATCAAGGACGGCGAGTTCATGGTCCTGGTCGGCCCGTCCGGGTCCGGCAAGACCACCGCGCTGCGCATGCTGGCCGGGCTCGAGCCGCTAGACGGCGGGCGGGTCGAGATCGGCGAGAGGGACGTCACCTTCGTCCCGCCCAAGGACCGGGACATCGCGATGGTGTTCCAGAACTACGCCCTGTACCCGAGCAAGACCGTCGCGGAGAACATGGGCTTCGCGCTGAAGATGCAGCACGTGCCCAAGGACGAGCGGGCCCGCCGGGTCCGCGAGGCGGCCCGGCTGCTGGACCTGGACGACAAGCTGCTCGACCGCAAGCCCAAGGCGCTGTCCGGCGGGCAGCGGCAGCGGGTGGCCATGGGCCGCGCCATCGTCCGCGAGCCCCAGGTGTTCCTGATGGACGAGCCGCTGTCCAACCTGGACGCCAAGCTGCGCGTGCAGACCCGCAGCCAGATCGCCGAGCTGCAGCGCCGCCTCGGGGTCACCACCGTCTACGTCACCCACGACCAGGTCGAAGCGATGACCATGGGCCACCGGGTGGCGGTGCTGGCCGGCGGGCAGCTGCAGCAGGTCGACACGCCGCGCCACCTCTACGACAACCCGGTCAACCAGTTCGTCGCCGGGTTCATCGGCTCGCCCGCGATGAACCTGCAGACGGTGCCGCTCACCGAGGGCGGCGTCCGGCTGGCCGGGACGACGCTGCCGCTGCCGACCGCGGTGCGCACGGCGGTCAGCCAGGCCGGCCTGCGCGAGATCGTCCTCGGCATCCGGCCCGAACACCTGCACCTGGCCGACGGCTCCGGGCCGCTGGCCGGCGAGGTGATGGTGGTAGAAGAACTCGGCGCCGACGCCCTCCTGCATGTGCGGCTGGCCGAGAACCAGAACCTGGTGGTAGCGCGGACCGAGGGGCGCAAGCCGCCGGGCCCGGGACAAGATGTCACGTTCCGCGTCCAGCCAGAAGACGTCTTCGCCTTCCACCCCGAGACAGGCGCCCGCCTTGCCGGCTAAACCGCAGCCGCTCAACGCGCGGACGCTGAAGTACTGGAGCGACCGGGTGGCGCTGCCGGCCTACGACCGCAGCCTGGTCACGCCGGGTGTCGTCCACGTCGGAGTGGGCGGGTTCCATCGCGCCCACCAGGCGATGTACCACGACCGCCTGATGAACCAGGGCACCGCGCTTGACTGGGGTATATGCGGCGTGGGGGTCATATCGGCGGACCAGCGGATGAAGCAGGTCCTGGACGCACAAGACGGCCTGTACACGCTGGTCCTCAAGCATGGCGACGGGACCTGGGAACCGCGGATCATCGGGTCCATCGTGCAGTACCTTTTCGCACCGGACGATCCGGAGGCGGTCATCGAGAAGATGGCGGCGCCTGCGACCCGGATCATCTCGCTGACCATCACCGAGGGCGGGTACAACATCAACGACACCACCGGCGAGTTCGACACGGCCAACCCGGACGTGCTCGCCGACCTGGAGCCCGGCGCGGTCCCGCGGACCACGTTCGGCCTGGTCACTGAGGCGCTGAGCCGTCGCAGAAAGCGCGGCCAGGCCCCGTTCACCGTCATGTCCTGCGACAACCTGCAGGACAACGGCTATCGGGCCCGCCGCGCGTTCACCGCCTTCGCCCGGCTCCGTGACCCCGACCTGACCGCCTGGGTCGAGCGCGAAGTCTGCTTCCCCAACTCCATGGTGGACCGCATCACCCCGGTGACCACCGACGCCGACCGGGCCGAGGTCCGGGACCGGTTCGGCATCGAGGACCAGTGGCCGGTCGTCTGCGAACCCTATACCCAGTGGGTGCTCGAGGACGCTTTCGGAGCCGGGCGGCCGCCCTACGCCGATGCCGGGGTCCAGGTCGTCGATCACGTAGAGTCCTACGAGCTGATGAAGCTGCGGCTGCTCAACGGCAGCCACCAGGCGATGTGCTATTTCGCCTACCTGTGCGGGTACCGGCTGGTGCACGAGGCCGCCCAGGACCCCTTGTTCCAGGCCTTCCTGCTCGGCTACATGAACGAGGAGGCCACCCCCACCTTGCCGCCGGTGCCCGGGGTGGATCTCGCGGAGTACAAGCACACGCTGATCGAGCGCTTCTCCAACCCGCAGGTCCGTGACACCATCGCCCGGCTGTGTGCGGAAAGCTCAGACCGGATCCCGAAGTGGCTACTGCCGGTGGTTCGCCAGCAGCTCGCCACCGACGGCGAGATCAGGCGCTCGGCCGCCGTGGTGGCCAGCTGGGCCCGCTACGCGGAGGGCGTCGACGAGGCAGGCCAGCCAATCGAGGTGGTCGACCGGCTCCGGGACAGTCTCATGCCGCTGGCCCGGCGGCAGCGCGAGGAGCCACTGGCGTTCATCGCCAACCGGGACCTGTTCGGGGACCTGGCCGAACACGAGCGGTTCGTCACCGCCTACACATCCGCGCTAGCCTCATTGCACCAGCGCGGGGCCCGGGCGACGCTGGAGTCGTTGCTCTGACGACTACCACCGGGCCAGTCCAGGTCCCAACACCGCGGACTTAAGGCTTATCGGGGTCACAATGATGCCTTGACCTGTGGCTTTTCCGTGTAGCGTACGGCGGTTTGCCCGCGGCGGGGGCTCCTGGTAGGCGTTTGGGTGTCTAGTCCACGCCATCCCAGGAGCCCTTGTGCTTTCTTATCTGCCTGACGTTGCCGGTGCAAGCCGGACATCGGAGTCCCTGGATGCGGGGACTCCTGCGGGAACGGTCGTGGTGCGGGCCGCTGACCTGCGGGTGCGCGGCGGGGAGACGGTCACGGCTGGGGATGCGGTGCCGTCGGCAGGCGAGCTGGCGGTGTTCTGCCGTCCGGTGGTGACGGCCCCGGCCGTGGCCCGCCGCGACGGGCGCGTGCTGGCGGGCGGGTGGCTGCCGGATTTCGTGCGGCTGGGCGAGCTGGAGCGGCATCTCGGCGACGGGGTAATCGAGGCGATCGCGGACGCCGCGATCGCGAAGGGGCGGCTGAGAAGGCGAGAGCGGCGGCGGATCATGTCGTATCCGCTGGTCATCCGGCTGATGGTCGCGATGACCCTGATGCCGGACGGGTCGTACTGCGAGTCGCTGGCCCGTCTGGCGGGGCTGCTGGCGGACGTGCCGTTCGCCCTGGACTGGCACGTGCCCACGGAGAAGGTCATCACGGACTGGCGGGTGCTGGTCCCGGCGGATGTGATGGAGTCCGTGTTCTGGGAGGCGGCCGGGCCGCTCATCGGCGATGACGAGCCGTCGGCGGTGCTGCTGGCCGGGATGACGGTGTGCGCGGCCGACGGGATGCTGGTGAACCTGACGGACACGCCGGAGAACCGGGCGATGTTCGGCTGCACGGGCACCGCGGAGCAGGACGGCGAGGGCGCGGCGCCGTTCCCGCAGCTGCGGATCGTGGCGCTGACCGCCCGGGCCGGCCGGGCCATGCTGGGCGCCATCCCGGGAAGCTCCCGAGCCGGGGAGCAGACCCTGCTCAGGCGGCTGGCCCGTCGCCGCCCGGAGCTGTTCGCCGGCCGCGTGACCTGCTTCGATCGCAACTTTCCCGGTCATGAGCTGATCAGCACGATCCTGGATGCGGGCGGGCACGTCGTCGCCCGGGTGAGCGCCACGGTCGCGCTGCCGCTGGAGCCCGGCGGCGGCTGGCTGCCCGATGGATCCCGCCTGACCTGGCTGAACGCCCCATCCGGGAAGAAGCAGGACCGGCTGCCGGTCCGCGCCGCCGAGCACAACGTGGTCCTGCCCGGCGGCGACGGGCAGGAAGTATCCGAGACCTGCACCGTGATCACCACTCTCCTGGACCACGAGACCGCGCCCGCGGACCAGGTGCGGGACACGTACCTGACCCGGTGGAGCGCATCGGAGACCACGTTCGGCGAGGACAAGGCGACCATCACCGGGGCCGGGAACCGCACCTCCGGCCCGGTGCTGCGGTCCGGATCCCCGCGGCTGGTCATCTCCGAAGCCTGGGCCTGGCTGACCGGCACCCAGCTCGTGCGTGCCAGCGCCGCCGCCGCGCTGCGCAGCGAGGCGGCCGCGGCCCGCGCCCTGCGCCGCAGGGACCAGGAACCGGTCACCGCCGACGAGGAATCCTTCACCGCCACATGGCGTCACGCGGTCCGCTCCATGACATCCTCCCAGGTCACCGCGTCATCCTCGCTGGAGGCGATCGCCGCAGCAGCCGGCGCCGCCGCCCGCGCCGCCCTGCACACCCTGAACAGCCCAGGGCGGCAGCGTCACTCAAAGCGCGCCCAGAAAGCCAGCCCGAAATTCCGGCACGCTACCGCGACCAGGCAACCCATCACCGGGAAACCGCGGGTCACCGTATTCGCGCCCGGCTTCCCGTAGCCCGCGGGCTGCAGCCGGAACCCGTCAGGAAGGAAAAACCGCCCCGCCCGCCGGGGCCGCGGACCGTGGAACCGCGCGCCATCCCCGCCGCGACACGCGGGCCGAAACCGTGCCCGCACTCCAGCGGCGGCACCACGAAACCAGACTCAAAGACCGACACGGAGCACCAGAGCGGTAACACCCCGGAACGCCACAAACACCTAAAGTCCCTGGTGTTGACTTCTGGAACGGTGACTGAAGTGATGACAAGACTTCCGGATCCTTCGTTGCATCCGTGCCCTCGAAGGTAAGGCGATTCGATATCGGAAAGAACCGGCTGGCTCCGGGTTCCTGGTACTCAATGGCAAACCCGACGAAATTGTCGGCAGGCTGGCCTTCCTTCCAGTCCATCCCGAGCAGCACCATACCTTCGCCGCGGTGCAGCTTGAGCGTGAAAAGCGCCGCGGCATTTCCGCCACTAGACTCGAAGTCCTCGCTCATCGTGCTTCCCCTCAGTCAGCCCTGCACCGGGACGCCAGATGCTTCGTATGCCTGAGCCTGCCGACGTGATCTGACTCCTCGTTGACGTCATCGCCCGCGCCGTCCCCTCCGTAAGCGCCGGGAAACCTGCCTGATCCTTGCATGACGCGACAATCCCTGTCGACAGCCTTGATCTCGCGGCCGCCGTCAGGGTCGCCGCCGGTCGCCACACCGTACGTCCGCTCATAGGGTCAGATGAGTGCATAGGAACGGCATCGTCCCCGGCGCCGCCCGTGCAGGAATCGCTGACGACAGCCACGCGCTAGTCTGGATCGAAGGGGAATGATTTGTTTAAGCTCAGGAACCGGAACGCCGTCCGCCCGGCGCTGGCACCCCCGCTCGCCGGGAACGGCCCGGCCGGAGCCGAGCGCGCGACATTTGCCACGGGATGCTTCTGGGGCGTGGAGGCGGCCTTCCGCCAGGTCCGCGGGGTGCTGCAGACCGCCGTCGGCTACACCGGCGGGCACGTCCCGAACCCGTCCTACGAGCGGGTCTGCGGCCACGGCACCGGCCACGCCGAGGCGGTCGAGGTGTGGTTCGACCCGGCCCAGGTCAGTTACGCCCAGCTGCTGGAGACGTTCTGGCGAATCCACAATCCGACCACCCGCAACCGGCAGGGCTGGGATTTCGGCAGCCAGTACCGCTCGGCGATCTTCTACCATGACGCTGACCAGCAGGAACTCGCGATCGCATCACGCGACGCCGAGCAGCAATCGCTACGGCGGAAGATCGTCACGCAGATCACCCCAGCGTCTGCGTTCTACCGGGCCGAGGAGTACCACCAGCGGTACCTCGAGAAGCATGGCCGCGCCAGCTGCGCGGTCACCATCCGGTAAGCGGGCCTGCAGGCGTCAGCTGCCGGGCTGGCTGTCGCTCTGATCGCGGGCTGCCGGCACGGGCTCGAAGGCCAGCGCGCACGAGTTGATGCAATAGCGCTTGCCAGTCGGAGCCGGCCCGTCGCGGAAGACATGGCCCAGATGGCCGCCGCAGCGGCGGCAGAGCACTTCCGTGCGGCGCATGAACAGGCCGTGGTCCGGCCGCAGCTCAACAGCCAGTGCGACGGCCGGCTCGTAGAAGCTCGGCCAGCCCGTGCCGGATTCGAACTTGGCGTCCGAGCGGAACAGCTCGTTCCCGCAGCCGGCGCAGCAGTAGGAGCCGTTCTTCTTGGCGTGGACGTATTTGCCGGTGAAGGCGGGCTCGGTGTGGCCGCGGCGCAGCACGTCGTATTGCTGGCGAGTCAGTTCATGCCGCCACTGCTCGTCCGGCTTCTGGATCTCGGTCGCTGCGGTGGCCTGAGCGGCCTTTGTCCGGCGCATCGGTGCTCTCCCCTGACTGCGGCTTTCTAAGTGCTGGACCCGTCACCGGCCGAATCGGCTGTCGCCTCGCCGCGGCCCGTCCCGCCGGGCGGGCGCGGACCAGGAAGCACCTGGCACGACCGCAGTCCCGGTAACCACGGGCCGCGCATCGGGCCGCCGGTCTCGGCAGGCGAATCTGGGGACCACTCTGGTGGAACAAGCTGACTGCGCCTAATCATTCCGGCACCGGGAACAAGACAAGACGTCACAACATCAGGAACAAGACAAGATGTCACAAGAGCCCACGCAGGACCCCGTCCGCCGGTAGCGCAGGCAAACAGGTCCCGCTCTCCCGGGTTCGGCAGGGAGCCCGGTACTACAGTCCGGGTTTGTCACAAACCCGGACTGTAGTACCGGGCGGGTCGCCATTCATGGCCTCCGGCGGGTCGCTGGTGCACTGGCGGCCGGTAACGCTTATTGGCACCGTGCCGATTCTGGCCCGCCGGCCCGATGCCGCGCCCGGCTTATCTGGCCTGGCGGCGGCAGAGACCAGATGTGCCGCCGAGTGGCCGCATGCGCAGGGAGGGGCTGAGCGGGACGATGACGGTCATCCGGCGATTTCGGCTGCGAGCAGCGCGCCCAGCTCCCAGCAGGCTTGGAGGTCCTGTTTGCCGGGAGGTCCGGTGACGCAGGCCGGCGGCCGGACCGCGCGCCATCGCAGTCCGGCGGCGATCGATTCCACCGCCCGTACCGCGCCGCCGGTGTCCAGGTTTCCGTGCACGTACAGGCCATAGGGCCGCCGCCGGGTGGCCTCCAGGCAGGGGTAATAAATGCCGTCGAAGAAGTGCTTGAGCGCGCCGGACATGTAGCCGATGTTGGCCGGGGTGCCCAGCAGGTAGCCGTCAGCCGCGAGCACGTCGGCTGCCGCCGCGGTCAGGGCGGGCCTGATGACCACCTCGACGTCCTGGATCTCATCGGTCCGCGCCCCGCTGACCGCTGCCTCGAACATGGCCTGCAAGGCGGGCGAGGGCGTGTGATGAACTATCAGCAGCGTCGGCATCGCGCCGAGCCTAGTCTGCGAGTATGGCGGAATGGCTGACGTCACGGTGCGGCGCGTTGATTTCGGCTACTTCGTGCGGCCAGCGGAGGAGACCGGGACGGGCGGTCCCAGAGTGGAACCGTGCCTGGGCTACGTCGTCAGCCATCCCCGGGGAATGATCTTGTTCGACACCGGCATGGGCTCCCATCCCGCGGTTGACGCCCACTACCGGCCCCGCAGAGTCGAGCTGCGCGAGGCGCTGGCGACCACCGGGGCGGAGATCTCTGACATCGGGCTTGCCGCGAACTGCCACCTGCACTTCGACCACTGCGGCGGCAACCCGGTGCTGGGCCAGATCCCGGTCTTCGTTCAAGAAGTCGAGCTCGATACCGCCCGCCAGGCGCAGGACTACACGCTCCCGGAACTCATCGAGGGCAGTCGCTTCGAACGAGTGACAGGCGAGGCTGAGGTGCTGCCGGGGGTCTTCCTCATGCCGACGCCAGGTCACACCGACGGTCACCAGTCGCTGATCGTCCGCCGACCGGACGGGGCGGTGATCGTGGCGGGGCAAAGCCACGATACGGCAACGCAATACGCGGCCGACCAGCTCGCGTGGCGAGCCCATCGTGATGCTCACGGCCCGCCCCTGCCCGACATCCCGAACTGGATTGATGCCCTCCAGCAACTCGATCCCCGGATGGTCTACTTCGCCCACGACCGATCCGTCTGGACTCCCTGACGGACGCTCATCATCGCGCTCGATCACTGGCGAGAGGGCGCACGGAGTGAGCTTTCCCGGCGGTTGCCTACCTCACATCATCGCCAGCTTCCGCGGCAACGCGGGTGGGCGAATCAGCTACTCGGCGCATCCGAGGATTACGCCAGACCCGTGCGCCGCCAGGCCGGCATCGTTGCGGTCAGTGTCCGGGGTTGCTGTTGTGAGACTGGCGCGGGCGCCGGGGTGCCTGCAGGCCGCTGATGAGGGTCTCGAGGCTGGCGGTGAATCGTTCGTCGCGGTCATCGACCCACACGTGCTCGCCGAGGGCGGCCAGCACGGGGAAGCGGTCGGCGGGCAATGCCCGCAGGAATGAATGCAGCTCGCGTCTGGTCACAGCGTCCTGGATCCGCTGCTCGCTGGCGGTGGTGCGGTCGCTGAGCGCGAAGCCGATGGTGTAGTCGTAGATAAGCCGGAACGCCCGGGCTGCCTGGCGTTCGGGCAGGCCGGCCGCGTGCAGGGGCGCGAGGAATGCCTCGGCCAGGGCGAGGGAGTGCGGGCTGAGGGGGTCGCGGGCCTTGAGCAGGCCCGCGATGCCGGGATGGTCTTCGAGGACCGCCCGGAACCGTTGCGCTAGCGCTGTGACCTGCCCGGTCCAGGGGAGGGCCTGATCGGCCCGGCAGTCGACCTCGGCCAGCACGCCGTCGAGGACGAGGTCATGGAGCTGCTCCTTGCCGGGAACGTGGCGGTAGAGCGCACCGGGAACCACGCCGAGGCGGGCGGCGAGGGCGCGCATGCTGAGGGCTTCGACGCCGTCCGCGCTGATGACCGCGAGGGCTTCGGCAACCACGCGTTCGCGGGTTAGCGCGCGGCGGCCCGACGAGTTCCCCTTGCGCGGTGGAAACGATTTCCATTAAGCTGTTCAAACTGGACATGAAAACGGAGATCAGTTTCATTGTCCGCTCTGGTCGCGTGACAGCCGGAAGGCAGGTAGCGGCAGGCGAACCGGCTGCGGGCCCCCGGGTGAGGAGTTCAGCCTTGAGACCCCGATCGTCGATCTTGCGCTGCCGCGCGAAACCGCAGGGCCCTGCGATCGTCGGTGCGGTGCTGACCAGCTGCATGCTGGCTGCCGTAGCCGGCTGCTCGACGGCCCCGGCGGCGTCGGTCTCGGCTGGTTCGGGCGGCCAGGGCAAGCAGATCGTGGTGGTGGCGGCGGAAAATTTCTGGGGCAGCATCGCCCGCCAGCTCGGCGGTAGCCACGCCCGCGTGGTGAGTATCATCACCAACCCCAACACCGACCCGCATAGCTACGAGCCGACCGCGGGGGATGCCCGGACGATCGCGGGGGCACGGCTCGTTATCGAGAACGGGATCGGTTATGACCCGTGGGTGCCCAAGCTGCTCGCGGCCGACCAGCCGAACCCGGCCACTCTCGACGTGGGAACCCTGCTCGGCGTTCCGGCCGGGGGGAATCCGCACAGCTGGTACAACCCGGCGGACGTGCAGAAGGTCATCAACCAGATGGTGGCCGACTACCAGAAGCTGGATCCCGCCGACAGCGCCTACTTCGCCCGGCAGCGGACGCGCTTCAACACCGTCGCCCTGAAGCAGTACAACGCCACCATCGCTGCCATCAGGGCAAGATACTCCGGCACCCCGGTCGGGGCCTCCGAGTCGATCTTTGCGATGCTGGCGCCCGCTCTTGGGCTCAGCCTCATCACCCCGTACTCGTTCCTGAAGGCCATCAGCGAAGGCACCGACGTGTCGGCCGCGGACAAGCAGACCGCCGACAACCAGATCAAGAACCACCAGATCAAGGTTTACGTTTACAACAGCCAGAACGTCACCCCGGACGTGCAGGCCCAGCTGGCGGAGGTGAAAGCCGAGCACATCCCTTACGCCACGATCACGGAGACCTTGGTGCCTGCCAGCGCCACCTACCAGGCGTGGCAGACCAGGCAGCTGCGCGGGATCGAGACCGCCCTGGCTCAGGCAGCCGGACACTAGCCGCCACGAAAGAGGAAACGAGCATCAGATGCCCGCAGAACATGACCGCGCTGCTGGGAGTGTTGCCGCGGCCGTGGGTTCCGCCGAGCTGGCGGCGGACCGGCAGCTCGCCAGCCGCTCGGCGGTGCGGTTCGACCGGGCGGAGGCGCGGCTGGGCGGCCGGACGATCTGGTCGGACGTCACCCTCAACGTGGCGCCGGGCGAGTTCGTAGCGGTCCTAGGGCCAAACGGCGTTGGCAAATCGACACTGGTCAAGGCGGCCCTTGGGCTCGTGCCTCTCGTTTCAGGCACGGCCATCGTCCTAGGGCGGGCGCCGGGCCAGGCGGGACGCGAGATCGGCTACCTGCCCCAGCGGCGGAGCTTCGACGCCGGGCTGCGGGTGCGGGGCATCGACGTGGTCAGCCTGGGCGCTGACGGGGAACGCTGGGGCGTCCCCTTCCCTGGCGGGGGCCGCCTGTTCGCCTCACGCCGCGCCGCCCGCCAGCGGGTGAAGGAGGTCATCGAGCTGGTCGGCGCCACGGGCTTCGCCGGCCAGCCGATCGGCCAGGTGTCCGGCGGCGAACAGCAGCGCCTGCTCATCGCCCAGGCCCTGGTACGCCGACCGCGGCTGCTGATCCTCGACGAGCCGCTCGACAGCCTGGACCTTCCCAGCCAGGCTGGCGTGGCTGCCCTGATCTCGCGGGTCTGCCAGGAGCACGGGGTCGCCGTCCTGCTCGTCGCCCACGACGTCAACCCGATCCTGTCCTACCTTGACCGGGTCGCCTACATCGCCCATGGCGGGGCGGTGTCCGGCACCCCATCGGAAGTGATCACCTCGGGGACCCTGAGCGCCCTGTACGGCACCCCGATCGAGGTGCTGCGCACCTCAGATGGCCGGCTGGTGGTGGTCGGCCAGCCCGAGGCCCCCGCCCGTCACACTGACCGGCACGCTGATGGAGCAGCGCTGCCATGGTGAGCAGCGGCCTGGCGGCCGGCGCGGGCAGTGGCACGGCGCTGGGCTGGAACATCGGCGAGGACATCCGCCAGCTCCTGGCGCTGCACTTCATGGTCAATGCCTTCCGGGCAGGCACCATCGTGGCGGTCGTCGCGGGCGCTATCGGATGGTTCATGGTGCTGCGCCGCCAGAGCTTCGCCGGGCACACCCTGGCCGTGGTGTCCTTCCCTGGCGCATCCGGGGCGATCCTGCTCGGCATCAGCGCCACCGCGGGCTACTTCGCAGCCAGCATCGCTGCGGCCCTCGTCATCGCCGGGGTCCCGCGCTCCCCTGGCGGGCGGAGCTACAGCTCTGAGTCGGCGGTCATCGGCACCGTGCAGGCATTCGCGCTGGCCTGCGGCGCCCTGTTCGTCAGCCTGTACGGGGGTTTCCTCAACAGCCTGACCGGCCTGCTGTTCGGCACGTTCCTGGGCATCTCCGACGGCCAGGTCACGACCTTGCTGATCGCGGCCGCGGCCGCGCTGGCCGTGCTGGCCGGGATCGCCCGCCCGCTGTTCTTCGCTACCGTGGATCCCGACGTGGCCCGGGCCAGGGGAGTACCGGAACGCCTGGTGTCGATGGTCTTCCTGCTCCTGCTCGGATGCGCGGCTGCCGAGGTGAGCCAGATCACCGGCGCGCTGCTGGTATTCGCTCTCCTGGTCATGCCCGCGGCCGCTGCCCAGCAGCTCACGGCGCGTCCCGCGCTGAGCTTCGTGATCACGATCGCGCTCGGGCTGGCCATCGCCTGGCTAGGGCTTGCCGTCGCCTACTTCTCGGTGTATCCCGTCGCCTTCTAAATAACAACCTTCGGCTTCACCGCCTACGTGGCGTCCGCGATCATCCGGGCCGCCGCCGGCCGGCTGGCCCGCAGCCGCGGCCTTCGCCAGGCGGTTCCCGCATGACCATCCTCACCGGCATCGCCCACATGCTCCAGCACCCGTTCCTGCGCTACGCCTTCCTGGCCGGCACCGCCATCGCAATTGCCTCGGGCCTAGCCGGCTACTTCGTCGTCCTGCGATCACAGGTGTTCAGCGGCGATGCCCTCAGCCACGTGGCGTTCACCGGAGCCCTTGCCGCCCTGGCAGCCGGAATCAGCCTTCTGGTCGGTCTCTACACGGCCTGCATCGTGGTCGCCCTGGCGCTGGCCGCTCTCGGCGCGCGCGGCCGGGCCGACGACACTGCCATCGGCAGCGTGTTCGCCTGGATCCTCGGGCTCGGAGCCCTGTTCCTCACCATCTACACCAGCTCATCGAGCGGCGTCGACGCAACATCGGGGGTGAACGTGCTATTCGGCTCCATCTTCGGTCTCTCCAGTTCCCAGGCGATGACCGACGCCCTCATCGCGCTCGGCGTGGCGGTCGCCGTCGTAGCCATCGGCCGCCCGATGCTCTTTGCCAGCATCGACGAAGCAGTGGCCAGCGCCCGCCGGGTCCCGGTCCGCCTCCTCGGATTCGTATTCCTCGGCCTGGTGGGAGTGACAGCGGCGGCCGCCACCCAGGCAGTCGGTGCCCTGCTGCTCCTCGGCCTGCTCGCCACGCCCGCCGGAGCCGCCCAGCGGCTCACGGCCCGGCCTTTCCTGGCGATGTGGCTATCAGCTGGCATAGCCGTCGTCGCCATGTGGGGTGGCCTTATCATCGCCTACGCCGCGCCGCAGCTTCCGCCGAGCTTCGGCATCCTCGCCGTAGCCACCAGCTGCTACCTGCTGGCATTCGCCGCCACGGCCGGACATCGCCGGCCGGCCCAGCGGGCAACAGCGCAGCACCGCGCGACAGCGCAGGCAGAGATCCCGAGGTGACCGCAACCAGGGACATAGCGCCTGGCCCCAGCCCCGCTGCGGGATCCGGGTCACCAGATCCGGTGCCGCCTGCCAGCGGCCGATCTTGCCGCGGCGCAGTCCGCTAGCCAGGCCTCGCCGCTGTGAGCCGGCCATCTTCGGACCTTCCCGCTATTCTCGATTAAATCGCTTTTAATAATAGGTATCTTGCCTAAGATGATCCCTGGGAACTGGTCCGTACCAGTTCACGGGTCGGCCGCCCGGTCAGAAACCCCTCTGCTGAGAGGTAGATCACAGACCCCCGCCGCGGTGCGGCACCGGCCCGGCCCTCGCAGCAACGCGCAGGCCGGGGCCGGTGCTGTGCCCGGTACGCCGCTACGTAGGGATGGCCGCCGGGTGGCTCCGCTCCGGAGCACTCTGCCTGCTGGCTCATTGACAGCGCGGTCGTCGGTGTTTATTGTCCTCCAATACGATAGAAATAGTAGACGATCTCGGTCGTTGACTTGAGCGGGAGGAACGCGGATGTCGTTGAAGCGGGTCTCAGCCCGTCATGTGGCGGGAGGCGCCGCGGTCGGCCTGGCGTTGCTGGCGGTGCCGGCCTGCGCCAGCACCAGCGCAAGCACCACCTCGTCGGGCGGCGCGTGCAAGCCGGCCAAGTCGCCAGTGATCACGCTGGCCGCCTATAGCACTCCCTATGACGCGTACGGCAAGCTCATCTCGACCTGGCAGAAGGAATGGGCGGCCGCGCACAACAAGCAGCAGGTCATCTTCCAGACCTCGTTCGGGGGGAGCACCGCCCAGGCCGAGAACGTGGCCAGCGGGTTCCCCGCCGACATCGTCGCCCTCTCGCTCGTACCGGACGTGCAGATCGTCCAGAAAGCCGGGCTGATCACCCACGACTTCACCAAGGACCCGAACGGCAGCATCGTGTCCACGACGCCGGTCGCGTTCGACGTGCGCCCGGGCAACCCGAAGCACATCCGCAACTGGAATGACCTGACCCGCCCGGGCCTTCAGATCCTGACCCCGGACCCGGCCCAGAGCGGCGGGGCCAAGTGGAACATCGTGGCCGCCGACGGCGCGTCGATGCGGGGCAAGGTGCCCGGCTACGCCGCCAACAGCCAGAGCAGCGCCCAGAAGCTGCTGACCGGCATCTTCAAGAACGTCACCGTGATGGACAAGAGCGCCAACGACTCGCTCAAGAACTTCCAGTCGGGAAACGGCGACGTGGCCATCACCTACGAGAACCAGATCCTGCTCTCGAAGGCGGGCGGCAGCTCGGACCAGGAAGTCCTGCCACCATCTACCGTGCTGATCCAGAACCCCACCGTGGTGGTCGACAAGAATGCCCAGAAGCATTGCGTGCTGCCGATCGCGAACGCCTTCGTCAAGTGGCTGCACACGCCGGAGGCCCAGGCGATCTTCCAGCAGGTCGGCTTCTTCCGTCCGATCAGCCCGGCGCAGGCGAAGCAGGGTGACAAGAAGCTGGGCCAGGCGCCGGTTACGGACCTGTTCACGACGAACGATATCGGCGGGTGGAATCAGCTGATCACCAGCACCGTCTTCGGCCCCAACGGGGCCTTCACCCAGGCCTTCAAGGCAGCGAAGGGCTAGGCGCTTTCGTGGGCTTCAGCGGGCTTGATGTCGCGCAGACCCCCCCTCTCCCGGCATCCCCGGGCGAGGGGGGGCTCGCCCGCGCGCGCCGGGAACGGCCGGCCTGGGGGCGGCTGGGATTGCGCGGGCTGGCCCTGCTGTATCTCGGCCTCATGGTGGTGCTGCCGCTGTCTGCGGTGGTGACGAAGGGATTCGGCGGCGGGATCGCATCGCTCCAGGACGCCTTCTCGCAGCTGGGCGCCCGGCAGGCGCTGACCCTCACCATCGAGATGGCCGCGCTCGTCGCGGTGATCAACGCTGGGTTCGGGACGATCACCGCCTACGTGCTGACCCGGTACCGCTTCGCTGGCCGCAACGCGGTTGCCACCGTGGTGGATATCCCGTTCGCCATCCCCACGCTGGTCACCGGAGTGATGCTGGTTGCCCTGTACGGGCCGAACTCCCCGGTGGGAGGATTCCTGGCGCGGCACGGAGTTCACATCATCTTCGCCAAGCTGGGCATCCTCGTCGCGCTGTTGTTCGTGACGCTGCCGCTGGTGGTCCGGACCGTGCAGCCGGTCATGCAGGAACTCGACCGCGGCGAAGAAGAAGCGGCGCAGGTGCTCGGGGCGCGCCGGTGGCGGACGTTCCGCCAGGTCATGCTCCCTCACCTACGTGCTGGCATCGTGGCAGGCAGCCTCCTTGCGTTCGCCAGGGCGCTCGGCGAGTTCGGCGCGGTCGTCATCGTGTCCGGCAATATCGCGAACAAGACGCTGACCGCGCCCGTCCTGATCGCCCAGCTGATCAGCGGGTTCAAGGACCCGAGGGCCGCCGCGGCCATCGGGACTATCTTGTTCGGGCTCGCGTTCGTGCTGGTGCTCATCGTCGAGCGGCTGGTGGGGCACAAAGAGCTGCGGGAGCACGCGTCATGAGCACGACGGCCGGGCGAACCCCCCGCCTGTCCGCCGGCACGCGCCGCCGGCTCGTGCACGGCGGCCTCATCGCGGCGACATTCGGGTACGTCGGCGTGCTCGTCGTCGCACCGCTGATCGGCATCGCCGTTGCCGCCCTGAAACCGGGACTGAGCGCCTGGCGGACGGTGTTCGCCGACCCTTACGCCCGGCACGCCTACCTGCTCACCGGGTACATCACCGTGGAGGCCCTGCTGGTCACCACGGTGCTGGGCGTGGTCGTGTCGCTGGTCCTTTCCCGGGACCGCTTCCCGGGCAGGGCGGTGGTCAGCGCCCTGGTCGACCTGCCGCTGGCCGTGTCGCCGGTCGTCGTCGGACTGGCGGCGGTCCTGCTGTTCGGGCTGGGCGGATGGTTCGAGCCCTGGTTTGCCGCGCGGAACATCCAGATCCTGTTCGCGGTGCCGTCGATGGTGCTGGTCACCATCTTCATCTCGATCCCGTTCGTGATCCGCGAGGTGGCGCCGCTGCTGCAGGAACTGGGGACAGAGGAAGAGCAGGCCGCGCGGACCTTGGGGGCCTCCCAGCTGCAGACGTTTTTCCGTATCACGCTGCCGAACATCCGATGGGGCTTGCTCTACGGCATCGCCCTGAGCACCGCCCGGGCGATCGGCGAGGTTGGGGCCGTCCTGATCGTCAGCGGCACGATCGCCGGGCAGACCGAGACCTCGACGCTGTACATCCTCAGGGCGTTCGACGAGGGACAAGACAACTCTGGTTATGTCGTCGCCCTCACGCTGGCCATGGTGTCGATCGTCATGCTGTTCGGCATCGAGTTCTTCCGGCGCAGGCAAGAGAAAGGGCACAGCGCATGAGCGAGGGGATCGTCGTCCAGGGGCTGTGGAAGCGGTTCGGGTCGTTCGACGCGGTCAAGGACGTCGGCTTCGAGGCGGAGGACGGGAAAATCACCGCGCTGCTTGGTCCCAGCGGCTCGGGCAAGAGCACCGTGCTTCGCATGATCGCGGGGCTGGAGCGCCCCGATGCCGGCCGCATCTGGGTCGGCGGCGAGGAGCAGACCGGTAAGAGCGTGCAGGAGCGCCGGTTCGGGTTCGTGTTCCAGCACTATGCCCTGTTCCGGCACATGACCGTCAGCCGGAACGTTGCCTTCGGGTTGTCGGTGCGCAAGGAACCGAAGGCCGCGCAGCGCAGCCGTGTCAACGAGCTCCTCGAACTGGTGGGCCTCGCGCCGTTCGCCAGCCGCTATCCCGATCAGCTCTCCGGCGGCCAGCGCCAGCGGGTGGCCCTGGCCCGGGCGCTGGCTCCCCAGCCCCGGCTGCTGCTGCTGGACGAGCCGTTCGGCGCCCTGGATGCGCGGGTGCGCCAGGAACTCCGGCGCTGGCTAGACGACCTGCACCGCGAGCTCGGCGTGACCAGCCTGCTGGTGACCCACGACCAGGACGAAGCCCTCGAGCTCGCCAACGAGGTCGTCGTGATGCACCAGGGCCGGGTGGAACAGATCGGGACGGCCGACGAGATCTACAATCAGCCCGTCACGCCGTTCGTGGCCGGATTCGTGGGCGCGGCCAACATCATCAACGGCTACGTCTCGGTCGGCCGGATCCGGGTGGCCGATGGTGCGCCGGCCGACGCCGGCCACCTGCCCGAGGGAGAGAAGGCCCAGGCTTACGTCCGATCGCACGACATCCGCCTGACTACCGCGGCCGGCGACGGAGCGGTGTCGGCGAACGTCGAGCGCGTCACGAACATGGGCTGGACGTCGAAAATCCACCTCCAGCTTCCCGACGGCCAGGTTCTGATTGCCCAGCTTCCCAACGAGGAAGTCGACTGGATCCGGCCTGGGGCACGAGTGTACGCCGGCCTTCGCGGTGCGAAGGTATTCTCCGCCGGCAGCACGGAGGACGCCGCCACGGACTCGCGGCCGGGGGAAGTCTCCGAGGCAGTCGTGGTGACCCGCACGCCGTCGCGCGAGGCGACCCCACGGGCGCCGTGACCATCGCCGACGGCAACGGTCCTGCGTCACCAATGCGGCTGAGGTGGCGAGCCAGATCACGATGGCCGAGATCCTGCAGCCGTCGAGGGTCCCGCCGCAAGAATCCGGGGCTTCTCGCCGCAGGAGCTTCGCTACGCCGGAGCCGCCGAGCATCTCCGCGAAGTCTGGGTCGCGGTCCAGGCCACCCTGGAGGACCTTCTCCAGGCCGTAACGCTCGCTGCTGGCACGCTCGGGCGTGGTCGCGGGCGGTCTGACTTGCGGCTGCCCGGTGGATGCCGGGCGAGGCCAGCCCCTGGCGGCTCGCGTCCAACCCTGGCTACGGCGAGCGCTGCTGGAGCCAGGTCAGCGCTTCCTGCGCGATCTCGCGCCAGCCGTGGTCGATTGTCAGTGAGTGGCCTCGGTCCGGGAACTCCCTGAAGTCCGTGACCGCTGGCGATTTGTGGTACAGCTTGCGTGTCGAGCGGGTGATGGCTGCCGGGACGGTGTGGTCCCGGCCGCCGGCGATCAGCAGCAGCGGTCCGCGGGTCTTGTTGCCGGTGTCGACCTTGGCGGCCGAACGCGGGACGAGGTTCGCAGTTGCGGCTTCGAACAGCGGCCTGCCCGGTGACGGGATGGTCCAGCGCTCGTATAGGTCGGCGGACTCCTGCGCGGGCAGCGCATTGCCGAAGCCGTAGCGAAACTGCTGGGGGGTGAGCGACACCGCCCGGTTCCTGTTCGCCGGGTTGCGCAAGGCGATCGAGGCGACCCGCAGCGCGGGTGGGGGCAGGTAGATCACGCCTTTGATCGGCGCAGCGTCGATCGCCACCGCGGCGGCGGCAAGGTCCTGCCCGAGCAGCCGCTGCGCGATCAGGCCGCCGAAGGAGTGTCCCACCACGACCGGCCGGGCATCCAGCCCGCTGATGATCTGGGCGTAGTGCGCTACGACGTCATCGATGCCTTTCCCGGCGGCGCGCTCGGGCTGCCGGCGGGTTTCCCCGACCGTGTCTGCGGTTCCTGGCCAGCCCGGCGCCAGCGGTTCGTATCCAGCCTCCCGGAACAACTCGGCCCACGGACCCCACGAGTCCGCGTGCAGCCACAGACCGTGTACGAAGACAACCGGGCTGCCTGCTGGCATCATTTTGCGCCCTTCTTATCCGCAGCACCCTTATCCGCAGCACCGCCACCGGCCACCGGCGGTCAGCCGCCTCGGCACCCAGTCTGCCACTGTCGGCCACCCGCGCAACGAAGCCGCGCGCTCTGGCGAACACCCGCAGCGTCAGCAGAGGACGTCGGCGGGCGGAAACTGGCTCGCCGGGAACGGTCGCGTCCTGTCATCCTGCCGGGCATGGAACCTCGCCCTGCTGATCACGGTCCTGGCCGGATCATCTTCTCAACGGCGGTTCCACACGGCGTCTGGGCGTGGCTGACCTTTAGGGGACCTGATGGGAATCTGCACTGCATCGGCGCTCGCCGCCCCGGCCCGTAGACAGGGCGGAGCCCGACAGGTGCAGATCTGCCTTCACCACGGGGCCATCCACCAGCTCGAAGTGCGCCAGGAGCGGCATGACCGGCGGATCTGAACTGGAACTAGCAACTTGAGTACTGTCGGTGCGAGCATGCAGGGGATGGGAGGAGGACGAGGCACCGCGCCCCATGACCGCTCATGAACTCTCAAATCTTCTTCGGCAGCGGCAGCCTTGTCATTTTCGGCAGCCTTGTGGTGTTGGCGATCATGGGCTTCCGGTCAGCCGGGCAGGCTACCGAGAAGACGGTTCGGGCTAGTCACAAGGAGACGGGGCGCATGTTGGCGGCGCAACGCCCCCGCGCTTTGCGGCCCCGGCGGAGCGATCGCCGAGCCGGGTTGCTGCCTCCGGACGCGACGGTCACCTTCGCCGCCGAGCGCAGGGCGGCGGACATCGACGAGGTCTTCGCTGCCCTCGACAGCGACCTGGCCGGTCTTGTTCCGGTGAAGAAGAAAGTACAGGAGATCGCGGCGCTGCTCCTGGTTGACCGCGCACGGCGAAGGTTCGGCCTCGAGGCACCCCGGCCGAACCTGCACATGTGTTTCACCGGCCCCCGGGCACCGGAAAGACCACCGTGGCGCTGCGGATGGCTGACCTGCTGTACCGGCTCGGCTACCTGGAGCGGGACAGCTGGTGCACGCCATGCGTGATGACCTGGTCGGCGAGTACATCGGGCAGACCGCGCCGAAGACCAAGCGGGTCCTTGACCGGGCGATGGGCGGGGTCCTGTTCATCGACGAGGCGTACTACCTCTACCGGTCGGGGGACTCTTTGGACTACGGCCAGGAAGCGATCGACATCCTGCTTCAGGTGATGGAGAACGAGCGCGACAAGCTTGTGGTAATCCTCGCGGGCTATAAAGACCGGATGGACGACTTCTTCGGGTCTAACCCCGGGATGAGTTCCCGGATCGCTCACCACCTCGATTTCGCCGCCTACGAAGTAGGCGAGCTGGTGGCCATTGGGCGGTTGATGCTGGAGCAGGCGCGCTATTACCTCTCCGAGGAGGCGGAGGCGGCGTTTCGTCACTACCTCACGCGCCGGAGACAGCAGCCGCGATTCGCCAACGCCCGCAGCGTCCGCAACGAGCTGGAGCGCGCCCGGCTCCGTCACGCGCATCGCCTCGCCTCCGACCTGGACCGCAGCTGGACCCGGGATGATCTCATGCGCCTTGAACCCGCGGACATCCTCGCCAGCCCTGCCGGCTTGCTGCTGGAGCATAACCAATTCTGATCTTTGCAGCGTCTGGTCACCCGTCGTTGCGGTCTGTATGATGCGCCGGGCTGATCCGGGGAGGACCGGCTGGCCGCCCTTTCCCAGGGTCGGCATGTTCATGGCTTGATGCGGAGCGGTCGGCGGCGATGAAGTGGCGCAGGTGGGCGGCCAGGACGGCGGGCTGGTCTTCGGGTATAAGCGTGTAGCTGTCGGGTATCTCGACTAGCTGGCTGTCCGGGAACGCCTGGGCGAGCCGCCGGGCGTGATCGGGTGGCATCAGGCGGTCCTCGGTGGCCCACGCGACGAGTACCGGCCGGTCGAAGGCCGGGAGCGCGTCGGTCGCGGCGAGCAGGTCGCGTTTGCCCCTGCGGGTGTCGCCGGCGTACTTGCGGTAATCGCGGCGGATCTCCCGCCGTGTCAAGGGCTGCAGCCAGGCGCGCATGATCTCGTCGGGCACCCCCCGTTTCGACATGTAGCCGAAGAACATCGGCAGCTGCCGGAGCCGCCGCGACGAAAGCGCCCGGCGGGCGACCGCCACCCCGCCCGGGACCCGGGCCGCAAGGCCGGCCAGGCGCCCGGGAAGCCCGGGCGGATAGTTCTCGAACGCCTCGCAGGACACCAGCGCGAGCCGGCCGACACGCTCAACACCGCCGTCGGCGATCATCACCTGGGCGCCGCACCAGTCGTTGAAGCACAGCGTCACCGCACGCAGACCGAGGACTTCGATGAACTCGGTCAGGATCCGCCCGAGGCCACGCAGCGAGAGGTCGGCGTCGGGCCGCATCGGCCGGCGATGCGCCCCCATCGGCAGCGTGGGCAGCACGCAACGGTGGTCGCGCCGCAGGTCCGCTACCACGTGCCGCCACTGGGCGCCGTCCATCAGCAGCCCGTGTACGAGCACCACGACGGGACCGGGACCCCCGGTGTCCGCGTAGTCGAGCGACCCGGCAGACAGTTCAAGGTGCGGCATCCGAACTCCTGGATAGATCGATCCACTCACGATAGCTACACTGGAGGGCAGGCGCAACAGCATAAGGAGAGCAGTGGCCACCGACACCAGAGAGCGCATCCTCGACGCCAGCCGCGGCTTGTTTGCCCGCCACGGCTACGCCGGGACGGGCATCAAGCAGATCCTCGCCGAGGCCGACGCCGCGTTCGCCTCGCTCTACCACTTCTTTCCTGGCGGCAAGGACCAGCTCGCGGCCGAAGCCATCCGCACGTCCGGCGCGATGTACCAGCACCTCGTCGAGAGCGTCCTGGATGCGGCGCCCGACATGCTCACCGGCATCAGCGACTGCTTCGTCGGCGCCGCCGAGACGCTGCGCGCCACCGGCTACGCCGACGCCTGCCCGATCGCCACCGTCGCGCTCGAGGTCGCCAGCACCGACGAGACGCTCCGGCAGGCCACAGCCGACGTGTTCGCCAGCTGGATCACCGCGCTCACCGGGCGCTTCGTGTCAGCTGGCGTCGATGAGGCCGCCGCCGCCGAACTCGCGATCTCCGCCATCGCGCTGCTGGAGGGCGCGTTTGTCCTCAGCCGCGCCCTGCGCAGCACCGAGCCGATGAAAGCCGCCGGCAGGACAGCCACCCAGGCCGTCCATGCCGCACTCAGGACTACCCGGGCTCTTCACGAAACGGAGCTGACGGACCCGGCCCAGGCTGCGCATTTTCCCGGTTCCACAGCTGCTCAGAAGGGGTAGGACAGGCGACTTCTGGGCACCCCGGAAGGCATGAAGTAGATGCCGGTGGCCGGGCGAAGTGCCCGAACACCGGTGCACGAATCACCGCCAGCGCCCGATAATCAGCCCTAGCAGGATCATCGTCGGAATCATCTCAGGCGCCTCCTATCCCGAACCTGTGCCCGGGGCCGTCGGCTGGAGCGCGCGCTGCATTGGCCGGAACTTCGCCTCGGCCTCGGTCAGCTCCGCCGTCGGCTCCGATGCGGCCACGATGCCGCACCCAGCGAACAGCCTCGCGTGGTTGCCGGTGATTTCCCCGCAGTGCAGTGCGATGCCCCATTCGCCGTTGCCACGGGCGTCGACCCAGCCGACTGGCCCCGCGTATCGGCCCCGATTCATCGCCTCGAATTCTCGGATCAGTTTCATCGCGGTGTCGGCTGGGGTTCCGCAAACTGCGGCTGTGGGGTGCAGCAAGCCCGCGAGTTCGAGCGCCGAAGTGTTCTTGGCCAGGGTCCCGCTAATCGATGTGGCGAGGTGATGCACGTCGGCGAGGCGCATCAGCGATGGCGCGGCGTCCACATCAAGCGTGTCACATAGCGGCGCAAGGGCATCACGGACAGATTCCACTGAATACCGATGTTCCTCGGCGTCCTTGGCGGAGGTGAGCAGCGCCTCACTGAGCGCCGAGTCAGCTGCAGGCGCCGTGCTGCGGGCGATGGTGCCTGCGATTACGCGGGAGCCGACGTGTTTGCCCTCGCGCCGGATCAGCAGTTCAGGTGTGGCGCCGATCAGCCCCGCGCATGCGAATGTATAGCAGTCTGGGTCTCGGGCCGCAAGCCTGGCCAACAGGGTCTGGACGTTGATTGGCGCTGAAGCGGCGCCGTGCAGGTCCCGCGCCAGGACAACCTTGCCGAGTTCGCCGGCCCGGATGCGTGCGACCGCGGCAGTAACGGCCTGCTCCCACTGCGGCGCGGAAAGGGTGCCGCCCTGCCACTGGACCTGCGCCGGCACCTGGGCGGCACGCGGGGCAGCCGCCGGGGCCGCATCGCGGCCGTTCGCCGCGATGGTGGTGAACCAGCTAGTGCCAGCCCGGCGACCCACCAGCGCCCGAGGGACCACCAGGACCGAGCCGTTGCAGCCCGCATCGAACGTGAAGCTTCCGAAGGCCATGGGACCGCATCCAGGTAGCCCGACGCGATCGTCGGTGTCAGCCGTCTCGAACAGTTCGCGGAGCCGTTCCTCGCCGAGGGTGAACCTGTCGACGCCGGCTGGCAAGGAGATTCTGACTGCCTCACCCCAGGCAACTAGGCCGTCACCCCTGCGAACCCAGGCGAGAGCGCCTGACTCGGGCAGCTTGGCGAGCAGATCACCTGGGTCAGGCACACAAACTGTACGCACCGTCAGGGGGAGGCTTGGATCAGAGTCGCATCTCACGGAAATTCACCTGTAGAGCGCCGCACAGGGCGGAGCGGCGGTTCACGTCCACGGGAGTGATGTATGGGGTAGCTGATCCGGCTGTGACTGGTTTGCCGGTTGCCTGGCGTGTCGGCGTGACCTGAGACGGCCACCTCGTGATCCTTCAAGGAGTCGAATCCGAGACGAAGGAGAACGAAGTGGCCGCACGTGACATTGTGCCGGTTCCCGGCACCCTCCGCATCACCGCGGCCCAGTCCTGGCGGGGAAAGCTCGATGGCTCGGCATGCCCTGGCCGCAGATCATGACGGGGCACCCACGCGGGCGGAGGGTCGGGTGGCGACGGGACAGCGGCCGGCACGTCAGCGACCCGCGTGCCTTGCCCATGCCGGGTCACCAGCCAGCCCTCAGCGATCAGCTGCTCGTAAGCTTCCACGACTGTGCCGCGGGCGACGCCAAGATCGCTGGCAAGAGAACGGCTGGAGGGCAGGCGGTCACCCGCGCGCATCCGACCGTCGCGGATCGCCTCCCGCACGGCATTCTGAACGGCGGCACACCGTCCCCTCCCCTGGGAATCCAGGGCAACGATGAGGTCCAGGCCAGGACTGGTCCAGGAATTCTCTGCGGTACTGGACCTGCGCACCGGACCATGCTACGGCTTAGCGTCCGGAGGATGACCACACCCTCCGGGCTACCGGAGAACCCGTCTTCGAGGTCTGCCGAGACCGGCAGGGTGGTCGCGGCAGCAATCGCCGCCGCGTGCCCCAGCGCCTGCTCCCTGCTGGCCGAGCCGTCTGGCCGGCCCAACGTGGCCGCGAAGCCGCTGCTGGTGGTCGCGAGCGCGGGGAAACCGAGCCACTCCAGGAGCCTGGCCGAACCTGCATCCCACGGGTTCGGGATCAGCAGCGGCCCGTTGCCATGGTGCAGTTCAAGAAAACGCTTCACCTTGTCTCGCTGGCTGGTCATGGCGTCAATCTATGGCAGCCGCACCGGCAGACCCGCGCGGGCGCTGGCCCTGGCACGCGGACGGTCGCCCCCGGGAATGACATCGCCATCAGCGGGAGTTACAACCTCCGGACGGCGGCCCCCGGTCAGGGCCTGACACGACGACATCCGCTGGCCGAGGGCCCGCGGCTAGCCGGGCCGGCTGGCAGCTGTGGTGACCGGGCAGCACGGCACTGGCGGCCGGACACAAGGACACGGCCGGAGCAGGGTTGAGATGACCCCGATGAGGCGCGGCCGTCGTGCCCGGCGCATGGCCTGCGACGGCTGCCGGGAACAGTGCCAGGCATGCCCGCTGCGCCCGCCCCGGTTGACAGAACGATCGAGAGGACCTGCATGGCCATCGACCTGCCAGCGCCCGCCGGCCGCCGGATTGCGCTGATCGCGCACGACAACAAGAAGCAGGACATGCTGGAGTGGGCCGAGTACAACCTCACGCTGCTCACTGGCCACGAGCTGTTCGCAACAGCGACCACCGGCCGCCTGCTGCACGAACGGCTCGGGCTCCCGGTCACCTGCTTCCGCAGCGGCCCGTTCGGCGGCGATCAGCAGATCGGCGCCCGGATCGCCGAAGGCGGGATCGATCTTCTTGTCTTCCTCTGGGATCCGCTGGAGCCGCACCCGCACGACCCCGACGTCAAGGCACTGCTACGGGTCGCGGTCGTCTGCAACATCCCGATCGCATGCAACCGGGCAACCGCTGACTTCCTGATCTCATCACCCCTGATGGACCGCGTCCACCAGCCATGGGACCCCGCGGCGGATCCGGGGCAGCGCGGCCACGCGCGCACCGGTTCCGGGGCAGTGCCCCGGGTCGCCTAGAGCCTGCGCGGACATCACGAGCAGGGCTCGCGTCGCAGGCCTCGCGTAATCTGCCGCCGCTGGGACGTCTCACGCGTCGTTCCGCCCTGGCGCGTCGTCAGCTGCTTGCTTGAGCGCCGTATCCGGATGGCCGATGGCCAGGCCACTGTCGTGGTCAAAGAAGTGCAGGTTGGCAGTGTCCACGCTGAGTTCGATCGGGCTTCCCGCCGTGATCCTGCTGCGCGCGCTGACCCGTGCGGTCCACAGGGACTTTCCTTCGGCGAGCGCGATCGCCGAGTCGTCCGCCTCTGCGCCGCCAGTGAAAGCCGCGGTGTCTTTGTGCTGGACCGGGGGGGCGCCGATCGCGAAGATCACGTGGATCTCGGTGCCGAGTGGCTCGGTGACGTCGGCGACCGCGGTCATCCGCGCCCAGCCCGGATCTGCCAGGCTGGCGTCCTCAAAATCGGACGGCCGGATGCCAAGGATCACATCGCGGCCGAAGTAGCGATCGATGCCCGCCTTGGCGCTCACCGCCTCTGCCGGGATGGGCAGGGTGTGCCCGGCAAACGACGCCGTGGCATGTTCCGCGCCACCGTTCAGGCGCGCGGTGACGAGGTTCATGGCCGGTGAGCCGATGAACCCGGCGACGAATAGATTGACCGGGTGGTCAAACAGGATCTGCGGCGTGTCAACCTGCTGCAGCACACCGTCCCGCAGGACGCATACCCGGTCTCCCAGGGTCATCGTCTCGATCTGGTCGTGGGTGACATAAACCGTGGTCACGTTCAGCCGGTCGTGCAGCTGGGCGAGCGACGCCCGCATGCTGACACGGAGCTTGGCGTCGAGGTTGGAAAGCGGCTCGTCCATCAGGAACGCCTGCGGTTCGCGGACGATTGCCCGGCCCATCGCGACCCGCTGCCGCTGCCCGCCGGACAGCGCGGCGGGCTTGCGGGACAGATACTGATCGAGACCGAGCATCCTGGCGGCCTCCCGCACCCGGCGGGTGATCTCGTCCTTGGGCATCTTGCGCATCCGCAGCCCGAACGCGAGGTTCTGCTCCACGGTCATGTGCGGGTACAGCGCGTAGTTCTGGAAGACCATCGCGATGTCGCGGTCCTTGGGCGGCAACTCGTTCACTACCCGCTGCCCGATCTGGATGGTCCCGTCGCTGATCTCCTCCAGCCCGGCGATCATCCGCAGCGCTGTTGACTTTCCGCAGCCTGAGGGGCCGACCAGGACCATGAACTCGCCGTCCCGGATCTCCAAGTTCAGATCCTTCACCGCCTCCACGCCGCCGGCGTAGATCTTGTCGACCTGATCCAGCATGATCTGGGCCATCACATCACTCCGTTTCCGTGAGCCCGGTCCGGCCGGACCGGGCTGCCCGTGTCGACCATTGCACGACTTCCCGCGACGAGCAGCGCCTAACCGAGGCCTCCTCGTCGAGTCCGCGGAGCCGGTCGCTGCCCCAGCGGAGACCGCCGATATGCGCGGCCCACAGATCAACCAGTGACTCGCCAACCACAGAGCGCACGTCGCATCGCCATCGGTGTTTCACGAATCCGCCTGTGCCAGCAGTGCCGTCGCGAGCGAGCTGTCGGCGACCAGGCTGTTCGCGTAACTCCCGGCAAGCACGGCCCGAACCGCGTCGGCTTTGGCCGCACCGCCGGCCACGCCGACGACCTCGTCGATCGCGCGCAACTGGCGACCGCTGATCGAGATGCAGCGCTCGGTGAAATCGGTGGCCACCTCAGCGCCGTGCCTGTCCAACAGAACAGCACATACCTCTGCCAGCACCCCTTTCCGCAGGAGGGCTGTCCTCTGGCGCTCCTGCAAGGAGTCATAGAGCTGCGATCGCGGCGGGTCCCAGGAGCCAATTGCGACCACGGCCTTGGTGACGGTGCCGAAGCGCTGATACGCCTCGCTAACCTCAGGCCGCTGGCGCAGGGAGGCCGCGGCCTCGGCGTCCGGCAGCACCTGCGGAGCGTACATGGAAAAGCACGGGCCGCCCGAACGCGCTGTAATCCGCCGGACAAGTTCCACGCTGTTCTCGCTGGTGTTGACGCCCAAGAGAGCGCCAGTGAGCTGCACGACCGGGCATGCCGCGAGACCGTCAATCTCCTCGGCCATCAGCGTGAGCGTCCGCCCGTAGCCGACACCCACCACGTCATCCACGGTGACGGTCTCCCTGAGCAGAGCCGCCGCCGCATGCGCCAGCTGCTGCCGCATCTGCGCTTCCGGCTCCTCCGGGGTGTCCACGACTATCGCGTGCCGCAACCCGAACGCGTCGCGCAGCCGGTGCGCCAACGATGCGTCGAGCCTGGCGGGCAGCCGGATTTCGATACGCACGATGCCGGCCGCTCGTGCATCATCGAGGATTCGTGCCACCTTAAACCGGCTCACGCCGAACTCATCGGCGATCTCGCTCTTGGAACGGCCGTCGATGAAGAAACGGCGGGCGATGCTGGCAGCACGGACCAGCTCGGCAGGACCGAGGCCCGCGAACCCCGGGCGAGGCTCATCGTCCATCGCCTCCGCCTCTCTGGTCACGAGTCCGCGGATGAGTATCAATTCGGAAAAGTCCGACGCGCACCCCTTGACGCCGCAGGGTACCGTGGGGTCCACTATTTTTGCTCGTCCGAGCATAGCACCGCTCATTTGAGCGATCAAGAGGAGGTCACCGTGCACGGCCAAAGTGTCAGGCAAGGAAGATGGCTGATGGCCGCGACGGCGGCCGCCGTGACAGTGGCCGGCCTGGCCGCTTGCTCCTCGTCAAGCGGCGGCGCCTCAGGCCAGGCGACCGGCCCGCAGACCATCACGGTCGCTGTCGTGGATAACCCCCAGATGGTCGACATCCAGAAGCTGACGCCCAAGGGGTTCGCGGCCTCGCACCCGAACATCAAGGTGAAGTACGTGACGCTGGACGAAAATACGTTGCGCGACCAGGTCACGAAGGATGTCGCCGCCGGGGGCGGCCAGTTCGACGTCGTGATGATCGGCCCGTACGAGGTCCCGACCTGGGCGAAGAACAAATGGATTGACGATCTCACGCCGTACGCATCGAAAGACAAAGCGTACAACGTGAATGATCTCATCAAGCCGATCAGGAACAGTCTCAGCGTCGGCGGCAAGCTTTACGCGTCCCCGTTCTACGGTGAATCGTCATTCCTCATGTACCGCAAGGACCTGCTGGCCAAGGCAGGCCTGACGATGCCGGCCCACCCGACCTGGGCCCAGGTCGCGGCCATCGCGAAGAAGCTCAATGACCCGGCCAAGGGAATCGCCGGCATCTGCCTGCGCGGCAAGACCGGCTGGGGCGAGAACCTCGCACCGCTTGACACGGTGGTCAACACCATGGGCGGCCAATGGTTCGACATGAGCTGGAACGCGCATCTGACCAGCCCCACGTTCGAGAATGCCACTAACTTCTACGTGAACCTCATCAAGACCGCCGGGGAGAAGGGCGCCGGGAACTTCAGCTTCAACGAGTGCGCCAACGCGATGGAGCAGCAGAAGGCCGCGATGTGGTACGACGCGACCGTCGGCGCTTCTGTGATCGACGACCCCAAGTCGAGCCCGATCGCGGGCAAGCTCGGTTTCGCGCCCGCACCCGTCGAGATGACGAAGAACTCCGGGTGGCTGTGGTCCTGGGCACTGGCGATGGAGGCATCCTCCAAGCACAAGGCCGCGGCCTGGACCTACCTCAGCTGGGCGACGTCGAAGCAGTACATCCAGTACGCGGGCCAGCAGCTGGGCTGGGCGAGCGTGCCGCCGGGCAGCCGTTACTCGACCTACTCCAACCCCAACTACCAGAAGGCCGCCCACGACTTCGCCACGGCCACGCTTGACCAGATCAACGGCGTCAACGTGAGCCATCCGGGCGTGAGCCCCCAGCCGTACGTGGGCGTGCAGTACGTCGGCATCCCCGAGTTCGAGGATCTCGGCACCAAGGTCTCCCAGGAGATCACGGCGGCGATCGCCGGGCAGGAAACCGTGGCTCAAGCGCTGAGCAAGTCGCAGGGCTACGCCGCGGCGGTCGGGCAGACCTACAAGTGAGGAGCGCAGGCAGACGATGAGCGGGGTGGGGTGGCACCGGCGGCGTGCTGATCCCACCCCACCGCGATCAGCCGCCTGAGAGCCAGCAAGCACGAGACGCACGCGCGCAGCCGTTAAGGGGCAGTCATGGCAGTTCTCGCCAACCGCGGCGGCGACGCTGCCGTGAAATGGGCGCGGGCAAGGGACCGTCGGCGCAACAGGCTCCGTCGGATACCGCTGCTGCCCGCGCTGCTTTTCACCATCGTCGTCACGCAGATCCCGTTCGTGCTGACCATCTATTACAGCCTGCAGTCCTACAACCTGTACCATCCGTTCACCCGCCATTTCGCCGGCCTGCACAACTACACCCTCATCTTCACGGACACGATCTTCCGCACCGCGCTTGTCAACACCGTGATTCTGACGCTGGTTCCGGTCCTGCTTTCGCTGCTGCTCGGTCTTGGCATCGCGTTGCTGCTCGACCGCAAGGTCTTCGGCCGCGGCGTGCTGCGCACGCTGATCATCAGCCCATTTCTCGTCATGCCGGCCGCG
>WNEY01000243.1_pt1 | contig 42652 bp, 41 predicted proteins | sample 5400531 | NCBI WGS metagenome assembly WNEY01 (sample SAMN13153338, study PRJNA577476) | soil metagenome | isolation source: 200 cm saprolite under Douglas fir tree site 1 | place: USA:California | collected 2015-04-18 | reverse complement strand
AGTTCGTCCTCAGTCATGTACTTCTTCAGCTCGCTGCGCTCGAACAGCGCCAGCAGGTCCTCGCGCATCGGGATCATCGCCTGCTTAGTCAGCGTGATCTTGTCGTCGTCGAGCGTGCAGATCAGGTTGACCTTGCGCCACTGCGGGCTCATCTCCGGATGGTCCTCGCGGGTGTGGCCGCCCCGGCTCTCGGTGCGCTCCAGCGCGGCCTGGGCCACGCATTCGGCGATCAGCACGATGTTGCGCAGGTCGAGTGCGAGGTGCCAGCCCGGGTTGTAGGCGGTGCCGCCCTCGGCTCGCACTACGCCCGCCCGCTCGCGCAGCTTGCCGAGCTCGGCCAGCGCGTTCTTGATCTCGGTCTCGTTCCTGATGATGCCGACCAGGTTGAACATCGTGTCCTGGACTTCGGAGTGCACGGTGTAGGGGTTCTCGCCGACCGCGCGCTCGAACGGCGCGAGCGCCTCAACCTGCGCGGCGGCGATCTCGCCCTCGCTGGGCGTCGGTCGCTTCTCACCCAGGTTGTTCAGGTACTCAGCCGCGCCCACGCCTGCCCGTCGGCCAAAGACCAGCAGGTCGGACAGCGAGTTGCCGCCGAGCCGGTTGGCGCCGTGCATGCCGCCCGATACCTCGCCGGCCGCGAACAGGCCAGGCACGCAGGACTCGCCGGTATCGGGATCGACCTCGACGCCACCCATCACGTAGTGCTGGGCGGGACCGACCTCCATCGGCTCCTTGGTGATGTCGACGTCGGCCAGTTCCTTGTACTGGTGATACATCGACGGCAGCCGCCGCAGGATCTCCTCGGCGGGCAGCCGCGAGGCGATGTCCAGGAACACGCCGCCGTGCGGCGATCCCCGTCCCGCCTTGACCTCGGCATTGTTCGCGCGGGCCACCTCGTCACGCGGCAGCAGTTCTGGCGGACGCCGGTTGTGATCCGGGTCTGAGTACCAGCGATCGGCCTCTTCCTCGGTCTCGGCGTACTTGTCGCGGAACACGTCGGGGACGTACTTGAACATGTACCGGTCGCCCAGGGAGTTCTTCAGCACCCCGCCGTCGCCGCGCACCGACTCGGTGACCAGTAGCCCTCGCACCGACAACGGCCAGACCATATGGGTCGGGTGGAACTGGACGAACTCCATGTTCATCAGCTTGGCCCCGGCCAGCAGCGCGAGCGCGTGGCCGTCACCGGTGTACTCCCAGGAGTTCGAGGTGACCTTGAAGGTCTTGCCGATGCCGCCGGTGGCGAGCACGATCGCGGGCGCTTCGAAGACCACGAGCTGGCCGCTCTCCCGGATGTAGCCGAACGCCCCGGCGATCCGCTCGCCATCGGAGATCAGCCTGGTGATCGTGGTCTCCGCGTAGACCTTGAGCATCGCCTCGGGGTCGCCGAGCGTCTTGGCGTCCTCCTGCTGGAGCGCGACGACCCGCTGCTGCAGCGTGCGGATCATCTCCAGGCCGGTGCGGTCCCCGATGTGGGCCAGCCTCGGGTACTCATGCCCGCCGAAGTTGCGCTGGCTGATCTTGCCGTCCTTGGTGCGGTCAAAAAGCGCACCCCATGCTTCGAGCTCGTAGACCCGGTCCGGTGCTTCCTTGGCGTGCAGCTCGGCCATCCGCCAGTTGTTCAGGAACTTGCCTCCGCGCATGGTGTCGCGGAAGTGCACCATCCAGTTGTCGTTCGGGTTGACGTTGCCCATGGCGGCGGCGCAGCCGCCCTCGGCCATTACCGTGTGCGCCTTGCCGAACAGCGACTTGGAGATGACCGCGGTCCGCAGGCCGGCCTGCCGCGCCTCGATCGCCGCCCGCAGGCCTGAGCCGCCGGCGCCGATCACTACTACGTCGTAGGGAAGTCGTTCTATCTCAGTCATGACGGGTTGGCACCTTAGAAGAAGGTCGGGTCCTTGAAGACGCCTGCGGCGATCAGCCGGATATAGAGGTCGGTGAAGCAGACGAAGCCAAGCGAGATCCAGGCGAACTCCATGTGCCTGGCGTTCAGCTTCGAGACCAGCGTCCAGGCCTTATACCTGACCGGATGCTTGGAGAAGTGCTTGAGCCGGCCGCCGGTGATGTGCCTGCACGCGTGACAGGACAGCGAGTACACCCAGAGCAGCGCCGCGTTGACGATCAGCACCAGCGTCCCGAGGCCCATGTGGCCCCACTGCCCGTTGCTGTTCTTGAAGGCAACGACCGCGTCGGCGGTCAGGATCACGTTGAAGAGCAGCGCGATGTAGAAGAAGTAACGGTGCAGGTTCTGCAGGATCAGCGGGATCCTGGTCTCGCCGGTGTACTTCGCGTGCGGCTCACGCACCGCGCAGGCGGTCGGTGACTGCCAGAACGCCCGGTAATAAGCTTTGCGGTAGTAATAGCAAGTAAGCCGGAAGCCCATCGGGCCGCCAATGATGATGACGGCCGGGGCGAGCCAGCTGATCCAGGGGATCCAGTGGAAACCCGAGCCCTTCACGCAGGTCGAGGCCAGGCAAGGGGAATACAGCGGCGAGATGTACGGTGCCGCGTAATAGTCCTTATTGACCAGCGATGCCCAGGTGAGGTAGATCACGACGATGCCGAGCATCGCGGCCTGGAAGGCAGGGACTCGCCACCACTGATCCTGGCGCAAGGTCTTGCTTGCGATCTGCGCCCTAACCTTGGTTGGCGCCTGCGTGTCCTGCGTCATTGCCATCTCCGCATCGAACCAAAACGCACCGAACCGAACGGCACCGAACTGAACGGCACTGGACTGAAAGGCTCGTCGCCTCGCGCTGTCGCGCTGTGCTCTCGTCGCGCGGCCGCGCTGTGCGCTCGCCCGTGATCCGGTGGCGCCGCTGCTTGCCGCCTTGCCCACTGAACCCTATTCCAACGGTAATCTCCGTGCCGCCTTGGGATGTGCTTCGGCGGGTGTGACGCTCGCAACATAGCCGGGCCGCTCAGGCCCAGCTTGTCAGTTCGACTCCGAGCGCATTGCGCAAGAAGTCGACCTGGAGCAGCAGCAGGTTCTCGGCGACTTCTTCCTGGGTCGCCATGTGCGTGACGCCGGTCAATGGAAGCACCGAATGCGGGCGGCCGGCTTCAAGCAAGGCCGAGGATAGCCGCAGCGTGTGCGCTACCGCGACGTTGTCGTCGGCCAGGCCGTGGATGATCATCAGCGGCCTAGACAGCTTAGGCGCGTCCGCGAGCAGCGAGGACCGCTCGTACACCTCCGGATGGGCGTTGGGGTCGCCGAGATAGCGCTCGGTGTAATGGGTGTCGTAGAGCCGCCAGTCGGTGACTGGTGCGCCCGCGATCCCGGCGTGGAACACCTCGGGTCGCCGCAGTACCGCGAGTGCGGCCAGGAAACCGCCGAACGACCAGCCCCTGATCGCGACCTTCGTCCGGTCCAGGTCGGCCAGCTGCTCGGTCGCGCACAGTTCGGCGACCGCCGCCAGCGCGTCGGCCTGGTCTTCGAGCGCACAGACGGATAGATCACCGGCGACGCTGCGGTCCCAGTCCGGGCCGCGTCCTGGCGTGCCGCGACCGTCGGCGACGATCACAGCGAACCCCTGGTCGGCGAACCACTGCGAGGTCAGGTAGTCGTCCGCGGTGGCGGCCACGCGCTGGCCGTGCGGCCCGCCGTAGGGGTCCATCAGGACCGGCAGGCGCAGGCCCAGAGCTGGTTCGTACCAGTGCGGCAGCACGAGGGCGGCCCGCAGGTCGCGCTGGCCGACGCTCATGAGCGTGACGTGCACGCCGTGCAGGAGCGGCTGCTCGGCCAGGGAGGCGATCGTCGCGACCGTCTTGCGCTCGAGCTGCCCGGCGGAGTGTTCGCGCAGCACGGAAGTCATGAGGCCGGAGGCCTCTAGCGAGCGCCCGAAGAGGACAGTAGTGCCGCCGGTCCTGACCGCGCTGGCGACGCCCAGCTCTGGCTCGTCATCGTCTGGCTCGTCATCGTCTGACCCGTTACCGTCTGACCCGTTACCGTCCGGTCCGTTGCTGGCCGAGAGCTTCGTGAGGCCGCCGGGGCCATAGGCCCAGACGCCGATCTCGGTTGGCTCGTCCGACGCCGAGAACAGCACCGTATCGTCGTCCACCGACAGAACCGCGCGCAGATTCAGGCCCTCGGGGGTGACCGGTTCTGCGCTGCCGTGGGCCAGCGCGTTCTGGTCGGCCACGAGCAGCCGCCTGGTGCCGCCGGTAGTTGTGGTCCAGACGATCCGGCCGTCTGAGGTCCGGCCAGGAACGCCAGGCACGATGTCCACCCAGTGCGGGTCGGAGTCCTCCCGGACCAGACTGGTCGCGCCCGTGGCCGGGTCGATCGCCAGCAAGCGCATCTGCCGCTGATCTCTGGACTGCACGACGATCAGCGGACCGGCCGCGTCCCAGTCGGCGGTAGCCAGATACGGGTAGGCCTCCGTGTCCCAGCTCACGGGCACCGATCCGCCGCTGAGACCGACCACCAGCAGCGAGACGGCGGCGTTCGGCGTACCCGCCGCCGGATAGCCGACCTCGACCGGGCGGCGGTCAGGATTCGCGGGGTCGGCGATGAACCAGCGGTTGACCGGGGAGTTGTCTGCCCGGGCGACCAGCATCGCCGATCCGTCCGGCGCCCACCAGTACCCGCGATGCCGGTCCATCTCCTCGGCCGCCACGTACTCCGCCAGGCCGTAGGTGACCTCACCAGAGGCTCCCGCTCCGTCTGGTCCGGCCGTGTGCGGTCCGATCAGCTCGGTGTCCAGCCCGGTTGCCGGGTCGGTGATTCTGACCGCGCCGTCGCAGACGTAGGAGACCCGCTGGCCAGATGGATCTGGCCGGGGATCGATCGCTGGCGACATGGCGTTGGCGGCCTTCGGGCCAGGGCCATCTGGGGTCAGGCCGGTCGTATAGACCTGACCGGCGATCGCGAACGCGGCCATCGTGAAGGCGGCGTCCGTCGCGAAGGCCACGACTCCGCTGGCCGACTCTCTCGATCGCTCCCTGCGAGCCCGTTCCTCCTCAGGCTCGTCGGCGCCAGCGCCGATCGACACCGGATCGACGACCAGTCGCTCGGTATTGGCCCGGGGGGACGACTCCCCGGAACCCCACGCCCCTTCGGCCGGCAGGTCGAGCACCCAAAGGCAGGTGACTGGGTCGGTGCCGCTCTTGCTGCGCAGGAACGCGACCCTGCGGCCGTCGGGGCTGATCTGGAACGAGCGCGGCGCGCCGAGTGAGAACTTCTGGGTCCTGGCCTGCTGGCGGGGAAACGTGTCGGTCATGAGGTAGATCCTGCCAGCAGGCGCCGGCGGAGTTTTAGCTATCCTCGCCGCATGGACTCCAGCGCTAAGGACCGGCGGCTTCTCCTCGTGCACGCCCATCCCGACGACGAGTCGATCGGCACCGGCGCGACGATGGCCAAGTACGTGGCCGAGGGAGCCGGCGTGAGCCTGGTCACGTGCACGCTCGGCGAACTCGGCGAGATCATTCCGCCTGAGCTGGCGGACTTGGCCTGGGATAAGCAGAACAAGCTCGGCGAGTACCGGATCGGCGAGCTCGACGCGGCCTGTGCCGCACTGGGCGTGACCGATCACCGGTTTCTCGGCGGCGCCGGGCGCTGGCACGACTCGGGGATGATGGGCACCCCGTCCAATGACTGGGACGGGGCGTTCTGGCGGGCCGACGTTGACCAGGCCGCGCAGGTGCTGCTCGAGGTCATCAAAGAGGTCCGGCCTCAGGTCATGGTGACCTACGACGAGAACGGGTTCTACGGCCACCCCGATCACATTCAGGCGCATCGGGTCGCGCGGCGGGCGTTCGAACTGGCCGACGGCCTGGTGACCAAGTTCTACGCGACCGCCGTCCCGAAGTCGGTCCTGTTTGAGGGCATCAAGGCCATGCAGGCCGCACAGGAGGCGGCGGGCGAGGCCGACGGCGATCAGGCCGCCGACGGCGATCAGGCCGCCGACGGCGATCAGGCCGGCGACGGCGCCGGGTCGCGGTTCGAGTCCGTGGAATCGGTGGACGACCTGCCGTTCGGCGTGCCAGACGATCAGGTGACGACCGAGATCGACGCGAGGGACTACCTGGACGCCAAGGTGGCAGCGATGCGAGCGCATGCCAGCCAGATCGCGGTGGACAGCCCATTTTTCGCACTTTCCGATAATGTGGGCCGGCGTGCGTTCGGGCTCGAGCACTACACGCTTACGGCTGGGCCGCGCGGAGCCGGGCACGGCTCGCACGGCTGGGAGAGCGATCTATTCGCGGGGATTGACTAGCCTGCGTAGGGTGACCCGCGTGCAGAACGAGCCGATGGACCCGGTCGAGCCGTCGGCCCCGCCGGCCCCGCCCGCCCCGGCGGACCCGGTGGGCAGCACTGAGACGGCTAGCTCGGCCGGCGGAAGGCCCGCTCGAGCGAACCAGCCCGCCGATCCGGTCCTGACCGCCGTGACGTACGTCGTGCTTGTCCTGTTCGGGATGGCTCAGGCGCTGCTCGGCACATTCTTCTACGGCTCAGGTCCGGCGCCGCTGGCCGCGATCGGGTTCGACGCCGCGATCTTCGCGACGTGCCTGCTCGGCTCCTGGGGTACCGGCCGGGCATCGGGCGCTTTCGCGCCCGCCGCTGGCTGGTACGTCGTGGCGTTCATCCTGGCCAGCGGGACCAAGGGCGGCAGCGTGCTGATCACGGCGTCGGTCGCGGGCGAGACGTTCCTGTTCGGCGGCGCGGCCGCCGCGATGATCGGCTTGATCGTCGCCTTCACCGTCTGGTCCAGGGTCCGGCTAGCCAGATCCGGCTACCGCCGCTGACTACGGCCTTTGCATTGTCCAGTGGGACAGGTCGGCGAGGGCGATCGCGGGTCAGCCGTCCGGCGCCCGCCGCCAGCGCCGCAGTCTTTTGGCGGAGAGTTTCCGGAAAGCGCCGGGAACCCTCCACGATCATGCGATGCCGTTAGGTAATTTTGATCATGGTCGTGACCTGCACGTTTGTGTTGCGGCGCGACTGTGCCCCGCCGAGGGCCGGGCTCGGGTCCGCCCTAGTCGCGGCGCCTGGCGCCAGGCCCGATCCGCTCAAGATCAGCTTAAGCTGGACGGCAGTGCGTGATCGCGGAGAGTTTGCCGTTCGCTCGCCGGTAAGTCTTCAGGATCATGATTGCCGGTCCCTTATTTCCGGTTTTCGGCGAAGACTTGTCGTTGCGCGAAGAGTTTGCCGCGCTTTTCGGCCGAAACGGCGGCTTACCCTTCGTGATCATGGCCAGGAGCCCGGGCGCACGGGCAGGACGGCAAATGCCGCATGATTCAACCCGCGCAAAGCTTTCTGCCTAAAAATCCGAATTTACCTGGAGGGGCTGATCGCCACCTGCTCGGCTAGGTGCTCGGCAAGGCGCTCGACGGCGGTTCTCAGGCGGCGGAAGTAAGCGGCGCGGCTGAGAAGGAGCTTGTTCGCGGCCTCTTCGTGGCTGCGCATCGGCTCGAGGTAGCCGGCCACCAGCACGCTGTAGAGCAGCTTCTCGTTCTCATTGTCGCCGAAGGCTTCCTTGGCGGCCTGGCGGACCAGTTGACGCACCGACTCGGCGCGCTCGGCGACGGTGTCGCCGGCGGCGAGCGGGCTGCGGGCCAGATCGCGCGGCACCCGGAAGTTCTTCAGCGCCTCCCTGACCGTCTGCAGGTCGACGACCGGCTGTCGCGGTCCAGAATCAGAGCCAGGGACGGAGGCAGCGCCAGAGTCTGCGCCCGGCCCCGCCGCGACCCCCGCACCGGAAAGGGAGCCGGCCGCAATCGGCTCGGCCGGAATCGTGGTTGCCGTCTGGGTAATGGAAAGGCCAGGGGCCGGATGAAGTATCGCCGGCTCGTGGATCGCACCCAGGCCGCCCGGGCCCGGCCCGGCCGCGCCGAGACCAGCCGCGCCGAGACCAGCCGTTCCCACGACGCTAGTCGCGGCCGCCCCGGCCGCCGCAATCTGACCCGGCCCCAAGAACACCGGCGCGGTCGGATCAGGGGGCGGCAGTCCCAGCTCGGAATAGACCTGCCCGCGCAAGAACGCGGTTAGCCCGCCCTCGCCGTAGTCGAGCCGATAGCACTCCACGACCATGCCGCCGATTTCCACGTCCAGGTCGGTGTGGTGCACCGCCCCGGTCGCCTTCGCGAACGCGACCGCGCCCGGATAGGTCGGGTCGATCGGCAGGTAGGCGAACCTGGGGTTGGCCGCGCCGCAGCGCAGCACGCCGGAGACGCCCAGCATGGCCTGGACCTTGCCCGCACCTGTGAAGTCGACGGCCGCGTGCCAGATCACCGACTCGCCCAGCTCCAGATGCTCGCGCGCGTGCGCGAGCCACGGGCCGATCAGCGGATCGCGGTAGGCGAAGCCCGGCGCGGTGGCCAGGCTGACGCAGGCCATGTAGCCGCAGATGTTGTCCTTGAGGTCCCTGATCACGGCCACCCGGTCGGGCGATTCCTTGAAGAACCGGCTGGTCAGATGCCACCAGTCGAGGTTCTGGCCGACGCGCAGGCCGCGTTCGATCCGGTCGGCGTCGAAGTCACGAACCGAGTCCACCCGGTAGCCGGTGTCGCCCTCCCAGCCGAATCCCCATTTCGCGATCGGGTTCTCCACCAGGTGGGCCATGTCGATGATCAGCAGCGGCTGGTCGTCGGCCGCGCGGGCGTAGAGGTAGTCGATGGTCCGGCGGCGAAGGTAGCGCTCGAGTTCCTGGTTGCGCAGCCGCAGGTCGATCAGGAGCGCCTTGCGGACCAGATCATGCAGCGTCACGCCGTCGCCGACCGCCTCGGTCACGGTCAGGTCGCAGAGCTGCTGGTAGGCCGAGTCACCCTCGCCGCGCGGCAGCACCGCGCCGAGCAGGTCAGGGGTCGTGTTCCTGGCGATGGCCGCGATGCACAGCGCGGACATCCGTACGTCCTTCAGCTCGGCGTGCGCGAGCCGGTGGATCAGCGACCGCAGGACTTCGGGGCTTTGCAGGTCGGTCTCGGCGTTCCAGGCCGAGTCGGCGCTGGCGGTGTCGGCCGCTAGCGAGAGGGCCAGCGGTGATCCGCCGGCCCAGTCGATGATGGCGGGGACTCGTTCATCGCTGAGGCCATGCGCGGCTAGCAGCTTCTGCGCGTCCTGCGGTTCCAGGCCGCGCAGGTCCAGCCGCGCGGTGACGGACTCCCAGCCGCCGGAGAACCAGCCAGGGTCAGGATCGCCCCGCCCGGCGATCAGTACCAGCGCGCGGTCGGGCAGCGTTGGCAGCAGGTCCCGGCGAAGATACCCGTCGAGGGAGGTCATCCGCTCGTAGGAGTCCAGCAAGATCAGCGGACCGCCGCGGCTGCCCTTGCGCTGCTTCGGCGCGCTCGAACCGCGGACGAGCGCCTCGAGCGCGCTGGAAGCGGGGCCGAGTTCACGGCCATCGACGGAGATCACGTCCCAGCCAAGGGTTCTCGCCCGCCGCGCGGCGGCGCGCAGCAGCGCGCTCTTGCCGATACCGCCTGGCCCGCAGATGTGCACGACGCTGGCGGGCGGATCGTTTTCCATGCAGCGATCGAGGAAGGCTAGCTCGGCTTCCCGGCCTGCGAACCTGCCCCGATCCCGGTCTTCGAGCCTAGCCGCGAGCGTCCGACGCGGTAGCTCAAACGCCATAGGCCAATCCCACCCCGGGCGTGCCCGTAGTCAGCGCCGTATCACCTCAGACGGCCACGGTGAGACGAGCCGTCGAGACTTAGCGTACCAAAGTGAGACTCAAGTGATATTGCGCTCGCTCGTGGCCTACCGCATGGTGAAGCACGATGTGCCGAGTACTTCGGCAGTGCTGGCCGAGGGGGCGACCCCCTTCGAACCCCCGCACAAGTAGGAAGCAAGTACAGGGGAGATTGTCGTTATGGGCATGATGAAGCGAATGAAGGACATGCGGGACATGGTGAACGCCGCTCCCGGCATGGTCCAGCAGGCGCAGCAGATGGGCGCGCAGGCGCAGGAGATGGCGGCCGCACAGCAGGCCGCAGCGCAGGCTCGGATGGCCGCGATGCAGGCCCAGCAGGGCGGCGGCTTCACCGCTCCCGGTGCGGCCCCGGCCGGCCCGGACTTCGAGCCGATCGCCGGAGTCACGCTTGAGCAGTTTGCCGCGATCAGCAAGGGCGTGGCCGCGTACAACTACGACGCGTCCAAGCTCGTCGAGGTCGCCGCATCCAAGGGCGTCGACGCTGGTTCGTGGGAGACCGCCCACGTCGGCTGGAACGACCGGATCAAGGCGAACCCCGCCGTTGCCCAGCGTTTCAACCAGCTATACCGGGCGGCCTGACATGGGAATGTTCAAGAACATGCGCGACCTGCAGAAGATGGGCAGGGAGATGGAGGCCAACCTGCCTCCGGCCGGCCAGCGCATGGCCGACGCGCAGGCAAGGATGGCCAACGCGCAGCAGATGATGGCCAACCAGACCGCTGCGGCCAACGCCGCTGCCGCTGCCGCACAGGGGCTGGCTGACGGTACGGCCGTTCGTCGCACCGCGGTCATCAACTCGATGCAGCAGGTTGGGATGATCAACTTCGATCTGATGGTGCAGTTTGACCTGACGATCATGTCCGACGGGCTCCCACCCATGCCTGCGACCACCCAGCAGACCGTCAGCCAGATGCAGATCGGGCGGATTCAGCCGGGCATGACCGTGGACGCGGCCATAGACCCGAACAACCCGGCCGCTGTCTGGCTCGACCTGAACACCGTTAGGTGACCATGCGGCGCCTAGCCGGCGCCGTGATGATCCTGATCGGAACGGCAGCCTTCACCGCATGCCTGTGGTCAGCGGCCACAGGCATGCGCGACGTGATGCGGGTCGATGGCGGGTCCTGCGGCACGGGCGGCCCTTATGTAGTCGCCCATCAGTGCTCGGGCGGCGACATCCGGTTGCTGATGGTCGGCATCTTCGGCGGGCTCCTGTCCGCCGCGCTCTACGCGGGTGGTACCTCGGCGCTTGGCCGGCCGGCTGCGGCGGCCGGACTGGTGGCCTGGTGCGCGACGTTCGGAGTGCTTGGCTGGAACTTCGTCGATCAGTATCTGCATCCGGTCGCGGGCCAGAGCGGCTCGGTCGGCTTCCTGATTCCCGGCATCTTGTTCGAGGTGATGGCGGTTGGCGGGCTGATATGGCTGATCGGGGGCTTCAAGGACGACCTGCGACGCGGCAATCAGCCGGACAACCCGTTCGCCCAGGTGAGCGGACCGCCGATCGTCAGGGCCGCCGTCCCGGCTGGGTTCTCGCCCGCGCGGCAGTTCGGTTACGGCTGGTCGCCAGCGTCGGTGAACGGCTCGCTCGCGGACGCCGTCCCGCAGCCCAAGATGACCTTGCCGTTGGTGAATCTCGGCCTCTGGCTGGCGACCAGCGCCGCCGGCGCGGTCATCGGCCTGGTGCTGAGCTCGTCACTGATCAACCTGCTGAAGTAGCGCCCGGCTCCGGGGGGAGCAGGTCGGGCGGCACCTCAGCAAGCGCGGCGCGAAGTTCCTCGCCGAGCGCCTTGGCCTGAGGGTCGAGCCTGGTGCTGGCCGCCACCCCGCGGCCGAGCAGGCCGACGATCACGAAGTTGATCGCGAACAGGTTCGGCAGGCAGTACCGCTCGACCGGCAGGCCAGCCACGCCGGGGACCAGCTCAGCGAGCCGGTCCGCGGTCAGATAACGCTCTAGCCACGCGTACTCCGCCGGGGTGCGCACCCAGACTCCGAGGTTCGCATTACCGCCCTTGTCGCCAGAACGCGCCCCGGCGACGGTGCCGAGCGGCACCCGGACGGTTGCCTGCGCTGAATCGGACGGCGCGGTCGGTGCAGCGATGCCCGCCCGCGCCGTAGGGGGAGTTGCCGCCCGTTGCTCGGGCTCGGCGGCAACGGACTGGCCCGGTTCGTTCCGGGCCGGGCCAGTCCACGCCTTTTCGCCGTCGATCACCACCGTCGCCTCGACCAGCCTGGCCGGGATCGTCGTCGGCCAGTACACCCCGTAAGCGGACGCGTCGCCCGGCGGTGACAGCGCGTAGAACCCCGGATAGCTGGCCAGCCCGGTCTCGATGACCGCCGCCGAGAACGCCCGGCCGACCTTGGCCTTGTCCTGGTCGAGCACGCTGATCCGCAGCAGCGCTGGATCGGTACCGACCAGATCGACATCGACGGTGCCGAAGCTCTCCTTGCCGCCGGGCACCCTGGCCCAGATCGCCTGCTCGGCAACCTGCGCCTTGGCGGCGATGTCCAGCCCTTCGAGCACCAGCGCCATCGAGTTCCGGTACCCGCCCGCGTAATTCAGCCCGACCTTCAGGTCGGCCGGCGGTGGCTCACCGCGTACGCCGCTGACCCGAACTCGGTCCGGTCCCACATGCTCAAGCGCGATCGTGTCGAACCGCGCGATCACGTCCGGATTGGCGTACCTAGGCGACCCGATCTCGTAAAGCAGTTGCGCGGTCACTGTCCCGACGCTGACCAACCCGCCCGTCCCCGGATGTTTGGTGATTACCGAGGATCCGTCGGCTGCCATCTCGGCCAGCGGGAAGCCGGCGTGCGCTAGATCATTAACTTCTTTTAGGAAGAAAGAATAGTTACCGCCGGTCGCCTGGCAGCCGCACTCCAGCACGTGGCCGGTCACCACGGCGCCCGCCAGTGCATCAAGATCATCGCCCTCCCAGCCGAACTTCCACATCCCCGGCCCGACGACCAGAGCCGCATCGGTTACCCGGCCGGTGATCACGACGTCAGCCCCGGCGTACAGCGCCTGGGCAATCGGGAGCCCGCCGAGGTACGCGTGCGCGGTCAGCGGCGTGACTCCCGCTTCGGCGAGAGTCTCGGCGGTGTCGAGGTTGGCCAGGCGATGGCCGTCGCCGAGCAGGCTAGGAATCACCGGCAGCAGGTCGTCGCCGGTGACGTGGGCGATGACCGGGTTCAGGCCGGCCCGGCTGGCGAGCTCCTTGACGGCGGCCGCACAGCCGGCCGGGTCGAGCCCACCGGCGTTGCTGACGATCTTGATGCCGCGTTCTAGGCAGGTCGGCAGTACGTCCGCTAGCTGGGTCAGGAAGGTCCTGGCGTAACCGGGGCGGCCGCTGAGCATGGCCTTGCCAAGCAGCAGCATGGTGAGTTCGGCCAGCCAGTCCCCGGTGAGCACGTCGATCGGCCCGCCCTCGACCATCTCGCGCGCCGCCGACACCCGATCGCCGTAGAAGCCGGAGCAGTTGGCGATTCGCAGCACATCCGAGTTGCCGCTCATCTCAGTCACCTCGGGCCTGTTCGGCGACATCGGGGAAAGTCTGATGTCGCTCTAGCAGCATTAATCTTTCCCCGATGCTGTGCGGGTGGCGGTGACCCACGCCGGGTCGCGCTTGGCGGCGAAGGCGGCCATGCCCTCGCGGGCTTCGTCGGACGCGAAGAACCTGGCCGACAGCTGCGACATGCTGGCGAGCCCGTCGGCGAAGGTGCCGGTCACGCCGTCGCGCAGCACGCCCTTGGTGGCGGCGAGCGCGTTCGGGGCGCCGCGCGCGAGCATGTCCGCGTACCTGCTGACCTCAGAGTCAAGGTCCTCGACCGCGACCGACCTGGTCAGCAGGCCGATCTCGACAGCCCGGTTGGCATGGAAGACCTCACCGGTCAGGAAGTACTCGGCCGCTGCCCGGGACGGCATCCGGCGCAGGCAGGGAACCGAGATCACGGCCGGAACCACACCGATCCGCACCTCGGAGAACGAGAACGAAGCGTGTTCGGCCGCGATCGCGATATCGCACGCCGCGATCAGGCCAATCCCGCCGGCCCGAGCCGCGCCATTAACCCGGGCAATGACCGGCTTCGGGCTATCCCAGAGCCCCTGGACGACTTGGGCCATCACCGGAGCAGCGGCGGTCGGACTAGCCTTAGCTTCCTTAAGGTCGGCGCCGGCGCAGAAGACCTCGCCCGCGCCGGTCAGGACCACGACCCGGACGCCCGCATTGACCGTGGCGCTTTCGAGCGCGGCGTGGAGCTGGCTGAGCAGCGTGGTCGACAGGGCGTTGGCGTTGTGCGGAGAGTCCAGCGTGATGGTCAGCGCCCCGTCGACGAGCTCGGTGCGTACCAGTTGAGGTTGCGCGGCCTCGGTCACGGCTACTCCTGCTGCTCGGTTTGATCAGGATTCAATCAGACAGCTGGTCTCTGGGCGCCCGCGAGTTGAGTTCTGAAACTCGCGAGGTTCGCAGTACCGAGTGCGGGTACCCGGATCCGGCGATGCTGCCCACTCCAGGACAGCCACAGCAACGCCGGCCCGTAGCTGCTGCCACTCACGCCATACCCGGCCGAACCGGCAAGACCCGAGCCCGCAAACCGGCCGCCCGATCCGGTCATGACAACCGGCCGCGCCCGGGCCGGCTCAGTCCGTCCGGGTCACGGCCACAGCATCAGGCGGGCACCGAGGCGGTAGCTTCCCGGGACGGAACAGCATCGGGTGGGCACCGAGGCGGTCAGGGCAGCATCAGGGGGGCACCGAGGCGGTAGCTTCCCGGGCGGACGAATCCTGGGTCCAGAAATCCATGATCGCCTTGGATCATGGGGGCTCCGGGCTGCGCGCAGGTCGTTCATGAGTCGAGGAAGCCTTACTCCTTGGAGTCGGCGACGATTGCGAGGACGTCGCCGGCGTTTACCTGGGTGCCCTGGCTGACTCGCAGCTCGGCCAGAACGCCGCTGGTCGGAGCCAGGATCTGATGTTCCATCTTCATTGCCTCGATTACCAGCATGAGCTGGCCGACCGTCACCAGGTCGCCGGGCGCCGCCGCGATCTTGGTGACATTGCCCGGCATCGGCGCGATCAGTGAGCCGGCTTCGGCGGTCCGCTCGGGCGCCGGCAGCCGGTCGAGCAGCGAGAGCCTGACCGGCCCGAGCGGCGAGTTGACCCAGAGATCGCGACCGGCGCGCATGATGCCGAACCGGTACCGCATGCCGGCCGTCTCCAGCCAGATCTGGTCTGGCTCGATCCCGTGCGTCGTGGCGAGCGGTTCGTCCGCACCCGCATCGTCGAACGTGATCTGGGTTCCGAGCCAGTAGTAGCTGGTGTCCATCAGCCCGCGCGGGCCGGTGAACGAGGTTCGCTGCGGCTGGCTCGGCACGTTCCGCCAGCCGCCGGGGATACTCGCGGCGACCTTGGCGTCGCGCCGGTTCGCCGCCGCGAGCGCTGCGGCGGCAGCGCAGGCCGAGAGCTGGCAGACTCGCTCGGACGGCGCCAGCCCGGCGTAGTCATACCCGTCGAGCAGCGAGGTGTCCGCGCGTCCAGCGGCGAACTCAGGATGACGCAGCACGTCGATCAGCAGGTCGCGGTTGGTGACCGGACCCGCGATCGTGGCGCCCGCGAGCCCGGCCGAAAGACGGCGAATGGCGGCTGGCCTGGTCGGCGCCCAGCTGATCACCTTTGCGAGCATCGCGTCGTAGTGCGCCGAGACCACGCTGCCGGAAGTCACGCCCGCGTCCACCCGCAGTATTGCTCGGGGGGACGAACCCCCGAAACCCCCCGAAGAGAGCGGCGCTGGCGCGTTGCTGCTCAGGGTCCCGAACTCGCAGTCCGCTCCCGGTACGGAGAAGGCGTGGACCTGGCCCCCGGCTGGACGGAACCCGTCGATCGGGTCCTCGGCGTACAGCCTGGCCTCGATCGCGTGCCCGGTCGGTGGCGGCGGCTCAGCCGGCAACGGCTCACCTCGCGCGATCGCCAGCTGCAGCGCGACCAGATCGAGGCCGTGCACGCACTCGGTGACCGGGTGTTCCACCTGCAGCCTGGTGTTGAACTCCAGAAAGTAGAACTCGCCGTCGCCCACCAGGAACTCGACGGTCCCCGCGTTGACGTACCCGACGGCCTTGGCCAGCGCGGTGGCGGAGTCCTGCAGCCGCTTCCGCAATCCTGGGCTCACGGCTGGAGAAGGCGTCTCCTCGATCACCTTGGCGTAGCGGCGCTGGACGGAGCAGTCGCGTTCGGCCAGCGCCCAGACCGTGCCGTGAGTGTCAGCGAGGACCTGGACCTCGATGTGCCTGGCGCCGATCAGCAGCGGCTCGCAGAACACGGTCCCGTCGCCGAACGCCGCCTGCGCTTCCCGGCTGGCCGACTCGACCGCCGCGTCCAGCTCGTCGGCCGAGTAGACGGCCCGCATGCCGCGGCCGCCGCCGCCGGCCGAGGCCTTGACCAGGACGGGGAACTTGTCGACCGAGGTGGGATCGAGCTCGCTCAGGATCGGCACGCCGGCTTCCGCAGCCCGTTTCCGCGCCAGAATCTTGAGCGCCATCGCCTGCATGGCCTCTGGCGACGGCCCGACCCACGCCAGCCCGGCGTCCAGCACCATCCGGGCGAATGTCGGGTCCTCGGCGAGAAAGCCGTAGCCGGGATGCACGGCGTCGGCACCGGCGGCGAGCGAGGCCGCGACGAGGGCGGGCCCGTTGAGGTAGGTCTGCGCCGAGCTGGCACCGGGCAGGCGAACGGCCAGATCGGCCTCGGCCACGTGCGGCGAGCCAGCGTCTGGATCGGAGAAGACGGCCACAGTGCCGATCCCGGCCTGGCGGCAGGTACGGAAGACTCGCCGAGCGATCTCGCCCCGGTTCGCAACAAGCAGCCGGTTGAGCTCAGGCACGGTCACCACATCCGGAAGGGGCCGATGCTGCTTCGGTCCGCCGGCCGGTCTCGTCGTGGCTGGTCGCGAGCAGGCGGTGGGTGTCGGGCGCGGTCGTCACGTCCTGGAGGGGCCGCGGTCGGCTGGTTCGACCGGCCGCGAGCAGGCGGTGGGTGTCGGGCACGGTCATCACATCCGGAAGACGCCGAAGCGGCCAGTGCCGGCTGGTTCGGCGGGCCGGGCGGCGCTCGCTTCGATGACTGCTAGGCACAGGCCGAGTACTGACCGGGTGTCGCGCGGGTCGATCACGCCGTCGTCGTACAGCCGGCCAGACAGGAAGAACGCCTGGGATTCGGCCTCGATCTGCTCCTCGACGGCGGCTCGCATCGCCGCGTCGGCCGCCTCGTCGTAGGTCTGCCCCCGCGCGGCCGCCGACTGGCGGCCCACGATCGACAGCACGCCCGCCAGCTGGGCCGGGCCCATCACCGCCGACTTCGCGCTCGGCCAGCTGAACAGGAACCTCGGGTCGTAGGCGCGTCCGCACATGCCGTAGTTCCCGGCGCCGTAGGAGGCGCCCATGATGATCGTCAGGTGCGGCACCCGGCTGTTCGAGACCGCGTTGATCATCATCGCTCCGTGTTTGATGATGCCGGCCTGCTCGTAGCTCGCGCCGACCATGTAGCCGGTCGTGTTCTGCAAGAACATCAGGGGCACGCCGATCTGGTTCGCGAGCTGGATGAACTGGGCGGCCTTCTGCGACTCCTCGCTGAACAAGACGCCGCGCGCGTTCGCGAGGATGCCGATCGGGTAGTCGTGCAAGCTGGCCCAGCCGGTCACCAAGCTGGTCCCGTACAGCGGCTTGAACTCGTCGAAGTCAGAGCCATCGACGATCCGGGCGATCACCTCACGCGGGTCGAACGGCACCTTCAGGTCCTCAGGCACGATCCCAAGGAGTTCTTCCGGGTCATGCACGGGTTCGGCCGGAGCGGCCGGTCTGGCCAGTGCGGCCGACGTGGTCAGCGCAGTCGGGGCGGTCAGGTGCCGCGCCTGGCTGCCACCCGGCCGGTGCCAGTTCAGGCGGGCGACGATCGACCGGCCGATCCGCAGCGCCTCGTGCTCGGTCTCGGCCAGGTAGTCGGCGAGACCGGACTGGCGCGCGTGCATGCTCGCGCCGCCGAGCGACTCGTCGTCGGACTCCTCGCCGGTCGCCATCTTGACCAGCGGCGGACCGGCCAAGAAGACCTTGGACCGTTGCTCGATCATCACCACGTAGTCGCTCATGCCGGGTACGTAGGCGCCGCCGGCCGTCGAGTTGCCGAAGACCAGCGCGATCGTCGGTATGCCGGCTGCCGACATCGCGGTCAGGTCCCGGAAGATCTGCCCGCCCGGGATGAAGATCTCCTTCTGCGTCGGCAGGTCGGCACCGCCCGACTCGACCAGGTTCACCAGCGGCAGCCGATTCTCGATCGCGATCTGCATGCCCCGCATCGACTTGCGCAGCGACCAGGGATTCGTCGAGCCGCCCCGCACGGTCGGGTCGCTGGCGCTGATCAGGCACAGGGTGTCCTCGATAACCCCGATCGCGTTCACCCCGCTCCCGCCGACCGGGAACCCGGTGCCGTAGCCAGCCAGCGGCGACAGCTCAAGCAGCGGCGAGTCTGGATCAACCAGCAGTTCGACCCGCTCCCGCACAGTCAGCTTGCCCCGGTCCCGATGCCGCTGGACGTACTTAGGCCCGCCGCCAGCCAGCGCCTTAGCCTGCTCCGCCGCCAGGTCGCCAAGCTTGACCAGCATGGCCTCCCGCCGCGCCAGATACTGAGCGCCACCAGCATCCAGCGCACTGCCAAGAACCGTCACATCGGAACCATATCCCCGCCGCCCCACGTGCCTCCCTCCTGTCGGATCGACCATAAGAACGTCGCCTCCGCGTGGCGCTATATTCCCTCGTCATCGCCGAGCGCCATGTCGTTAGCTCGTCGCCGCTATCTAAGCGGGCCATGTGTTCGCGGTCCGCTTCCTCACGTCGGCCGAGATCGGGCCGAACTCCGTCTCAAGTTCGGCCGACAGGTCATCTAGGAGATCGAGTCGGAGCCGTTGCTCTACTGCGGTCGCGATGTACTTGTCGAACAGTTCGGCGCCCACGAAATCCTTGACGTTCGTCACGAGGTCATCTGGCATCGACACGCTTACCGTGATGCAGTTGTATTCGTAGGTCACTTTGGCGTTCCTAGCCCTTGAGTCCTCGGGTCAGATGCGAACAACCGCCACGGGTTCCTTGGTCGGGCGGCCTGGTTCGTGGGTGAGCTTGGTCATGTCGTCGGTATCGCTCGTCAGCAGGATGACTGGTCGGGGCTGTGTCATCGCTACGGTTGCGGGCAGTGCGTCTAGGGCACAGCGGTGCCCTGACAAGCCAGTGCGGCCTAATAGCTCTCCTTGCTTTTAGATCCGTTGTGAAAAGAATTGAAATGGACGTGGCGCACCGGGATGTAGGAGATCCGGGCAGAACGGTGCGCTGCTGCAGGACTTTTCGTAGCGCGTATGCGTTCGTCAAGCGTCTCGTCGCCGTTAGTGCGCACACACTCGGCATTGATGCAGTTGCATTCGCAGGTCACTTGGCGTCGTAGGGGTCAGATGCGAACAACCGCCACGCGTTCCTTGGTCGGGCGGCCTGGTTCGTGGGTGAGCTTGGTCATGTCGTCGGTGTCGCTCGTCAGCAGGATGACTGGTCGGGGCTGTGCCATCGCTACGGTTGCGAGCAGTGCGTCTAGGGCACAGCGGTGCCCTGACAAGCCAGTGCGGCCCAATAGCTCTCCCGCTGCCCGGGCCTGGCCGGCATCTACCGCAATCACCTTGACTCTGTTCAATAGCCGGTGAAGCGGCGCATCACGCGGGCCGCCTCGGAGAACTTCGGTCAGCGTCGTAGCGGCGGTGACGACCTCGGCATACCGCAGGTAGGCCGTTCTGGCTCGAGCCAAGGCGGCCGGATGCCCCTTGGACAGTTTGACCAGGCCCTCGGCGTCGAGGACCAGCGTCCCGCCTACTCCGTCTCGAAGTCTGGCCATTCGAGGGCCGCCTCATCGAGAAGTTCCTGTGACACCGGACCGAACTCTGCCTCCAACTCCTCGATTAGGTCTCCGAGCAGGTCGCGTCTGAGCTCGCGGTCGACTGCTTCGGTGACGTAGCGGCTGAAGCCGCCGGCGCCGGTGCGGGCTCTGACCGCCTCGGCGAGTTGTTCTGGCATAGACACGCTCACCTTTCTCACCCGGCCGCCGTGCAGCTGACCGCTCTCGTCGACGAAGACTGCTGCCGGGAGCACCGAGATGACGCATCTAACGACCTGGTCGCGCGGGAGCGAGCCCAGTGCTTGCTCAAGTGCTCGCTCAAGGTCGCTTAGCTGTGGAACGGCGTCATGACCTGGATTCTCTGTGCTCATGTGATGATGCTACCGGCGGTGGCAAGATACGTCCAACGGGAAACCGGACGCGGGTTGAGGTGTGCGGATTGGCGCGGATGTTACCTAATTACGGATTCCAGCCGGTCCAGGGCCCAGTCGAGGTCGTCCTGGCTGATGACCAGCGGCGGTGCGAGCCTGATGGTGCTGCCGTGGGTGTCCTTGGCTAGTACGCCGGCCTGCATCAGGCGCTCGGATACCTCGCGGCCGTTAAGCTCGGTGAACTCGACGCCGGCCCAGAGGCCGCGGCCGCGTACCTCGCGGACGATGCTGGCCGGGAGAGCGTTGAGCCGGTCGTGCATGTGAGTGCCGAGCTTGGCTGACCGCTCCTGGAATTCGCCGGTGCTGAGCATTGCGAGCACTTCACGTGCGATCGCGCAGGCCAGCGGGTTGCCGCCGAAGGTCGAGCCGTGCTGGCCGGGCTTGAACACGCCGAGCACGGCCGAGGATGACACCACCGCCGAGATCGGCACGATGCCGCCGCCGAGCGCCTTGCCGAGTATGTACATGTCGGGCACCACGTCCTCGTGTTCGCAGGCGAAGGTGGTGCCGGTGCGTCCGAGCCCGGACTGGATCTCGTCGGCGATCATCAGGGCGCCGCCGCGCGTGCAGAGTTCGCGCACCTGGCGCAGGAAGCCCGCGGGCGGGACGACCACCCCGGCTTCGCCCTGGATTGGCTCGACGAGCACGCCGACGACCCGGTCGTCCATCGCGGCGGCCAGGGCTTCGGCGTCGCCGTAGGGCACGATGCGGAATCCCGGCGTGTAAGGGCCGTAGGAGTCCTTGGCGTCCGGGTCGGTCGAGAAGCTCACGATCGTGATCGTGCGGCCGTGGAAGTTCCCGTCGAAGGCGATGATCACGGCCTCGTCGGCCGGGACGCCCTTGACCTCGTAGCCCCACTTGCGTGCCGTCTTGATCGCGGTCTCGACGCCCTCGGCGCCGGTGTTCATCGGCAGCACCATCTCCATGTCGGCCATCGCGGCGAGCTCGGCGCAGAACGGCCCGAACTGGTCGTGCTGGAACGCCCGGCTGACTAGCGTGACCCGCTCCAGCTGGTGTTGCGCGGCCGCGACCAGGCGCGGGTGACGGTGGCCGAAGTTGATCGCCGAGTAGGCGGCGAGCAGGTCCAGGTACCGGCGGCCTTCGACGTCGGTCACCCAGGCGCCTTCTGCGCGGGAGATCACGACTGGCAGCGGATGGTAGTTATGCGCACTGTGCACTTCCGCCTGGGCGCTGAGCTGCTCCGAGGTCAGATGCGTGACCGACATGAGTACCTCCGTTACCTGAGTTCCAGGGTGCAGCACTTGGGGCCGCCGCCTGACTTCTTGAACTCCGACAGATCCACCGGAACGACGTTGAAGCCGGCGGCGCCGATCTGCTCGGCTAGCTCCCGCGCTTGTGCGGGCATCACCACGTTGCGGCCATCGCTGATCGCGTTGAGGCCGAGAGCCTCGGCGTCCTCGTCCTTGGCCTCGATGAGCTCGGGGAAGTGCGCGATGAGCGCGTCCTGGCCCGCCTCGTCGAAGGCAGCCGGGTAGTAGGCGGCGGTGTGATCGTTGAGCACGACCAGGGCGGTGTCCAGGTGGTAGAACTTCGGGTCCACCAGCCTGACGCTGATCACCGGGAGGCCGAACAGTTCCTCGACCTCGCGGCGGATCTCGGGATCGGTGCGGAAGCCGTAACCGGAGATGATCGACCGGCCGGTGAACGCGATGTCGCCCTCACCCTCGTTCATCCGGTGCGGCTCGGTTACCGCGAAACCCTCGCGCCTGAACCAGTCCATGTAGGCGAGCGCTTCTTGATGACGCTCGGTGTACTTGAAGCTGGCACCCAGGACCTTGCCGTCGATCACCGTCGCGCCGTTGGCCGAGAAGACCATGTCGGGCAGGCCGGGCGCGGGGTCGATGATCCGCACCGTGTGACCTAGATCGGTGTAGGCCTGCCTCAGCTGCTCCCACTGCTGCCTGGCGACGGCGAGGTCCACGGGATCGTCAGGATTCATCCACGGGTTGATCGCGTACTGCACCGTGAAGTGCTCAGGCGGGCACATCAGATACGTCCTGACGTGCGCGGATACGCGGTGCGCAGTGCCGTTCGGCGTCATACGCCCTCCAGGTAGCGGGTCAGCACAAGCCTAAAATCGCTTTGGCACAACGGACCCACCTGGCTCATGCGCATCAACAACGATTTGTTGCGTTGATATGCCCCGCCGCAGCGCTATCTTGCGCGGAAGCGCAGGAGGGCCGATTGATTTACGGCCTCTTTACGCTGAACTGCCCTCAAGCTGGCCAGCTATACCAGCCGCGCGACGGCGGCGCTGATCCGTTCGTCGGTAGCGGTGAGGGCGACCCGGACGTGGCGGTGGCCGGCCGTGCCGTAGAAGACGCCAGGGGAGACCAGGACGCCGATCTCGGCGAGCGTCTGGACCGACTCCCAGCAATCGCGGTCTGGATGGCTGGCCCACAGATACAGGCCGGCTTGGGAGTGGGCGATGAGGAAGCCGGCGCGTTCGAGCGCGGGGCGGAGTTGTTCGCGACGCCGGGAGTACCTGGCGTGCTGCTGCGCCGCGTGGTTGTCGTCGAGCAGCGCGGCCGTCATCGCGGCCTGTACCGGGGCCGGGACAATCATGCCCGCGTGCCTGCGCGCCTCCAGCAACTCGGCGACCAGGCCGGGGTCGCCGGTCACGAATCCGGCCCGGTAACCGGCCAGGTTGGAACGCTTGGACAGCGAGTAGACGGCGAGCAGGCCGTCGTGGGACTCGCCGCTGACCTGCGGATGCAGGATTGAGATCGGCTTCTCGTCGTAGGCGAGGTCGATGTAGCACTCGTCGCTCGCGAGCACGACCCCTGACTGTCTTGCCCAGGCCACCAGTTCGTGCAGGCGCGACGGCGGGGTGATCCGGCCGGTCGGGTTCGATGGCGAGTTGACCCAGGTGAGCCTGGCCTGCCGAACCTTGGCGTCGCTTGCGACGCGTCCCGCAAAATTTTCTACCTGAAAGATCTTTTCCGGTTCGTCGGTCGGAACCGACGTCGCGCCCGCCATCCGCGCGCCTATGTCGTAGGTCGGATAGGCAAGTTCGGGGAAGCAGACCGCATCGCCTGGCCCGCAGCCGAGTAGGGTCGGCAGCCAGGCGATCAGCTCTTTGGAGCCGATGGAGGGCAGGATCGCGTCCGGGCTTACGGTCACGCTGTGCCGACGGGCGAGCCAGCCCGCTGCCGCTGTCCGCAGTTCGTTCGTGCCCTTGGTCAGCGGGTAGCCGGGGGAGTCGCTCGCCGCGGCCAGTGCGTCGCGGATGACCTCGGGTACCGGGTCGACCGGGGTTCCGATCGACAGGTCCACGATGCCGTCCGGATGCTTAGCCGCGATCGCAGCCGCTGGCGCCAGCGAGTCCCAGGGAAAGACGGGCAGGCGCGATGACAGTGGCGGCCGCCTAGTCGGCGGTGACTCGACGGCCGACGTCGAGGTGGGCGTCAGTGCTCTGTCTCCTGCGGCGGCAGCGCCGCGACGATCGGGTGGTCCTTGCCGATCTTGCCAGTCTTCGAAGCACCGCCGGGTGACCCAAGGTCCTCGAAGAAGTCGACGTTGACTTTGTAGTAGTCCTTCCACTGCGTGGGCACGTCGTCCTCGTAGTAGATGGCCTCAACTGGGCAGACCGGCTCGCATGCTCCGCAATCAACACATTCGTCTGGATGGATGTAGAGCATGCGCTCACCCTCGTAGATGCAATCCACGGGGCACTCGTCGATGCACGCCCGGTCAAGCAGGTCGACGCAAGGCAGGGCGATGATGTAAGTCACACCGAACTCCTATTCCAAACCGCGGCCAGGTGCCGGTCTATGGCACCAGCCTCAAGTATCGCGGTATCGGACCAGTATCGCGTAGCTGCCCCCGGAATCTAGGGCCCTACCCCCGGGCGCTCAGAGACCGCAGGCTATCAGCCGAACGCGACCGTTAGCCTGGCCGATGGCCAGTGACGGCTGGGACGGTCTTTAACCCAGCCGCGGTGACCACGCGCGGCCGTCCACTGGTAGCCGGCGAAGCGCACCTCGCTGATCCGGTAGTTGTCGGCGTGGGCGACTAGCCAGACCGCTACCGACCAGCCGACCGCAGGGTTGCGCACCCGGACGGTCATGATCGGGTCGCCCACGTGGCCTACCAGCAACGGCCCGAAGGCTGACTTCAGGTCGCGCTTGGCCGTCTTTAGCTGGCCGCTTGCGTGGTTGCCGACGCCTTGGCCGTACCAGCACCACACCTTGCGTCCCAGCCAGCCCGCGAAGCCGGACGCCATTACCTCGCCCTGGCCTTCGTACTGACTGTACGCCGAGCCGTCGGCGCTGCGCTGCACGTCCTGCGCGGCCTGATAGACGGGCAGCTTCTGGTAGCCGGGGATGGCGACCAGCGCTTCGAAGAAACGGGTGGTCGCGTAGATCGGGTTGAGCAGCTGAGCCCTGGTGCCCCAGCCCTGGGACGGGCGCTGCTGGAAGATGCCGACCGAGTCGCGGTCCCCGTAGGGCAGGTTCTCCAGGTCGGATTCCTGGAGGGCGGTTGCGTACGCGATCGTGACCGCGCGCACTGGCAGCCGATGGCGGCTGGCGACGCCGGCGATGGTGGCCGCGATGCCGGCCTGGCCGGTTGTGAGCGGGACGTCGAATTCGCTTGAGGAGACCATGCAGCCGCTGCCGACGTCTGGCGCGGGCGGGTAGTTATGAGAATTGGACAAGGCCAGGGCGGCAACCACGAGCGCGACGACGAAGACGGCTCCTGCTCCGACCCGGCTCGAGCGAGCTGCGGCCACGATCAGAAGGTACCTGGTGGTGGGGGTTTCGTAGCCGATTGACCGGTGAGCGGGACTGGGCAGGAGCCGTCTTCGTCAGGTGGCTGGCGCTAGGCTCGCTCGGTATGGACGACTCTGCTGTCTCTGTGTCTGCTGAAGGGCCTGCTGAAGGCGGTTCGCTGCCTGCTGAGATCGACGAGCTGTGGGAGAACCGCGCTGGGCTGACCCCCGATGACACCGCGGCCAGGAAGACGATCACCGCTGCGGTCGACTTGATCGACGCGGGCGTGGTGCGGGTAGCAACGGTTGACGCGGCCACCGACGAGGTGGTGGTCGACGACCGGGCCAAGCGCGCGATCCTGCTCGCCTTCCGCGTACTGCCGATGGAGGCTTCGCAAGTCGGCGAGTTCCGCTACCACGACCGGGTGCCGCTCACCTCGCACCTGGAAGGGGTGCGCGCGGTCGCCGGTGCCATCGTCCGGTGGGGCGCTTACATTGCTCCCGGTGCCGTTCTCATGCCCTCGTTCGTGAACATCGGAGCGTACGTTGACTCGGGCACGATGGTTGATACCTGGGCGACGGTTGGCTCTTGTGCGCAGATCGGGAAGAACGTGCACCTGTCGGGTGGAGCTGGAATCGGGGGCGTGCTCGAGCCGCCCGCCGCCCGGCCCGTGATCATCGAGGACGAGGTATTCATCGGCTCGCGCTCCATGATCGTGGACGGCGTCCGGGTAAGGACCGGTGCCGTCGTAGGCGCCGGGACGATCTTGACTCCGACGACGCATGTCTTTGACGTGGAGTCAGGGGAGGAGCTCCCGATGGGCGAGATTCCCGCCTGGTCGGTCTGTGTCAGCGGTACGCGCAACCGGAAGTTTCCCGGTGGCGAGTTCGGGATGCCGTGCGTTCTGGTGCTGAAGCGGCTGACCGAAGGGAACCGGCATGACAAGACGGCGCTCAATGACGTCCTCAGGGATCACGGCGTTAGCGCTTGATCTCCTGTGTCAGGTCAGGCAGGCGGCTTCGCCGTGGCGGAGGTATCGGGCATTGGCGTGGCCGTGACACGATTGCGTTGTGTACCTCGTTATCTTGCTGGCCGCCGGCGCGATCCTCGGCGGGGTCGTGGTCGTTGCCATGGGGCGCGGCGGCGAGATGGCGCTGTTCGATCGTGACCTGCCCGTGAAGATCACCAGGCTGGAGACTCCTGGCGAGGTGGCGACCCTGCAACTGCCGCTCGGGCTGGTCGGCTACCAGGCTCGGGCTACCGGAGAAGCGCTGGTCGCGGTCGCGAATCTGCTAGCCCGGCGTGACGCGGAGATCGCGGCGCTGCGCCGCGAGCTCTGGCGAAAGGGCGGCGATGACCAGGCGGCCGGGTCTGACGCTTCGGCGCCAGGTTTCGCCGAACACGACTTCGCCGCTCCAGGTTTGACCGGGGATGGTTTCGCGGCGTCAGACCCGGCCGAGCCTGATTTCGCGGGGCCCGACCAGACCGACCGGAATGAGCGGGTCACCTGGAAGGACGAGGGCGGCCGGGAAGACCAGGCCGACCGGCATGGGCAGGCTGGCCGATCAGACGGGGCTAGCCAGGCAGATCAGGCCACCCGGCCATGAGTGAGGGCACTGGAACCGTTCTCGGGCCGGACGGGCAGGCGCGCTGTCCCTGGGGTCTCGGCCCGCCTGATCTTCTCGCCTATCACGACGAAGAGTGGGGCAAGCCGGTCACAGACGACATCGGAATCTTCGAGCGACTAAGCCTGGAAGGCTTTCAGTCCGGGTTGTCCTGGCTGACGATTTTGCGCAAGCGGGAGAACTTCAGGGCCGCGTTCGGTCACTTCGACCCGGCGGTGGTGGCCGAATTCGGCCCGGCCGATGTGGATCGCCTTCTCGCCGACAAAGGGATCGTGCGCAACCGCGCGAAGATCGAGGCCGTGATCAACAATGCTCGCGCCGCGCTTGACCTTCCGGCCGGTCTCGCGGCCCTGGTGTGGAGTTATGCCGACGATCAAGCGCCACCTCCGCAGACCACGGCCGACATCGAGTCATGGACCGCAGCCTCAAAAGCCCTGTCCGTCCAGTTGCGCAAGCATGGTTTCCGCTTCACAGGTCCGGTCACCGCATATGCGGCCATGCAGGCGTGCGGGATCGTCAATGACCATCTGGATGGTTGCTTCCGCCGGAAGGCGTACGCGGTGTAACGAGCGCCCGATATGCTACTGAACATCGCTTTACCAGTTTGGCCTGGCGTAGCCCGGCTTGGCGATGCGCCAGTGGACTCCGATCGGCGGAACGTAAATGACATCAGGAGACCAGACAAGGGCAGGGCGCAAGCCAACGATTCGGCAGCTCGGGATCGATCTGGCCGATCTTGACTGGCAACGGTCAGGAACCGGCGCCGGCTCGCTCGAAGTCGCGTTCGTTGGTGACAGCGGAGGTCCGCAAGACGCCTCCGAGGCAGACTGGATCTTGCTCAGGGTTGCCGAGGATCCGGCCGGCCGGGTTCTCGTGTACAACCGGACCGAATGGGCGTGTTTCCTTGACGGCGTGGAGCGAGGCGAGTTTGGCTAGCCCGGGAGACGATCAGGGAGGGCTGGGAGATTCTGGAGGCCTGCGCTGGCTGTCGTATGCGGAGCCGGCTAGCTGGCCCTGATTGCCCCGGTTCTCCGGCCGGTTGGTGGCCGCATCGGACTGGCGACACCGTCGGATGGCGGTTCCGGCCCTCCGGCCCTCCGGATGGCGGTCCGGACCGCTGAGACCGTTCTAGTGTGCGTCCGACGGCTCAGTTGCCCGACTTGACCTGACTGCCTGCTTTAGTACTGCTCGTAGAAATAAAGTATGAAATGAGCGATATGACGATCTTGGTGCTCGGAGTGGCGGCTGGGTCCCATGCCTAGCATCGTGGTACATCGCATGACTATGGACTGCATAACGATTGAGGACGGTAATTGTGAATCACAACTTAAGTGAGACTATGGTAGCCGTAGTGGACGTCAAGGAGGCCGTCGGTGAGCGATGACGCCTACGGCGCGACCATCGCGAAGCTGCAGCTCGCCCGCAAGCTGACCGATCTTCGCCTCGAGGCTGGCTACACGGCCAACCACGTGTGCGACATGCTGAATTGGGGTCGCGGCAAGGTTGGGCGTTTTGAGGCCAATCAGTGGAAACGCCCGGAGATGAGCGATATCAGGGATCTGTTGCGCTTCTACCAGGCGGACGAGGCGTGCGCCCGCGAGGTCGAGGATCTGGCCATGCAGTCCAGGGTCCGGCCGTGGTGGCGTGACTACCAGGACGTCTTCGACAACGAGTTTCCTGGCTTCGAGGCCGACGCGACGAGAATCAGGGTCTTCACACCGCTGGTCATCCCAGGCTTGCTGCAGACGGCTGACTACATCGACGCGCTCATGCGGTCCAGCGGCAAACCGCCCGTATGGCGGCGCCGGGCGACCGAGGCAAGGCTGCGCCGCCAGCAGATCCTGGACCGAGAGCGCGAGATCCTGTGTCACCTCGAGGCGGTGATCGCCGAGGCTTCCCTGCTCTATCGGTGGGGTAGCCGGTCCGAGCGCCGCGACCAGCTGCTGCACCTGGTCGAGGTCGGCGAGCGCCCGAATGTCCGGTTGCACTTGCAGCGGTTCGCTGACGGTCCACCGCCTGGAATGTTCTCGGCCGTGCAGATTTTCGACTACGCCGGGGCCGAGATGAGCTTGGTCTTCACCGAAACCGACCACGGGATCCAGGAGGTCAGCGATGCCGAGTACGTAAGCAGCTATATCGAGGCGTTCGACCGGGCCGTGGACGCGGCACTCGAACCGCGGGATACGGCCCAGTATCTGAAACAGCTCGCAGAACGACTGGAGTAAACCGAATGACTGACCTGTCTCGAGCCATCTGGCGCAAGGCCAAAGCAAGCTACGCGAACGGCGGCTGCGTGGAGGTAGCCGCCAATCTTGGCGACGTGATCGCGGTCAGGGACAGCACTCGTCCCGACGACGGCGCGCACGTGGTCAGCAGATCGGCGTTTAACGCTCTGCTCACCGATCTGAAATCAGGCCGCTACGACATCTAGCGGCACCCCGTCCCGGTGGTCCGGAACCGGGCAACTGGGACCAACAAGCGGAATCCCCCCGAGGAGGGAGCCTCGGGGGGATTCCTCTTGACTGCGCCTGTCTCGAGGCGTCTGGCGATCCGGCTGTAACAGCAGCACCGCCAAGCGTCACTCTACACGGGAGCATTCATTGTCAAAAGTTCAGCAATCATCTATAATCGGATGTAACGGGTAGAAACGGACGCGAGCTTGAGCGTGCTGCAAACGTTCGCATCGCTGCGACAAAGGACTGACGCTATTTATCGGCAAGTCCGTTGCACGCATTGCTAATTGACTCGTAATCTGTGCATACCAGCTGCGACGTGGGAGGGCGGGGTCAGAATGTCTCTGTCACCCGCCGACCCTGGTCCTGGCCCGGCGTCAGGCGGGCGTGTTCCTGGGCCCAGGGACGGCTGGCTGGCTGCACCGCTGGCCGAGCCTTCCTCCTACGTCCGGCCTCCAGTAGGACCAACGGCAGCGCTACCAACTTCGATGTCGCAGACGACAGCGCCGCAGGCTGCGGTGTCGCAAGCAGCGACGTCGCAAACCCCAGGGCCGCAACCCGCGGTGTCGCAAACTTCGGTGTCGCAAACCGCGGTGTCGCAAACTTCGGGGCGGCAGACTCAAGGGCGACTAGGACGTGCGCACGCAATGGCTGGTGTCGCTTTCGATGATCGGGTACCTAAGGTCAGCTTGGCCCAGGCAAGCGTCAGGGCCGGGGGTTGCTTCATGCGGCCGCTGCCACTCGACGGCACCTGCGCGAGCGCGGCCCGCAGTTTCTTCCGCGAGGCGGTAGCTGGCGCTGGACTGCCAGGTGACTTGATCCACGACGGCGTGACGATGGCCAGCGAGCTGGCCGCCAACACGCTGAACGCGCACGGCAACATTGAGTATGGCGGTCATGGTCATCGGCCGGTGAGCGGAATACCTGAATTCTGGCTTTATATTAGAAATATTACGGTAGTTGATTCCAATTCCGCTCGCTGCGCCTCCGGACGGGAACTCGTCTGCAAGATCTTTGATTCAGAACCCGGTTGGGACGCGGGAGAGCCGGTGCCGATCGGTGCAGCGGTGCCTGCGGGTCCCGACTCTGTACGCGGACGCGGGCTGCAGATGGTCGCCGGTCTGTCGGCCGGGATCTGGGGTCATCACCTGAGCAGAGGCAGGCTTGGGGTCTGGAAGGTGCCAGGCAAAGCCGTCTGGTTCTCCCTGCGCATCCCCGCCACCAGTGAGCTGGCCCGCAGTGAGCGTCTGGCGCCGCGAGGGGCAGAGGCCATTGAGGAACTGGCAGCCGCTCTCACCGATCGTGGTCTGGGCACCGGCTTGGTGCCGGTCACCGAGCCTGGCGGGGAACTGGCCGTGCTCTCGGTGAGCCACAAGCTCACCGTATGGTGCCAGGGTCAAGCAGTGTGGTGGCGGGAGCCGGACGGCAGCTATGACCGGATGCTGGTCACGGACCTGACCGAGGCTGTTGAGCGGATCATCGCCGCGCATGAGGACCTAGTCGTTGCTCGCGAGGGCAGCCGTGGGGCTGCGGCCAGCAAGTCGCAGGACGACCTTCCTCCGGTCAACGACGCGGTCGGTTATCCCGAACCCGACTTATACGGTCGCTGGTAAGCGGCGATCGCCCGGCCGGCTTACGAGAATCCGCCCGTGCGTCACCCTCAGCAGCGCTGACCTGCAAGCGCTGCTGCACCCCCGGGCCCCGCGACAGCGCTGACCCGCAGCTGCTGACATGGCAACGCCCGCGGGCCGGCGCTGCTGCTCACACCGGGCCAGCCACAGCAGCGCCGGCCCGCAGCCGCAGTAAACGCCAGGCCAGGCCAGGCCAGGCCAGGCCAGGCCGGCCAGACCCGGGCCGCAACCGTCGCCCGATCCGATCATGACGCCCGAGGCCGCGCAGAAACGGATGACAAGTGGTGTCCAGCGGGTGGGAAGTGGCGGGCTCCTAGTCGGTCGTTGATGCATTGACGGTCGAGGCGGCGGCCGGGAGCAAGCGGTCGGCTTCGGCTTGGAAGGAGTCGGCGGCTACCGTGCCCGGCCAGTCGGTCGGTAGCAGTTCGGCCGGCAAACCGGGGTCGATGAACAGGAACTTGCGCCACTCATGCACCAGCTCGCTGCGCACCGCGAAAGTCACGTCGTCCGGTTGATCGCCAATGGCCCTGGCGGCGATCTCGCTCGCGCGGGCGATCCAGTGTCGGTAAGCGCGGGCCAGTCCGTCCAGGTCCCAGGCCCGGGCCGCCAGACCGCGGGCGTCGCCGTCATAGCTGGCGAAGAATCGTTCGGCTCTGACTTGCTCGGCGGCTATGACCGGATCGAGTTCCGCTGAACAGCGTGGGCTGATCCAGGTCGATCCGTCGAGGCAGGCGTAACTGAGGTAGCCGAGGGCGGATTTCAGCCGGTCGCGCTTGGCTCGCTCGGTCACTCGGTCGATGACTACGACGTGCCACCGGCCGTCCCAGGCAGGGATTTCTCTGCGGTAGATCCGGTCGGCGGCCTGCTGCAATCTGTTGGTCGCCCGTGGTGTGAGCCGGTAGCCGGGTCCGCCGGGCAGGCGCACCGGGACCAGCCAGCCTTGCCTGGCCATCCTCGACACGGCGGTCCTGACAGCCGGCGGTGAGATCGCGGCCGGGGCGAGCAGCCGGACCAGGGCGGCGACTGGGGCTTGCCGGCCGCGGGAAAGCAGATGATCGCCATAGAGATCGAAGAGTGCCGAGCGCGCGTTCACGCCACAAGTCTGCATTGCTCCGTGCTCGTGCCGTGGCTCGACGGGGTGCCGGCGTGCGGTGGCGCGGTGGGTTCGCTTTGTGCTGTCGGTCTGCGGGGCGGGCGGTCTCGGGGTCGTTCTCTGTTAAGCGGGTGCTCAGACCCTTGCTCTGCCGGGCGATTACACCGTCGTCGAGCGATCGCGAACCGCCAGTGATCGACGGAACGCTGATCGATGCCACCAAGGCCAAGGAACTGACCGATAATAGAGGTACTGATTGATGTCGATGTGACTTGACTGAACTGGGCGACATCTAGCCGAGCGGCTGTGGCGGCAGCAGCGAAGCGAGTCGCGCGTGTCAACGATGCAGATGGGGAGGCAGGATGGCGGCGATGAAGCCGCGGACTGGTGACGGTCCGCTTGAGGTCACCAAGGAAGGCCGCGGAATCGTGATGCGTGTCCCGCTTGAAGGTGGTGGCCGGTTGGTCGTCGAGTTGACTCCGGATGAGGCTAAAGCTCTGTCGAGCGCGCTCGAATCGGCCGTGGGCTGAGGCGAGCCGCCCAAATGCCTGTTACGAGCACAGTCACCGCGCTTAGCCTGCCCGGCGCACAGACTATCGGCGATTACCTCGGAGCGATCGGGGCCGGCAGCGGTGAGGTTAGCGGGCGCGAGCCTGGTATCGGCGAGGCTGGCAGTAGCGAGTTGGCCGATGTCTTGGTCGTGGGAGTTGCGCTAGGTGGCGAAGCCGCGGCCGACGAAACCCTGGATTCTGTGCTTGGTACAGGTGCCTCCGCTTTCGTTAGCATCGCTCAGCTCACCGGCAAGGCCGGTCAGGCGGCCCAGACGGTCGGCAAGCTGGGCGAGGCGCTCATCCGGGTGATCTTCCTCGGAGTCGCGGATCGGTCGGCTGGCGCCTTGCGCCGGGCCGGTGGAGATCTTGGCCGGCTGGTAAGGCCTGGTGAGCTGGCTGTTACCGACGTGGTCACTGGGCTATCCGCCGAACAAGTCGCCGCGTTTGCCGAAGGGATCTTGCTCGGGTCCTACCGGTACAGCGAGAAGTCAGGTGACGGTCAGGCGGTAACGAATGGCCAGGTGCGGGCCAACGGCCAGGCGCAGCGGAACGGCACGCGGGTGCGGTTGCTCACCGGAGAGTCAGATGCGAGTGCGACGGCCGCGATCGAGCGGGCTGTCACTGTAGCCGGTGCGGTCGCGCTGGCCAGGGACTTGACCAACACGCCGTCGTTGCGCAAGAACCCGCAGTGGCTCGCGGACGCGGCGGTTTCCATGGCCAGCGACGCCGGGCTCGATGTGACCGTGCGGACCGAACAGGAACTGGCCGCGGCCGGTTTTGGCGGCATCTGTTCGGTTGGGCAAGGGTCGGCCCGGCCGCCCCGGCTGATCGAGCTTAGATATGCGCCCCCCGGCGCGCAGCGGCACGTTGTGCTCGTGGGTAAGGGCATCACGTTCGACAGTGGCGGTCTGTCGCTGAAGCCAAACGACGGCATGAAGCTGATGAAGACCGACATGGCTGGTGGCGCGGCGGTCATCGCGGTGATGTCGGCGCTGGCCAGGCTGGGCGTAGCGGCTCAGGTCACCGGCTTGATCTCGGCGGCTGAGAACCTTCCGTCCGGTTCGGCATTCCGGCCGGGGGATGTGATCACTCAGTTCGGCGGAAAGACGACCGAGGTGCTGAACACCGACGCGGAAGGCCGCCTGGTGCTCGCCGATGCGATCGCATACGCCGACGCGGAGCTTGAGCCGGATGAGATCGTCGACCTTGCCACCTTGACCGGGGCCGCCAGGGTCGCGCTGGGTGGCTCACGAGCGGCGCTTTACTCCACTTCGGACGAACTCGCGGCTTCGCTGGCGCAGGCCGGCGAGCTTAGCGGGGAGCGACTGTGGCGGATGCCGCTGCCGGACGACTACGCGCAGCTGCTCGAATCCGACATCGCCGACCAGGCCAATGTGTCGCCCAGCGAGGAGGGCGGCGGATCCATCACCGCCGCGCTCTTCCTGCGCGAGTTCAGTGGCGGGCGGCCTTGGGCTCATCTAGATATCGCCGGTGCTGCTCGTAGCAGCGGCGATGATGGTGAGGTGACCTCCGGCGCGACCGGTTTCGGCACCAGGCTGCTGCTCCGCTGGCTCAGCGAATCCGCTATCTAGGCGAATCTCTGCAGTTATTCTGGCCGCTTGATAGCGGTCAGCAGGCCGCAACCGATCGGCAGAAGGAGCGGAACCAGGTTGGCGTCCGCCGCCACCAGTTCGCGCAGCTCGTCGAGTGCGGCGGTGTCAGGATCGCGGTGCGCCACGTTGTCCGCCGGGTCGGCCTCAAGCGCGTTGTCGAACGCGATGATCCCGCCGGGTCTGAGCAAGCGCAGCCCAGCTGCCAGGTACTCCGGGTACTCGCGCTTGTCGGCGTCGCAGAACACCAGGTCATAGGCGTTGTCGGCGAGCCTTGGCAGAACCTCGAGCGCCCGGCCGGTGATCAGCCGGTAGCGGCTCTGGGCAAAGCCCGCGCTAGAGAAAGTCGCCTTGGCCAGCCGGTGAAACTCCGGTTGCAGGTCGACGCTGGTCAGCACCGAACCAGGGCGCATGCCCCTCAACAGCCAGATTCCCGAAGTCCCGTACCCGGTGCCGATCTCCACCGCCGCCCGGGCGCCAATCGCCACGGCGAGAAAGCGCAAAGTCGCGCCCACTAGCGGCGAAACAGGGACGGCACCGCCCATCCGCTCGGCGTTGCTGCGCGCGCTGAGCAGAGGCTCGTCTTCCGAGACAAATTCGTGGAGAATTTCGGTGACGTCGATGGGGACGATGGCGACCTCCGGGAGCGCGGTATGTGAGCACTGGATGAACATCCTCGGCCCGCAGCCTAGCGGCAGCTGAGCTGAGCCGGGAACAGGCTGGGCTTCCCGCTCGTTGACGGTTTGCGGCCTGCAATGGCGGATAGATACCGGCGCGCAAAGGAAGGCTGATGCAAACTGAGTCCGTGGACGTGACCGGTGGGGGGAATGAACAGGTCTCCCAATGGACTCCGCCGAGCTGGGAAGAAGTCGTGCGGGAACATTCGGGCAGGGTCTACCGGCTGGCTTACCGACTGACCGGTAACAGCCATGACGCCGAGGATTTGACCCAGGAGGTCTTCGTCCGGGTATTCAGGTCGTTGCCGACCTACTCGCCCGGCACGTTCGAAGGCTGGCTGCACCGGATCACCACGAATCTGTTCCTCGACATGACGAGACGGCGCCAGCGCATCCGCTTCGAGGGATTGGGTGAGGAGACCGCGGCCAAACTACGCGGCGCCGAACCCACGCCATCGCAGGCTTTCGATGAGCGGCATCTCGATTTCGATATTTCCGCCGCTCTCGCTGACTTGCCGCCTGAGTATCGGGCCGCGGTCGTGCTGTGCGATATCGAAGGACTGACTTACGAGGAAATCGCCGACGTGCTCGGCGTGAAGCTCGGCACCGTACGTTCTCGCATCCACCGCGGCCGGGCCCAGTTGCGCGCCGCTCTTGAGCACCGCAGGCCCAGGCACGCAGGCACCGCGCTGCTCGGTGACGTCACCAAGCCGACGGCGGCGCAGGCCAAGGTGGCGCAAGCCAAGGTGGCGCGGCCCGAGGTAACCCAGCCAAGAGTGCCGCAGCCCAGAGTCGCTCAGCCAAGAGTGGCCGCTCAGCCCGCAGCGATTCAGCCGAGAACGGCCGACCCCGAGGCAGCTAAGTCAGAGTTGGCTAAGTCAGAGTTGGCCAAGGTGGGGCTGGCCAAGGTGGGGCTGGCCAAGGCAGAGCTGGCTAAGTCGGAGGTGACCCGGTCATGAGTCACCTCGGACGATGGCTTTCTGCCCAGGTCGACGGCGAACTGGCCGGGATCGAGCGCGACCGGGTGCTGAACCACATCGCCGGCTGCGAGGCGTGCCGGGAAGAGGCCAACACGCTCCGTGCGCTCAAGCGGCGGATGACCGAACTAGGTGGCTCAGCCGACGAAGAATCGATTGCTGGCCGGCTGATTGAGCTTGGCCGGTCGGATCAGGATTTTGCCGCCCAGGTTTTCGGCGACTCGCAGTTCGGCCAGCCGCAGTTCGCCGGGTCCGCTTGGCAGTCGCAGTTCGCGCAGCTCGGCGACTGGCCTAAGCATTCGCGGTTGAGCTGGCGCGTCGCGACCGGCTCGGCCGGCTCGGTCCTGCTGACCCTTGGCGTGCTCGCCTTTATGTTGGGTGGCTCGCAGCCTGAGCAGCATGTGCCCCGAGTTACCCCGGCCGTGGACCTGTACTGGAAACAGCACAGCTACGACACCGGTCAGGAGCCGGCCGCCGGGATCGGGACGAGCCGTTCATCGTCGACCCGCCCGGCCACCGGCAGGCTGACCCTGCCCGCTAACCAGGCGTCGGCCAACCCGAACCCCCGTTCGCTGCACCCTAGCTCCCCGTAGCCGCGATGATCTGGTTCTACTGGCGGCGTGCGCGATTCGGTGTGCTGGTCACCGCGATCGCGCTGATCTCGGTCGTCGGGCTGATCGTGCTAGCTAACGCCATCGGCGATAAGCCACATCACGGCGCGGCCCGGCGGACTCTGGCGAGCCGCTTCGGCACGAGGGTGAAGCCGGAGGCGCCCAAGGTCAGCCTGGCTGAGGTTCACCGCGGGACAATCTTGATGAACGGCGCGGTCATCGCCTGCCGCTCGATCACCTACCGGGGCACCCAGATGATCGCCTGGTGGGGTCCTCAGGATTCGACTGCCTATCTGATCCAGGTCTGGCACTCATCCGGTGAGCCCGAGGTAGCGGATGGCGCCATCGGCGTGGAACTGCCGGGCGCAATGAGCCTGCCGGCGACGATCGCGACCAAACATGCGACCACGGGAGTGCTGAGTCTCTCCGACTGGATGCTCAGCCGACTGCGCCTGAACTATCTGATCGAGTACGCGGGCACCGGAACCGCCGACGACCGGTCGGCTCAGGTCGTCGCCGTCCGCCGCCACGACGGCAGCTTGGCCGCGCGCTACTGGCTGGACCGGGTCACCGGACTGCCGCTGCGCCGGGAGATGTTCGACGCTGACGGGCATCTGGTCAATGAGGGTGCTTTCATCGACCTGAAACTTGGCGGTGACCCCGATCCGGCGCCGTCACGCGCGGTCCAAGCCTGGACTGGGCAGCCGAGCAGACCGGATCTGATCCTGCTTGAGCGGCAGGGCTGGCCCGTGCCATCGTCCGTGGCCGGTGACATGACGCTGGTCGGAGTAAGCCGCAGCAAGGCGAGCGGGAGCCAGATACTGGATGCCTCCTATTCCGACGGCCTCTCCGTGGTGTCGGTCTTTCTGCAGCATGGTGTCTTGGCCCGGGCACTGCCTGGCTGGGAGAAGACCAAGATCGGCAATGTCTCGGTCTACTCTGGTGCGCCGGATGAGCGAAGTCTGACCTGGTCAGCGGGCGGGATCGTGTACACGCTGATCTCCGACGCGCCTCAGCCGACGGTCGACCGGATCGTCCTGCAGTTGCCGCACGACCGCGACGGCGGCCTTTGGGGGCGGGTGCGGCGCGGCCTGAAGCGCATCGGGTCCTGGTTCGACCCGTTCGGCTAGGCAATCCGATTAGCTCGGTGATCCGTATAGCTAAGTGATCCGTCCGGCTAAGTTAGGCCCGGGTTGCCGCCTGGGGTTAGTCTGAACATGACAGGCCCCGGGTCGCCAACGTCCGAGGTCGCAGAGGTCACCAAGTTCACTAATCGGAGCGCGAGGCCAGCTTGTTTGACTTGTCGATCCCCAAGCTCCTGATCTTGGCCGTGCTTGGCCTGATGATCTTCGGCCCAGATCAGCTGCCCAGGATGGCTGCCCAGGCCGGCAAGGCGCTGCGCGACCTGCGCCGGATGGCTGAGAGCGCGCGCTCAGACCTCACCGACAGCCTCGGGCCGGAGTTCCGTGACTTCGACTTCAACGATCTCAACCCGCGCAGCTTCGTCCGCAAGCACCTGATCGACGGCTTCGAAGATGACGATGATTTCCGTTGGTCAGGCCCGAGCGGCGGGGTGGTAACAGATGTCGACTCGCCGGTTATAAGCGGGACCGATGGCGACCGGGCCGGGATCCTGCGCGACGCCGGCGTCCACGATTCCCCCCAGTTCGACGTCGACGCGACCTGACTGCCCGCAAACAGGGTCCACGGCGCCTGGCATCCGCGTCTGCCGTGGCTGAGGTGGTCAGTGTGGCTGGACCGGGGTAACGCCCAGCTGACGTCCGACCAGGCTACGCGACCGGCGGGCTAGCTTGTCCGCGATCGCCGCCAGCTCCCTGGCGGCCGGCGCCGTCGGCTCGGCCAGCACCAGCGGCGTCCCCTCGTCGCCAGCCTCCCGGAGCCGCAGGTCGATCGGCACCTCGCCGAGCAGCGGCACAGTCGTGCCGACCAGGCGGCTGAGCGCCTGTGCCACCGCCTGGCCGCCGCCCTTGCCGAACACCTCGATCCGCTCGTCACAGTGCGGACAGGGCAGGTACGCCATGTTCTCGATCACGCCGACCACGCGCTGATGCAGCTGAGTAGCCAGCGATCCGGCCCGCTCGGCCACCTCGGAGGCGGCCAGCTGCGGGGTGGTGACCACGATCAGCTCCGCGCCAGGCACCAGGTGCCCGGCCGAGATCGCGACATCGCCGGTGCCGGGCGGCAGGTCGAGCAGCAGTACGTCCAGATCGCCCCAGTAGACATCGGCGAGGAACTGCTGGAGCAGCCGGTGCAGGATCGGCCCGCGCAGCGGCAGCGGCTCGTTGCCCTTCTTCAGCATGCCGCTGGAGATCGCCTTTACGCCGTGCGTGACCGGCGGCATGATCATCTGCTCAACCTGAGTGGGGCGGCCGGTGACGCCAAGCATCCTGGGCACCGAGTGCCCGTAGATGTCCGCGTCGAGCAGGCCGACCTTCTGGCCAGCCGCGGCCAGCGCGACCGCCAGGTTCACGGTGACCGAGGACTTCCCGACGCCGCCCTTTCCGCTGGCGATGGCGTACACCTTGGTCAGGGAGGCCGGGTTGGCGAACGGGATCTCCCGTTCCGGTTTGCCGCCGCGCAACTGGTTCTGCAGTTCGCGGCGCTGGTCATCGCTCATGACGTCGAGGTCGACCTGCACGGTGGCCACACCGGGCACCTTGCCGACGGCGCTGCGCACTTCACGAGTGATCGTGTCGCGCATCGGACAGCCGGAGACGGTCAGATAGACCTCAACCCGGACCGAGCCTGCCGCGCCGACCTCGACGTTCTTGACCATCCCGAGTTCGGTAATGGGGCGGCGGATCTCCGGATCGATGACGCCTGCCAGCGCGCTGGTGATCTGCTCGACGGTGGGGGTGCCGGCTCCGCGACCGGCGCCCGTGCCCGCAGCAGACTGCTCTGGCAACGAGGTAGTGGACATGTATCCATGTTAGTGGCCAGGCAAAGTCGCGCTCCCCGCCCCACGTTTCGCCTGCAGGGCTGCGCGTAGCATCATCGACCCATGACGAGCGCCGACCAGCCAAGACGATCTTGCCTGACCGTGCCGGGCAGCAGCGAGCGATTCCTGGTCAAGGCCAGGAGCCTGGCCGCCGATGAGCTGATCCTCGACCTCGAAGACGCGGTTGCACCGGCGGCCAAGGATGCCGCGCGGACGCTGATCGTCGAAGCGCTGACCGCAGGGCCAACCGAAAACTGGACGGCACCGCTCCGCGCAGTCAGGATCAACGAGGCATCAAGGAAGCTAGCGCTGGTCACCGCCGCCCGCGGCCGCGCCGCCGGCCTACGGCGGAGCTAGCCCAAAGAAATGCGAAGTTTACGCCGGCCGTGAGCGAGCATCGTAGTGGGGTGAGGCGGTGGCCAGCTAACGCGTGCGGGCAGAGCGATGGACCTGTATTGCCCTAGATGCGACGCCGCCGCGATCGCCCCGAGCGCCTGGTCGAGTAGCTGGCGGTGCGCCACTCACGGCGATATCTATCCGCTCCGGCAGGTGCAGAGCCTGTCCCCGCAGGGCCTGGCCGGCTTGGTGCGCAACGCAATAGTCCCCGTCATGCTGCCCTGGCCCCTGCCGTGCGGCTGGCTGGTCACCGGCTTCGCCGCCGTTGGGGATGAACGCAGCGGCACACGAGGCTGCGCGGTCGCGCTCTCCGGACCCAATCCGGTCGGCGGTCCCGGCGAGATGCTCGTGATCTGCGAAGAACTCGGCGTCGGGCTCGGCGCGCACTGCGCCGGCCTGATCGGACCCGACCCAGGTGACGACTTCCCTAACTGCTCGCCCCAAGCGCAGGTCAAGTTCGGCAATCACGAGTTCCCGCTGTGGAATCTCGATTCGCCGGGCCGGGCCGTGTTCGTCGGCGAGCTGCTCGGCGGCTGGCTGTGGGTGCTGCTCTGGCCAGCCAGCGCCGGGACGCTGCTCGTCGAGTCGATGCCGCTGCGCGACCTGCGCGATCCGGGCCAGGACTTCGACCTTCCCTTCGGTGCCCGCTCACCCCGCCTACCCGGCTAAGCAGGGGGTCGGCCAACGGCTAGAGTCGCCTCGTGCGCGCCGATCTGCATAGCCATAGCTCAGCTTCCGACGGCACCAGGCCCCCGGCCGAGGTGATGCGCCGCGCCGCCGCGGCCGGCCTCGACGCGATAGCGCTGACCGACCACGACACCTCCGCCGGCATCGCCGAGGCTGCGCAAGTGCTGCCCCCTGGCCTCACGCTAGTGCCGGGCATGGAACTGTCCTGCCGCCGCGACGGCCACAGCGTGCACATGCTCGCCTATCTCTTCGACCCGCACCACGACGAACTGGCGGCCGAGCTGGACCGGATCACCCAAGCCCGGGTCGAACGCGCGAAGGCGATGGTCGACCGGCTGGCCGAACTCGGTACCGGCGTGACCTGGGAACAGGTCACCTCCATCGCGGGCGGCGGCGTGATCGGCCGCCCGCACGTCGCCCGGGCGCTGGTCGCCGCCGGAGCGATCAGTTCGGTCGATGAGGCGTTCACGCCGGAATGGATCGGCACCGGCGGCCGGGCCCACGTGCGCCGGTACGCGCTCGACCCGGTTCGCGCGGTCGCTCTGGTAGCGGCGGCGGGCGGCGTCAGCGTGCTCGCCCACCCGTTCGCCCAGCGCCGCGGCTGGCTGATCCCCGAGGACCTGATCGGCGAGCTGGCGCAGGCGGGATTGGCCGGTGTCGAGGTCGCTCATCCCGATCATGGAGAGGGAGAAAGATTGGTGCTCGCCGGTCTGGCCGACAGACTCGGTCTAGCCGTCACCGGCGGAAGCGACGACCACGGCGAACTCACCGGCGACCGCATCGGCACGGAAACCACCAGCGAAACCGACTTCGACCGACTGCTGGCCAGCGCGACCGGTCGATCGGCAATCACCAAATGAACAACCTGGTCTCCGATTTCAAGTTTTTCTGGGAGGCCTTCGTCACCCTGGTGGTGATCACCGATCCGCCCGGCGTGGTGCCCGTGTTTCTCGGCATGACCTCCAGCCGGCCCAAGGCCGAGCGGAACCGGCTCGCCTGGCAGGCGGCGGTGGTCGCGCTGGGCGTGATCGTGGCGTTCGCGGCCTTCGGCCGCTCGATCTTGACCTACCTCGGCGTCGAACTGCCGTCGCTGCAGGCGGCTGGCGGATTGCTGCTGCTCCTGGTCGCGCTTCAGTTGCTGACCGGTCAGGCCTCAGAACCATCGGACCATGAACAGGCCGCCGCCAACGTGGCGTTCGTGCCGCTCGGGACACCACTGCTGGCCGGGCCCGGTGCGATCGTCGCGACGATGCTGTTCGTCCAGCGCCTCGACTCGATCGGGACGGTGGTGGCGTTCTCGCTCGCGATCGTCGCGGTCGTGGTGCTGCTCTGGCTCGCGATGCGGTTCTCGAACGTCGTGCTCGCGGTGCTCAAGGGATCGGGCGTGGAACTGCTCACCAGGATCGCCGGGGTGCTCCTGTCGGCGATTGCCGTTCAGCTCATCGTGGACGCGATCCGCGCCTTGATCAGAACCGGTCTACACGGCTAGGCGCAAACCCACACAACTAGGGGCGACCCTACCCGCATCGCCGCGTTGCCGGTAGTAAGATGTCACCGACCATTCACCCTATGTCCGGTTACAGCAAAATACGTGGCGTTTCTTCGTTTGGTCCCGCGATGCTGCATGGCGCGCGACAACGGTGTTATGGCGCTCGAAGTATTTAAAAATGCTGATATCGAATTGGGGGACTGCGGTCGCTGCGCAGACCCTGGGGGCCGGGAAAGGTCACGATGCTTGCTGACGTCGCCAATGCGGCGGTCGCCTTGTCTGGCAAATCATTTTTCTCGTGGTGGACCAACGTTCACCATTATGTGCCAATCGGGGTCGTCGGTGCTCTTTCCTGATCGGTATGGCTGATCAGGTTTTCGCTGTCGCGTATCTACCGTCCGGTCGAACCCGGCTATCACGCCACCACCTCGGTCGTAGTGCCTTCGTTTCGCGAAGATCCCGACATCCTGCGCCGGTGCCTGGATAGCTGGCTGGCCGAGGACCCGACCGAAGTGATCGTCGTCCCTGACCTCGAGGACGCCTCGGTGATCTCGATGCTGCGGTCCCACGCGGTGATCGACCCGAGGCTGCAGGTCATACCGTTCGCGCACGCGGGCAAGCGCTCGGCGCTCGGCGTCGGCATCCGCGCCGCGACCTCCCAGATCCTGGTGCTCTCCGACTCCGACACGATGTGGCAGCCAGGACTGCTTGAGCAGGTGCTCGCGCCGTTCGCCGACTCGACCATCGGCGGTGTCGGCACGAGGCAGAACGCCTACCGGCCGGGCAGCAGCATCTGGCGGCGGGTGGCGGACTGGCTGATCGACGTCCGCTACCTCGATTACGTCAGGGCCCAGGCACGCTCTGGCGCCGTCGCGTGCCTGTCTGGCCGTACGGTCGCCTACCGCCGCAGCGTCGTGATACCGGTGCTCGAGCATCTGGAGGACGAGTTCTTCCTCGGTCGCAGATGCGATTCAGGCGATGACGGCCGGCTGACCTGGCTCGTTCTCGCCTCGGGATTCAAGACCAGCTATCAGTCCACGGCCCGCGCCTACTCGATGTTTCCCGACACCTTCCGCGCCTTTCTCAAGCAGCGGCTGCGCTGGAGCCGTAATTCTTACCGGTGCTATTGCACTGCCATCTGGAAAGGCTGGCTCTGGCGCCAGCCATTC